>Ga0335072_10008487_pt1 | contig 14895 bp, 9 predicted proteins | sample Lox_Sample_21_FD_206725 | JGI IMG/M metagenome (GOLD analysis project Ga0335072, IMG submission 206725) | Soil microbial communities from Loxahatchee National Wildlife Refuge, Florida, United States - Lox_Sample_2.1 | ecosystem: Environmental > Terrestrial > Soil > Wetlands | place: USA: Florida... | reverse complement strand
GAACTGCGATGGGGGAAAGGGCGACCGGGCGGCGATGGATGGAGACTGCAGCGATTTCTTCGAGCGTGAGGGACTGGCCGGCGAGCAGGAGCGGAATAGACATCATTGACGAGCGTATAGCGTTTAGCGGGTAGCGTACAGGGGCGGCGAGAAGCTGAGAGGTGGTGGACTAAGAAGCGGTTAGCTGAGGTTCGGTCAGAATCTCGTACTGGAAAATCTGGCCCATGCTATTGCTGTGCTGACCGCTTCTTTCGTTTCGGCTCAGGCCGCCCGCGGTTCCCGGATTCTCGAGCCTCTGAGTCCGTACCACGCGATGTAGATGTAACAGAGAATGGGCAGGATGAACGCGTGGTGGATGCCGATGCGGTCGGCGAGGAGACCCTGGAGTTCGGGGATGATGGCTCCGCCGACGATAGCCGTGATCAGCAGCCCGGAGGCTTCGCCGGTAAGCGGGCCCATTTCTGCTATGCCGAGGGTGAAGATGGTCGGGAACTGGATGGAGTTGAAGAGGCCGACCAAAAGGATGCTCCAGACAGCGACGGAACTGTCGGTGAGCATGGAAACGATGACGAGCGTACCGGCGCAGACCGCGACCAGGGCGAGCATTTTTCCGGGTTTGGCTTTTTGCAGGATGCCGGAGCCGATGAAGCGGCCCAGCATGAGACCCCCCCAATAGAGAGGCACCCAGGTTCCCAGCACTTTGGCCAGGAGCCGGAGCAGCGCGGCGGAAGCGGCGTGCACCGATCCGCCGCCCATGGCCTGGGCCAGGCCGCCAATTTCGGGGCGCGCGAAGTAGTTGATGAGGAAACTGCCGATGGCGACTTCCGCCCCGACGTAAACGAAGATGGCGAGGGCTCCGAAGACGACATGAGGATGACACCACATGCTGTCGTGCTGCGGCTTCGAGAGTTCGCTGGGGCGAAAGTCCTTCGTGGTCTCGATGCGGGGGAATTTGAACCAGGCAATAGCCAGACCGAGCAGGATGAGCGCGAGAGCAATGCCAAGGTAGGGGATGTTGACGGTGGAGGCTTCGTGGATCCGGTAGGCGCGGAGGGCTTCCGGCGAGAGCTTCTTTACATCCAGAACGGCACCGGCGGTGCGCAGGATGACGAAGGCTCCGAAAATGGGGCCGACAACGGTGCCGAGGGAGTTGAATGCCTGGGTGAGGTTAAGGCGGCTTGATGCGGTCGCAGGCGGTCCGAGGATCGAGACGTAAGGATTCGCAGCGACCTGGAGCGCGGTGATGCCGGCAGCCAGGACAATCAGGGCGCCGAGAAAGAGCGGGTAGGACGGGACTTTGGCGGCCGGGATGAACAGCAGCGATCCGACACCCATGGTGAGCAGTCCGAGGACCATGGTCCGCTTGTAGCCAATCCACTCAACGACTTTGCCGGAGGGAATGCCGAGCAGCGCGTAGGTGGAAAAGAACGCAAACTGCACCAGCATGACCCGGGCATAGTTCAGGTCGAAGATCGATTTCAGGTGGGGGATCAGGATGTCATTCAGGGAAGTAAGAAATCCCCACATGAAAAAGAGGGTGGTGACCATGGCCAGGGCACTGCCATAGTTGGTGCTCTCGCCGGGGGCTACGCGGACGGTGTCGGAACTGCTTGAGCCGGAAATTGCCATGTTGGGATTGTCAGTCCTCGTTCCTGGTATAGATGTCCGATTGTGGACAGGGGAGAGACAGTGCGGGCTGCAGAGAAGGCACCACTGGCGATCATACGCCGCCGGACAGGTGACGGGGCAGTGACGCCGAGTACCGTCATCCGGTAGGAATCCTTTCTCCTCTGAAACTTTGAGGGGTTAAGTCCGTCAGATTGGCAGGGCGTTGTCTGCCCCGATACCATCCTATGAATATGGTTAGGCCAGTTCGAAAGCTGTTGGCTGGTGGAACGATGGCGGCGTTGACGCTGCTGGCGTTTGTCACTGCGGGCGCCGCATGGGCGCAGGCGGCGGGCGCCTCGAACCGCGTGCTCGGCACGGTCGACTCCGTGAGCGGCACTACGCTGGCCGTGAAGACGGATGCGGGCGCGACAGTGAGCGTGACGGTTCCGGACACCGCGAGGATTCTGCAAACCGCCCCGGGACAGAAGACGCTGGCCGGTGCGACGAAGATCGCGGTGAGCGATATCGGCGTGGGCGACCGGGTGCTGATGGTGGTGGCGGGCGATCCGCCGATGGCAACGATCGTGGTGGTGAACAAGAAGAGCGACATCGACGCCATGCAGGCGCAGGAGCAGGCGGACTGGGCGCGGCGCGGCGTGGGCGGGATTGTGAAGTCAGTGGATGGTGCAGCAGGTACGCTGACGATCATGTCGGGCACGCGCACCATCACGATTCACACCACGCCCACCACCGTGGTTCGGCGGTACGCACCGGATTCGGTGAAATTCAGCGAGGCGAAGCCGTCGACGTTCGCGGCGATCCAGCCAGGCGATCAGGTGACGGCGCGCGGCGACCGCAGCGGCGAGGACGTGACGGCGGAAGAGATTGTCTCGGGCTCCTTCCGGAATATCGCGGGCGTGGTGGAATCGGTCGATGCCGGTGCGGGGACGCTGAAGGTGAAGGATCTGGTGACGAAAAAGACGGTCACCATTAAGACGACGCCTGACTCGGACATGCGGAAGCTTGATCCGCAGATGGCGCAGATGATCGCGATGCGGCTGAAGGGCGGCCAGGGCGGCGGCAACGGGGCCGGCCGCGGTGCGCCGGGCGGAGGAATGGCTGCCGGCGGCAATGGACAGATGCGGCAGGGTGGCGGCGCTGGCGGAGCCGGGGCGCAGGCCGGCGGTGCAGGTGCGCTGGCGCGAGTTTTACAGCGGTCGCCGGAGATCCATACCGGGGATTTGCATAAAGGGGATGCGGTGATGATCGTCGCTACGGCGGGGAATCCCGAGGAGGCGACGGCGATCCGGCTGGTAGCCGGCGTAGAGCCGATGTTGCAGGCGTCAACGAGCGGAAGCCAGAGCATGTTCTCGTCGGCATGGAGTCTGGGCGGCGGCAGCAGCGGAGGCGATCAGGGCGGCGGAGATGGATCTCCGCAATGAAGCAAAGGGGCTGGGACGCTGGAGGGTTCAGCGGAAGCGGGTTTAGAGAGTGCCGCGGCAGATCCTGATCAGCGGCACGGATAAGAATTAAGGAAAAATTCAAATTGACCGGGGAACTGTGAAAACCAGAATTCTCAATCGCTGGAAGTGTAGGACTGCGCGGCGGACCTTATTGAACGCTGCATTTGGATGTGCCGTGATGGTCGGATTGTTGCTGGCGGGGACGCCATCGGCATTGGCTCAAACAGGGCGTGCGACGCACGCAGGAGCCGCGCCGTCGGCGAATGCCGGCGGGATTCACGGCCAGGTGGCTGATCCGACCGGCGCAGTGATTCCGGGAGCGACGGTGGTCGCACGTTCGACCTCCGGACAGGTGATGGGCAAGGCGACGTCGGACAGCGGCGGCGCCTATACCGTGCATGGGCTCCCCTCGGGAACTTACAGCGTTACCGTAACGGCGCCGGGTTTCGCGGCGTACAGCGTTCCGGGCGTAGCCGTCACCGCAGGGCAGTTGAAGGGACTGAATCCAACGCTGCAGATCGAGATGGAACAGCAGCGGGTGGAGGTGCAGGCAGAGAACACGGAGCAGATCAGCACGAGTCCGGACGCGAATGCCAACGCGATCGTGATCAAGGGTTCGGATCTGAATTCGCTGTCGGACGATCCGGATGAACTGCAGAACGAGCTGCAGGCGCTGGCCGGACCGTCGGCGGGCCCGAACGGCGGAGAGATCTATATTGATGGATTCACGGGTGGGCAGTTGCCGCCAAAGTCCTCGATCCGTGAGATTCGCGTGAACCAGAATCCGTTTTCGGCGGAATACGACCGGCTGGGCTATGGGCGGATCGAGATCTTTACAAAGCCGGGTACGGATAAGCTGCACGGGCAGTTTGAAATGGTGGGCAACGATTCGAGCTTCGACTCGCAGAATCCGATTCTGACCGGCAAGGTCGAGCCTCCCTATTATTCTTACTTCCTGCATGCGAACGCGGGCGGCCCGATCAATAAATCGGCGTCCTATTTTGTGAGTGTCTTTGCACGGAACCAACAGAACGAAGACGTTCTCGAGGCGTTCGATCCGGCGACCATCACGGCCACGCCGAGCGGAGGGGTCACGGCCACTTCTGTCAACGAAGCGATCGCGAGCCCATCGTCACGGCTGAGCCTCAGCCCGCGCGTGGATATCCAGCTTGGGCAGGCGAATACGCTGACGGTGCGGTGGGAGTACAACCGTTCGGTCACGACCAACGGTGGGTTGAATGCGCTCAGTTTGCCGGAGCACGCGATCAATACGAACAACCAGGAAAACGCGCTCCAGGTTTCGGACAGCCTGGTGCTGAGTAAGAACCTGGTCGACGATATCCGCTTCCAGTACCGGCGCATCCGCAACAGCGAGACTCCCATCTCGACTTTGCCATCGTTTGGCGTGCAGGGGTCGTTCACCGACGGCGGAAGCGGTTCACAGGCAGTGCAGGACCACGAAAACGATTTCGAGCTCCAGGACTATCTGTCGGGTGCCTTTGGGCGACACTCGCTGAATTTCGGGGCGAGGGTGCGTGCTTACGACGATGTGAACTACACCACGAGTGGCAGCAACGGGTCGTACACGTTCCAGAACCTGAATGCGTTCCTGAGCTGCTATCAGCCTGCCTACACGACGAATGCTGCTCCGTCGACCTGCAATCCGCAGCAGTTCACCTATACGCAGATCGTGAATCCGGTGGCCAGCGCGGTGCCGTTCGACGCAGCGCTGTTCTATCAGGACGACTGGAAGGTGGACCCGCGGCTCACGTTCAGTTATGGATTGCGGTGGGAGACGCAGAACTGGATCCACGATAAGAGCGACTGGGCGCCGCGGCTGTCGATGGCATACGCGCTCGGCCGGACGTCAGGAAGACAGCCTGCGAAGACGGTTATTCGCGCGGGATACGGCTGGTTCTATCAGCGCTTCAACGTAGCGAACGGTTTTGGAGCGCAGGTTCCTTACGTGATCCAGACGATCCAGCCCCAGTACATCGTCAACAAGGCGGGAAGCACCAATATTCCCTTTTACCAGTACGTGATTCCTCCGGATGCGACGTCGGGCACGGGCACGGGGCGCAACGCGCCCACGACGTACACGATCTCGCCCCACATGAAGGCCGCGAACGATATGGAAGCGGCGGCCGGCGTCGACCGGCAGATCACGAAGGCGATTACCGGAAACGTGACCTACGTGTTCTCGCAGGGAGTTCACCAGTATTTCACCGATAACATCAGCTCGGCTGCTCTCGAGACGCAGGCTGGACTGGTGGGGACCGACAGCTATCCGACGGCCGCGATCGGAGAGCCATCCAGAAACGATCTGCAGTACCAGTCGGGTGGATTCTACAAAGAACATCAGGTGATGGTGACGATTCGGGCGGGCTACCGGCGCTTCAGCTTCATGACCAATTACACCTACAGCAACGCGAAGGGGGACACGAGCGGGGTGGGATCGGTGCCGTCGGTGTCGAGCGATCCGGGGCTCGATTACGGACGGACATCGTTCGACGTAGCGAACCGTTTCATGCTGCTGGGGAATTTCATGCTGCCCTGGAAAGTTTCGGTTTCGCCGATGATGATGGCAAATTCAGGGACGCCGTTTAATATTTCGACGGGCAGCGATTTGACGGGCAACAACCAGTTCAACGCGCGTCCGACCTATGCGGCGAATTGCGGCGAGGCGACGGCCTTCCAGACGCCGTATGGATGCTTCGACGCCGCGCCTTATGGCGTGAATCCTGGGTCCGGAACGCCGATTCTTCCTTATGCTGCCGGGGAAAAGATCATCCCTTACGGGATCGGGACGGGCCCATCGAACATCAGTGTGAATATGCGCCTGAGCAAAGTGATCGGCATCGGTCCGAAGCTTGGTGAAGGACAGCACGGGGCGGGCGGCGGCGGCGGTGGCTTCCACGGCGGACCTCCGGGGCTCGGTGGCGGCGGCCTCAGCGGCAGCCGCGGTGGACCGGGGCGCATGGACCAGGCTGTCTCGCGGAAATACAGTCTTACCCTTGGCGCGTGGGCTACCAACATCCTGAACCATGAGAACCTGGGTACTCCGAACGGCGTCATGTCGCCTGCGCCGAACAGCGAAACCGGAGTGCTGCAGCTGAATCCCTACTTCAACGAGTCGCAGTCGCTGTCGGGAGGGTTCTTCGGATCGCAGACGTCGGGTAACCGGAGCATCTTCCTGCAGGCGTCGTTCAGCTTTTAGGAGCAAGCCGTGGTTATAAGGAAAATCAGGAGCCAGAACGCCAGCCGGCGGATCTACGCTGGCTGGCGTTCTTTCCATAGGCGGTAGAGACCCCAGGCGGCGATGGTACAGCTGTCCTGGATGGTCCCGTCGAGGAGCATCTGTTCGAAGTCTCCGATCGAGGCAGTGCGCACGACGAGGTCGTGCTCCTCAGGATCCGGATCGGTCGCCCGGTGCGTAAGGCCGGTCGCGAGATAGACGTGCTGCTTCTGGCGGGCAAAGCCGTAGGCGATCCATAGAGTGCCCAGGAAGGTCATGCGGGCAGCTTCGAGGCCGGTTTCTTCTCGAAGCTCGCCGCGGGCTAATTCTTCGGGATCGACGTCCGCGGTTTCCCATCCTCCCTGAGGCAGCTCGAGGGCGCGCTGTTGAATCGTGTAGCGGAACTGCTCGACGAGATAGAGGGTGTCATCCTGGATCGGGATGATGACGGCGCAGTCGTCCTTGTCGACAACGCTGTAGATGCCGTGCGCGCCGTTGCTGCGCTCGATTTGGTCTTCGCGGAGACGCAACCAGGTGTTGCGGTAGATTTCACGGGAGCTTAGGGTGCGGATGCTCATGCATCTACAGGGTAGCGAAAAGCCGGCCGGCGAAATACCAGCAGAGATGAAACGTTAGGCTGAGAAGAGGTCGGCGGCTCAACGGTCTGAGGACAGCGCTTCACAGCGGCGCGCCCCATCGGCTGCCCGTCCGGACATCCAAGTTGCTCCGTGGAGTCTCGCTGACCGGTTTTCCGCTGATGCCGGTTTGCCTGGAGTGGGCTGGGTCCGTACCATGGAGGAGAGACAGCTTCGCGATTGTTTCCCGGCTGCGATCGAGCGGCGGGGCGCGTGAGCCGCAAAAATTCAAGAGCCGCTTCCCCGGGAACGAAGGGACGAGCGGGGAAGACGGCCCGGAAGGCAACCACTTGACCTCAGCTGAGACCACCGATGTGACCCCTGCCGCGACGGCGGAGCCAGAATCCACGGAACACAACCACGAGACGCATGACCATGAGGGCCATGAGCATGAAGGCCATACCCATCCGCAGCCGATCCTGAATCCCGAATGCACGCGCGAGGTTGAAGTCGAGGTTTCGGCAGAGGAAGTCTCGAAGAACTTCCGCACCGTGCTCAAGCGCTATCAGAAGATGGCGCGGATTCCGGGCTTTCGTCCCGGGAAGGTGCCGGAGAGCGTGCTGCGTTCGCGGTTTGGCGCCGCCACTCGCGAGGATGTGGTCGAGGCCCTGGTGCCGGAGCATTTTCGCGCAGCGATCACGGAGAAGGGATTGCGGCCCGTTTCGCAGCCGCAGGTGACGAACCTGGAGCTGGAAGAAGGCAAGCCGCTGCGGTTCAAGGCGGCCTTCGAGGTGGTTCCGGAGTTTTCGATCGACGGTTACCAGGATGTGAAGGTGGAGAAGCCGGATGCGGAGCTGACGGACGCGGAGTTCGATACCGAACTTGAGCGGATTCGCGACTCACATGCAACGATGGAGCCGGTTGCTGAGGATCGTGGACTCGCGGACGGAGATTTCGCGCAGATTAGCTTTACGGGCGCGGTGGAAGGCGAGAACGCGGAAGGCGAAGCGGGGTCCGAAGAAACGGAGAAGGCGTCCGCACAGCCAATTCAGGGGCAGGATGTGAGCGTGGAGATCGGGGGCGCCGATACGGTGCAGGCTTTCTCCGACGCGCTGCGGAGCGCAAAGCCGGGACAGGAGCTGAAGTTCGAGGTGACCTATCCGGGGGATTTCGCGCAGAAGCGTCTTGCGGGTAAAACGGTCGCATACAACGTAGAGGTCCGTGGAATTCGCCGTAAGGTGCTACCGGAACTCAACGATCAGTTTGCGAAGGAACTCGGCAGCTACGACGACCTGGACGACCTGAAGAAGAAGTTGAGGGAACATCTGGCATCCGATAAGAAGCACAGGGTGCTGGCGGATACGCGGAACCGTTTGCTGGAAGCGCTGGTCGCGAAGTATCCGTTCCCGTTGCCGGAATCGATGGTGCAGAACCAGGTCGATGCGCGGCTGGAGCGGGGACTGCGCGCGCTGGCGGCGCAGGGAATGCGGACGGAGGACATGCGGAAGCTGGATTTCGAGCGGCTGCGTGAGGCGCAGCGGGAATCCGCAGTGAATGAAGTGCAGGGCACTCTGGTGCTGGATCGCATTGCCGATGTGGAGAACATCGAGGTAAGCGACGAGGAGGTTGAGCGCGAGCTGCAGATCATTTCTTTGCAATCGAGAGAGCCGCTGGAAAACCTGCGCGATCGTTTGACCCGGGAGGGTAGCCTGGCTAGAATTCGTGAACAATTGAGAAGAGAGAAGACGGGGAATTTGCTGGTGGAACGGCTCGCCTGAGAAAATCCCATTTTGACAATCAGGGTTCCCGCAACAGGAAAGAGGCCTGCATGGAAAGCGATCAGGGTGCAGGCTGGAGAGTGAAGTGGTTGGCGCGGCTGGGAGGATGGCCACAGTTTCCGGGCGCGCCGGGTGATATGTGTCACAGACGATGAGGCCGTAAAGCCTCAGAACTGAGAGTAGAGAAAAACATGGCGCTGGTACCCATGGTGATCGAGCAGACGAGCCGCGGCGAGCGGGCTTACGACATTTATTCGCGTCTGCTGCGCGACAACATTATCTTTCTCGGTACGCCGATCGATGATCAAATTGCGAACCTTATCATCGCCCAGTTACTCTTTTTGTCCGGGGAAGATCCGGAAAAAGATATTCAGCTGTATATCAACTCGCCGGGGGGATCGATCACGGCGGGGCTGGCGATCTACGACACGATGCAGTTCATCCGCAATGATTGCGTGACGTACTGCATCGGACAGGCAGCCAGCATGGGGGCTTTTCTGCTGATGGCGGGAACGAAGGGTAAACGCTTCGGACTACCGAATTCCCGCATCCTGATTCATCAGCCTTCCATGGGAGGGCTGGGCGGACAGGCGACGGATATCGACATTCACGCACGCGAGATTATCCGCATCCGAGAAATCACGAACAAGCTGATGGCGAAGCACACGGGGCAGAGCCTCGAAAAGATCGAAAGGGACGTCGAACGGGACTTCATTATGAACGCTCCGCAGGCGAAAGAGTACGGGATTATCGACGAAATCATCGATCGTCCGCGGACCACAACGACCCCACAGGGCTGATGAGTCGAGGAGTTTGCCGGGATGAAAACGCGTACGGGATCGGATGAAGCTTTACGTTGCTCGTTCTGCCATAAATCGCAGGACGCCGTCGCCAAATTGATTTCATCGCCGAGCGACTATCCGCGGGCCTATATCTGCGACGAGTGCGTCGCAGTCTGCAATTCGATCCTGGAAGACGATCGGACGGAGCCGGCGACCGGAGCGGCTCCGACGCATTTGCCGAAGCCTCTGGAGGTCAAGGCGTTCCTGGACGAGTACGTGATCGGGCAGGATCAGACGAAAAAGAAGCTGGCCGTGGCGGTTTACAACCACTACAAGCGCGTGCAGATGAACCGGACGCGCGGCGCGGATGTGGAGCTCTCGAAGTCGAACATCCTGCTGGTGGGTCCGACCGGCAGCGGCAAGACGCTGCTGGCGCACACCCTGGCGAAGATGCTGGACGTGCCATTCGCGATCGTCGATGCGACCACGCTGACCGAAGCCGGATACGTGGGCGAGGACGTCGAGAACATCATCCTGAAGCTGCTGCAGGCGGCCGATGGCGATGTGGCGCGTGCCCAGACGGGCATCATCTACATCGACGAGATCGACAAGATCGGGCGGAAGGACGAGAATCCTTCGATCACGCGCGATGTGTCGGGCGAGGGCGTGCAGCAGGCGCTGCTGAAGATCCTCGAAGGGACCGTTGCTAATGTGCCGCCGCAGGGCGGCCGCAAGCATCCACACCAGGAATTTACGCCCGTAGACACGACCAACATTCTGTTCATATGCGGCGGCGCGTTTGTGGGCCTCGAGCGCGTGGTGGGACGGCGCGTGGGCAAGAAGGCGCTGGGATTCAAGGCGCTCACCGATAAGGACAAGGAAGCCGAGGGCGGAAATGTGGTACACGCGCAGCGCGACAGCGAACTGCTGCGCCAGGCCGAGCCGCAGGATCTGATCCGGTTCGGGCTGATTCCGGAGTTCGTGGGCCGGCTGCCCGTGATGGGCATCCTGGATGAGTTGGACGAAGCCGCGCTGGTGGAGATTCTGACCAAGCCGCGCAATGCGATTCTGAAGCAGTACCAGAAGCTCTTCGATTACGAAGGCGTGAAGCTGACCTTTACCGAGGACGCAACGCGCGCCGTGGCCCAGGAAGCGCTTCTGCGCAAAGTGGGCGCACGCGGGCTAAGGATGATTCTGGAAGAGCTGATGCTCGACCTGATGTACCACCTGCCCAGCAACAAGAAGGTTAAAGAGCTGGAGATCGAGGCAGAGATGGTGCGCAACCGTAATCTTTCCATGCTGCTGCTGGATAAGGCGAGCTAGAGCGAGCAGCCCCGGCGTAATCCTTGAATAAAGCGGAAGCCGCTTTGTGAAGATATTGTGACGCCGGAGTAACGAAATCCGTCCAATACTGGGGAGCTGGTATTACCGCTGGTGCCCAGTCGATTTCTCCACCCCGACAAAAAGAGCGTGGGAACGACCCGGCCCTTCCTGACATGGGTTACTCTGCTGTTAAGAGCACGAGCCGTTCGACCCATTTAAGATCATTCGCAACATTCGCAGCCGCGAAAGGAATTCCGTGAGCCAGCCCACGAAGGACAGCCGGGAAAAAAACGAATTGCGCAAACTGCCCATGATGCCTATCCGGGACATGGTGATTTTTCCGCACATGATGACGCCTTTTGTCGTCGGGCGGGAGTCGAGCGTGCGGGCGCTGGAAGAGGCGCTGAACGGGGAGCGCAAGATTTTTCTGGTGACCCAGCACGATGCGCGCGTGGACGAGCCGCGGCCGGATGAGATCTTCCAGGTCGGCACGGTGGGGAATATCGTGCAGAGCGTGCGCATGCCGGACGGCAATATCAAGGTGCTGGTGGAAGGCGTGGAGCGCGCGCGCGCCGTCGAAGTAACGGATTCGGACGGGTTTTTCGTGGCCACGGTGAAGATTGCGAAGCCGCTGCCGGAGATTACACCACAGATCGAGCAGCTGGTGCAGCGGGTGACGTCGCTGTTCGAGCAGTATGTGAAGCTGCAGCAGTCGCTGAACGTCGAGACGGTCGCGTCGTCGATCCGGACCGAGGAGCCCTCGAAACTGGCGGATACGATTGCCGCGAACCTGCAGCTGGAAGTGCCGGACAAGCAGGAGCTGCTGGACATTTTCGATCTGCCGGAGCGGCTGCTGAAAATTGCGGATGTGCTGGATATCGAGATCGAGAAGCTGAATATGGACCGCAGCATCCAGTCGCGCGTGAAGCGGCAGATGGAGCGGGCGCAGAAAGAGTATTACCTCAACGAGAAGATCAAGGCGATCCAGAAAGAGCTGGGGCGCGGCGAAAAGAGCGAGTTCGACGAGCTGAAAAAGAAGATCGAAACGGCGGGCATGCCGAAGGATGTCTTCGAGAAGGCGACACAGGAGCTGAAGAAGCTCGAAGCGATGCCGCCGATGTCCGCTGAGTCCACCGTGTCGCGCAATTATCTGGACTGGCTTCTGGCCGTGCCGTGGAAGAAGAAATCAAAAGAAACGCGCAGCATCGATCACGCGGAGAAGGTTCTGAACGCGGATCACTACGGCCTGGAAAAGATCAAGGAGCGGATCCTGGAGTTCCTCGCGGTGCGCCAGCTGGTGAAGAACCCGAAGGGATCGATCCTGTGCTTCGTGGGGCCTCCGGGAGTGGGCAAGACGTCGCTGGGTATGTCCATCGCCAAGGCGACGGGTCGCAAGTTCGTGCGCATGTCGCTGGGCGGCGTGCGAGATGAAGCGGAAATCCGCGGGCATCGCCGGACGTATATCGGCGCGCTGCCGGGGCAGATCATTCAGTCGATGAAGAAGGCCGGAACGCGGAATCCCGTGTTCATGCTGGATGAAGTGGACAAGATGGCCTCCGACTTCCGGGGCGACCCGGCGTCGGCGCTGCTCGAAGTTCTGGATCCGGAGCAGAACCACAGCTTCCAGGATCACTATCTCGACGTGGAGTACGACCTCTCGCAGGTGCTGTTTGTGGCGACCGCGAATGTGCTGCACACGATTCCCGCGCCGCTGCAGGACCGCATGGAAATTCTGCGGCTGCACGGATACACCGAGGCGGAGAAGCTGGAAATCGCGAAGCAGTATCTGCTGAAGAAGCAGCGCGACAATACCGGCCTGACCGAGAAGAACATCACCTTCGCCGACTCCGGGCTGACGGACATGATCCGTGGTTACACCCGGGAGGCGGGCGTGCGGAACCTGGAGCGCGAGATTGGCAACGTATGCCGCAAGGTGGCGCGCAAAGTCGTGAAGAGCGGCGCGAAGTACAAAGAAACGCTGACGGCGGAGAATCTGCCGGACTTCCTTGGCGTGCCGAAGTTCCGCGACTCGGCGGTGCACGAGAAGAGCGAGATCGGCCTGGTGAACGGCCTGGCGTGGACCGAGGTGGGCGGAAGCATTCTGCAGACAGAAGTGCAGGTGCTGGATGGCAAAGGCAAGCTGACAACGACCGGGCAGCTGGGCGATGTGATGCAGGAGTCGGCACAGGCGGCGCTGTCGTATGTGCGCAGCCGCGCGCACCATCTGGGATTGCCGCGCGATTTCTATCGCAACGTCGATATTCATATCCATGTGCCGGAAGGTGCGATTCCCAAGGACGGACCGTCGGCGGGTATTACGCTGGCCACGGCACTCGCGAGCGCGCTGGCGAAGATTCCAGTGCGGCGGGATCTGGCAATGACGGGCGAGGTGACGCTGCGCGGCAAGGTGCTGGCTATCGGCGGACTCAAAGAGAAACTGCTGGCGGCGCATCGGGCGGGGATCTTCGAGGCGATTCTGCCCGAAGATAACCGTAAGGATCTGCCGGAGATTCCTGACAATCTGAAGTCGGCGATGAAGCTGAACTTTGTCGATACGATGGACGAGGTGCTGAAGATTGCGCTGGAAGGCCCGTTGCCGGAGCTGCACGAGGAGACACCGGATGTCCTGGAGTCGACTGTGCTGAACGTGCCGGCGGCTGCGGGAACGGAGCAAAGGCCGCACCAGTAGCCAGGAGCAGGGTGTAGGGCTTAGGGAATAGAAGAGGTCTGGCCGGCGCTTACCGTCAGGTGGGCGCCGGCTGTGTTTTTGCTCCAATAACAGACCGAAGAACTCACAGGGCCGAGAGTGCCCGGTCGAGATCTCCGAGGATGTCGCCGATGTCCTCGATGCCCACGGAAATGCGCACCAGTCCTTCGGTGATGCCGATGCGATCGCGATCCTGCTGGGTGAGGCCAGCGTGCGTGGTAGTCGCGGAGTGGGAGATGAGGGATTCGACACCTCCGAGAGATTCTCCGTTGGTGATGATGCGCACGTTCTGAAGAATTTTTTCCGCATTCGCGCGCGAGCCGACCTCAAACGACATCATGGAACCGAAGCCGGACATCTGCCGTTTGGCCAACTCATGCTGCGGGTGCGAGGCCAGGCCGGGGTAGAAGACGCGGCTGATTTTCGGATGCTTCGACAGGTATTCCGCGACCTCGCGGCCGTTGGCATCGTGCTGGTTCATGCGGACAGCGAGCGTCTTGATGCCGCGCAGGATCAGGTAGCTTTCGAAGGGCGAGAGGATGCCGCCGGTGCACTTCTGAACGAAGCGGTAGGTTTCGGCAAGTTCGGGACTCGTCGTAACGAGGACTCCGCCGAGGCCGTCGCTGTGACCATTGAGGAATTTGGTGGTGGAGTGCATGACGACGTCGGCGCCGAGCTCGATGGGACGCTGAAAATATGGCGACATGAAAGTGTTGTCCACGCTCATGGGGACGCCGTGCTCATGGCAAACGTCGGCGACGGCCCGGATGTCGGTCAGCGTCATGAGCGGATTGGTGGGCGTCTCGATGTGCACGAGTTTTGTCGTGGGCCGCAGAGCGCGGCGGACGTTGTCGGGGTCCGAGGTATCGACGAAGGAGAACTCGATGCCGTGATGGGGGATGAGCTGGGTGAAGAGGCGCGTGGTGCCGCCGTAGACGTTGTCCCCGCAGATGACGTGGTCGCCGACTTTAAGCATGGTGACGAGCGCGGCGATCGCCGCCATGCCGCTGCCGAAGACGTGCCCGGTCGCGCCGCTTTCGAGAGAAGCGAGGGAGACTTCGAGCGCGTCGCGTGTGGGGTTGTTGACGCGGGAGTATTCCCAGCCCCGGTGTTTATCGATGCCCTGGAGCTGATAGGTGGAAGTGAGATAGATGGGAACGTTGACAGCGCCGGTGCGCGGATCGGGTTCCTGTCCGTCGTGAATGGCGCGGGTGGCAAAGCCGGTCTTGTTGGTCATGTCTGAATCAGGGTACCAGGTTGGGAGTATGGGGTCGAGGGCAGAGTAGCCAGGACCACAGATTGAGGAGTTCTGAGCGAGGTGGGATGGCTGCACGCAACGGTACGGGCTGACCTGCGTGGATTTTCACGATCGGAAGCGGACGATCTGACACTCCGGGGTTGGTGCGGCAAGGTGGCGGCGGCGA
>Ga0335072_10008486_pt1 | contig 14895 bp, 10 predicted proteins | sample Lox_Sample_21_FD_206725 | JGI IMG/M metagenome (GOLD analysis project Ga0335072, IMG submission 206725) | Soil microbial communities from Loxahatchee National Wildlife Refuge, Florida, United States - Lox_Sample_2.1 | ecosystem: Environmental > Terrestrial > Soil > Wetlands | place: USA... | reverse complement strand
TCGGGAATAAATTGAATCCTGACGATGACCTGCCCTTGATCGAAGTCTCTTTTGACAATTCGTTGGATTTCGTTCAAGTACTCCTCGGAACCTTTTTTCGGCTCACCGGCGAGGATCAACCGATAGTTTGCTTCCTTGTCCGCCAAAACCAGGCGAAAGGCATCAAGCAAGTATTCGATGCCTTTATAGGGCCGGATGCGGCCAAAGAACAAAACTGCCTTCTCGGAGTCCCGAACCCCCAGTCGAAGCTTTGCTTCGTGAGGCGTGAGGCTCGTGTCGGGGAAGGCATCGTTGATTGGATGGCGGATAACCGTGACCTTTCTTTCGGCAACACCGAAGTCTTGACAGAGTTCACTTTTCATTTTTCCGGTGTGAGCGAAGATGTGATCACAGAGCCCATATTGGATTCTCAGAGTAACGCGATTTAGGAACGAGTCCTTAGCGTCACGGCGGGCCTGATTGACGTTGTGGGCGGTCAGTGCGACCTTCTTCCCCAGCAGCTTGTAGTAAGCCATCAACAAAGTCCGGTCAAAGTACTCGAACTTGTTGTTCCATAAAATGTGCAATATTTCGGGTTGGGCGCGCGCGGCGTACCGCATAAGCTTCCAGTAGTAGACAAGAACCTTCGACAACTTCGCCGCGAACTTCTCGTTTTGTCTCTGACTGCCTCGGAAATTGAGAAAGCGAAGGTTGGGTGTGACGTGCAGCTCGGGGCTGTATATTTCATCGCTGCCAATCATCTCCACGCAAACGCCCTTCGCAACCAGCGCCATCACCAACCCAAATGCATACGGCCTGTCCTGGCAGCCTGTCAGCAAGCCAACCTCAATTCCCGACGGTGAATTGGCAGCTGTCTGCGGTCGAACTTCGCGCTCCTTGGCGCGGGAATTCTCAGCAACGCTACTCGTTTGCATAATCAAATCCGGCATAATGTTACTTTGTCAAAAGACTGGGCACTTACTAAGCGTCAAGTTATACGGTCCGACCAGAAAGAACTGAAGCCGAAACCTCTTGTGAACCGCTCAATGGGCAGATTCCACCGTCGACGTCTCGTCAACCATCCTGCTGATTAAGAAATTAACAATTCGCTCAGCAGCGTGACCGTCTCCGTAAGGATTGGGTCGGCTGGTCATTTGTCTATAGCGAGCCGGGTCGTCGAGTAGCGAATTCACCGCTCCGACAATCCGATGCAAGTCCGTGCCTGTAAGGAACGCGGTACCGGCAGCAATCGCCTCAGGTCGCTCTGAAACTTCGCGCATCACCAGGACTGGCTTGCCAAGGGATGGTCCCTCCTCTTGGATCCCTCCCGAATCGGTGAGCAAGATGAAAGCACGCTGCATGCACGCCACGAAGGAGACATAGTCCAGCGGTGCGATCAGTTTGACATTGGGCAGACCGTCGAGGATTTCGTGTACCGGGGACTGGACGTTCGGATTCAAGTGAACGGGATAAACGATCAGGACATCATGCCGTGCCTGCGCAATAGCTCGTAGGGCCTCGCAGATATGACGAAATCGTGGCCCAAAACTCTCCCTCCGATGAGCGGTTACCAGGATGACGCGCAACCCGTGGGTCGGGCCCAAATAATCGACAGCCAGCCCCGGATCTTTGTCCAAGCGGGCCTGCGTGAGGAGGAGAGCATCAATGACAGTGTTGCCAGTCACCAATATATTCTCTGGGCAGACTCCTTCAAGAAGGAGGTTATTCTGGGCAGCTTCAGTAGGAGCAAAGTGGAAATCTGAAAGGTGAGTCGTGACGCGGCGGTTGATCTCTTCGGGGAATGGGTCGTGCTTCTTGCCTGTTCGTAGGCCAGCCTCCACATGCCCAACTGAGACATGGTGATAATACGCTGCCAGCGAAGCAGCAAGGGTCGTCGTCGTGTCACCCTGAACTATCATTAGGTCTGTGCGTTCTTGCCGAAGGATGGAGTCGAGGCCCGTCAAGCAGCCGGCTGTCACCTCCGCAAGATTTTGACCCGGCTTCATCACTCTCAGGTCATACTCCGGGCGCAGCCCAAAGACTTGCAACATCTGGTCGAGCATTTCCCTATGTTGCCCCGTGGCGCAAACCCGGGTCTCGAAATGCTCACGGTGCTTCTCCAATTCGAGCACGACAGGGGCCAGTTTGATTGCCTCGGGCCGAGTCCCGATGACGACCATTACCTTTTTCTTGGACACGTGAGCGCTCAAATCTTCACTCTCTTTTTCCGAAAAACTGTGGACCTTGCTAAAAGCAGTCGGCAAGTCCCGCACAAAATCTTGGAACTTGTCTCACAGTATCAAGGATTACACAAACCTGAACAAGGTGCCTGTTGCTGGGGTTTTCAAGATCAGCTTACATGCTCGGTTTGCAGCATCGTGGACGGCGTAAGTTCCGGTTTTGGACCTTGGCGGACAGCCCAGTTCAAGACACGAGTCGTCCGCCGTGCTTTCGCATCCCAGGTCAAACATTCCCGGGCGTAGCTCATCCCCTCTTGCCGCAGGCGATAGGCAAGTTCCCGATTCCCTTCGAGTTCCGTTAGAATTTTCTCCATCTGGATGATTACGTCGGTCTCATTGGTGGGAGAAACCTTGAAACCCACCTTTGGTTGAACGATATCACCAGGCCCACCGTAGTCCAGGATCACAGGTACGGCACCACACGCGAGAGCTTCAAAAACCACGCCCCCACCTCCCTCGCGAATGGCGGGAAGTACAACCACGTCAGAAGCTCGCAAGCGCGCCAGTACTTCCGCGTGGCCGAGCCAACCGCAGAAGGTCACAGATTTCTCTATACCAAGAGATCTCACAAGCTCTTCGAGATGGTTCCGCTCGGGGCCATCGCCAATCACAGTAAAACGAGCTAATTCCCTTTGCAGAAGCGGAGCAGCCGCGCGCAGACCGATGTAGCAAGCTTTCCGAGGCACCAAGCCGCCTACGAAGATGAGCTCAAGTTTGGAGCCAGCCTGTGCACTACGCGTGTCATTGGAGCACAAAGAGCGAGCAATGCCATTCTCCGGGATGAAAAACAACTTGTCACGGTAGTCAGAAAACTCCGCACGCATGTGGTATGAAGCAATTATGACCGCTGCCGCGTGCCGATAGGTGGATCGAGCGAAAGGCACGTAGCGATAGAATCTACGCACGGTCCAGCCCCATCCCTTTTCCTTGTCGGGCTGACTAAAGCCGGGAGCAGATCGCAAACCACCGTTTAGGGGCCCAATCACAAATGGTACAGGCCCCTTACGCAGGAAAAAGGCGAAGGGACTGGGCACTGTCGGGCTCATCGGCAATAGCCTCAGAACAACATCGAACTCGCCGGCAGAGATCCGCTGTCGCAGCTGCCGCCACGCGTACCATTCAAAAGCGAGTGAAAAGGGATAGCTGAGCGCCGTCAACGCCTGAGTGTCGAAGTTGCCCCTAAGGATCGTGCGAAAGCACCAGGCAAAGATCCATTCAAGCACTGGCATTTGAACCACCTCAATCGAGCGGAACGATGCCTTCGCTCGACGCACTGAACTCTCAGCAGGCGATCCAATAACCAGGGTGACGTCATGGAGGTCGGCGAGCGCCGCTGCATGACGATAAGCGACGAAAGGAATGCTAATCCCCTCTGGATTACAATCCGGCGCCAAAACCAAAACACGAAGACGTTCCATGAATGCTCCTCGGAAAATACTCCCTCTTCAAAAAGTCGACCGCAGTCTGAATCACGCAGGGTATAGTCCTCAAGATAACGCAAATCCATTCCGGAACTAGGCCCATACAATCATGATTATCGGTGTAGGACTTCAGGCTTTAAAGCCGATGCCCCACGAAAGATCGCTGCCGCGACTTGCTACGAGTAGTAGGGCTCCGCAATGGGTAGAAGCAAATCAGGTAGTGTCTGCGTCGGCGGCCGCGCGAAAATTGCGCCCAATCAAGCACTCGGGCAATAGATCCCTACACAAGGCCGCTGTCTCACGAAGAGGCTGAAGTCCCTGGTGGAGTGCAATCACCGCAATCAGATAAAGCCCGAAGAATATCAGGGAAGCCCATGCCATTCTTGCGAGAGCGTCGGTGCCATTAATCCTAGTAGCAAAGCTCGGTATGGCCTTGACGATTAAGGCAGTTGCGAGACCAGCAACAACGGATCCCACGAAAAATCTCCAGATTGAGGCCAATATTGGTCCAACACCGAGTCCGATCGGTTTTCCTGCATACCAGAATCCAGGAAACATCAAAAGGAAATAGGAAGCTGTCCAGGCCAAAGCGATTCCAGATGGGCCCCACCGAAGGGCGAGAAGAAACAGGCTCGCAGTGCACGCAAACTCCATCAATCCCCAGCGAAGCCACCGTTCGGGCCGCCCTATCGAAAGATGGACCCAACCGTGAGTGTTGTAAAGCAGCATGACTCCGATTCCTGGACCGAATAGCACGAATACTCGCCCAGCCTCTTCCCACCCAGGTCCTAGAAGGAAGCGAATCAGATCCTTTCCCACAAGGACAAAATCCGCTCCGACTCCCATCCCCACAAGAGCCAAAACCGTTATCGCGCGCAGGAAGTAACGCTGGAATTGTTCGCGATCTCGGCTGACGCGGCTGAGCGCGCTTACAGCCACAGCTGAAACAGGCGCCAACAACTGTGTTTCAGCCAGAACGAACAGATCGTATGCTTTCTTATAGAATCCAAGCGCCTGAGCGCCATACCTCCAGCCAACAAGGAGGTTATCCGTGTTGTGGGTCGAGTAACTGAATGCGAAATGTGCGTAGACATTCATCGCGAACTTCAATCCTGAGGCGGTGCCGGAGATGCGACGCGGCCAACTCGGCACCCATGGGCACGTCAACCACAAACCAGCCGCAATGACTATCGTCTGCACAACGCTTCCCCAAACCAACGCCCAATAGTGCCAGCCTTCCTTTGCCAACACGATAGAAGCGATTGCCAGGACTGCTTGTCCAACTAGACCAATGATCGCAGTGGTCCTGAAACGCATGGCACGCTGTAGCAGTCCCATGTGAATCCATCCCAGGCAGCCAATCCCAATAGTCAGGGACAGGCCCTCAGTGACGTGGGCAACTGCCGGATTGTGATAGAAGAGAGCGAGCAACGGCCCGCAACTGGCAAACGCTAGAGTTAGAACCGTGCCTATACCCAGATCGATCCAAAAGAGGTTGCTCGCTAGGAAATGAGACATTTCCTCCCGTTGCATAACCAGTTCTACGAATCCGTTCTGCCCGAAGCTGCGAAACAGGAGACTAAAAGTCGTGACCATCGTAACGATCCCAAAATCGGCCGGAGTAAGGAGCCGCGCAAGGATCATTACCGAACCGATCTGCACGGCGAAGTTGCCGGCCTGACCAGCAATTGCCGCCCCGGCCCCCCGAACAGCCGTCCGCCGAAGTCCCTCGCCCGTATCGATTGGATGGAAGTTGCCGTTGGAATCGAATGGTTTCAAACATACCCCTTTAGCGAAGCCGGTACTGTGTCAATCGGGAGATTTCTTGGCTGACCGTCTTCCCTGCCTAACAGCACACTTACTTCCGCACCTGCTCGCGCAGACTGGCAGCGAGGCGAGCAGTAAAAATTTGTGACCCTTTGCCATTCAAATGAATACCATCGCTTTGGTAGTAGCTATCATCAAACTCGCCCTCTGCCACAGGCACAAGGACGGTGATTCCTCGCTCGCGACCGATCTGCTTTATAGTCTCTGCGCCCTTCTGATAGGAAGGCGGTACTACGAACACAAAACTCGAGTCATTGGCGCGGCACAAATCATCGAGTGCAGTTAGCCGGTCGGCGGCCAATGGTCCCAGCACGGCTTCCTTAATTTCGGCGTCATGAAGGGTTCCTAAACGGTTGTGCAACAATTCGCTAACGCTGGGAAGAAAACGACTCATGAAATATGAACGTGTAATCTCCCGCGTGCTGTAAAACTCGCTATAGTGAGCCAAGAGAAACCCGCTGGCCGTCGTGGCATCCATGTGGGTTTCTCGCACGACCTCAAGCAGATCGGACTGCTGAAAAAGATAACGCGCCGAAATGTCGCCCCTGATGCCGGGCGCGGCTAGCTGGTTCGGACTTAACCCGAGTAATACGTACCCCGGCCGCATACCTTCGGCGAACAAGCGCTTCAAACCGAAGTACCAGTCATAGTAATTCGTGGCCAACACGAAGTACGGAACAGGGGAATACGCGGGTTCTATCTTTGAGCGCAAAAGCGAGACGTCCACCCCTTCGAGCATCAGCGAATTCCCGAGCACGGCCATATGCGGATCGTCGCCAAATTTGGAGTCGCGGACACCCAGCAGCGTCCGCCGTTGTGACAATTCTTGCCGTTGCACCTTGCTGGTACGGTCAAAGCCCACTAGACTCACAGCTTCTGTCAATACCAGCAACGCAAAAGCGGTAGACAACAGCGCAATTGTAAAGCGATCGATCCGAGCATTGCTAACGGGTTGGTTAGAACTGGAAATAGATGAAGGCATGACTTCCACTCGCTGCAAAAAAGATCAAGGAGATCATCGCTGTGACCGCAGCTCCAAACCGAAGTACTGAAGATTTGCTCTGAAACACATACTCATCGCCACTATATTCCAACAGCAGGTCCATGATGAGTCCGAGTCCAACAAGAATTCCCAGGAAAAGCCAAGCGGCCGCATAGTCAGGTGACCATTGGAACCGACCTAAACTCCTAATCATTGCGAGAGCACCCGAAAGCCTCTCGGCACGGAAGAAAATCCATGAGAGGCAGACCACATTGAACGTGATTACCTGGAGAACGACCTTTCTGAGAAATCGAGGTTCACCGTGACTCTTGCGATGCCCAAATACGAATCTCTCGATTGAAAGCACGACACCGTGGATCGCTCCCCATACTACGAAAGTCCAGTTCGCGCCATGCCACAGCCCCCCCAGGAGCATAGTGGTCAACAAATTACGATACGTCTTCGCTTCGCCATCACGATTGCCGCCGAGGGGGATATAAAGATAATCTCGCAGCCATGTGCTCAGGCTGATATGCCAACGACGCCAAAAATCCTGCAGGCTGACCGCCAGGTAAGGCTGGCGAAAATTGAGCATGAAGTGAAAGCCCAGCAACTGTGCGCTGCCTCGGGCCAAATCGCTGTAGCCACTGAAGTCCCCGTAAATTTGCCACGCGAAGGCGTATACGCCAATCAGCGTTGCCCAGCCGCCGCTGCCCAGGTGCCCACCAAAGGCCGCATTCGCCAAAAGCGCGCAGTTATCGGCGATCACCGTCTTGCGCACCAGGCCCATCAGGATCAGCATGCAACCATCTCGAAATGCGGCCGGTTGAAACGCGCGTGGCTTTTGGACCTGCGGGAGCAGGTGAGAAGGCCGCTGGATCGGCCCAGCAATCAAATGCGGGAACAGACTGATAAACAACCCATACTGCACAAACGATCTCGAGGCTTTGATTCTTCCGGCATAGACATCGACGATGTAGGCCACCTCCTGAAAGGTGTAAAAGGAGATGCCCGGAGGGAGGATGATCGCGAGAAAGCTTCTCGGAACATTGTGGAAACCTATAGCGTCTAGCGCGAGTGCTGACGAATTCAGGAAGAAGTTGAAATACTTAAAGAAACCAAGAATCGTAAAGTTGACCGCGAGCGATGCAATCATCAACGCTTTGCGTTTTGCAGGGGCCGCCGTATCCTCGATCCTTCGCGCGATGACATAGTCAACAACAGTCGATCCGATCATTAGTAGCAGAAACCGCCAGTCCCACCATCCGTAAAAGAAATAGCTGGCAGCCAACAGCAGCACATTTTGAGCGCGCCAGTGCAGCCGCCAATAGATGATGACGACTAGTGCGAGAAACAGAAAATAAACTGGTGAGTCAAAAAGCATTTTCTGGCTATTCTCGATACCCCCGCCTAAGACCGGTGGGCCGTGTAAGCGGTCTCTCGCTCGGCGATGAGTTTATTGCCGACAGGCGTTCTGCTTGCTGTGCCGTCCCGCGAAGCAAGAACCTTGGACGCTTCGATGTCGCAAAGGCCGAAAGCAACGCCGGTCGAGCTGACGACGGCAAGTAAGAGAAAGATCCAAGGAACGCCGGTCATCCTGAAGCCTGCCTCGCTTATGTTGTAAAAAGCGAAGATGACCACGAACGCGAGAGACAATGCTCCGAGTTCGGGATCGCGCTGCAAGGCCTGGGCGGCACGCCGATAGCCAGTTATTAAAACGAGGGAAACTAGGCACACGCCGATCCAGCCCAGGTTCAAGTATGTTTCTATATAACCGTTGTGGGCTTCGTTGAGAGACTCAGGGTGCCACCAGCCTTTAGCCTTAAGGCTGTGAGACACTTTCTGCTCGTCCGGACTGATCCAGAAACTTTCGTATCCATCGCCGATGATCGGGTTGGACACCGCTGAAACTACGGCCGCCCAAATCTCCGTTCGCCCAGTTAGATTCGAGTCCCTACCTAAGGTTTGTGCTACGTCCCCTTCTCCGCCGGAAAGCAAAGTGACTCCTCCGGCAAGAATGATCGCCAGACAAAGGATATGAACTCGGGCGGGACGGATTCTGATTACGCGGAGATTTGTAGCGAGGATCAGTCCGCCGCCGAGGAAAAAACACGCGACAGCGGTTGCACAGTGGGCCATCCCCAATAGCACTAGGCCAAAGGCGAATAGGATTCCCTGGGCCAACAGGCGCCTGCCTCGATTGGGTGCGTTCTTGTGAGTAAGGAGCCATCGCACGTTCCATAACGCTCCAATCGAAACAACTAAGACCACGACGCCGAGCAAGTTTTTGTTTGTTGTTACACCAGTGTTCATTTGCCCACCGCTGGGATCGTACGCGCGGCCCAGATCGTTAAAGTACTTGATCAAGAGGACTGAAGCAGGCAGGAGGAGAAAGCCAACGCGGGAGATGATGCGCCTGAACGCGACAGTCGGCTCTGTTTCGGTCGCAATAACCAGAACCATGACTATGTCACCGATGGACTTAATCCATCGCTTGAACGCCACATCCGGGAAAGGGGCCCAAGCAACGCTGAAGAGGCAGTAAAAGAAAAAAATGAGTATCGGCCAGTTCGCGACAAGGAAAGTGCGTGTTCGCTTCCTCCGCCACATAAGAATAACTACAGCAGCAGCTAGCAGAAGCCCGTAAACAAGGGCATCAAGTGGGCTGCCATCGAGCTGGACATTGGAACCATTGGCTGGAGCGACACCCAGCCAAGCTGAAACGGACCTTGACCCGGCGATCCATAAATAGAAGACAGGCAGCCAGAGAGCTTTAGAGGTCCGGACGGAGTTGTCTCGATCTAGGTAGAACAGTACGGCGATTCCGGCGGCGCAGATGAGACTGGCGAGTGAAGGATTCATTGTGCCGACTGAATCTCTACCGGGGCCGGTGCTATGTTTCTCGCGTCCGAGAAGACCCGGTGCAACAGCTCAAGCGAAAGGAGGCGGTGAATCTCGGTTGTGTAGTTCCGATTCCCCTTGAGATGGCCGTGGACGATACGCTCGACGGATTTGCGCTTCAAATACGGCCGCGCGAGGCTCCGCGAGTCGAGCAGAACTTCGCGGACGTAATTCGCCAATAGTGTTCTGTACCAATACCGGAAATGAAAGAGCTTGTGCCGCCCCAGCCAGACTCGTTCGAGATGGAACGGTGCAAATGCGTGATCCACCTGGGCAACCCACTGCGGCATCCCATAGTCATATGCGTATTCCGCCTTGAACGTAAATTCCAAATATGCGTGTTTAATCGCGCTTGAGAGGCTATCGGAGCCGTTCAGCCCCCGGTCGGTGGGCAACCGAGCCAGCTCCCGACTGCCGTCTCGGATCAGGCGAAATCTAACATCTTCCCCCTCTCTGTCACGAGGGGCCCGGAAGACAGTCTTAACGATCTCGTTGTCCAAATACGGCCACCGCATCGTCAATTGTGACTGTTCGAGAGCCAACCCACCGTAGTGATAGGCAGCTGTTTGCCGGAAGGCTACCGCACTTATTCGATTGCCCTTGAGGATTTGATCGTCGTAGGTAACACACGCTCGCGACACTTCTTCGAGAATCTCGGGCTGAAAGATGTCCTCTTGGGGCGGTTTGTGTTTAAACATTACCGCATTGCGGATAATCTCGCTCCCGAATGTCCCCACCATGCGCACCGGCGCAATCTGGCGGGCCCTGGCATTGTTGTACAAATCGAGAGATCGGCTGACGTCCACGCATCCGTCGGTAAGATAAATCGTCCGCTCTGCATACTCGGGAAAGTGTTCCACTACGTCTTTGCTGACCGTGATCAGATGATAAGGTTGTTTGCAGATCTCAGCCACGCGGCGAGCCAGATGCACGTCCTCATTTTCGCGATACATACTGCCGAAGGTGTAGCACGGTAGGGTGTTTGGCTCGGCCTTGCGCCACGCCATGATGATTCGTGTGTCCAGGCCACCCGTGAGCGAAACTCCAACCGCCTCTTTTCCGTTAAAGTAGCGGGGCAACGCGCTTGCAAACGAATCGCGCAACTGCTCGTAATAAGCGTCCGGCCCCAAGGCCTCTTGTTCTTCCCATTCCGCTGGGTCGAAATATAGCGCCCTGCGTTCAAGCGACCCATTGCGAAATGTCCAGGCCGAACCAGGCGGCAGGGTTTCTATCCCGGCGAAGAGTGCTCGATTCTCGAGGGCGCAACCGCATGAGATGAATTCTCCCAATCCCCTGGGGTCAAATTCCCGCAGTTCAGGGCGCACTTCCAAGATCGCTTTGGCTTCAGCTGAAAAATAGAACGCGTCGTCACTCTGGTTAAAATAGAGTCGCTGCACTCCGAAGCGGTCGTTAAACAGGGTTGCGGTTTCGCGAACACGGTCAGCAACAAGACCCTGAAAGTGGCCGTTCAAATTCCTCAGAAAGTTCGGATCTTCTTCATACAGATGGACGAGATAGGAGGCGCCACCATCCTCGAACGCATGCCCTTGTTCTTTGAGGCGTCGCGGCGTGCCCGGTTCTGGATAATCCTCTCCCGAAAAAACCAGGGTTACGTCACCCTTCTCGTTCCGGAGGGGCATGCCGTCCGAGAAGGAATTCTCACGGACGGCCCAGCCAATATAGACGCCCTGAGACTCATCGGTCCAGGCGCCCGTGACATAGAAGGGCTCGTGCCGCATGGATTTAACCATTCGGGCGAGTTGCGGCTCCGCCCATGCGCGAGGCCTTTTAGTGATTAGACCGGTTATACCAGGCATTTGGAGTTAGTTTTGGTTAGGAGACTGCAACCCAGAAATGTTCTTTGAGTGCGTTTGTAGTTGGACGCGCACTAGAGTTTGGAGCCGGCGGGAGGACTTGAACGCTCCATCTGCCGAGTACGATTCGGCCGCTCTGACGTTGAGCTACACCGGCTTATGAACGACGCAAACTTATACCACACGGTACGGAGGCGGACAGCCAGCGTGATCGCTGGGTGAGGGAGAATGCCGATCAGGCCGCGATGGAATTTCGTCTTTACACAAAACGCTCCCCACAGGGTTAAGGGAACAAAATATCTTGGGACGAGTATTTCCTGAAAACCGCATCTGACCTTGAATTCACGGAGAGGACTGTCTCGCTTATTTCCATAATTGTAGAGACCGTATGTCACATACGAAATTTGTTTTGCTTCGCAAATCTGCATGGCTGCGGCCAACAAGCTGTTGGCGGGTCGCTTGTCAAAATGACTGGGCTTTGTTGTCAGATTCAGAATGGATGCGACGTCCCCTCGATAAATTAAGTGGAGGAATCCAATCAATTCGTCGCCGACATAAGCGCAGATGAAGTCACATCGACCGGCAAATTCACCATAAAGCTTCTTCGTCTCATCGAAAGTTCTTCCATGGTAGGCGTTTACTGTCCCCTGTCTCATTGGAGAGTCATCATTTACCTGCCTGATCGCCTCGACTAGATCATCGTCTAGCTCCCTGGTCCTCACTTCCACATTACGCTTCTGGGACCGCCGTACATTTTTTCGTGTCTCCTGTGGCAGACTCTCCCACCACTCCTTGAAGCTAACTAAGTAAATAATTGCAACGCTTTCCAACTCCATCGGATACGGATATTTTGGTCGAGTTGCAGGGAGCTTTTGGGTGAAGGAAAAGAGGTCGGCCCGCAGCGTGCTCTTTCCATCACCCTTTAGCACCTCGATGTAGAGCTCTGGATGTTCTAGCTCCCGCTCCATCATCTCCTCGCCTCGAACCCTGGCGGTTTTCAGCCATCTTCCCCGGACGAAGAGCTTCTTACCGTTGACCTCCAGCGCCGGGACCTTCACCCAACGCCCTTTCACTCTAATCTCAACGCCGCTCTCGGTTGCGGACATCACTTATCCCAGTCATCCTTCACGTTGAACTTGCATGTCTTGAAAGTCCGCGGAGGAGTCCTCATATCCGCGGAATTAGGCGATCGATTGAATGCGCTTCTGGAACGCCGTCTTCAACCGTGTCAACTGATCGTGACGACGAAGGGCCATAAGCTCTTTCGGTATGGTTCTCTCGATCCCGCGAAGTGCGTACCACAGGTAGGCAACGAAGACGAGCGATCCCCCAATGAAATACGGCTTGTGCGCCATCTGATAAACGCTTCGAAAAATCTCCCACACGGGATGATTGCCAAGCAGGTAGTCCTTCCGCCCCATGTACCATCTCCCATGAAGCCCCGTATGTAGCGCTCCGCCCTGCGTCCGATGGTGGATAAAGATTTTCTCAAGGAACGTCCGTGTTTCCCAACCATTCGATCGGGCGCTCAATACGGCGATCAGATCGATCCCTCCCGACTTCACGGCCTTGTAGCCGCCTATATCTTCAAAACATTCCCGGCGGAACATCTGGCACATGCCCGACACGTGTTCCGTGCCGACAAATTCATAATTGTAGGTAAGGTCCCCTTCATGAAAAGCTGTGCCGGCCACTCCCAGCTTGGAATTTTGAGTAAATCGATTCATCAAAAACTCAAAATAGTCGGGATCGAACGAAACGTCCGCGTCTAAGTTGCCGATTACATCGTAGTGTAAGCCCGCGACCCTCTCACGCCCCGCGTTGACAGCTTGAGCCTTTCCTGCAAAGCTCCGTTCCAGCCGCTCAGGCATATGGATCAAATCAATCCAGGGATGATCGGCCGCATATTTTTCGACGATGTCGACGGTGGAATCGCTCGAACCGTCGTTGACAATCACCCATTTTATGGGCCGCACTGTCTGCGAAACGACCGACTTCAAGGTCAGCTCGATAAACTCCGCCTCATTTCTAGCAGGCGTTATCAGTACATAGCTTAGCGCAGTCTGCATTTTTCAAGGACCGTTGACGCCACGTTTGGACAATCGAGCGCGGTCAATCGAACCAACGCCTAACAAGCTCACACCACCCAACATGCCATCCATAACCTCGGCCGCGCACCCAATTCATCTAGCCCGTTGTGCAAAAGCCAGTCGCGTGTTCGAAGTCCCCATTTTGCCAAAGGCGTAGAGCAACCAACCGAAGTGTTGTGGCCGGGCCTCGTAGCGAATCTTCAAGTTCTCGACTTGCGGTTCGCTTGAGACGCGTAGGTAGTTACAGGCCGTCTCCCAATATTCCGCCATCCGCCGTCGAGGTTCGATCGAATCCCAAATCAAGGCCTGGTCCGAACTCCTGAGATCGACACCTAATTCATTTCCGGCTGCAATCCAGGAAAGCCCCTTCCATATCTGCATTTGAAAACTCTGCCCGGTGGCTTCTCCCAATGCAAGCAGCGCTGTTGGCGCCATCCCATCCTGGTGTGCCGAGCACACGGGGTAATGGCTCGCCACGCAGCCTCTCTGTTTGTCGTATCGAAACCACCATTGACCCAAATCGCCCTGCTGCGCACACACGGCATTCGCGCAGTTCAACGCCATTTCAAGCGGCTCTTCGATCTCGAATGCGAGTGCGAATGTCGAAAGCGAGTAAATGGCGTGGATTTGATCCGCGAATGTGCCGTATCGACTGCAGAGCAATCCTCTCACGAAACCGTGAGAGGCGGAATGTCCAAAGATGCCGCTCTCACTTTGAAGTTCCTGGAGCAAGTGGTAAGTTTCGACGGCAACATCGGTCAGATCCGGATGCAACTGGGGATGAATGAGTCGCGCGTGCGAAAGACCCGACAAGAACCATGAAAGCTCTCTGGCTTCTGCACTTCGAGCATTCGAACAGGCGTCAATTGCATTCCGGCAGTCGAACTTACTCAGTAGCTCCTCAAGTCGGCCAGGAAAGCTAGCAGTAGTCAACCAAATTAGAAGCCCCAGGTCTCCAACGCTTCTAACGCGGCTCACGTCCTTTAGGACGGCCTCCTGGATCATCGTAACGTCGAAAGGTAACGCGCCTCCGGAATCGGCAAGATGTTGGAGGCCCAGCAGCGCAATGATCGTTCCTTTCCATGAAGTCCCTTCACGACGCGGTCCAGACTCTGTCAGAGTGATGCTTCGCGAGAAGAGCTTTTCTTGTTGGTCGTATAGAGAAGCGAGCGAGCTAAGCGCCAGTGAATTCAGAGCGGGAATTTCGATCCGCGCATCGCCCTCCCTCTCTTTGACACCCTCCCGTCTCCACAGAGAAACGCTTTCGGGAAGCTGTTTTGCAGAAGCTCCCATTCGTGATTCGGCTTGGTGAGGCAACCTGGACTCGATGAAAAGGTGTCTTGTTGCGTAGTGGTTAAAGAGCTGCGAGGGATCCGGCGGCCATTCAAAAGCTTTCCACCGTTCCGATCAATTCACGCCTTGATCGGCAATGATCATGCGATGGGCAGCGCGGCGGGAACAATTGTCAACGCAGTGGAAACGGACGGCTCATTAGGCGGCGTAAGACGTCACGAATTGTGAAATGGTCTCTACAACTCGCTTCTGGTGGTCCGCATTTAGTCCTGCGAACATGGGCAGAGACAGGATTTCGTTAGCGACTTGTTCCGATACAGGGAAATCGCCTCGCTTCCAACCCATCGA
>Ga0335072_10008485_pt1 | contig 14896 bp, 12 predicted proteins | sample Lox_Sample_21_FD_206725 | JGI IMG/M metagenome (GOLD analysis project Ga0335072, IMG submission 206725) | Soil microbial communities from Loxahatchee National Wildlife Refuge, Florida, United States - Lox_Sample_2.1 | ecosystem: Environmental > Terrestrial > Soil > Wetlands | place: USA... | reverse complement strand
AAGGCGCGGGCGCATGGCTGAAGGTCAACGGGGAAGCAATCTATGCGACCCGTCCGCGCGAAGGCACGCTCTGGTCGGAGGGCGAGTCAATCCGGTACACGCGGTCCAAAGATCGGCGATTCGTCTACGCAATCCTGACCGACTGGCCTGGGACCCAGGTTGTCCTGAAGACAGTGCGGCCTAAGGCCGGCTCGAAAGTCGCTCTTTTAGGCTCGCCGGCAGATCTGCCTTGGAAGTTCGACTCAGCGCAAGGGACAAGCATCACCTTGCCGGAAAGCCTGCAGCAGTCGGGCAACAGACCTTGCGACTACGCATGGAGCCTGAAGTTCGAATCACCGGAAGGATAAGGGACCAATCATTTCCGCAGAAGCCAAATCTGACGGACAAAGCCATAACTGCGGGCAGCCTGGACCGCGCTGTCCCGGACGGTCAAGGGATGCTCGAGCGTCCACCGTCAAAACAACTGTGGGAAATGATCAAAACCTCCAAATCGAGGAATTGACTTGCGCAAAGTTAGTCGCATAAATGCCGGCAAAGAATCGTTGTCGGAGCGAGCATACCAACAGATTCGCGATGAGATTCTTAGCGGAGAATTATCGATCGGGGACATACTGTCCCGCAGACGCCTGGCCGACAGATTCAATATGAGCTTTCTGCCCATTACGGAAGCCTTAAATCGCCTGGAGTCAGAAGGCCTGGTCGAAAGTAGGCCTCGGATTGGAACGCGGGTGCGAATTCCCAGCGAAGAGGATATTCGCGACAGCAATGTCATCCGCGAGGCTCTGGAATCACAGGCCGCGAGACTATGCGCCCAGCGCATGACAAACGAGGAGAAAAAGCAGCTCCGTACCAGTGCCAAACATCTGGATGAACTGCATAAGATATGTGCCACGGAGCCCGAGGACTCTCGGTTCATGTTCTCGGTACACACTTTTCACATGCAGTTTCACATGCAAATAGCGGAGTTTTCTCGTTGCTCTGGACTGCGCAATGCAATTGAGAAGGAGCATGTTCTCGTTTTCAACTGGTTTTACGATACGATTGCGAAAAGGCGCACCAACCCACAGGCATTTCACTCCACCTTGGCAGAAGCTCTGTGCAGCGGTGATCCGCTGGTTGCGGACTCTGCAATGCGTGCTCATGTGAGCTATGGCGTTAACCAAGTATTAGAGCGCCTCTCAAAATATGCGAACAATAGAGAGCATTGGCGATTGAAGAGCCGTAAAGGCTAGAGTAATCCCTGAATGCGTACGGAATTGCTATAACTAAGGCCTGCTCAACCCATCCATGCGTTGAATAGGTTTGACCAGGCATTCTTTTCAATCGGCAAAATGCGATACGGACGCAAAAGAATGTCGACTTTTGAGGTCATCGCCAGCTCTCTGCGGATCACTCTTGGAAAGAGTGAATGAAAGATAACCGCCAATACTTCATGTCAAGCACGAGGGATCTCCGACCCTACCCATGACAATAGCCAACCGCGCTACGCTAACAATCTCACTCTACAAATTACCGGCATCAGGATTGCAATCCACGTTCTCCAACTCTCCGAAAAGACGGTTTAATTAAAACGTTTTCGCGCCAACTCTCTTTGCTAGCAATCAAACAATGGTCCGCTGCATCAGCGCATTTGCCGCAATAAAGCGATTTATTTTGTTGTTTGTCGCGGGCTATTTGTTGTATAGTTCGAGGGTTCCGATTCGAGACGTAAAGGAATCGCGCATAATTCAAAAATCGAGGTTGGATGGAGCGCAAAGCTGGTAAACGCTTGCTCGCGGGGTGAGGGATGTATGTTTCGGGAGACTCCCGCCTCTTTGAAGCCATTGTGCGGCCATTCAATTGCGCACTGGACAGCAGTGCTGCTCACGAGAGTCTCTGCGGTCAAGAAGGCTGCTTCGAGCTTCGCGTTGGCTCTGCTGTTGATAGCATGCGTGCCTGTTGCCGCTCTTTCTCAACCTCAACCGACAACGCAGTAAGTGGAACTTCGCAAATATTGTGTAGTGAAATATCGACACTGTCTGGGGAAGAAGGTACGAGAGATGTGTTATTCCAAGCTCGTGATACTCGGCGCGGCTCTATGGTGCGCAGTGGCGGCTGCGGAAACTCCGCAGGCCAGCCGGTGCGCCGATCTCACTCATATCGAGATACGCGGAGTCGAGATTACACATTCCCAGTTCGTTCCAGCAGGCACTACTCTACCTCCGCCTTATCCTGGCTCACCCTCCATTGGCCCATTGCCGGCGCACTGCCGGGTTGACGGCGTCATCAATCGCCGAAAGGGCGTTGATGGACAGGAGTTCGGGATTGGCTTTGCTTTGGCGCTGCCGCAACCCGAAGCCTGGACCGGCGACTTTATGATGCAAGGCGGTGGCGGAGGCAACGGCATTGTCGCGTATCCAACCGGTGCAAACTACGCGGGTGATACGCCGGCACTCACTCGTGGATTTGCAGTGGCCAGCACCGATACAGGACACAAGGCGAAAACCGGCTCCTTTGACTTCTCTTTCATGCGCGATCAGCAGGCCTATCTCGATTTCGCCTTTCTCGCGAATGCCGAGGTAGCTGGAGTGGCCAAGCAGGTCATCGAGTCCTATTATGCCAAGCCGCCAGCGTACTCCTACTTCGTAGGATGTTCCACAGGCGGGCGCGAAGGGATGATTCTTTCGCAGCGCTATCCTACCGTCTTTAATGGAATCGTCGCCGGTGATCCGGCCATGCGCACGGGCCTCTCGAATCTCGCAATCGCACAGTGGATACCAGTGGCTTACAATCAGGCTGCTCCAACAGATGTTTCCGGCACGCCGCAGATCGACAAATTTCTCACCGATAGCGACCGCAAGCTTTTCATGGACGGGCTCCTGAAGCAATGCGACGCCAAAGATGGTGTAGCCGATGGCATGATCTCTGATCCTCTCGGCTGCGACTTTGATCCTGCAACCCTTGCCTGCAAGCCCGGCCAGGCCGAAAACTGTATCGCCCCCGAAAAGATCGCTGCTATCAAGAAGGCCTTCGCCGGGCCGAAGAATGCTTATGGAACGCAGGTCTACCCCGGATTCCTCTACGATACCGGAATTGCGATCAAAGGCCCGGTGCCCGGTTTGCTTGCATTAGGCAAGAACGGCCTCTTCGGTCCTTACACTACCGCAACGGAACTCGATGTTGACAAGGCAGCACTGCACGCGTCCGATCCACTCGTCGAGCCCGCATCCACCAATCTCTCCACCTTTTCGCTCAGCGGCGGCAAAATCATCTTCTTCCACGGCGACAGCGATCCCTGGTTCTCTCCGCTCGACACGCTTGACTACTACAAAGCACTCGCTGGAGCCAACGGAGGCGCAGACAAGGTTTCCGAATGGAGCCGCATCTTTCTTGTTCCGGGGATGACTCACTGCGGCGGCGGTCCGTCTCTCGATCATTTCGATATGCTCAGTGCTGTCGTTGACTGGGTAGAAAAGGGCGAGGCGCCCGAATCCGTCATCGCAACCGGCCGCGCGTTTCCAGGCCGCAGCCGGCCGCTCTGTGCCTACCCGAAACATGCGCAATACATCGGCACGGGAGACACGCAGGACGCGCGGAACTTCCGATGCCAGTAAGTCGCGTAACCCGTCTCAGCAAAGATCGCAATCATGACTCATCAACCCGGGTAGTTCGGCTGCAATGGATCTGGGGTTGCCAATCAGGGGTATACATTCAGCCCTGAATGGCGTGATTCAGCAGGAATGAGACGGTTGCAGATGGCGCCCCAGGACGTTGGATGAGCTTGAGGGCTTGCTATTGCGTGAGGCGAACAGAAAGCCCTTTTTCCGCTCCCCGACGAACTCGCACGGGAGTGCAGCTACGCTCGGATGAAGGTCCACCGCGCGCACTGCACTCCTTGTCTTGACCCGTGGCTCCATCTTGCAGTGCCTCACTTTCTGCTTGATGTTGATGGTTAGAAAATCCGGTGAGATGTGCTTGTCGATCTCGATACCAAGTGCCTCGCCAATTCGCTCGCCCGTTGCTCCGCACAGGATGAACAGCATTTGTTCGTTTCTGTGCTGCCAACGTGCGAGCCCTGACATTATCTTCGCGTCGAAGGATGGCGTATTCTGCTCCTCCTCGTCGACGATAGGAAGGTCAATGAACTCCTGATTCCATTTTCGAGGGAAGAGTTGTTCACCTTCCGCGTCAACTGCGGACGCGACAATGGATTTCGCGACCTGCGCATCGCTGTTGATCGTCTTCGCTGACAAACCTCCTTTCAACATAGTCGCGACAAGCTGCTTCATTACGCCGTTGTTAACTGCTGAGAGGGGAACATTCCTGAGACTAGGGTTGAAGCCCAGGCATTTAAGCGGGCATCAAGCTGTTTTGGCCTTGGCCGGTATCTTTACAACCTCCCGGAAACCTGGGGGGATCTCGATGGGCAGGTTAAGCCGACCAGGCTTCCCGCACTTCCCAACTGGGCGCTTCCTAAGGCTAATTCTGCGACCGGAAAGACCAACCCGGCCTGCGGTCCACGGCCGCCGGAAGTGCAACGTGGGCCCATCGATCAGAGAATCACGGGCAAGATCGAAGGCTTTTGGCGCATTCTCGGTGATCCAATTTACGGCGAGATATTGCGGCGTGTCGCGCGAACGCAGAAGGCGAACGCCATTCCAAACGCCCAACTGCAGGCCACTGTCGCAGAGGCGATGGAACGGGCCTCACGGGGAATCCGCAAGGCGCAGTCCCTGGCCGAGTCGATTGGCGATACGCAATTCGTCTCCGTGCTCGATCGCTTGCACGTCGGGACGATGACAACAATCAGCAATCTCGAAGCACTCAAGCATCTGTGTCGGAACTTGAAGGACTGGCTGGCGAACCAGCCGCCAGAACACCGAGGAGTCGTGCAGTGGCTCCGCCCTTTCGGCGCGGAGGCTCACACGCTCGGCACAGATGATGCGTCGCGCTCCGGAACCTGTCCTGGCCCCTTCCCGGCGGACTGTCTGCCTCGATAACCGCAAAATGTCACACACGCTGCGAATCCTTCGATTGGCGGATGAGCCGCTGCGCCAAGGAGCTTTGAATGGGAGCTGAAGACGAGATCAAGCCGCAATTTACGTTGTGAGGCAGCAAGGCGATACAGATTGTTTTTACCGCCGTTACCGCTCTCCGACCATTTCAGCTCTTCCGATACGCCTCAGGACCGTGTACTATTCCGCTCAGGACGTTTCGTTGACCGGGCTTCTCACTCATTTGCGAAGTGATCGGACTCCAAGGCCAAGCGCTTTGCGGGTACTGGTAGCAGTGTGTCTGGTCCTGCTCGTGCTGCTCGCAGCCTTCCACGTGGCGCTTGGCCATTCGGTTGAGACCGCGGCCGATCATTGCCCGATATGCACCGTGATGCATTCCATTGTGCCCTTTGTGGTCGCAATGGTCGCCGTTCTACTGGTCCGCATAGGATCTGCTCCGCCCGTCCTGTTCGAAGTTCGCAAGATAGTCCGCTATTGGCATCCCATCCTCTTTACTCGACCTCCTCCCGCCGGCTGCTAGAGCATCCCTCCGACTTTCACTTTCAGTCTGATCTTTCCGCTCGCCACTTTTTGCGTGGTGAGGCGTTGTCGCATCCCGTCAGTCTGACTCGGGCTAGAGAGAGATGCTCCCACTCGCAGTGGATCTTACCGTGCTTCGCGCGCGGCCAACTCCCCGTCATCAGCCATCAGATGGAGGCAATGATGTCGCGAGTCATCAACTTCGATAAAGGCAGCAAGCGACGGATTCAACAGATTCGATGGTCACGATTTGAAATCTTCACTGCAGTCTTGCTCTGCGTTATCGTACTGAGCCTCGGCCTGTTATTCGTTCTTTGGGAAGCGTCTCACGACTCTGTACAATCCTGGGTTCATCAAGTCGAGGAGAGACATTGACGCCCTGGATGTGGCTCGAGTGAGCGGGCGCAATATCAACCAGGGACGAAAATGCCGAACGCGGCGACTACAGCGGTTTCGATTCTGCTTCTTACAGAAAGCTTGATGCCAAGTGGCGTTTTCCTCAAGAAAACGCCACCTTGCACGATCTTCAGGTGGCAACGTGTGAATCGAAACCGCTCTAACGAGGGGGACCATCTGAGCGTCGGACAATTGAGATTTCCCGCCGAGCCCTGTTTTGTATATGATTTGCAAAGGATACTTGACGATGGGCATTAGGGCATACCTAAAAAACGATTCCCGCCTAAAGCCGAAGGCTTTTAGGGTGGCTATCGCTGTATGTCTGATGGTGTTGATCCTCCTGGCGTCTTTCCACGTGGCAGTCGCACACTCGATCGGTACAGACACCGATCATTGTCCAGTCTGCCTCGTGATGCATTCGGTGCTGCCGTTTCTCGTCTTGGTGGTCGCGGTTCTTCTCGCCAGAGTCGGAGCCGCCACGCCGGTCCAGCTGAATGTTCGCCCAATCGTCCAGTACTGGCATCCCACGCTCTTTACTCGTCCGCCTCCCGCTCTTCACTAGAGCATCTTTCCGCATCCCCTGTTCAGCCAGATCCTGCCGCCCGTCGCATTCCCTGGCGGGAAGGCCCTGTTGCTTCTGAGCGGGCTGGTCCGCAGCGGAACGATGCTCTCGATGCACTTAGAATGCCTCGGCGGTTCATGGCCAGGCTTGCTTCTTCGCATCACTCAGCCGAGATTCCGGAGGCTTCCGATGTTGCTCCAACGCAGCACAATCTTTTGCACTCTTTCCGTCCTTGCCCTGTTTTTCGTGGCGCTTTCTGCGCCAGCACAAAGCGGTAACGCCGGCACCGTGCGTGGCACCGTGACCGATCCCTCAGGCGCTGTAGTTCCCAATGCAACCGTCCATATTGCGAATCCTGTCAGCGAATTTGAACAGACCACAACCACCGATGCTACCGGCCAGTTCAGTTTTCCGAATGTTCCCTTCAACCCTTACACAATCGATGTCTCGGCCAAAGGCTTCGCCCCATTGAGCCAGAATGTGGAGATTCGCTCATCGGTCGGAGTCAACGTCAAGCTGGTCATGCAAATTACCGGCGGGAGCCAGACGGTCAAGGTGGAATCCAGCGGCGACCTGATCGAAGACGACCCCACATTTCACGTCGACGTGGATCGTGATCTGTTTAACAAGGTCCCCCTCGAGAGCGCATCGTCTACGCTCAGCTCCCTCGTAACACTCACCACACCCGGTGTTGCGGCCGACTCGAACGGTCTCTTCCATGGCCTTGGTGACCACGCCTCCAACTCTTTCTCCGTCGATGGCCAATCCATCACCGACCAGCAAAGCAAGGTGTTCTCCAACCAGCTTCCGTCGAATGCGATTCAGTCGATCGAGGTCATCAGCGGCGCGCCGCCTGCCGAGTTCGGCGGCAAAACCAGCCTCGTCATCGTGGCTACAACGCGTTCCGGCCAGGGAGTTACCAAGCCGACCGGCGCCATCTACGCTTCTTACGGATCTTTCGGGTCTGCGAATGGCGGTTTTGATCTCTCCTATGGCACCAAAAGCTGGGGCAACTTCTTCGAGGCCGACGGGCTCGACACGGGCCGCTTCCTCGATCCTCCGGAGTTTACTGTCTTCCACGACAAGGGCAACGAGCAGAACTTCTTCGATCGCATCGACTATAGCTTTACGCAGAAAGACTCCATGCACCTCGACCTCAACTACAGCCGCTCCTGGTTCCAGACGCCCAACTCGTATGACAGCCTGAATGTGATGAACGTTGAGACTACCGGCCCAAACAGCGGCACAAGCGCGGACCCGACTTTTGTGAATGTCGGCGACACCAACCAGAGTTCCAAGATCAACACCTACAACATCGCGCCCACTTATACACACATCATCAGCAACGATTCGGTCTTTAACCTGGGCGCATTTCTCCGGAGGGACAGCTATGGCTACTATCCAAGCGCGAACCCTCTCGCCGACCTGGGCCCTCCCAACCTGCAAACCTCATCCATCTCCCAGTACCGTACGCTGACCAACGGAGGAATCCACGCGGATTATTCCTATATCAAGGGCGTCAATAATCTCAAAATCGGCGCGCAATACGGGCAAACCTTTCTGCGCGAGCACGACAGCCTGGGTGTCGTAGATCCAACTTATTCAGTCACTCTTCCGGATGGCACGACAGTTAGCACTGCTCCCTGTGTCGACGTCAACGGCAACCTGTTGCCGGGATTTACCAGCCCGTCACAGTGCGCCGCCGCCGGCGAGTATTCCAATGATCCATCCGTTGGAGGCAGCTATTACTCCATTCTTGCACCCTACGATCTAACCCGCGGCGGCACAAACTACCTCTACTTCGGTCACACGGACGTAAAGGAGTTTGCTCTCTACGGTGAAGACGAGATCAAGGCCGGGAACTGGGACTTCAACCTGGGCCTGCGCGAAGATCTTTATAATGGCCTCACCGACGCCAATCAGATTGAACCGCGCGTGGGGATCGCGTATAACGTCAAGCCCTCCGCCACGGTGCTGCGCATCTCTTATGCGCGCACGTTGGAAACGCCGTTCAACGAGAATCTAGTTCTCTCCAGCAGCGGCTGTTCGGACCAGGTGCTGAGTCCGCTTCTGCTGTGCAATCCGGGCGCCTCGGGCACCATGCACCCCGGTTACCGCAATGAATTCCACGCAGGTCTCCAGCAGGCATTCGGCAAATACCTGGTGTTCAATGGCGAGTACATTTGGAAGTACACGCACAACGCCTTCGACTTCAGCGTGCTGGGCAACACCCCGATTACATTCCCCATCGACTGGCATAACTCGAAGATCCCGGGCTATGCGATGGATGTGGAGGTTCCAACCGTCCACGGTTTCAGCGCGTATTTTGTCACATCCTCGGTCGCCGCGCGCTTCTTCGGTCCCCAGGTTGCAGGAGCCGGAGCCACCAGCGGAGTTGCCGTTGGGACTCAATATCCCTTCCGCATCGACCACGACGAGAAGTTCAACCAGACCACCCACCTGCAATACGAGATTCCAGGCAGCAGCTTGATCGGGGGGCTGTGGGGCGGTTTCAACTGGCGCTACGACAGCGGTCTTGTTGCGGGATCGATGCCCTGCTATGGCGTGATCGATCCCAACAGCATCTGCGCAGGTACTTCGATCCTGATCGGCGGCCAGCCGGGAGTGGACCTGAGCGGGCTTACCTACGATCAGGAATTCGAGGCGGGCATCTCCTGCAATGGTGTAGCTGCAACGCCCACATCCGGCTTTACCCAGTGCCTGGCGTCGCAGTACACATCAAGTCTGGTGACGATTCCCGGTCCGAACCAGGAGGACGACGACAAGAATCCGCAGCGCATTGCGCCACGCAACCTGTTCGACGCCACAGTCGGCAAGGACAACATCTTTCACGCCGAAAAGTACAAGACGGACATTGCCTTCACAGCAATCAACGTCACCAACAAGTACGCCCTTTATAACTTTCTGTCGACGTTCAGCGGTACGCACTACGTAACCCCGCGGGCCTTGACGGCGAAGATTACATTTAATTTTTAGGGAACCCTCAAAGACCAATGCCTGCAAGGGCAAGGCTCATAACGGTTCTCTGATCTCTGTTGATTGAGCAAATCTGCAAAGCGGTCCGCTACGGCGGACCGCTTTGCACAAGATCGGCAGTCGCATTCCCCGGCAGAGGTGTAAAGATGCGCGGAAGAACGCGAATCCCGTGTGGCTTCCTCGTGCTGTTAATTGCTTGTCTGGTCGTCCAAGAAGCAGCGGCGCAGGAAGCTGCTTCAGTTCCTGCTGCGAACCCTGGCCGGCCCACGGTAATGACTCCCGCCACACTGACCCCTGTCGGCTATCTGCAGTTTGAAACCGGCGGAATCCAGGCCTGGACTTCGCCGGAGTTCCAAACCCGCCTGGCGATGAATGAAACCGTGAAGCTCAATCTCGCGCCCCGCTGGCAGGCCCTGTTTGTCTCTGATCCAGCGGCGCGATACAAGGTCAACGATCAAACCAGCGCGGGCTTGGCCTGCTATTTTCTAGGCGTCCAGGCGGTCGGTCACTCCGGGCACGGTACCAATCCCACCGTTGCGGCGAGCTACCTGCGGCGGGTATTCGACGGTCCCGCTCCGGAGCTCGACTACGGCAGCCCTATCGACTCACTGCTCCTGCTCGCCAGCGCGGACGTAATGGGATTTCACTACGATACCAACGTGATCTTCAACCGAATGGCTCAGGATGCCGTTCATCGTGCGCAGTTTGGCCAGACTCTTTCCATCTCTCACCCGGTCACAAAGCGTCTTGTTGTATCCGGCGAAATTTGGCATTTTACCCAGTCCTACCTGCGTGGAAACGCCATCGGCAACCTATGGGCGCTGGGATACGAACAAAGGAAGAATCTCGTTTGGGACGCCGGCTTCAATCGCGGTCTGACCGGAACGTCGACACGCCGGGAGGTATTCGCCGGTTTTACGTATCTTTTGCCGCGCAGGCTTTGGCGGCCAGCCGGGCGGATTGACAAGCACGAATGACGATACGACCTCGATCGGTGGCTCATTATAGTTAAACCTGTCAATCCGCGATCGAGCATAGGAAACGTTCTTCGGGGTTAGACGATTTTTGGCTTTCGATCAGGAGCGATATGTGGGCTTACCGAATGTGATGAGATATCACAACAAAAATCAGGACAGTAAGCCTGCGGTACTACATGTGTAAATGTGTAATACCAGACACACGTACCATGCGGAGGCCGTGCTGGGTATCACGATACTCTTGGTGATAATTCACGCTCCTGAGCGGCAGCATTCACTCAATGCAGAACTTTGAAACAGTGCATGTAGTCCACTAATAGTCCGGATAATGTTTCTATTTTCCGCGCGCTATACGTTACTCCCTGAAAGCCGCCCGTGTTCGCTGATCTGCGTAGGCATGATCCCAAGTTGACGAGCCCAACGCGCTAAACCAGACCATAGGTTTGAAACCCCTCCTCGCCCGATTTCTGAAAACCTAATCCGACGAGATGAGGTGAATCCATGCGGAATGTCGCGCGCCTGAAAATGGGCTACTACCTATTACCGCAGGCCGAGGGAGTGAAGCTTCCCGCCCTGGCAGTTCCGGTGATGGGGTTGATGTAGCCCAGCGCCTTCAGTGCAGGGTGAAGATGGTGCTTGAAAATGTTCGATAGCGAGAGAGGTTTTCCCGAGCGTGACTGGAACAGGAAGCCCGTCTTGCGATCACCAACGAACACGCGAAGCAAGCTGGCGATACTTGAATGGAGATCCACCTCCCGGGTTGCGTTCTTCATCTTAAGGCGATCCTCGATCCTCAGTGTTGCGTGCCTTCTGCTCAATGTTGAGGGGCAGAAAATTGACGGAGATGTGCTTGCCGATCTCGAGCCCAAGCGCTTCTCCGATCCGCATCCCGGTCGCACCGCAGAGGACGAACAGCGTCTGCGGCTGCGAGTGCTTCCACTTTCGCAAGCCTTGACATCGCGTCGGCGGGAAGGACGGAGTGTTCTGCTTCGACCTGTCAACGATCGACATGTCGATGAACTCGGCATTCCACTTCCGAGGGTAAGCGCGTTTGAACCAGCCTCTCACTGTAGCTGCGCGTAAGGCTTTGCGGGCCTCACGTCTATGTTTACCGAGTCGTCGCTGAGGCCCGTGCTTTTCGCGGTCAGTTTGATCTGGCCTGTCTGCTTTAACGCGCGAATCACGATGAGCGCACGACCCTGATAAAGCTTGCGACGATTGCTGTGGTAAGAGTCGGGGTCTTGTCCATCCCCATTCCCAACAGCCGCGATCTCGCCCTGCCCGCTGACTTCGAACTGAACATCCTTATCCACCCGCAGATCGAGGAGTCCCTTTGAATCCACTGCCTCGACCGTCACAAATGATAGGTCCTCCCCATCGGCCTGCAAGACTGTTCGATCCGGCGTCAAATGCAGCCTGGTAGCCTCTCCTGTCGTTGTGAGGATGTTCTCCGCAACGACTCGGCCGCCACGCAGTCCCACGGCCTTAAGCCTTCCTGGCGCATACGGCACGGAGAACACAGCCTTGAACTCCTGCTCGCGGCCGGTTGGCTCTTCGCCAATGAGCTTATCATTCAGGAATAACTGCACCCTTTCCGCGCCGGAATAAACCTCCACTTGAAGATCCTTGCCTTCCTGTCCAGGCCAGGTCCAGGAGTGGAGCGTGGGATAGGTGGCCCACATGATTGCAATAATCTTTTTGCCTTCCGGCTCGGGGAGCCGAACGGTGGCATATACGCGGTCGCCGCCATTCCAGACGATGTCGCGATAGTAGGACTCGGGCTTACGGAAGCCGGTCAGGTCAAGATCGCCGCAGGCCGCTGCATGCCAGGGAAAAGGATGAGAGAAGACAGCCATCATAGCCTTTGTGGCCGGGTCCGAGTTATTCTTGGCCATCTCCGCCATCATGTCTTTGCCATTGGCCATTCCAGCGAACATCTGGTCTATCATGGCCGTGTTCGACATCGCACCTGACATCTCCGCAGCCATCTTTGCCTGTTCCGGCGTTCCATATTCCCACGCACCGATACCCGACTCGCCGAGATAGTCCATGGCCGTCCACGTAAGGTCTCCCAGGATATAGGGATTGTCGTGTGAGACCGCCCATAGCGCAAACATTTTCGAAGGCAAAGACTCGGTAGTCAGCATGAGGCGCGACGGCAACCGCTCGTGATCCTTCTGGTAGGTGGGAAGGATGTTGTAGTTGTAGCCGGTGATATCCAGTTGCGAAAACACGGCCTGTGCGGTGGGCAGTGTCGTTGTGCCTGGAAATGCCAGCGTCAGTGGCCGTGTATTGTCGAGCGCCCGCACCTGGTCTGCGATCTGCCTGGCGAGCGCCGCGCCGCGAGCCACTTCAAGCTCGGGAATCTCGTTGCCGATTCCCCAAATCACAACGGATGGGTGATTGCGATCCCGCAGCACCATTGACGAAACATCCTGCTTCCACCATGCGTCAAAATCGCTGCCGTAATCGAACTTGACCTTGTGCGCCTGCCACACATCGAACAGATCCTCAAGCACCAGCAGGCCATGCCGGTCGCACGCATCCAGAAATGCGGACGATGGCGGGTTGTGCGCCGTTCTCACCGCATTCATGCCCGCGGCCTTCAGCAATTCCACCCGGCGTTCTTCTGCTCGATCAAAGGCCGCTGCTCCCAGAGGTCCGTTGTCGTGATGAACGCTGCCGCCGGTCAGCTTGATGGATTTTCCGTTCAGCAGCAATCCTTTGTCCGCGGACCAGGCGAGGGTACGAATGCCAAATGTGGTGGTTACTTGATCGATCGCTTTGCCATCCTTGCGAATCGTAGAGACTGCGCGATAGAGCGTGGGTGAGTCCGGCCACCAGAGCGCGGGATTCGCGACCCTGATCTCCTGCGCAGCTTCGTTCTCGCCGCCCGCTACGACACGCAGCTTTGATTGCGCGTGGCCAACCTTGTTGGCCGCCTTGTCAAGCAGCGTCGTCTCGACCGTTACATCCGCGGCGTCGGCAGCCTCATTCACCACTCGCGTGCGGATTGCGATCGTTGCCGAAGTATTTGTTGCCGATGGCGTAGTAACAAAAACTCCCCAATGTGCCATATGCGTCGCGCCTGTCACCACCACGCGAACGTGCCGATAAATGCCCGACCCACTGTACCAACGACTATTTGGCTCTGCTGAGTTGTCCACGCGCACGGCCAGTACGTTCACATCTGTATAGTTCAGATCTGGAGTGAGATCGAACGCGAACGCCGTATAACCATACGCGTGCGTTCCCAGCTTGTGCCCATTGAGATACACGGTGGCGTCGCGGTACACGCCATCGAATTCGACACTCACCCGTTTTCCTTTCCAATTGGCGGGCACGTGAAACGTCCTGCGATACCAGCCGATACCGCCGGGAAAGAACCCTCCTCCTGCGCCGCTCGGGTTGTCCTTATCCGGTTTGCTCTCGATGCTCCAGTCATGCGGCAGATCGACGGTGCGCCACGACGCATCAGCAAATGAAGGAGCCTCCGCCCCGCTCGGATCACCCAGCAAGAACTTCCATCCGGCATCGGCCGACAGTTCTTGCCTGGGTGCATTTGCTGTCGTCGCACTCATTAAAACTGGAGCCGCGCACGCAAAGAGCGTGACGAGGATGATCTGCCGACAAGATGCTAGCTTCATGAAGACCTCTTTCTGCGGATGTCTTTGGCGGCCTTCTGCTTGCGGACACGCCGGCGCGCTCGAGCTTGAGTTTCCGGTGCACGCAAGCCCAGCAGCAGTACGCGGACGGTTTCGCGGAACAGAAGGTCGATGGGCTTGCCATATTCCTTCTCGACCTTTTCTCCCAGTGAGGCAAGACGGCGCTGGGCTCCAATCACCGCATTCATGACGGCGTGCATCGTGAGATCGGGATTGAGGTCCCGGCGAAGCGAGCCGTCAGCAATGCCATCGCGGATCAAATCGGAGAATACCTGAAAGCCATCGGGATTGATTTGCGACTCCATCAGGAGCAGTCGCTCGACGGGCCAATCGCGTGCATAAACCGCATCGAATTGCGCCATGAAGCGCACTTCAACCCGGCGATTCGCCAGTTCATCGGCCATGAAGTCGAGAAGCGCGGTAAGCTTGTCCATCGCGTTCGGCACACTCTCCAGAGCTTTCTTCGCGCGTCTGGTTACCTCACGCATCCGCTCGCCCAGAATTGCCCACGCGATGTCGTCTTTGTTGGAAAAATACTGGTACATCGTGGACGGCTGGACGCCGCTGGCCGAGGCGATTTCAGCCATTGTGACGCGATCGATGCCGTACTCATCGAACAGCTTCCAGGCCGCATCGAGGATCCGCCGGCGCTGGCGTTTGCGATGGGCACGGTATGGGTTCGCCGGTTTGAGCACTTTCTTTCGAGGCATAATACCCGATCACGTCAATCCGTAGCCGTAGACCAAATTCGAATTAATAGTTTGAATTTATACACGCCACAAAGAT
>Ga0335072_10008484_pt1 | contig 14897 bp, 13 predicted proteins | sample Lox_Sample_21_FD_206725 | JGI IMG/M metagenome (GOLD analysis project Ga0335072, IMG submission 206725) | Soil microbial communities from Loxahatchee National Wildlife Refuge, Florida, United States - Lox_Sample_2.1 | ecosystem: Environmental > Terrestrial > Soil > Wetlands | place: USA... | reverse complement strand
TTCGATCGACGGACGCGTGAGCGATGGGGATTTCAAGTGGTCTCCGGATGCGGCGGTGTGCGTGGTGATGGCGTCGGGAGGGTATCCGGGGACGTATGCTGTGGGAAAGCGCATTGATGGCCTGGAAGAAGCGGGCGCGGTTGAGGGCGTGAAGGTTTTTGATGCAGGGACCTCGCAGCGCGACGGCGTGTATTACACGGCGGGCGGGCGCGTTCTGGGAGTGACGGCGCGAGCTGGTTCTTTAGAGACTGCTATGGCCCGCGCGTACGAGGCATGCGGGAAGATTTCGTTTGACGGCGCGCATTATCGGAGGGATATTGCGGCGAGGGCGGTGAAGAGGTAGCGAGTTGCGAGTCTCGAGTGGCGAGCAATATCCAATTAGTGGCGCGTTGCTCCGCCGGACAGCCGAGGGCGGCTATCCATACACGGGCAGATAAGGGAGAGAAATGAGCAAGACACTGGTTTCGATTGTGATGGGGAGCGATTCGGATTTGGAAATCATGCGCGAGGCCGGGAAAGCGCTTGACGAGTTCGGCATCGCGTATGAGATCGATGTGACTTCGGCGCATCGTTCGCCTGACCGCACGGCCGAGTTCGCGCGCAAGGCTGCCGACCGCGGCGTACGCGTGATCATCGCGGGAGCCGGCGGGGCGGCGCATCTGGCGGGCGTAATTGCCGCGCACACGACTTTGCCGGTGATTGGAGTGCCGATTCCTTCGACCTCGCTGAATGGGATGGATTCGCTGCTTTCGACGGTGCAGATGCCGGCCGGAATTCCTGTGGCCACGGTTGCGATCGGCAAGCCCGGCGCAACGAACGCCGGAATCCTGGCGGCGCAGATAATCGGACTGGCCGACGAATCGATTGCAAAAAAGTTGCACGCGCATAAAGAAAAGTTGGCGCGGGGAGTGGACGAGAAATCGCGGAAGTTGAGGGAAGGTAAAGAGTAAATCAAGTCTCCACCCGTCTGGCGAAATACGCGAGACAACCATGGGGCAACCGCGGTCCAGATAAGTGATAGAGACTTCTCGACAGGTCCGCTCGTGAATCCAGGCAAAAGAGATCCTTCGATTGCGGTTGTGCTTCGCGTACGCGAAGCACAATCCTCACTCAGGATGACACCGGGACTACAAACCGCTCGCGGAGGATTTCGGTTCAGGCGCGGACGACTAAAGTTTCAATCCTTTTAAATATTCGCGGAAGGGGACGCCGAGATCGTTGCGCTTCAGGGCGAATTCGACAGTGGCTTTGAGGAATCCGAGCTTGTCTCCGGTGTCGTAGCGGCGGCCTTCGTAGACGTACGCGTACATTTTTTCTTTTTTCAATAGCAGGCGCATGCCGTCGGTGAGTTGCAGTTCGCCTCCGGCGCCGGTGGACGTCTGGGCGAGGCATTCGAAGATCGCTGGAGTGAGAATATAGCGGCCGATGACGGCAAGGTTCGACGGCGCTTCTTCGAACTTGGGTTTTTCGACCATGTTGCGGATTTCGAATAGACGTCCGTTAAAGCCACCGGCTGGCTTTGTGTCGAACACGCCGTAGGACGAAATCATCTTGCCTTCGACCACCTGTGCCGCGATGACCGAGCACTGCTTTTCGTGGAACACGTCGGCCATCTGCTTGAGCGCAGGAACGGGATTGTCGATCACGTCGTCGGCGAGCAGCACAGCGAATGGTTCCTGGCCGACCAGTTCGCGCGCCATCAAGACGGCGTGGCCGAGGCCGAGCGCCTCCTTCTGGCGAACATAGGCCACGTGGATCATGTCGGAGATGGAACGGACGATCTTCAGCAGATCGGTCTTTTTCCGCTCTTCGAGCATTTTTTCGAGCTCGTAGCTGACATCAAAATGATCTTCGATGGCCTGCTTGCCGCGTCCGGTGATGATGATGATCTGATCGCAGCCGGAGGACATCGCCTCTTCGATGCCGTACTGAATGATCGGCTTGTCGACGAGCGGCAGCATCTCTTTGGGTTGAGCTTTCGTGGCGGGCAAAAAGCGCGTGCCCAGGCCGGCGGCGGGAAAAACGGCTTTGCGGACTTTCATCATAGAGTCGTGAGTCGCGGGTCGCTAGTCCCGATTCGTTGATCGTTAGTCGTCGAGCTACGACCGAGCCGTATCATTGTAAACGGTGGTTGGTCTTCGGTCGTTAGTCACTGTTTCAAACGACGGAACGGATTCTAGCCCCATCAAACTGGGTACCAGTCCTGTGTTTCGCTATTGACGTGTCGCTCCGCTGGAGCCCACTTCTGATGCCGCTTCTTCGCTCGCCAGTTGCTCAAGAACTGTCCGTAACCCGCGCAGGACTTCGTCTGCGGCAGTTGTCTTCAGAGTAAATTTCAGCATGCCGTCCGGGGTGAATTGGGCTCCGCGCTGGGCAGAAACGAAACGCGCCAACTGCTCCGGATCGACCGCGGCGTTCTGGCGAAATTTGAATGTCACCTGGTCGCGTTTGCGGTCGATTGCATTGACGCCTACGCGCATGCAAAGCAGCTTGAGCGAGGCGTAGTCGAGCAGGTTGCGGACGGCTTGCGGCGGAGGCCCGTAACGATCTTCGAGTTCGGAGCCGACGTCGGAGAGCTGCGATTCGGTTTCCACGCCGGCCACGCGCTTGTACATCCGCAGGCGCTGATTCTCTTCGGGGATGTATTCCGCCGGAATGCGAATGTTCAGGCCAAGATTGAGCTGCATCTCGGCTTCTTCGGCACCGGCTTCGCCCTTCATTTCGCGGACGGCGCGGTCGAGCATCTGCGTGTAGAGTTCGAATCCGACGGCCTCGATGTGCCCACTCTGCTCGCCACCGAGAAGATTTCCCGCACCCCGAAGTTCGAGATCGAGCGCAGCAATTTTGAATCCGGCGCCGAGGTCGGAGAATTCTTTGAGAGCGGCGAGACGGCGGCGGGCAATCGGCGTCAATTCCATTTCGCGCGGAATCAGAAGATACGCATAGGCGCGGCGGTTGGAGCGGCCGACGCGTCCGCGCAACTGATACAACTCTGACAAACCGAGGCGGTCGGCGCGGTTGATTAGAATCGTGTTGCAAAGAGGAATGTCGAGACCGTTCTCGATGATCGTGGTCGCGACCAGCACATCGGCTTCGTGATGCATAAATTTCAGCATCACCTTTTCCAGTTCTCCCTCCGACATCTGCCCGTGGCCGACGATGATGCGTGCCTTGGGAACGAGTTCCTGCAGTTTCGCGGCAATCTCCCAGATGCTCTCGACGCGATTGTGAACGAAGTAAACCTGGCCGCCGCGGTCGAGTTCCTGTTCCATCGCCGATTGGATTAATTTGTCATCCCAACTGGCGACGACCGTCTGAATCGCCATGCGATCTTTGGGCGGCGTCTCGATCACGCTCATGTCGCGGAGGCCGACCAGCGACATGTGCAGCGTGCGCGGGATCGGCGTCGCCGACATGGTGAGCACGTCGACTTGCTTGCGCATCTGCTTGATGCGCTCTTTGTGACGGACCCCGAAGCGCTGCTCTTCGTCCACGATCAGCAGTCCGAGGTCGGCGAACTTGATGTCTTTCGAGAGAATGCGGTGCGTACCAATGAGAATGTCGATTTTTCCGGCTTCGGCCTTCTGCAAAATTTCTTTCTGCTGCTTGGGATTGCGGAAGCGGCTGATCATCTCGACCGTGACGGGGAATGGTCCGAAGCGCTGTTTAAATGTTTCGTAATGCTGGAACGCGAGCACGGTGGTGGGCGCGAGCACGGCGACCTGCCTGTTGTCGCTGACAGCTTTGAATGCCGCGCGCATGGCGACTTCCGTCTTGCCGTACCCGACGTCACCGCACAGCAGGCGGTCCATGGGCTGCGACGACTCCATGTCGCGCATGACGTCGGTGATTGCCTGTGCCTGGTCTTCGGTCTCGCTGAACTCGAAGGCATCTTCGAATTCGCGAAAGAATCCGCTATCCGCAGGAAACGCGTGACCTTGCGCCATCTTGCGCGCGGCGTAGAGCTTGAGCAGTTCGTCGGCCATGTCTTTCATGGCCTTGCGCACGCGCGCTTTTGTCTTGGCCCAGGCTTGGGTGCCGAGGTGGCTGAGCGCCGGACGCGCGCCCTCCGAAGAACGATATTTCTGGATCAGATCGAGCCGCGTGAGCGGAACATATAGCCGCGCGCCTTCGGCATATTCGAGCAACATAAACTCGGCCGGCCCGTCGCCCTGATTGATTTCTTTCAATCCCTGATACTGGCCGATGCCATGCTCGACATGCACGACGTAATCGCCGACCTGCAGATCGCGGAAGTCGGACAGAAATGCGGAGACTTTCGATTTCTGCCGCTGCGGACGGGAGGCCACTGTGTCGGATTCATCGAATAGATCGCGCGCGCCAAAGACGGCAAGATTCGCTTCGGGAAGAAGAACTCCGTCGGGAACGTAAGCTTTGGCTAAAGTCGTCGTGAGCACTTCGCCGGCGAAGTAGCTGGTTTCGTCGGCATAGCTTTCCCCGCCGCGGGTGCGGCTTCCCAAACGAAAAGACACGTTGTACTCGGTGAAAATGTCGGCCAGGCGCTCGACTTCGCCGGTGTTCGGTACGGCGAATAAAACCTGCTTGCCTTCATGTGTGAGTTTCTGAACTTCTTCGAGCATCGCGGGAACCGCGCCGTGGAAGCGCGTCGTGGGCTGCGTGAGAATACTGATCGCGGACTGGGCATCTTCAGCGCGGGTGATGCCGAGGTGCTCGATGTCGGCGCCGGTGATCGCTTCCACTTTCTGCCACCATAGCTCCGGCGGCAAATACAAATCTCCCGGGCGCACGAGATTGCCCACCCCGCTCCGTTCGTGCGCTTCTTCGACCCGCGTCCAAAAGCGATCGAATTCGGAATGAAGAGTATCTGGTTCATCCAGCAACACGGCCGCTCGCGGCAAGAGATCGAATACGCTGCGGTCGGCTCCGGCGACCGGGGCATAGAATTCCCAGCCAGGGAAGGTGGTGACTCCGCCCGAGCGGATCGCATCTTCGACGGCTTCTTGGTTTCCGGTAATACGCCTGCCAGACAGCCGGGTGTGAATTGCGCCAAGCAGCTGATCGTTGACCGGAGTTTCGGTCAGAGGAAGCAGCAGGGCTTCATCCAGAGGATTGGAAGATCGCTGCGATGCCGGGTCGAAGCGGCGAATCGATTCGACCTCGTCGCCGAAGAATTCGATCCGCACTGGGCGCTCGGCCTCGGGAGAGTAGACGTCAAGGATTCCGCCGCGGAGGGCATATTGACCGGGCATTTCGACGACGTCGGCGGCAAGATATCCGACGGTATTCAAGTGCGCCAGCAGATGGTCGATGTCCAGTGACTCTCCGCGGCGAATCGTACGCGCCAGGTCTGCGTAATATTCGGCAGAACGCTGGCGAATCGCCATGGCAGCGATCGATGAAACCAGAATCGAGACTTTGCCGCTGGCCATCTTCCAAAGCGCCGTGGCGCGCTCTTCCTGCAGTTCCGGATGGGGAGAAAGATTCTGGAACGGGAGCACGTCGCGGGCGGGCAACGATACGATGCTGTCAGGATCACCTGCGCCGGCAAGTTCCACGAAACCGCGCAGCACGGGAACGAGGTCATCGACAGCACGATTATCGTTGACCACAACGATCACGGGCCGGTCGGCAGCTCGACGCCAAAGCACGAACAGCAAGGCTTTTGCCGTAGGCGCGAGTCCGGAGACACGAATCCGCCCCGTGCCCTCTTTTAGATGGGAGGCTGCACGCGTAAACCCGGGAAGCATTTCTACGTCCGCGAAGAGTTCGCGAACGAAGGGAAGCAGCATGCAAATTGATTTTAGCAGGAGCGGCGGTGTGATTGAGCCAATCCGAGAGTCGAATTCCGCATCCGCCTTAGCAAAATCTGGGGAGACACGGATGGGGTGACCTTCACTCAGGGAGTGGCTCACTCTGAATCCCGTCAGTGCGTGATCCGGTAGGCCCGCGCTTTCACCAGCGGCGGAGGGATCTGGCGCGGATCTCCGGGCAGCCCACGCAAGATTCACTCCGCCGGAAAACCGGCTTCGCTCAGGATGACGGCATTCTTGAAAAATTCAGATGGACCCACCACCTCAGCTTATATTTACTTGCAAAGTGCAAGTAACATTGATACCGTACTCGCCGTGGCCAAGAAGCGGAAGGCCCAGCGGCGGTCGGGCTGCCCAGTCAGCCTTTCTCTGGAACGATTCGGGGATCGCTGGTCGCTGCTGATCGTGCGGGATCTGATGGTCCGGGGATATCGGACATATAAGGATTTTCAGAATTCCGGCGAAGGAATTGCGACGAACATTCTTTCCGACCGGTTGCAAAAGCTTGAACGGGCAGGGATCATCCTACCTGAAGTTGAACAGGCGGACCGTAGACGCGTGAACTATCGCCTGACAGAAAAGGGTATCGACCTTGCGCCCGTTCTACTGGAACTGCTGGTCTGGGGAGGACGTCACGAGCCGACAGGGGCTCCCTGCGCCGTGATCGAACGCATGGCAAAAAATCGCGACCAGGTCCTTGGGGAAGTTCGGCGGCGCTGGACGGAGCGCGATCCCAGGCCGTTCTTGCCCCCTTTTGTGAAGAAAAAGCATCCGGCGGCAAAATCTTGAGCTGCTACGAATCTCGGGAGGACTGAACATGATGTCGAGGCGCGTGACGCAACTTTGCGGCGTAGTGCTTTTGTTTGTTTCCACGGCATTCGCGCAGACACTTTCCCCGGCAGACCGCGAAAAAGGACTGCAATATCTCGAGCAAACGCGAGATGGAGTTATTGCCGCCACAAAAGGATTGTCGGAAGCGCAGTTGACGTTCAAGCCAGCGCCAGATCGATGGTCGATCGCGCAAGTTCTTGAACACATTACGGTCGTCGAGGGTGCGATTTATGGCAATGTAACCGAGAACATTATGAAAGCGCCGCCGGGAGCAGCCGACCGCGATACTGCCAAGATCGATGCACAGGTCCTCGCGATGGTGCCGGACCGCACTCACAAAGTGAAAGCGCCGGAGCAGTTCGTTCCAAATGGCCGCTGGCCTGCCGCGGAAACCCTCGATCAGTTTCTGAAAGTGCGAGCCCGGACCATTGCGTTCTTTGAGTCAACCCCAGATCTGCGGGCCCACGTTGGCGGACAAGGTTTTCTTGGTCCCCTCGACGCCTACCAGTGGCTTATGTTCACCGCGGCGCACAGCGCGCGTCATACGAAACAGATCCTGGAAGTGAAGGCCGATCCCAATTTTCCGAAGGAGTAACCGGGTTACATCTCATCCGACTTAGAACCAGAAATGCGAAGACTGATCGTATCCAACCTGATGTCGCTCGACGGATTCTTCGAGGGGCCGAGGCAAAACATCGACTGGTTTATGGTCGATGACGAATTTTTCGATTACGCCAAAGAAATGCTGCGCGCGGCCGACACGCTCTTATTCGGACGCGCAACCTATGAACACATGGCCGGCTACTGGCCGAAAGCGCCATCAGATGAAATTGCCGACAAGATGAATGGCCTGCCGAAACTGGTTGCTTCGCGCACGCTCCAGCAAGTGAGCTGGAACAATTCGAAGCTGATCAAGGGGAAAGTTGCGGATGAAGTCGCGGAACTGAAGCGGAAGCCCGGGAAAGATATTGTTCTTCTCGGCAGTTCGATTCTGGCATCATCTCTTTTACGGGATGGCTTGATCGACGAGTATCGTGTGATACTCGCGCCGTTGTTGATCGGGCGAGGCAGCCCGCTATTCAAAGACATAAACGAGAAAATCCAGTTCAAGTTGGGAAAAACCCGGCTTTTGAAATCCGGCGTGATTGTGCTGTACTACCAAACTACATAAGGAGTTTTCCCATGAGTGGAGTACGAGTTCTCGTCGGCACGCGCAAGGGAGCCTTCATGCTCACTGCCGACGGCAAGCGCGAGAAGTGGGAGGTCAGCGGTCCGCATTTTGCGGGCTGGGAGATGTATCACCTGAAAGGGTCGCCGGTTGATCCCAATCGAATTTACGCATCGCAGACCAGCGGATGGTTCGGCCAGATGATTCAGCGCTCGGACGATGGCGGCAAGACGTGGCAGCAGCCGGGAGTCGAACCGGCTCCGCCAACTCAGCCGGGACAGATGCCGAAGCCCGCCAGCAACAAATTTGTCTATGACTCCGCCGCCGCACCGATGACCACGCATCAGTGGTATGACGGCACGCAGCATCCGTGGGAGTTCAAGCGCGTGTGGCATCTGGAGCCCTCGCTGACCGATCCCGATACGGTGTATGCCGGAATCGAAGACGCGGCGTTGTTTCGCTCGACCGACGGCGGCGTGAACTGGCATGAGCTTCCTGGCTTGCGGGGACACGGCACCGGTCCGAAATGGCAGCCGGGCGCCGGCGGCATGTGCCTGCACACCATCATTCTCGATCCCAGCGATCCGAAACGCATTTACATTGCGATCTCGGCGGCGGGCGCGTTTCGCACGGACGATGGCGGCGAGAGCTGGAAGCCAATCAATAAAGGACTTTATTCGAAGTACATTCCGAATCCCACGGCCGAGATCGGGCATTGCGTGCATCACATTGCCATGAATCCGACACGGCCGGGCGTGCTGTTTATGCAGAAGCATTGGGATGTGATGCGCTCCGACGACGCGGGCGACAACTGGAAGAAAGTCAGCGGGAATCTGCCGACAGATTTCGGATTTGTCATCGACGTGAACTCGCACGAACCGGAAACGATCTATGTGGTCCCGATCAAGAGCGACTCCGAGCATTTCGTGCACGAAGGCAAGCTACGCGTGTTCCGCAGCCGCACTGGCGGCAACGAGTGGGAGCCGCTGACCAAAGGCCTGCCGCAAAAGGACTGCTATGTGAACGTGCTGCGCGATGCCATGGCGGTCGACTCGCTCGACAAGTGCGGAGTCTATTTCGGCACGACCGGCGGACAGGTCTATTGCTCGAACGATGCCGGCGATTCCTGGGCTCCGATTGTGCACGATCTGCCGGCGGTGCTGTCCGTAGAAGTGCAGACGCTGAAGTAGGCATACTCCCACTTCTGGCAAAAGCGGCCAGAAGTGGGGCACCCTTACCCAGACTTTACTCTTGACTGGTTATGATTCGCGTTATCCTTCCCTATCATTTGCGCAATCTGGCTCGCGTCGGCGAGGAGGTCACGCTGGATATAAACGGCGTGATTACGCAGCGATCGGTTCTGGACGCGCTGGAGGGGCAGTATCCGATGTTGGCGGGTACGATCCGCGATCACGTGACGCAGCAGCGCCGGCCCTTTCTGCGATTCTTTGCGTGTGAGGAGGATCTGTCGCATGAGTCGCCCGATGAGCCTTTGCCTGAGGCGGTCGCGACTGGGAGAGAACCGTTTATTGTGATCGGAGCGATTGCGGGAGGGTGAATTGTCCAGATGCGGGCGATAGCGATTCCCACCTTTGGCAGAAATCGGCCAGGAAGCCTGCCCTGAGCTTGTCGAAGGGTGGGGCACCCGTCCCGGTTTGTTCCGGTCAAGACACTCCTAACTCTTTCGAGACGCGAGTAGCTTGGCCGCGTTGTCGCGATACACCTTCTTCAATATCTCATCGTTCAATCCCAACCCATTCAAGGCCCAGTGGTAAGAAAACTGGTCGATTTCGTAGAAGTGCTCGTCGAGCGATTCCAGAATTCTGAACGTGATGCGATACATGGGCTTATCGAAACCCATGTCGGTGCCGTAGAACAGGCGATTGGCGTGTTTGGCATAGAACTGCGCCGTGAACCGCGGAATGGGTGCGGTCTCGGCATAGCGCGCCGATATGTCCGCATACAGATTCGGATTGCGCTCAAGCACCTCGTCCAGCCGCGCCAGGTCATAGTCGAGATTAGCGAAGTGGCAGGCAATGAAAGTCGTGTTGCGATGCCGGGCGAGCGTGCGCTCGAGAATGTCGATCATGCCTGAAAGGTCGACGATTCCCGGCTGATTGTCGAGACGCCAATAGTAGGCATTCATGAGGCCGTCGTTGTGCCGGTCCATCTTCTGATACATCCAGATCGGATCGGCGACGTGCAAACTGACGGGCATGCCGAGCTCGGCACATTTTTCCCAGAGCGCATCCATGCGCGGATCGTCGGGATGCATCTTCGGCGCGTTTGATTTTCCGGAACGCAGGCCCTGGCCTTTGTCGTGAATCTCGCCCACCCCGCGCGCGCCGCGATCACGGCAGCGTTCCAGTTCCTTGATTGCAGACGCTGGGAATCCGGGCTTGTCGTAGCCAGAGAAATCGAGCCCGCACCACATCTCAAAGCGTTCCGGATATTTCGAATATTTCTTCTGAATATCGTCGAATTCCCTGCCCGTGGTCATGGTCAGAATGGTTGTCTTTTCCACGCCGACTTCATCCATGTTCCGCACCCACTGGTCGATTTCCTGCGAAGTCTTTGCGTACGGGTGCGAATGCATATCGATGATGCGATATTTCGCCTTATCAATTTGTGTGACCGGAACTTTGTAAATCGATTTCGGACGATAATCTTTGAGCAGGATGGTTTCGGGCGACGGTGGCTTCGGCGTTTCCGTCGCTGCGTCGTGCTCCGCGGTTTGTGAAGGCGAAACTGTGGCGAACAACTTTGCGGGAGCCAGAATCAAGCCAGCTTGCGTCCACTTGAGAAAAGTTCTTCGGTCCATAGCGCTCCTATTTCCTGCAGCTCAACGATAACTTGCCTAATCTTAATGCCGTAATCGACTACAGGCTGATCCGCGTGGGTTCGCCGCACCTGTGCCTGTTAGAATAATTGTCGGGGGTTCTGACCACCGATGCCGGTTCCGGTTTCACAAATGTGGACGGTCTCGAGCTACGTGCTACGGCAAAAGCTCGCCGGCCGCAAGCAGTATCCGCTGGTGCTCATGCTCGAGCCCTTGTTCCGCTGCAATCTGGCCTGTGCCGGATGCGGCAAGATCCAGTATCCTGCGCACATTCTGAAAAAAGATCTTACCCCGGAAGAGTGCTTCCGCGCCGCAGAGGAGTGTGGCGCGCCCATGGTCTCGATTCCGGGCGGCGAGCCGCTGATGCATCCGCAGATCGGCGAAATTGTCGAAGGCCTAGTCGCCCGCAGGAAATACATTTACCTGTGCACCAACGCGCTGCTGCTAAAAGAAAAAATTGATCGATTCAAGCCGAGCAAATATTTGACCTTCAGCGTGCATCTCGACGGGTTGCGGGAAGAACACGATCTGGCGGTTTGCCGCGAAGGCGGATACGACATTGCAGTCGATGGAATCAAAGAAGCTCTGCAGCGCGGCTTCCGCGTCACCACCAATACGACGCTGTTTGACGGAGCGAATCCGAAATCGGTGCGCGCATTCTTCGACGAGATGATGAATCTTGGCATCGAGGGCATGATGCTCTCGCCCGGTTATTCGTACGATAAAGCTCCCGACCAGAAACATTTTCTTGGGCGGGCGCGCACGCGCCGCATGTTCCGGGCGATTCTGTCGAACCGCAACAAGAAATGGCAGTTCAATCTGTCGCCGCTGTTCCTCGAATTTCTGATGGGCAAACGGACGTTCCCATGCACGCCGTGGGGCATGCCAACGTACAACGTGTTCGGGTGGCAGAAGCCGTGTTATTTGCTGCAGGATGGATACGCCGATACATTCGCTGAGCTGCTGTCGACGACCGATTGGGACCACTACGGTACGGAGTCGGGCAATCCGGCTTGCGCGAACTGCATGGTGCACAGCGGATACGAGGCTTCCGCGGTGAACGCGACTTTCAGCTCGCTGGGAGGATTTCTGGCGACGGTGAAAGCGTATATGTTCACGCGTTATGGCGATAAACAAGCGCTGCGCCTGCTGGAAGAGCCGGTTGCGCCGGTGCATCCGCTGGTGCAGATCTCGCCACCATCGGAATCGCTACAGCAGACGCACGCGTGAACGCGCATGCCTCATAGCACATGCGTCATGCCAAGAGCGGCCTAACCGAAAGGCGGAAGGATCCGCGCGCGAATGTGGAAGAGCGGCCCTTTAGGGTGGCGTCAACGCGTTTCTTCAAAGGGGCTTTAGCCCCGGTTTAAATTCCATGACAGGCAAAGAAGCCGGACATATCGATCATTCGTCGCCGGAGGCGAATCCTCCGCATGTTCCCACTTCCCGCAAAGACGGCGAGAAGTGGGGAACGCTCGAAAATCCCGACGCGCTGGAAGTCGCTCCCGGCGCGGACCACGAACAACTCGAGGGCTGGATTGCGCAACTCGCATCTGAAGAAGAACTGCGGCAAGCGCTCGAAAAAGCTTTCGATTATCGCGGCGACATCACCATTACCCGGAAAGATGGATCGAAGATCGAAGGCTACATCTTCGACCGCCGTGCAGGGGCGAATCTGAAAGATTCCGTCGTGCGGCTGTACGCGAAAGATTCTTCCCAGAAGATCGTGATTTCTTACGCCGACATCGCCGCGCTCGCCTTCACGGGACGCGACACTGCCGCCGGCAAAAGCTGGGAGGCCTGGATGAAAAAATACGCCGCCAAGAAAGCCGCCGGAGAAAAAGACCTGAGCCTGCATCCCGAACCCCTGGAATAGTACCCACCTCAAGCTGCCAGGCGATCCGTGATTCCCGACACAGCCCGTCCCCGGCAAATGTGCAAGACTAAGCTTGCGTATTTTCGAGGGCACTTATGGAAGTGATGATCCAACATCTCGGAGCCGTTCAGTTTGAAATCAAAGCTCGACAGCACACAATCGTCAGCGATCAGCCACCGGAAAATTTCGGCCACGACGAAGGCATGACTCCACCGGAGCTGCTGCTGGCGTCCCTTGGGTCATGCGCAGCTTTCTATGCCGGGCAATATCTTCGCAAGCACAAGCTCGCGAGTGAAGGCACTCGCGTTCGCATTACCGCCGATAAAGTCAAGGATCCCGTTGCCCGGATCGACAATTTCCGCATTGAAATCGATAGCCCCGTCGAACTGAGCGAGCAGCATCGCGCTGGCGTGGAAGCTGCGGTGCATCATTGCCTGGTTCACAATACGTTGTTGCATCCGCCGCAGATTGCGATTGAAATCAAAGAGGCAGTGAAAGCGGAGTAAGGCTGTCCGACGATTCGTATCAGGGCATCCCTTCAGCGATTCCGTTCCTTGCTCCGAAAGGGATGGCCTTCGAAGGGCGGCCAGCTGTGTCTCCTGCGCACTCGTTTGCACGGTTTCCCGAACAGCTGTATGAAACATTGATAAAATCAGCGGTTTAAGACCAGAGAACTTGTGGCCTTTTGCATGTCTGCCTACTTCACTCCTGAACTCTTCCGTTTTCTTTCGCGGTTGAAGCGCAATAACAATCGCGTGTGGTTTCTGCGACACAAGGAAGAATACGAAAACTGCGTGCGGCAACCCGCGCTTCGCTTCATCGAGGACTTTGGCGTTCCCCTGCGCGAGCTGTCGCCGCACCTGGTTGCCGATGCCCGTCCCACGCGTGGTTCGTTGTTTCGCATCTATCGCGACACGCGTTTCTCGAACGACAAGCACCCCTACAAGACGCACGTCGCCATGCGTTTCTCGCATCCCGGCAAAGACGTTCACTCTCCCGGTTTCTATCTTCACCTGGAGCCTGGCGGTTGTTTTGCCGCTTCCGGGTTGTGGCATCCTGAGCCGCCGACACTGCTGAAAGTGAGAACCGCAATCGTCTCCCGCCCTGAAGCGTGGCGCGCCGTCCGCAAACTGCTCAACTGGGATGATGCCAGCAAGCTGAGCCGGCCACCGCGCGGGTTTTGCAGCGATCACGAGTTCGTGGAAGATTTGAAACTGCGCGACCTAGGCACTTCGGTCGAGTTGAAGGATAAACACGTTTGCAGCCCGAAGTTCATGTCGACTTTCACCGGCGCATGCCGGGAGATGATGCCACTGGCCGCCTTCCTGAGCAGTGCACTGGATTTGAAGTTTTAAGTGCGAGCGACATACGTCCCCGTGAAATTGCGCGAATTGCGCGAAACATCATAGAATCGAGAAACAATAGGCCCGTAGCTCAGTTGGTCCAGAGCGCTTCCTTGACACGGAAGAGGTCGATGGTTCGAATCCATTCGGGCCTACCATCGTTTTCCCCAGTATTTATGCGGGTTTTCTGCACTTCATCCTCGTCATAAAACCAAATTAGAAATGCCCTTCCGCCAAACTTTCTTCAAATCGCATTGCACAGATTCTGGTGGACAGCTTTTCCCGGGCGGTATTCCGATTTGCCGTCGCTTTTTTTTACTGTTTGACAGAAATCCTCTTCCGATCTAAATAGCACTCACCCGGCTAGCGGAGTTCTCGTGCTAGCCCAAAGCACAGGTGTCGCCTCCGGAGCGCCTGGCGGAAGCACGGCGTTACTGTACCAATTCATCGATCGGCACCTCGCGGCAATTCCTGCCATTACGCCTGCAGGCGTCGATCACGGCCTGCTCAGTACCGATTTGGGTTTCGGCGCGTTTGCCGGTGTCTGTGTTTTCCATGGTGCTTACGCCCCGGAGCGCTTCATCGATCGCTTCGTTCACGTTGTCGAAGGCGTGCATGGAGCGCTCAGCGCCCTGCATGATCATGGCGCGGGTTTGGGAAGCGACTTCCTGGGCGTGCTCCAGGTGCTGCTGCACGTATTTGGGATCGAGCTTCCAGTTATTCCAGATGGCGACCATCGTGGGTTTGGAGGCTTCGAAGCGGTCCTCAGGCGCGGCAATGGAGGAGAGATGAAACTGCCAGATATTCATTCCCATGGCATTGGTGATGACCCGGCAGACGGCTTTGTAGCGGGAGCCATCCTGTTGGGCGATCTCTACCATCATGAGTTCTTCCTGTCCGTTGGCGTTTCGGGATGCCGGGTCATGTTGGAGAATGCGCACCAATTGAAGGCCGTTATTGCGCAGGAACCAGGCCAGCGCCTGCTCCGGAGGCATATAGGGCGCATAGCCTCTGTTGTTCGGCATCACGAATGACTCGAGACCAAGGA
>Ga0335072_10008483_pt1 | contig 14898 bp, 7 predicted proteins | sample Lox_Sample_21_FD_206725 | JGI IMG/M metagenome (GOLD analysis project Ga0335072, IMG submission 206725) | Soil microbial communities from Loxahatchee National Wildlife Refuge, Florida, United States - Lox_Sample_2.1 | ecosystem: Environmental > Terrestrial > Soil > Wetlands | place: USA: Florida... | reverse complement strand
AGTTCCCCTACCATATTTACGGGGCGCAGCAGGACGAGGGCGCGTTCGAGGGGCCGAGCGCGAGTCCCGCCGGCTCAATTCCGCTGGGCGAGTGGAAGTCCGCGGCGTTTGGAGAGAGCACGTTTGTTGTTCCGCAGCCGGGAAGCCCGAATATCACCTACGGCAGCGGTTACTACAGCATCTTTGTCAAATTGGACGAGCACACCGGGCAGTTAGAGAGCGTGAGCCCGTGGCCGCTGTATCAGAGCGGGGCTTCGTCGGCAGAGCTGAAGTACAGGTTTGGGTGGACGCATCCGATTCTGTTTTCGCCGGCCAACCCCAAGGAGCTGCTGACTTCTGCGCAAAACGTGTTTAAGAGCGAGGACTTTGGGGCGACGTGGACACGCATTTCGCCGGATTTAACGCGCAACCAGCCAATGACGGAGATTGCGAGCGGGGGTCCGGTGGATCTGGATCAGACAGGAGCCGAGGTTTATCCCGAGGTTTCGTCGCTGGCGGTTTCGCCACTGGATGGGAATGTGCTGTGGGCAGGATCGGACGATGGGCTGGTACACGTGACTGCGGATGGTGGGAAGAGCTGGCAGGCGGTTACTCCTGCGGGGTTGGCGGAGTGTCAAATCAGTTCGATTGAGCCATCGCACAGCGACAAGGGGACGGCGTATCTGACTGCGTCGCGCTATATGTGGGACGATTTCCGGCCGTATGTCTACCGGACGACGGACATGGGCAAGCACTGGACGGCCATCACGGCCGGCCTGCCGGAGAATGAGTTTGCGTTCGACATCCGGCAGGATCCGGGCGACAGCGAGCTGTTGTTCCTGGGGACGTTTGGCACGGTCTTTGTGAGCCTGGATGGGGGAGCGCAATGGGAGCCGCTGAAGCTGAACCTTCCCCATGCCGAGGTTCGGGATATCGCAATCGACGCGCGGCAGGGAAACGTTGTGGTGGCGACGCACGGCCGCGCCTTCTGGGTGCTGGACAACCTGGCACTGCTGGAACAGCTCACGAAGAATCCTGCGGTGGCGTCGGGCAGCGGCTACGTGTTTGCGCCCGAGAAAGCGTGGCTGACCCATGCCTACGGCGTGGCCACGGACCCGGACGAGCTGCAGCCGAATTCCGGATCGAACCCGCCGTTTGGAGCAACTGTGTTCTTCCACATTCCCGAGAACTACGATGGGAAGACGCCGACCGCGCTGGAGTTTGAGGATGCGCAGGGGAAGGTGGTGCGCAGCTTCACTCTGCATCTGCAGACGGAAAAGGAGAAACAGGAGAAAGCGGACGAGGAGGCCGGGAAACCGGAACCGGACCGCAGCGCGGAGAGCGCCACGCAGCAAATGGAGGAGGCCATTGCGAAGTTGACGGCCATTGTGCCGGGCATGAACCGGTTTCAGTGGGACCTACGCTACTCGCCCGCGGTGGAGGTGAATGGCTATCATTCTCCGGCGGCGGCGGGAGGCCTGGACTATTCGGCGAATGGCCCGATGGTAATGCCCGGCAAGTATTCGGTGATGCTGAATTATGGAGGGCAGAAGCATTCGCAGACGTTTGCGGTCGCTCTGGATCCGAGGTTGCACGCGACTGGCCAGGATTTGGAAGCGCGCTTCAAGCTGACGCAGCAGATCCATGCGGATATGAATACGCTGAATCAGGACCTGAACCGCGCGCTGGCCGCACGGGACAAGCTCCAGGCGGCGGTCGACAGCCACAAGGCGGATGAGGCCCAGGCGGCTAGCGCGCTGAATGCGCTGAACACGACTATCGACAGCCTCGTGCAGATGAAGATCCGCTCAAGCGAGGGCGACACCATGCTGGAGACGAAGCTGCACGGGCTTCTGGCCTATCTGGCGGCGGACGTGGAGGTAGCCTATGCGCGTCCTTCGGCGGCGGAGTACGAAGTTTTCCGCGACCTGGATCAACAAACCCGCGAAGCCGAGCAAAAGCTGGACGGTGCGATCGCCAGGGCGGGTAAGGCCGGAGAATAGAGCCGCGCAGGCCATGTTGATGACGCTTGATGCTACCGGAGCGCGCCGCGCCGAGGCAGCTGAAGGTTCATGACATCGACAGCCGGAGGATGATCGTCCACTTGGGACTCAACATCACCTCCCGGTCGCACAGAATGAACCACACATTCTGTCGCAATTGCAGTTGTGGTTGCGCAGACGGAATGCTTGAGAAATAGCTCTTCGAGACGCTCTTGCTAAACCAAGAAAGTCCGCGGATTAGAGGTCGAAGCGCCGCACTGGGCCATGCACGGATCACATACTAGTAGCGTTCTTGGCCCATGTTGTTATCGCGTCAAGATCGCATCAGTCGAAACATTTTGACTCTTCCGATTTCCTCTTTGGGCTCTAGGTGGATCCCCTTACGCGGCTTCGCTTCTGGGTTCATGTCTTGCTTGATTCTAGCGTGTGCCGTAGTTTAGAAACCCGAGCACATACGGCCGAACTTGCGAGTGTTCCTTGATTATGGGTTTTCCAAGCTGACTGTTGCCGCCGCGTTGTAGCACTCCATGCGCCAGGCTCAACTGAACTGCGAATAGCCATCGAATGGCCACCAGAGACTCCAGCATGTTCGAGTTCCTTCGATTAGCAAACGACTATCGCGAAACCGTATGTCGGATTCAAGACGCTCATAGTCAAGGTTGGTTCTGATTTGCGCGGCACACTTCCGCACATCGGATCAAATCGTGACGCTGCAGAATTCTCAATCAGAGTTGAGCTCAGCTGATGCCGGATCAGCATTCCGGAGCTCAGACCGGGTGGGGACCGCGACTATAGAATCAAGCATTTGTCTTCACAATAAGCTCGCACGGAAGAACTCTGATCCGCTTACCTAAGCTATTGATTTGAGGCAACTGGGCATTCGCGCCATGGCACAGGCTTGCGGCACACCTGACTGATACCTGAGCTATCCGAGACCGTAATCAACGGCACCAGTTTTGTACGGCATCGGTGTCTCTGACGGACTTTCCCGGCCGTGAATTGCAAGTCCCAGTGCTCAGAAATGCGACAAACCAGCCTCCGAAGCGTAGTCGAACAAAGAGCGGCGGCCCGGCGAGAGGTATTCGTCGGGCCGCCCAGGGGTCCAGGAGATATGCGACCCTAAAAATCGATGCGGACCGCTATCTGTCCAGTTCGGTTTCCGCCCTCGCCCTGCGGCAGTGCGGAGCTCAACTGTCCAAAGCTGGAAGGGCTGCCGATGTTCAGCGCCGGCGGAGCATAGTTTGTGTGGTTCGGGATGTTGGTAAACGTCGCCTCGAAACGAGCATGCAAGCGCTCACCAATGTTGAACCGTTTGGCCAGACCCGCGTCCACGTCGATCATGCCCGGACCCTCGAGGATACCGACACCACAGTTTCCAAAGCGTCCGGCATTTGTCGGCGGTGCCGCGAAGGAATTGAGGTTGAAGTATTGCGTGCCCCTCCGACCGGCGGCCGGATTTCCAACGCAGTCCGGACGCGCAAGGGCTCCGCCGGTGTTTCGAACGACCATATCGGTGTTCGATTGATCGTCGGCCGGCGGCATCGTGGGCGTGAGCCACTGTCCCGTTTGTATTGTCGTCACTGTGCTCAGTGTCCAGCCTCCAATCACTGGGTTCAAACGTGCCAACCCTCCGAACAGTTTTCCCTGACCGAACGGCAGTTCGTACGTGCCTGTCAGCATGAAGCGCTGACGCGGCATGCCGACCACATTGCCGCGATCGGACTTTATGTCAAAGCGGTTGGCAATCTCCACGGCGTAAGGCTCTTCACTCGCGTATGCACTGGGTGCATCGTTGCCTTGTGCATCATCTAGATTCTTCGCGAAGGTGTAGTTCGCCTGGAACGCGGCTCCGTGCGCCAGCTTATGGGTAACTTCGACGATACCAGACTGATAGCTTTGCGTGCCGTTGCTGAACGACTCCATTAGCAGGAGGAAGTTCTGGAAGGGCGCGCGAGGATCGACGACCGAGTATCCGTTGTTGGGAACCGTATAGGGCGTAGTGCTTGCCGGAATCTGGTTGTTATCCACCGTAATGGGAAGATGGTAGGTGCTTTGGCCCGTGTAGCTCACCCGGACGGATGTGCTCGAGGACAGTTCTCTTTCGACAGTCAGGTTCCACTGCGCCGACGAAGGGTCTTTCCAGTGCGGATCGTTTGCCTCCTCGAAATCGTCGCCGCCAATCTGCACCGACGCGTTCTGAGGAGAGGTGTAAGGGAACTGGAACTGAGCAACGCCGTTGGCGACAGAGTTGTTGTAAGTGAGCAGGTCAGAGAGCGCAATGATGCCGCTATTGAAAGACATAGGCCCCAGCGTAGTCATGGTAAAAATGCCAAAGCCGGCGCGAACGACCGTCTTGTCGTTGTTGAATGGGCGCCAGGCGAAGCTCACACGGGGGTCGAAATCGCGCCGGTTCCAGTCGCGAAGACCCTGCGGAAGCCCCGCTTGGCTCGCTGTTTCGATATTCGAACACGGAAGGCTCTGGCTTTGATTCGCAATCCCGCATGCGTTGATTCCCTGCTTAAAGCCCGTGTAGAGCTGCTGATAGAGGGCGTTGTTTGCGATGAAGGACGGGAACTTGTCCGGAACGACGACGGTCAGATTGCTTCCGTCGATCAAATAGGTCGCGATATCGCCGTTGCTCTCCACGAATGGGGGCAGCAGTTCCCACCGTAAGCCGAAATTGACGGTGAGATGGCGATTGAGCTCCCATGTGTCCTGACCGTAAACGCCCCAGTGAACAGAGCGTGCATCCATCTGCGGGCCAATGGCCGCAAAGTACGACGGATTTGGCAACCCGAGCAGAAAGTCGCCAAAAGAGTAGCTGGTCTCGGTACCGCTGAAACCAAAATTGCCGAAATCGTCCGAGGGCAGGAAATACATCAAAGAATTGAAATGCTCTCTACGAGCATCCATTCCGAACCGCATCGTGTGTTTACCGAGGGTCTTGGTGATGTTATCGGTGAACTGGACGTTCCCCGATGCGGTCGATCCCACCCGGTCCTGGCCGATGTTGGTCACCGAGCCATCACCGAAGGCAAAAGTTGGGAAGGCATCGGCCGTCGGGTGCGAGGAGATGTTGATCGGGTGATCGAAGATCAGCCCGAGCTGGGTAATTGCGTTGGCCCCTTCAATCGGAAACGTATCGTTCTCGTTAAAATTGGCGAACCCAAATCGGAATTCGTTCAGCAGTGTGGGAGTGATGGAGTAGTTGTAGGACGCCACGAAACTGCGATTCTGCTCGTGGGCCCCGTCATTGGGTAGAAGAACTCCAGAGGGAGTAACGCTGCCGGCGTTGTTGAACTCGTTATAGAACGCATTCTTAAAGCTGTATCGAACGTAAACCTGCTGCTTTGAACTGAAATTGTGATCGATGCGGACATCGAAGCCGTTCGAGTTCGAGGGATTGGGCACGAGGGTCTCGTAGTTATAGGACGGACCAGCCGTTCCCGCACCGGGGTAGTAATTCGGGCCGATGACATTCGGCAGCGGATAGTAACTCATCAAGTTGAGAGCCACCTGATTGATGCAGGCAGGGCAATTCCCGGACGGGATCGTATTGTTCGGGAACGCCGCTCCTGTGAAAGGATTCATCAGTGATCCGAGGCCAAGGCTTTGCACCATGTCGTTCAGATCGCCGGTCCGGTCTAAAGCCGTCGGCACATCCAGCAACTCGGGATTAGACTGTGTCTTGCGATTTCCCTCGTAATCGGCAAAGAAGAAGGTCCTGTCGCGCCCGTTATACAGCTTCGGGATAGTTACAGGGCCTCCCAAGCCTCCACCGAAAGTATTAAAGTTGCGAGGAGCTTTCTGCGGGAAGTTCAGAACTGTTGCATCAAAAGCACTGTTCTGGTAGTACTCAAACGCGCTGCCATGCAATTGGCTGGTGCCGCTCTTTGTAACGAACGTGACGTCGCCGATCTGAGCGAACTCTGCGTTGTTGTTGAACGCCGTAACCTTCATCTCGCTGATACTTTCGAGCGATGGATAGGTGTCTTGCAGCGATCCGTTGAAACGCACATTGGCCGTCGAAATTCCATCCACCGAAAAACCAGTCTGGGCTGAGGTCGCACCACCGACCGCGATATTGCCTTGTGAGTCCCTGGTCACCTCTGGAGATACAGCAAGAGCCGCCAGAGGGCTGCTTGACACGGACCGGGAGTTGATCGGCAGTTGAGAAATGCTATCGTTCGAAACTGTATCGTTCAACGTTGCGTTTTCGGTATTGACCAGTGCCCCTTCGGCGCTCACTTCTACAGTCGTGGTCCCGGCGCTTACGGAAAGTGTAACCGGAACACGAAGCTCCTGACGTGCTTCAAGCGCGACCGACGTCACGACGGCAGTCGTGAACCCTTCATGGCTCACAGTGATCTTGTAATGACCGGCCTTGAGGTTTTCGAACAGATATTCGCCGGACGATTTGGAGATCGTTTGACGATCGGAGTCTTCTTCAAGCGAATGCACCGTTATGGTGGCTTGCGGAACAACTGACCCGCTGCCGTCCTGCACAGTTCCAAGAATTGTGCCGAAGGTGGACTGCGCGACAGCGGCCGGTACCAGGAGCAGCGCCACGAAGAAAAGGAGGGCCGCGCTCGCGACGGCATCGAAGTGTATGCGTGAAGAGCTGGTGTTGTGGCTTGCGCGCGGTCCAAATCGTTGCCGATTCAGGGGTATTCGCTTCTTAAAAAGAGAAAGATTCCTGCCACTTTGCATGGTTCTCCTCCGAAAGCGTTCAGTTATATGAAGAATCGAAATGCTGGCACAGCCCGCATTTGGCTAGGGTCCTTGCGGGAAAGACGATGGGCTTAATTACATCAATAGCGGACAAAGTCTATAAATTGCATGAATGCGGTCTAAGGATCCCATCAGGATCGTGAAATCGAGCGCATCCGGGTAAACGCCCTTGCGAAGTCTCAATCTATTCAGGAAGCGCGCCGCAGACCGCAGCCCAGGAGAATGGCGAGCGTGGCGTAGTCTCGCTTGCCGCGAAGACTGTCATCGTCTACGGTCCGCAGAAGACGCTAACCCTGCTCCGCGGAAAGCCAATTACCAACCGGCAGACCCAGCCCTTTAGGAATTGCCCCGGCAGTATGATTCTTGCATGGCCGCTATCGAGAAGAGCGTATGAATGTAAACCGGCGCAGTTTTCTGGCGCAGGCTGGCGCGACGTCCTTCAGCCTGGGGATTCTGACCACACCCGCGCTGGCGGCGGATAGCGTGAGCGCGATTGACCGCGAGCGGATGCGATCGGTGGCCGCCTTCACCGCGGAGACGCTGAGCACCGATTATCCGGTCCCGTTCGGTGCAGACATTGTGAGCACGGCTAGCGGTGAGCGGTTGATGCGCGCGGTGAACCGCGTGGGGCCCGATCACGATCCCAGCGCGCATGCTGAAACCCTGACGATTCGACTCGCATGCGCCAAGTTGGGCACGGGATCGCTCAAGGGCTACACGCTGTATACGACCTGCGAGCCGTGCGCGATGTGCATGGCCTGCGCTCTCTGGTCGGGCCTGGACCGGCTGGTCTTCGGCGCCACGATTGCCGACGCGGCCCGGTTTGTCTCGCAGATCATGATCGCGGCGAAGGAGGTGGCGCGGCGGACCGACATGCATTGCGTAGTGGCTGGGCCGGTCGAGCGCGAGGTTTGTGTGAAACTCTTTACCGATCCACGCATGCAAAAGGCGTTTGCAATGTGGAAGAAGTCTTGAGCGAACTTCGGGGTCAAAAGTCAAAGATATCGCCATGCCCCCGCTTCCTGCCAGCATCTTGGCGGATCAGGGATTTCGCACTCGTCGAAAACTCCGTTGCGATTACGAGAAACCCGTTTCCCAATACCTATTCCGAACGCAGCGTAGTGGCGGGGTCCACTCTCGCGCCGCGCCAGGCAGGAAGCCAGCAAGCCAACCCAGCAACGATCGTCAGCAGGACCGACATTCCGAACCATGAGACTGGGTCAAGCGCCAAAGTCCCAAAGAGCAATGAAGCTATTGCCCGGCTGGCAGCAAACGCTCCGCACACTCCCATGCCTATCCCGCATGCTGTTAGTCGCATTCCATCCCCAAGTGCCCGTGCCAGAATGTTACTCCGCGTTGCGCCCAAAGCCATACGGACCCCGATCTCGTGAATCCGCTCTGTGACGCTCCCGGACAGAACGCCGTACAGACCGATAGCTGCAAGCAGCAGGGCCACAACTCCGAATGATTCAAAGAGTATCAAGGTGAAGCGCCGCTGTGCCTCACTGACTGCCATCATCCGGTCCATTGTCATGATGCGGACAATGGGTTGATTTCTGTCTACAGACCAGATTGCGGATTTAACCGCGGGAACCAAGGCTGCCGCGTTTCCGCGCGCGCGAATTACGAAAGAAAGCGTGTCATCGGCAAACCAGGTTTGTCGGGTCGAAAGATAGACGGCGTCTTCCTGGTCGATGGAAAGAGAAGTCTGTTTTACGTTACCGACGACACCCACCACGGTGTACCACGGGCGATTCCTCGGGCCCACGTGCAGGCGGCTGCCAATCGGATTGCGAATTCCGAAATGATGCCGTGCCAGAGACTGGCTGATGAGTGCAGTTTGAGGGGCGGTGCTGCCATCCCGCTCGTCCAGGAATCTGCCGCTGATAAGCGGAATCCCCATCGTTCGGAAATAGCCAGGGCTAACCGCATAACGAAAAACGTTGTATCCGCTCTGCAAATCCTGATCGTCGAACTGGGCACCATACTGACCCACGACCGGTGGATCGTCACTGAGGGGCAGCAAGCTTGTGAACGCGGCTGCTTCGACGCTGGGAACGTACCGAACAGCATCAAGAGACTGCTCGAAAAAGCGCCGGCGACGATCAGCGCCGCCAGGATTCGATGGCACATCGTCAAACTGATGTCCTGACGTGACCACCTGCAGTGTGAGCAGATGTGACGGACTGAATCCCGGGTCCACTGCAACGAGCCGCTGCATGCTGCGCAAGAGCAAAGCTGCGCTCACAAGGAGGACGAATGACAGGGCAACCTCGCCAACAACGAGATACCGTCGCGTCCAAAGATGAGCCCGGGCGATCCGGCGTGAAGCGCTACGCAGACCGGATTGCAAATCACCGCGGGAAATATGGAGTGCGGGCACACTCCCTGCGACCAGAGCAACAATCGCCATGAGTACAGACGCAAACAGGAACGAGGTAGAATCAAAGGCGATGGCGTTGAGCCGTGGCAATTCAGGGGGGCTAATCGCAACGATCATGCGAACCCCACCAACGGCGACGGCGATTCCGAGCGTGCCGCCGAGAAGTGTAAGTAGCATGCTCTCCGTAACAAGTTGGCGCGTAATTCGCCGCTTTGGTGCTCCAAGTGCGCCGCGAACCGCAAATTCTCCGGCACGCTGAGCACTTCGTGCTAGTAGCAGATTGATGACATTCACACACGCAATTGCCAAGACAATGATCGCTGCTCCAAACACTGCCAGAAGCGCTGGTTTGACGACGTGCGAGATGTCGTCCTGCAGCGAGTCCACAATGAGGCCCCGCTCAAGGGAAGCCCAGCGTGGCCGTGGAAACTCCGATACGGGGTTCCGCGCGATGACGGCTAGCTCGTCAATTAAGTCGATTTGTAATACTCCCGGTCTGAGGCGTCCCACCATTCGAAGGTGATTGCCCCATGCCCAGCTATTAAATTCGCGGGGAGTCTGGCTGGCATCATATTCGTCTGGCGCCCAAAGCCCAGCAGACGGAGAAAGCACATCATCGAAACCCCGTGGCATGACTCCGATCACCGTGTAATTGTCTCCATCGAGTTTGACTGCCTTGCCAACAACGGCGGGATCTCCATGAAAGAGCTGTTGCCATAGGCGGTCGCTGAGAATGACAACCTTTGCCGCATGCGGTCCTTCGTCGGACTTGCGGAAATCCCTGCCGAGCAGCGGTGTCACGCCCAACACGTGGAAGAATCCGGCGCTGACGCTTTGACCGTCTAGACGCTGTGGTTCGGCCCGGCTCGTCATCGTCGGCTGCCACGGCTCAAAGATTGCTGTAGCTTCGAAAGATCGGCCGCGCTGTGAGAGCTCCAGGTATGTGCCAAAGGAAATGTCCGATCGAGAGCCCTGCCAGGTATTCCAAATCATCAAAATGCGGCTGGGATGTGGATAAGGAAGAGGTTTGAAGAGAATCGGATTGATGCCGCTGAAAATTGCGGTGCTGGCGCCGATTCCGAGGCCGAGTGTGACAATACTGATCGTCGCGAAGCCGAGATTGCGGCGCAGTTGGCGACCAGCGAAGCGCAGATCGGCGACAAATGTTCTGAATGCATTCTCCCATCCATAGGTGCGTACCTGCTCTTTTGCCGTGTGCGGGTGGCCACACTCCTGGCGGGCTGCGCGGCGGGATTCCTCATCGGAGAGACCACGCTCCCGATAGGCAGCAACTACCTCGTCGAAGTAATTCTGAACTTCGGCATCGATTTCGCGCTCCCGCTCGTTCCTATGCAGGAGGGCACGAAAGCCATAGGCAAAGTGACGCCAGAGTGACATGCTCAAGCCTCCTGCCGCAGTAGCCTTGCTACAGCAGACGATCGTCGATTCCAGTCCGCCTCTTCAAACTCCAGTTGTTTCCTGCCAGTTCGTGTGAGAGTGTAAAACTTTGCACGGCGAGAGTTCTCTGTGTTCCGCCACTCAGAATCGAGCCAGCCGGCGCGTTCCAAACGCTGAAGAGCTGTCAGAAGCGATCCCGGATTCACCTTGAAAACGCCACGTGAGACCTGCTCGACGCGTCGAGCGATGCCGAAACCGTGCATCGGTTCGAGGCTCAGGGTCTTCAGGATCACGAGGTCGAGTGTGCCCTGGATTACGTCCGTGTTTTGCTCAGTCATGAGCACAGCATCACACTCTTTCATTATGATTGTCAAGATATGATCATCATATGGAGTAGGCCGAAACCTATTCTTCCCATTTGTCAATATGGTCGGCGCCTTCCGTCTTCCTGGGCCAGGAGTCGGTGCGAAAAGGAACGGCGGGCGGGCACACCGAGATAGGCGAAGCCACCTGGAACCTGGACCGGTCATACCAGTGCATGACATAGTTGCCGTACTCAGGCGCGTTCTCGGCTTTGAGACGATCGAGTTCGGCCAGGGGTAGGTCGAAATCGTGGAGCGGACGAAGCGCTGCTTCGCTTGCCCAGGCCTCAGCGGGGCTTCCGCCCACAGGATCGACGACGAGCCCGATGGGAACGTGGATCTGCTGTTGGACCTTTCGCGCGAAGTCGTAGCCCACAGCGGAGATCCAGCTTGCGGTCTCGGGCGAGACTGGGCGCCAGTCTCCTTCAATGACATCGACGTGGTAATAGGCCGGCAGCGACGAGCAACAGAACCGCAGCCGCGATCGCGGTATGTTTCGATACGTTATGAGTGCGAGCCTCTTGTTTTGGTCAGGGTCACTGGCATCGGAAGTTGCGGGCGTCCTGGCTGTCACCACTTCCTGTGTACTGGGCGTGCTTTGGATAGGCGCACAAGGGACGGCTGCGACCAGGGAATGCGTTGCCGGTGGCGATAACCGCGTCGGGCGCTTTGCCTTTCTCTACCCAGTCGACGACAGCGTTGAGCATGTCAAAACGATCCAAAGAAGGTCCGCCGCCGCAGTGGGCCATGCCCGGGACAAGGAAGATTCGGCTCCACTCGGCAACCTTGGCTGCGCCACCGTTAGTTGCAGCCAGGGATTTGTAATAGCCGAGCGTGTCGAGGGGAGAGAACCACGGATCGCTGTCACCATGGAAAAAAATAAGCTTGCCCCCGTTTAAGGCAAACGTCGACAAGTTTGTCGAAGCCGGTTCCACGAGGGGATCGGAGGCGTGCAGGGCAGCCTTGTCGACATCGAGTTCCGTCGCGGTCGTATAGGGGCCGAAGAGACCGTTCTTTCCCACAGCAAGCAGACCTGAGACTGGGCCTTTTATCGTGATGCCCGCGTCATAAAGAAACCCAGGATAAACCTGCGTACCGTACTTGTTCGTCGGGCCCGCGAAGGCTTTCTTGATGGCGGCGATTTTCTCGGGTGATATGCAGCCAGCGGTTTCGCCGGGTTTGCAAGCAATCACCGCTGGATCGAAGTCGCAGCCGAGCGGGTCGGAGATCATTCCGTCGGCAACACCGTCTTTCGCATCGCATTCCTTCATTAGAGCGTCCATGAACATCTTGCGATCGGTGTCGGTAAGGAACTCGTCGATCTCGGGCTTTCCTGAAGCGCCTCTCGGCGAAGCCTGGTTATATGCGACCGGGATCCATTGTGCGATGGCAAGGTTCGAGAGGCCGGTGCGCATCGCGGGATCGCCGGAGACGATGCCGTTGAAGACAGTGGGATAACGTTGCGAAAGGATCATCCCTTCGCGCCCGCCGGTCGAGCAGCCAATGAAATAGGAGTAAGACGCAGGCTTTGAGTAGTAGCGCACAATGATCTGTTTCGCAATCCCCGCTACTTCGGCATTGGCGAGGAAAGCAAAATCGAGATACGCCTGCTGGTCGCGCATAAACGAGAAATCAAATGCGCCCGTTTTAGCCTTGTGACCAGTATCAGTACTAGCAACAGCAAAGCCGCGACTGAGAGCGGGTGTATCACCCGCGTAGCCCGCGCCGGCGGGATACGCGACGAAACCGTTTCCGCCCCCGCCACCCTGCATCATGAAGTCGCCATTCCAGGCAGCCTTATCCGGCAGCGCGATCGCAAATCCGATGCCGAACTCCTGCCCATCGACGCCTTTCCGCCGGTTGATCACGCCGTCAACATGGCAATGCGCGGGAAGCGGGCCGATCGAAGGTGCGCCCGGGTATGGCGGCGGGACCACTGTGCCTGCCGGAACGAGTTCGGCCTTTGTGATCTCGATGCCCGGTAGCCTGAGACCGGTAAGATCGGCACAAGCACTCGCCAATTCAGCGCGGGAAGCTAAAGGAACAGTAAGCAACGCCACGAGCAAGAGCGGGATTTTCAATTGCGTCATAGTTGGCCTTCTTTGCATAAAGCAAATGCGCGCCGTTCGGGTGATTGCGAATGGCCCCAATTGCAGCCGGATTCAGTGAACGGTCGTTTGCACTTTCCTGCCGTCGTATTCAATTGCGGTATTCGGAGTACCGGAGAGATCGACCCCTACGCCGTGTCCGGTGCCGACCAGGACAACGAGGAATTTACGGTGTTCGATCATTCCGGAAAATGAGCCTTGGCGCGCGCCGATGGTAAGGGTCGAGTCGCGATCATCCCATTGGAAGGGGATCACGGATTGCTGGCCCTTTTCGTACCCATAGCCGTCGCCCGCATCTTCATAGAGATCGAATTGGCCATCGGCGCCGCGATAGATACGGAGTTCGATGGGTCCCTCGGGATCTTGCGCGGCGTACTCAATCTGTGGCCCCATGGGAACGATGGAACCCGCACGCACGAAGAGCGGTATCCGCTCCAGAGGCGCGTCGGCTTCGATTTCCTGGTCGCCATTGAACGATTTGCCGCTCCAGAAGTCGTACCACGCAGCAGCCGCCGGCAAGTAAACATCGCGTCTGCTCGCGTCGGCTTTAAGCACAGGATTGACCAGGATGGCGGGGCCGAACATGAATTCGTCGCCCAGGTTCCAGGCCTTCGAATCCGTCCGCCAGTCCATGACGAGCGGCCGCTGGATCGTGTAATCGTCGCTCGTTACCTTCCATGCCAAAGAATAGATATAAGGCATCAGGCGATAGCGCAGCTTATCGTAACTCACCAGGATCGGCTCGACCTTGTCGAAGCTCCATAGTTCGTTGTGGGGTCGATGTCCGTGCGTGCGGAAGATGGGACAAAACGTGCCGTACTCGAACCATCGCGCGTAGAGCTCCTGGAAGGCGGGATCGGCGAGAGGGTCGTCGTGCGGCGGCCAGTACCCTCCAATATCGGTGGTCCAGTACGGATATCCGGAGAGGGCGAAATTCAGGCCGGCCGGGACCTGGTGGCTCAGCCCCCAATAGGTCCCGTAGACATCTCCCGACCAGACGGTTGCGCCCACACGCTGCTGTCCGAGGAACGCCGAGCGTGTGAGCAGGAACACCCTCTTAGTCGGGTTTTGCGCCTTCCAGTGCTCTTGAACGCCTAGCGTGTGCAAGAACGGAAACACGTTCGTGAATTCGGCGCCATTGCCGATCGCGAGTTGCCGCCTGCTGAGGATGGCATCACCCATGTGCGGCCAGTATTCTTCGGGCTCTGCGCTATCGAGCCAGAATGCATCCCATCCTTGCGCCAAGAGCTTGCCCGGCAGGTGCTCCCAATATGTGTCGCGCGCGTCGGGGTTGGTGGCGTCGTAAACATGCGCCCCCGATACAAGTTCGTGCTTTGCATCGAGTATCTTGTAGGTTTCCGACTCGGGATCGAGCAGGCCCCAGACGGAGATCATGGTGTGCACGTTTTCTTTGTGCAGGGCATCCAGATCCTTTGCCACATCGTGATAATTGGAATTGAAGACCGGATCGCCCTCCGTCTTCCACCAGAACCAGTCCTGCACCATCGCGTCCAGCGGAATGTGCTCACGCCGGTAGCGGTCCGCGATCTCACGAATCTCGTCGAGAGATACGTAGCGGTCTTTCGATTGAAAGAAGCCATACGCCCACTTGGGCAGCATCGGGGTGTGGCCGGTCATGTCGCGATACGCGTGGACGACGCCATCGATTTCCGGCCCATAAAGAAAGTAGTAGTCGATCGACTTACCTGCGATGGCAGTCAGCTTCATTTCGAGCGGAAAGCGATTGTCGAACCAGGTGAGCGCGGCAGTGTTCCACATCAGCCCGTAACCTTTGTTCGAAATCAGGAGCGGAATCGCGACGTCAGTGTTGTTCTGACCCAACTCGACCGTGGAACCGCGGTAGTTGAACATGCCGCTCTGGTGCTGCCCCAGCCCGTAGAGCGCTTCTGTAATGGTGGGGGAAAAGCGATCCG
>Ga0335072_10008482_pt1 | contig 14899 bp, 17 predicted proteins | sample Lox_Sample_21_FD_206725 | JGI IMG/M metagenome (GOLD analysis project Ga0335072, IMG submission 206725) | Soil microbial communities from Loxahatchee National Wildlife Refuge, Florida, United States - Lox_Sample_2.1 | ecosystem: Environmental > Terrestrial > Soil > Wetlands | place: USA... | reverse complement strand
ACGTGCGCAGCATCATGATGAAGCTCCGCCTGCCTGGGACGACCGACGTTCACCGCCGGGTGCTGGCCGTGCTCGCCTTCCTGGAAAACCGCTGAGGCGTGACTCCGGCTAGCTGCAATGCGGACCAGGCCCATGCGCGAGCAAGCTAATCCGGTGAACCCGCTGCGGTGCGTGATCGTCGACGACGATCCATCATTCCTCGAGGCGGCCCAGGTCCTGCTAGAGGCCGACGGGGTGACCGTGGCCGGGACGGCCAGCACCCGTGCCGATTCGGCCCGGCTGGTCGACGCCCTGCGCCCGGACGTCGTGCTCATCGACATCCGCCTTGGCCAGGACTCCGGATTCAACGTGGCCAGGGAGTTGGCTGAGGGCGGCGGCAGCCACGCGGCGCTCATCATGATCTCCACCTATGCCGAGGCCGACTACGCCGATCTCCTTGCGGAAAGCCCGGTCATCGGCTTCCTGCCCAAGGCGGAGCTGTCCGGGCCAGCCATCCGCCGGATCCTCATCGGGCGGTAGCAAGCGCGAGCCACTCGGCGTCCAGGCCGAGGCAGGCGCGCCAGGCCTGGATGACCGAGGCGCGGCTTACCGTGGCATGTGCGTGCTAATGACCTCGACGAATGCCGGTGGAGGCGGCGGCATCGGCCCTTCGACCGGCTTTCCTACCTGAACGTCGTAGCGGGATCCCCACGGAGGGTCGACAACGTGGTAGCCGTCGCCGCGCAACCGGTCGACGTTCCGCTGAACAGCGGGCTTCTTCCACATTTCCGCCGTCATGACGGGGAAGAACACGACCGGGAAATCGGCGGCCAGGACGGTGGCGCACAACATGTTCGGAGCGGCGCCCGCCGCGACCGCTGAGAGCATGTTCGCCGTCGCGGGGAACACGGCAAGCATGTCATGGTCAGCGGCGAGAACGGCGTGATTGTTCTCGGGCCACGTCGACGCGGGTTCTCCGGTAATCACCCGGTCGGCGAAGAGCGCGACCGTGTGCGGTGGCAGGAATTCCGTCGCGGTATGCGTCATGAGAACTGACACGGACCCGGTGAAGGTAGCCCGCAGCGCGGAGATGTACATCGGGAGCATGGCGATGGCCGCAGATCCGGAGGCTCCGATGAGAAGGCGCCCGCCGAAGGCGGCGGAATGGTTTTCTGTCATAGCAGGTTATCATCCATGATTTGAGCATGGGATATGGGAGTCGACATCGGATCGACGTCCGCCTGACGCTCCGTCGACGTGACGAGCCATCCAGGCTTTCCGTCCGGCCCACCTATTTACTATTTGTCGACATCCTGCGGCTAGTTTTGAGTCATCCGAAGCGGGCGGCCTGGCCCCATCCGGCCATGCAGGCGCGGGCCCGCGACAGTATCCCCGAGAAAACAGGAGATAATCGTTGACTGCAGGGAACCTGGATTTCGAGACCAGCGTCTTTGACAAGGAGTACATCACCCTAGCGGGTAGCCGTGAGGCGATCGTCCGCGGCGGGCGGCACCTGTTCGAGCGACTGCCCCGCGCGTTCGAGGGCATCGGCAAGCTCGCGGTCATCGGCTGGGGGCCGCAGGGCTCGGCGCAGGCGCAGAACCTGCGTGACTCCCTGGGCGACGCGGTGCGGGTAACGGTCGGCTTGCGGGCCGGGTCGGCGTCATTCGAGGCGGCCCGGGCGGCCGGCTTCTCCGAGGACGACGGCACGCTGGGAGAGATGTTCGAGGTCATCGCGGACTCGGACATGGTCCTGCTGCTCATCTCCGACGCGGCCCAGGTCGCGCTGCTTGACCAGATCTTCGCCGCCCTCAAGCCCGGGGCCACCCTCGGCCTGTCGCACGGATTCCTGGTCGGCTACCTCGACCAGCAGGGCAAGACGTTCCCAGTCGGGGTCGACGTCATCGGGGTATGCCCGAAGGGCATGGGCGCCTCGGTGCGCGCCCTGTACCTGCAGGGCGCCGACACGAACGGGGCCGGCATCAACAACAGCCTCGCCATCCACCAGGACGTGAGCGGGCGGGCCACGGAGCGGGCGCTGGGCTGGTCGGTGGCCCTCGGAGCGCCGTACACGTTCCAGACGACACTGCGCTCTGAGTACATGTCCGACCTCACCGGGGAGCGAGCGATCCTGCTCGCCGCGGTGCACGGCATCGTGGAGGCGCTCTACCGCCGCTACCGTGACCAGGGCATAACCGAGACCGAGGCCTACCGCCACTCGGTGGACTCCGTGACGGGGCCGATCTCCCGCATCATCTCCAAGGAAGGCCTGATCGGCCTCTACCAGAAGCTGGACGACGCCGGCCGCGAGACTTTCGCCCAGGCGTATGCGGCCGCCTATCCGGTGGGCCTGGAACTGGTCCACGAGGTGTACGACGAGGTCCGCTCGGGCGGCGAGATCCGCAGCGTGATCATGGCCGGGGACCGGTTCGCCCGGTTCCCGATGGGCAAGATCGACCAGTCCACGATGTGGCGAGCGGGCGAGGTCGCGCGCCGCACCCGAGACGACAGCGGCCTGCCGCTTGACCCGTTCACCGCCGGGATCTTCTGCGGCGTGATGACGGCGCAGATCGATACGCTCATCGAGAACGGGCACCCGTACTCGGAGATCGCGAACGAGTCCGTCATCGAGGCCACCGACTCACTTAACCCCTACATGCATGCCCGCGGCGTCTCCTACATGGTCGATAACTGCTCGACGACAGCCCGTCTCGGTTCGCGCAAATGGGCGCCCCGCTTCGACTACCTGCTGACCCAGGTCGCCTTCCCCGCGATCGACGACGGGGGTGCCGCCCCGGACAACGCGCTGGTCAAGGCGTTCGAGCACCACGACATCCACGAGGTGCTGCGGATCTGCGGCGAGATGCGGCCGTCCGTCGACATCTTCGTCGAGTGACCACCCGCCCCGGGGCGGCGGTCGCCCCCGGCCGCATGGAGTCGGTGGAGAGCGAGTCGTGGGCGGACTACCAGCTCGCGGGCCGAGGGGTATTGGGCACCCGAGCGCTGTGGGTGGGCGGGGGCGTAGCGCTGGAGGTCCCTGGCGATCCTTCCGGCTCCCTGAACAAGATCATGGGCATCGGCTGGGAGGCGCCGGTGACTGCCAGGCTCCTGGAGCGGATCATTGGCTTCTACCGTGAGACGGGGCGGACAGCACCATCTTGATGATCGCCCCGCAGGTTCTGCCGCCGGACTGGGCCGCCCTCGGCGAGCGGTTCGGCCTGGCCGACACGGGGTCCGCCATCGTTAAGCTCGCCGGGGAGGCCCGCGCCGTGGCCGACCAGAGCAAGGCCGCCTCTCACCTGGACCGCGGATTGCGGGTCGGGCCGGTCCCCGCCAGCCGGGCAGGCGAATGGGGGCAGGCCATGCGGATGGGATTCGGGCGTGACGACCCTCGATGGGCGCAGCAGTCGGCCGGGCTGTGCGGCCTGCCGGGCTGGCAGTTGTTCGCGGTGTATGAGGATGACGACATCGTCGCGACCGGCAGCCTGCGCATCGACGGAACCGTCGGCCATTTGTTCGGCGGCGCGACCTTGCCCCCGGCCCGCAACCGGGGCGCTCAGTCCGCGCTGATCGCCGCGCGGGCCGCCGCCGCGACCGAAGCGGGCTGCGCGTGGGTGATCGCGGAGGCCGTCGCGGAAAAACCCGGCCAGCACAACCCGTCGCTGCATAACCAATTGCGAGCCGGACTGACCGCTCGCTACCAGCGGCAGAACTGGATCTGGCGCGGCTCCGCGGTTCCGGCCTGATGCAGGCGGCCCATGACGCTCAGGACCCGATCAGATATTTCGATTGCCTGCATGAATAAATTGTCTTGGACGCCATACCGGCAAAGTGATTTCCTCATTACGTGCGTAACCCGGAATCTCCGCGCTCCGCGGTGATTCCGATGGGGGATTCGCATGGTGATCCAGGGTGATCATTGTCCACCAGCCAGCGAGAGCTGGCCGCAGCCAGATGGAGAAACACGAATGCCAGGATCAGCCCAGCCCACGGTCGTGCTCGTGCACGGTGCATTCGCCGACGCCTCCGGGTTCGCCGGCGTCGTCAGGGAGCTGAGTGCCGCGGGCTACCCGGTGGTCGCCCCGCCCAACCCGCTGCGTAGCCTGGCGGGCGACGCCGCGGCGGTCAGCGCCGTCGCCGGCGCGATCGCGGGGCCAGTCATGCTCGTCGGTCACTCCTACGGCGGCGCCGTGATCACTCAAGCGTCCGCGCACGCCAGCAACGTCGTCGGCCTGGTGTACCTCGCGGCGTTCAGCCTCGACGCGGGCGAGAGCTGCGCCAGCGTCCAGGCCCCCTTCCCTCCCTCGATGCTGGCGACGACCGTCGCGCCTACCTCCTACGACGCGCCTGGCGCCGCTGGGGGCCCGGACCTGTACATCAGCGAGGACGGCTTCCGCGAGACCTTCTGCGCCGACTCCCGCGCCGAGCTGGCGCAGGTCATGTGGGCAACGCAGCGGCCGCTCGCGGCCGCTGCGTTCAGCGAGAACGCCACCGCCGCTGGCTGGAAGGCCATTCCCTCCTGGTACCAGCTCGCCCGGCTCGACAACGCGATCCCGCCCCAGGCCCAGGAGTTCATGGCCAGCCGGATGAACTCGGTCACCGAGGAGGTCAACGGCTCGCACACCGCCTTCATCGCCCAGCCGGAGCGCACCGCGGCCTTCATCAAGAAGGCCCTCGCCCAGTCCTGAGCCCGCGTACGGCCAAGCCCTAACCGTTCCTGCCACCAGCACAGAATCCGAAGGAACCCATGAAGTACATCCCCCAGGTCGCCATGCTCGTCACCGCGGCGGCCACGGTCGCGGCCGTATCCGCGGCGGCGCTGACCCCGAGCGCCAGCGCGCACGCCACCGCGCCCGCCGCGCATGTCGCCGCCCAGACGGCGGCGGTCACCGGCCACAAGCCGACCATTGTCCTCGTGCACGGCGCGTGGGCCGACGCCTCAAGCTGGGGGCCGGTCATCGAGCGCCTCCAGAAGGCCGGCTACACGGTGGACGCGCCGCCCAACCCGCTTCAGGGCCTCAGCTACGACTCCGCGTACATCGCGAGCTACCTGAAGCAGATCAGTGGCCCCGTTATCCTCGTGGGCCACTCCTATGGCGGGGCCGTCATCACCGACGCCGCCGCCGGCGACGCCAACGTCAAGGCCCTCGTCTACATCGCGGGCTGGGCGCCGGCCAACGGCGAAACCCTGCAAAGCCTCATCAACTCCAAGCTCGCCGCGCAGATCCCGCCCCTGCCGGTCACCACCGCGACCTACCCCGAGCCGGACGGCAGCCCCGGCGTCGACGTGACCATCAACCCCGCCGACTACCCGAGCGTGTTCCTCGACAACCAGCTTCCCGCTGACGAGGAAGACGCGCTCGCCGCCGAGCAGCGGCCGCTGAGCACGGACGCGCTTTCCGAGGCCTCAAGCACCCCGGCCTGGGAGACGATCCCGTCCTGGTACATGGTCGCCAACCAAGACCGCGCGATCGCCCCGAACCTGGAGCGCTTCATGGCCGCCCGGATGCGCGCCCACACCGTCGACGTCAACGGACCGCACCTGATCATGCTCACCGACCCCAGCGCCGTAACCAGCCTGATCGAGCAAGCCGCCACGGCCACCACCGGCCGCTAGCCCAGTAGCCGGGCAGCAAGAACAGCCCCCTCCGCCGTCTGCGCAGGCAACGGCGGAGGGGGTTATCACGTTGGATATCGGTCCGCCGTCAGCCCTTTCCCGCGATGGCTTCCAGGGCCAGCAGGCGATCCTCGATCTCGTAGACCGGGACCGAGACGATCAGCTCATCGGGGGCGAAGCGTCCGGTGAGCGCGGCCAGGCCAGATCGGATCTGCCCGGCGTCTCCCCGTACCCCGCCCTCGCGCAAGGTTGCTATCACCTCCCGCTCCCGCGCGGTGAACGAGTACTGTGCGGCCTCGCCCGTCGTGAACAACGCCGACTTCTGCCCGGTCAGCGCCTGCGCGATGAGGACTTCGTAGGGTCGGGCGAGCTCCTCCGCACGCTCGCGGGTGTCGGCGCAGATAACGGTCACGCTCACCATCACGTAGGGACGGTCAAGCCACCGGGACGGCTTGAACTGGCGGCGGTAGACGTCGAGCGCCGATTCGGTCCGCCCTGGCCGGATGTGGTTTGCCACCGCCATCGGCAAGCCCAGCTCCGCCGCCAGCGCGGCACTGGACTCACCCGATCCGAGCAGCCACACCTGTGGCGGGTAGCTCTCGGGCATTCCAGCCCCGGCGCCGGAAGATCCGCCCGGCGTGAAGTACCCGAGAAGCTGGCGGACTTCGCTGGCGTACTCCTCATCGGACGGAGAAGGTACGCCGCGACGCAGCATGTCCGCGGCCGTGGCATTGGCGGCGCCGGTCCCTTTGCCGATACCCAAGTCGATGCGGTCTCCGCCCAGCGCCCCGATCGAGCCGAACTGCTCGGCGACGATGAAGGGAAGATGATTGGGAAGCATGACGCCGCCAGAACCGACTCGAATCGCCTCAGTCTCGGCCGCCAGCCAGGCGACGAGCACAGCCGGGGCCACGCTGGCGAAAGCTGGCGAACCATGATGCTCCGCCACCCAGTACCGGCGGAACCCGAGGCGCTCGGCCTGACGGGCCACGGTAACGGCATGCGACAGGGCCTGGCTGGCCGGCTTTCCTGACAGCACCAGGGCTGTGTCCAGGACGGACAGTGGCACGTCGTTCAACACTCAACCTCTTTCTTCTGTTTCGGCCGTGACGCGTGGCCGAGGCTCCGCACCGGGCCGGTGCGCATCGCGTTCAGGCGCTCTGCCGGTAGCGCTCGAGCACCCGCATCCGGGCCGGGTGCAACCCGGTGGCCGGATCAGCGTCGGCAAGCTCGGCGGCGTACGCCCGGACCAGGTCGTGGCTGGCGTAGTACCCCGGCTCGGGCCTGGTCATCAGATGGCCGCGTTCCAGCTCCTCCAGGCCGGCCGCCGCCTCCGGCGGGCTGATGCCGGCCAGACTGGCCAGTGCCTCCCGGCTGACCTCGGCGCCCGGGTGCAGGGCGGACAGCCGCAGCAGACGGGCGGCACCGGGCGAGAGCACGCGGTAGGAAAGCGACAGGGATGCCCTGGCATCCACCGCGGAATCGGGATCGGCCAGCGCGCTAAGCCTGCTGCCGGACTCGCTCAGCTCCGTGGCCAGCGACGAGAGTGGATAATCCGGGTAGACGGCGGCGCGCGCGGCCACGACCGACAGGGCGAGGGGAAGGCCCGCGCACAGCTCGATCAGTCGTTCGGCGCCCTCGATATCCGCCTCTACACGGGCTGCCCCGAGCCGGCGGGCCAGCGCCTCGCGTGCCTCCAGCGGGGAGAACGGGATCAGCTGGACCAGCCGGGCGCCCTCGGTAGCGATTAGCGAGCGCATCTGGTCCCGGCTGGTCACCAGGATGCCGCACCGACTGCCGCCGGGCAGCAGCGGGCGCACCTGCTCGGCCCTGCGTGCGTTATCGAGCACTATCAGGACTCGGCGCCCGGCCAGCACGCTACGGTACAGGCCCACTTGGGCTTCTGCCCCGGCCGGGATCCGCTCCGGGGGTACGCCCAGGCCCGTCAGCAGCTGCCGGACGGCGTCCTGGAGCCTCAGCGCCACCCCGGAACGATCAAAGCCGTGCAGGTCGATGTACAGCTGGCCGTCGGGGAACCGGGCGGCCATCTGGTGGGCGGCATGCACGGCCAGCGTGGTCTTGCCAACGCCCGCCATCCCGGTGATGACAGTCACGCCGGCCGCCTCGGACTCATCGGCCAGCATGAAGTCGACGTCCGCTGCCCGCCCGGCGAAGTTCGGCAGATCGCGAGGAAGCTGCGCGGGCAGTGCCACTGGCGCAGCCACCGGGCCCGCTGGGGCGGACACGGACGCATGGTCACTAGCGCCGTTGTGCTCGTGGGCTGGAGTCCGCGGCTCGAGGCGGCCCGCCCGGGCCGGGGACTCCCCCGCCGCGACGGCGAGCAAGGCAGGGTCGCGGTTGAGGACCCGCAGGTGCAGGTCTTGCAACTGCGGTCCGGGGTCAATGCCGAGTTCGGTCGCGAACAGCTGCCGTGCCTCGTTGAACACGGCCAGCGCCTCGGCCTGGCGACCAGCCCGGTACAGGGCCAGCATGTGGAGCTCTCGCAGCCGCTCGCGGTACGGATGATCGCCGGCCATGGAGGCCAGGGGCGGTAGGACCTCGGCGTGCCGTCCCAGCGCTAGGCTGTCGTCCGCCCAGTCCTCGGCCGCCGTCAGTCGCATTTCCTCAAGCGATACGCGTCGCGTCTCGGCGAAGCGCCCGGTGATCCCGGCCAACGGTACGCCCTTCCATAGGGCTAGCGCCTCGTTCAGGTGGCTCACCGCGGCGGCGAGGTCACCTTCGGCGCGCGCGTGGGCGGCCCGGTCGGCCAGTTGCCTGAATCGCGATGCGTCGAGGTCGTCTCCCCTTGTCTGCAGGACGTAGCCGCCCGCCGCCTGCAGCAGCTTCCCGTCTCCCAGGATCCGGCGCAGCCGGTACACGTAGGTGCGCATGGTGCCGCCCGCTGTTCGCGGCGGATCCTCGGGCCAGAGCACGTCGATGAGTTCCTCGGCCGAAATGAATGCCTCGGCCCGCAGGAGCATGGCGGCCAGGATCGCCCGCTGCTGCGGAGTTCCCAGGTTGATCTCGGCGCCGTCGCGCCATGCTCGTACAGGCCCCAGAACACTAAAGCGGAAAGCCGATGCCATCAGGGTGGTGCCAGTCATAGGAGCGGGACTCCGGAATCTGGGGAAGGTCAGGGCTGGAATGCGGCGAGTATCATTTCGCCGCATCGGCGCCAGGTCACGGGATCGGTTTCTCCCAGCCGCAGCAGTTGCAGCGCCGCGCCGCACAAGAGCACGCGGAGGTCCAGCTCGGTGGCGTCCGCTCGTATCTTTCCGGCCGCCTGCGCCTGCTGCATCCGGGCCGCCAGCGCCTCCAGGATGGAGGCGGCCGCGGCGGAGGAGGTGTCGGCGAGCCGCTCGGCCAGCAGGCGGTCGCGGGCCAGCGCGTCGAACAGTTCGAGGACATAGCGGCGGAAGGCCTCATACACATCGGTCTCGCGCAGGGCCGGGGAGGTGCGCTGCCTCAGCTCGTCAAGGCTCAGCCGCGTAATCGCCTCAAGCAGGTCTTCCTTGGCGGGGAAGCTCCGGTAGACCGTCGCCTTCCCGACCCTGGCCCGCGCCGCGATCTGGGGGACGGAGGCTCCGCTCCCGTGCTCGCGGAAAACCTCGGCTGCGGCGGCGACGACTCGCTCGTGGTTGCGCAGCGCGTCCTTCCGCCTGGGCCCGCTGGGCGCGTCCTGGCCGAGCTCAGTCATCGGAGGTGTCCCGCAGTGGCTCGCCGCCGTAGACCGTGGTGACCTCGACGTCCAGCACGGTGGAGATCCGCCCGAACGTCCAGTAGTACCCGGCCACTTGCAGCACCTCCACTAGTTCCCGGTCGGTGAGGAACTTCCGGGCCTGCTGGAATATCTCATCAGGGACATGGGGCTGCTGCACGACCTGGGCCGTCAGGCGGATCAGGGCGCGGTCGGCGGGCGAGAGCTCGGGGCTGTCCAGTTGCCTGTCGCGGATGAGCTGGCGGACTCGCTCCTCGACGCCGGCGGCCAGCGCCATCGGGTCATGCTGAGCCGCGACGAACGTGCTGGCGGTGTACTCGGCCACGGTGAGGATCACCAGTTCACGCGAGCGCGCCGGCAGCTCAAGCGCGGTGAACTGTGCCTTGGCGAGCTGGACGAACGGCTTCACGGTACCCGCTGCATGAGACAGCATCTTGACCATCGGGTCGGGCGGCAAGGACGCGAGGAACTCGCCAACCTCCGCCGGGATCGAGGCGGGGTCCGGGTCGGCTAGGCGGGGCATGTCGTGCTCCTATCGTCGCGGGCTCAGCGCGGCCGGGTCGATGTCGAATCCGGTCTCGCTCAGGTGCTGGAAGCAGCCGTCCGTGGCGAAGGTGCCGAAGATCGCGACTTCCCGGTCCTGGGTGGCGCCGTTCTTCAGCGTGATGTGCAGGACGTGGCGCTCGGCATACGCGGAGCCGTCGCGAAGCTCGTTGAGTACGGTCACCGTGCCCTGCGCCACCTGGCTGCGGGCACGCGCGACCATCTCGGCGAACTCGTCGCGGTCCACTTCCTTCCCGTCCGTGCGGTGGGTGTAGTCAGGGGCGTAGTACCGGTCCAGGACCTGGTCCAGTTCCGCGCTGGAGTCCCGCTCGAACAGCAGGGCGTTGAGCGCATCGCAAATGCTGGCGTACTTCATGGTTGATGAGTCCTTGAGTGCGAGGCAACAGGAAACGGACCCTTGGGTCCGGTAGTCAGCATACCGGACCCAAGGGTCCGTTTCTACTTACGCGCCTGGTGATTCCCCTGGACATGACAATCAGGCAACCAGGCCGGTCCTGGCCTGTCCAACACACAGTGTTGATCGGAGCGATCGAAATTTGTGATGCTCAAGGTGCCGGGACTCCAGCCCGAGGCCGGCGCCGAGTCGCCAGACGATGATGCCGGAAAGGCCTAGCCGTGGGAGCCGCAATGACCACGGCCGTGCCGCCCGAGCCGGCGGGGATGGTGTTTCGCAGCTGCCGGTCGCCATTAGAACAACGGGCGCCTGCGCGGCCTCGTCACCACTGGGCTCGCCCTAGGAGCGGAACGTACCACCGTCCCGGGTGCGGCGCGGAATGTCGGTGCTTGCCGCTACCGTAACCTTGGTAGCTTGCGGCGGGAGGAGGAGCTGTGGCACTTCAAGGTGGCTGCGCCGCGACGCGGTCACGCTGGCGGCCGGGATGCCCAGTTCGCGTGCTGCCGCCTGCGAGGCTGTCACCATGAGTGAGCTGACCACGATTGACCTGTTCTCGGGGGCTGGCGGTGCGTCACTCGGGCTGACGGATGCGGGCTTCGACCTGCGCCTCGCGGCAGACTTCGATCCTGCCTGCGGGCTGACGCACGCGGCGAACCTTCCTGGCCAGTTCATCGTCGGGGATATTCGGGAAGTCGATGCGGACAAGGTGCTGACCACAGCGGGTGTCGCTCCTGGCGAGCTTGACTTGTTGTTCGCGGGCCCACCCTGCCAGGGGTTCTCGATGATGGGCGCTCGGGTTGTCTGGGACGAGCGGAACAACCTGTTCCGAGAGGTACTCCGACTCGGCCGGGACCTGCGCCCACGCTGCATCGTGATCGAGAACGTTCCTGGTCTGGTCACCCTGGCGGGTGGGGCTTACCTGCGTGCGATCTTGCAGGGCCTCGATGAGATTGGCTACTCGGCGGCCTGCGCTGAGTTGCTCGCGGCGCAGTACGGTGCCCCTCAGATGCGCTGGCGGCTGATCATCATCGCCTGGCGGCGAGACCTTGGCATCGAGGGAGGGCACGGGTTCCCGGTCCCGGCAGCAGGCCTCGGAAGCATTGGCGACCTGCTGCCCAACTGCACCATCACCGACAAGGAGACGGCAAGCTTCGTCACCACCCGCGATGCGATCGGTGACCTGCCGCCCGTCGCGGCAGGCGAGGAGGCTATCCGGTATGTTGGCCCGCCGACGAGCGACTACCAGCGGGAGATGCGGGCCGGGCTGGACGGCGACCTTTCCGGGTTCCTGGCCAACCACTACGCGGCTAACCTCTCGGCCGCGAACCTGGCCCGTCTGCGGGTGCTCAAGCCGGGCCAGGACTGGCGCGACCTTCCGCATGACATGCTCCCTGGCGGCATGCAGCGGGCGCTGCGCAAGGACCACACCCGCCGGTACCGGCGAATGACCTGGAATGGGATTCCGCGATCGGTAATCACCCGGTTCCGCGACCCCAAGTCCGGCGAGTACACACACCCCGAGCAGGACCGGACGATCACCATCCGCGAGGCCGCCCGGCTCCAGGGGTTCCCGGACCGTTTCGTGTTCCAAGGAGACCGGTCCAGCCAGTACGACCAGGTCGGTAATGCCGTGCCCGCCCACCTCGCCCGCGCGATCGCGAGCGAGGTAGCCCAGTGCCTACATGGAAGCCCTGGACCGAGCCTGCACGACCCCTCCCGCCGCCGCCCCGTGCCGCTGATCAGTTCCCGCGGCCAGTTCATAGAGCAAGACCAGCTGTTCTCGTAGTATCCCGACCCCCAACGACAGCGAAGGGCTAGACCGCTGTGAGTCCTTCCCGATCGCCGCAAGGCTCTTCCCCGCGCAATACCGCGTCCCGGCCGCACATCGCCGAGTGGTTCGGACACCGGGTGTTCCCCACTGTCGCCAGCGGCCCTAAGGCTAGCGGCGACCAAGCCAGCGGGCAGTGCCCCTTCCTGACGCAGACCGTTGGGGAGGCCATGGCCTGTGTGAAGACGGCCAACTCACGCGGCGTCTGCACCATCAGCGCCGCGAGCAACGGGCCACGCCAGGACTGGCTGGTCTGCCCCTACCGCGCGCTCGACGAGTCCCTGCTCAATGGCATGGTCCGGCGCCTGTACGGACTGGACGCGGCACAGTCGGTCCTTATCAGGCCAGTCCGCGCCCTGTCCGATGCACGCATCAGGGACGAGGTTCTCACCGCGTCGCAGGAGTCCGACCCGCGCAGGGCCTTCGTCTACTTCCAGGACAAGCTGGGCGGCGAGATTGGCTTGTCCAAGACCCATGCCTCTCCCGAGTTGTCCTTCGATATCACCGTCATCGAGCTCACCTCCGACGGCGACGACCTGCGGGTCGGCCGTTACGGGGTGATCGAACTCCAGACGACCGACACGCACGGCAGCTACGCGCAGTCAGTGACCGCTTCTCTCCAACGCCCTAGACCTGCACGGCAGGGGCTTTCACAACATCCTCCAGCAGAACCCTGAATGGGCCGGGCGCAAGGTCGAGGGCCCCAACATCTCTAACGTCTTCAAGAGGACCTTCTATCAGATTGCGCTCAAGTTCCAGATAACCCGGCGCGAGACCTCAGCCGGCTGCGTCCTGGCGCTGCCCCGGCCCGTCTGGGACTCCTGGCAGCCGTTCCTCGGAGCACCACAACTCCATCAGCGGCCGGACGGGACGTGGCGACTCCTTGACGATGATGAAGCAGACCCTATGGACTGGATCTACGTCTTCGACATCGGCGAGGAGCCAGGCCCCGACGGCGCCCCCGCCCCCCTTGATGTCTCGCTAGTCATAGGAACTGACGCGGCAACCCTGAGCCGCGCCGCCTTCGACATCGCGCCCGCCAAGGCCATCGCCAACGGCGCCGGAACCGACGCGGTCGTCAACGCCATCATCCGACGGCTGACCGCCTACCTACCTGGCATCACCAGTTAGAAGCACCGCAGAATCGGAGTAACGGCCTGGCAGCGGGGGCCCGTGCCTCTTGTTGTCGCGGCCGACGGCATCGCCGGGAGTGAAGGCCTTCATAAAATGGTCCTCGAGTTCACCGGCCGTTACGGCGGTGCTCCCGCAGGAGCAGGTAAGGCCAGCGAGTTCCTCGTGCACCTGGCCGTCCTTCCCGGTCGAGTCATCAGGCTCGAAGACCGCGAAGAGATGATCCATCACTTCTTCGTCAGCCAGCTCCGCGAATCCGCACAGGCATTGCGCCGTGATCATGAGGCCACCTTTCCTTAGGCGTCGGTGCGCAACCGGGACCAGACGTACTTGCCGCCGCCGGGGGCGGGCGTGCAGCCCCAGCGGTGGCTGAGGGCGTTGACGATCATCAGGCCTCGCCCGTGCTCATCGTCCGGCTCGGGCTGGTAGTCACGGGGTGGCGGTGTGGGGTCGGGATCCCACGCGCGGATGGTCAACTCGCCGCGCTCGGCATTGAGCCAGATGCTGACGGCCATCGGCATGCCTGCTGGGAGCGGGGCCTCGACGCAGGCTGCGACCGCGTTGCTGACGAGCTCGGTGGCGATCGCGGTGGCGTCCTCGGTGAGATGGTGCAGTCCCCACCGAGCCAGGGCCTCGGTCACCGCACCGCGGGCATGTCCGGCGGCGCTGGGCACTGCTTCGAGCAGCAGGCTCGTGGTGAGCTGGGCTGGCCCCAGCTGCTCGGCCAGCGGGCTGGTCACGCTGCCTCCTGCCTGACGGGGCGGGCAGCGGCTTCGGGCTCGGGGCCCACGGTTGCGCGGGTCATCGGCGCCTCCTTCTGGTAATGCGGCCGGTGTCCTCCCCTAGCTGGCTCGGTAATCGCGGAACCAAAAGGACACGACGGGCTGTCCAGGAGAACGTAGGGAAACAATCGCCTACGGGGCGTAGGGTTAGCTACGGGTAACGCGCCGTTGTATCCGCTGAGCGCAGCGGTGTGGCCGGAGATGCGGGTGCGTGCCGGCGCGGGCATCGGGTGTGGCCGGGCTGTAGCCGGCCCGAAGGGAGGGGCGGCATGGCTGGCCCCATGGATGAAGACCCGGACCGTCGGTACTTCGCTGACCTGCTGAAGGCATGGCGCGAGGCCCGCGGCCTGTCACGGGATGACCTTGGCGCCGCGTCGGGATTCTCCGGGGCCACGATCAAGGCGTTCGAGACGTGCCAGCGCGCGGTGACCGTCTACCACGCGCGGCTGTTCGACAAGGCGATGAACCTCGACCGCATCATGGAGCGGACCGCGGAGCGGTTCGACCGCAATGCCTACTCAGCCACCATGGAGACGTTCCTGGCCGGCGAGCAGGACGCCGATGAACTCTACAGCTTTGAGCACTCGCTGATTCCCGGCCTGCTCCAGACCGAGGCGTACGCGCAGGCGATCCTGTCCACCTGGCCGAACGTCACGCCGCACGAGGTGGAACGACTGGTTGCCGCGCGCATGGCCCGCCAGCGGGTGATAACGCGGGAGGACAGGAAGCCGCCCTACCTGTGGGCGCTGATCGACCAGGGGGCACTGGAACGGCCCGTCGCCCCGGCTCTCGTCCTCTACGAGCAGTGCACGCACCTGGTACAGATGTCGATGCTGCCGAACGTGTCGATCTCCGTCGTCCCGTACAAGGCGGGCGGGCACACCGG
>Ga0335072_10008480_pt1 | contig 14900 bp, 12 predicted proteins | sample Lox_Sample_21_FD_206725 | JGI IMG/M metagenome (GOLD analysis project Ga0335072, IMG submission 206725) | Soil microbial communities from Loxahatchee National Wildlife Refuge, Florida, United States - Lox_Sample_2.1 | ecosystem: Environmental > Terrestrial > Soil > Wetlands | place: USA... | reverse complement strand
GGCCGCCGTTCCAGTTGCTCGGGTGACGCGGCACGCGACGCGAGGAGGCCGCCGATCCCGGGGATGAACGCGAGCAGCCATACCCGGTGACGTCCGCTCATGGCGAGGACGGCCGTGATGACGGTGGCCGTGTATGCCAGCCCGTGCACCGGACCGAGGACACGCGAGACTTCCGGTAGGTGCACGGTGACGAGGTTTACGAGCATCGACACCAGCGTGACGAGTTCTACCGTCCCGACGATCTGCAGGATGCGGCGCGGGCTCACGGACCGACTCCCGTGGTCGAGCCAGGCCGGTAGATCATCAGGACGACGACGATCGCCCAGAGCAGGTTGAACACGCCCGTCAGGATCGCGAGCCGGCGTGCGATCCCATCGGGCACGGACTCGACCGTGTCGTCCGCGCCGATGTCAAACGCGCGGACGACGCGTTTTTGACCAGGCAGGATGAATACGATCAGCATCGCGGCGGCAACGGCAGTCAGGATCATGGAGACAACCAGCCAGGTGTCGCCGAGGACGCCCATACTTGCGCCCGTAGCCAGGCCAAACACCGGGACGAGCACGCCGATCACCGCGTAGACGTGCGTGATGCGGTGCAAGATGGGCAGTGCCACGGCCTTCCTCAGGTCGTTGGGTGCGGCGAGGGCGAGACGAGCGGAACGCGGGAACATGCTTGCGGTGATGGCGACGGGGCCAATGGTGAGTATGGCCGCGAGCACATGGACCGACAGCAGGAATGCGCTCACGCGCTGGCCCGCTCGCCGGCCACGCGGGTACGCGGCAGCCGCCCGGCACGGGGCGTGATCTCGCCACTCCCGCTGGCGCTGCCGTGGATCACGCCGTCCCCTTCCTCGAACCGGTAGTCCGCCTCGGTGGTCCCGAAAGGCGTCTTCATGCGCAGCAGCCAGGTTCCGACGAGGGTGTCCATGTCTTAGATGAGCTCCATTCCAAAGGGATCAGTGGTTACGCAGGTGGGCCCGCGAGCTGGCGCCCGCTCTTCCAGGTGGTGCCGCGGCGCTCGTACTCGAACAACTCCTCGACCGCATGTGCGGTGCGCGAGCCGAAGTCGCGATCAGCACGTGGCGAGCTACGTCCAGGCCCGAGGTGATGGCGCCGCCGCTTATGAGGTCACCGTCATCCACGACTCGCGCGTGAACGGTGTCCGCCCCGGTAGCGTCGAGCATGTCGATGAGGAGAGCGTGCGTGGTCGCGGTACGTCCTTTGACCAGGCCGGCCGTGGCCAGAGCGAGCGATCCTCCGCAGAAGGCTGCGACGGTGATGCCCGGGCTGTCGAGCGCACGCCGGATCAGGGGTATCGCGTCGCTAGTCGCGGGTTGCCTGATCGCGCGGCGCCAGGACCGTGCGCGCTCACGAGTTCGACGGCGAGAGAACCCCCTAGGAAGTCGCTTCCAGCGGTCAGCACCTCGAACGGGGCGATGACGTCGGGTGGGTCGAACCCGTGGAAGAGCACGAACTGTGCGCGGGGCGCAGGCATGAGTGATTCCTTTCGATGGACGCTCCCCGTATCGTCGCAGCGCACCAGGGAACAGGTGCAGTGGCTATCTGGACAGGTTTCGCCTTTATCTGGCCATAGCCGATGTGCCGTATTCTGTAAGGATGCACACCGTAGCGGTCCTGGCACTTCCGGATGCGATTGCCTTCGATATGGCCACGCCTATCGAGACCTTCAGGCGAGTGCGTCTCCCCGACGGTCGCCCGGGGTACCGAATCGTCGTTGCCGGCCCGGAGCCGTCGGTCCAGGCCGGTCCGCTGCGCCTGGTGATCGATGAAGGGCTCGACGCGCTCCAGTGCGCCGACCTCATCGTGGTGCCAGGCAGGAATGACCCACTGCAGCCGACGCCGCCAGCCGTGCTTGCAGCCTTGCGCACCGCGGCGGAGCGCGGGACGCGAATCGCCTCGATCTGCGTCGGCACGTTCACGCTGGCTGAGGCGGGCCTGCTCGATGGGCGAGATGCGACGACGCACTGGCTCGCTGCGGACGAGTTCGCACGGAAGCATCCAGCCGTCCGATTGGACCCCGATGTGCTCTATACGGACAACGGGAACATCCTCACGTCCGCCGGAGCCGCGTCCGGGCTCGACCTGTGCTTGCACATCGTGCAGAGCGACTACGGGATAGCTGTCGCGGCGGACGCCGCCCGCCTTGCGGTCGCACCGCTGCATCGGTCAGGAGGGCAGGCGCAGTACATCGTCCGCAACCGCCTGACCTACCGGACATCGACACTAGAGCGGGCGCTGGCCTGGGTCGAGGCAAACGCGCAGCTCAACCTCACCCTCGCGGACATCGCCGACGCGGCCGGGATGAGTGTGCGGACACTGACCCGTCGATTCAAAGACGAGACAGGACAAAGCCCAATGCAGTGGGTCTCGGGCGTCCGCATCCGGCACGCGCAGGAGCTACTCGAAACCACCGATCACACCGTAGACCGGATTGCTGCCCAAACCGGGTTCCCCACGTCGAGCAACTTCCGTTCCCGGTTCGGGGAAGTCTTCGGCGTCACCCCTGGCGCATACCGTAAGGTGTTCCGCCCGCAGGCATCGAAGGCGTGAACGACAACACCTGCCACCACCTGCGAAAACGGCCCGGTAGCTGGGAATTCTCGGCTACGCGGGCCGTTTCTTCTCTGTCCCAGCGTGTGTCACCTTGTAGCGCTGTAGACCGCCATGTTGCTCTGTCCATGGACGTATAACGGACGGGCGTAGGGGCGCTAGAACGGTGGGTGTAACCGTCGGCTTTCCACGGACAGCCACGGACGGGGGCCACGACCACGGACGAGTCCACGGACGTGGTCTGCGGAGGCCCGTCGTGTCGGCTGGGACTGCTCGACGACATGGAGAACTTTGTCCGGCAACAGTTCGACGACCAGGTCACCAGGCCGATCGTCGTCACCTTGACAACCGCGACAGTGATCTGATGCCGACCACGGGGGTTCCCGGTTAGTCCCCGCGCCGGGGAAATACCGCACGATCCGAATAAGCGCTCTCGGCCAGTACTGTCCTGCAGCTGACTGCATCACGGGCGGTGGCACTAGCGGCCCCGCCATTGCCTGCCACCGCCGGTGGCTGGTGTTCGGGCAGGCAGGCCGCCCGAGAGGCTGCCTGCCTGACTTGGCTCAATCCAGCGCGCAGCCCAAGATGGTGGATGGCTGATGTCGTGGCGATGCCACCCAAATGCGCCTGGTTGTCCGTGATACTGGGGTCAGCGGGGAGAATGCGGTGAAGGAGCGACATGGCCGAGGGTTCGGGCGTGAGGCCCGAGGTACGGCAGGACGTGGCCGCGGGACGGGACTCATACACGACTGGCCGCGATTCATATGCGGGAAGCGGCAACGTGTTTCATATCCACGAGGCCCAGGAGGCAAGCCCAGCGGCGGCCGTTCGGGCCTGGGGGAACGTGCCGGTGCGGAACCCGGTGTTCACCGGCAGGGAGGAACAGCTCGCCGCCATCCATGGCGCGCTGCTGTCCGGGAACCGCGCGGCGGTGCAAGCCCTGCACGGCATGGGCGGGGTCGGCAAGACCCAGCTCGCGATCGAGTACGCGCACCGCTTCGCTGACAACTACGACGTGGTGTGGTGGCTGGACGCGGAGAAGACGGCGCTGCTCGAAGCGCAGTACGCCGACTTGGCAGTGGTTCTCGGGTGCTCCGAGCCGGGCGCACCGCCGGCCACGGTCCGCCGCGCGGTGCGCAGCGACCTGCACCGCCGACGCGACTGGCTGCTTATCTTCGACAACGCCGTGGACCCTGATGACCTCCGCGATTGGCTTCCGAACGGGCTGGGCCACGTGCTCATTACGTCCCGCTCCGGGGGATGGTCCGAGCTGGCCATCACGGTCCCAGTCGACGTGTTCCCCCGGGGCGAGTCAGTGGAACTGCTTCGTGGCCGGATCCCTGGCCTCTCCGAGGCGGACGCGGTCCAGTTGGCTGAGGCACTCGGCAATCTCCCGCTCGCTGTCGCCCAGGCCACGGTCTACCTCGCCGAGACACGGATGCAGGCGGCCGACTACATCAGCCTGCTCAAGGACCGGGCTGCCGAACTGCTCAGCGAAGGTAAGCCCGTGACGTACCAGGCCGGCACGCTCACGGCGGTCACCACCCTGGCCTACGACCGGCTCCGCATCGCTGACGATGACGCGGCCGACCTGGCAGCCATCTGCGCATTCCTCCCACCCCAGCGCATCCCGGTGGCCTGGTTCACTACCGTCGCCGAGCGATTGCCGAACCGACTCGCCGCCCGGCTGGCAGACCCTCTGTCTCGCAGCCGGCTGCTGGCCGCCCTGACTCGTACCACCCTGGTCCACCTCAGCGGGGATGGCCTGACCATGCACCGCCTCACGCAGGCCATCCTCCGCACCCACCACCAGTCTGCTGACACCATGCGCGCACTCGCCGAGGCAGTCACCACCGCCAACGGACACCAACCGGACTTCACCGTACGACGAGAGACCCTATCCGAACGAGTTGCCCTGATCGTTGTCACCGGTGACCTCGACTTCTACGCTGCGGCGGCGGTCCGCAAGTGCGTGCTCGAGGCGTTCCACGCCGGGGCTTCGCGGATCGTGTTCGACCTGAGCGACGCTGACTTCCTAGATAGGGGGGCCACCGAAATGCTGGTTGGCTCGCTGAAGCGAGCCAGAGCCAAGGCAGGGACGATCGTCCTGGTCACCACGACCAGGTCGATCCTGATGGTGCTCCGTGTCCAGGGATTGACTCGCATTTTTCACATCTTCGACGATGTGCGCGAGGCGGTCGAGTATGCCTCGGCCGACCAGGTGCAGCCGTTCCCGGAATGAAAGACTGCGACAACGGCGGTCCAGAAGATGAGCGTCTTGCTCGGCCTTCAGGCTGGCGTAGTGGCCACGGTAGCCTCGCTCAAGCCACCACAAGTGCCCCCGCCCCTGGGCTAGAGCGAATAAGCCACGCCACCAGCGACGGCGGGCTTCCCGGCCGGACCGCTGGAGCTAGCCGACCGGACGGCGACGGCCCGCGTGCTGCACGGGCTGCTAGCCAGCGATCAGGCCACCCAGCCCTCTATGCGCAGGCGGCTGCGGCTTCTCCGGATGCGGAGCCTGACGGGAGGCGGGGCTGTCATGGCCGACGGTCCCCACGCCACTGGCCGCAAGGCGCCTGTTCTCCACGCTCCGAGCCAGCCGTCGGCAAGCACGTCGGCAACATCCTGTTCAAACTCCGCCTCCCGCAGACCGACGACACCAACCGCCGGGTTCTCGCCGTCTTGGCCTACCTCAGAAACGACGGCCAGGGCCAGCAGGCAGGAACACTCCCTTGAGCGACCGGCCCGGTTCACCGAAGGTAAACCGTTTCAACCCAGTCTGGGACGGCCGGCCCCACCTGGTCGCTGCCCTCGTGGTAGCGCGGCCTTGACCCGAAGATGCCCGCGACGACGCGGCAGTCTGGTGCCCTGGCCGGCCAGGGCGTGCCGCCGTCGGTGAGCACGACGGTCACATCCGGGCGTGGCGCGGTGGCCGTCGCGCGGTCGATGCCCTTGCGCAGGTCCGTTCCGCCGCCGCCGGCGAGTGTTATCTCCTCGGCTGCGCAGACGCGTTGGACCGTGTGGACCGCGGCATCGCAGCTGTAGACGGCGATCCTGTTGCCGTAGATGCCGGCCGCGCGGCTGATCCCCGCGACCTCGCTCAGCGCGCTGCCGAGGTCGCGGTCGCTTGCCGAGCCCGAGGTGTCGACGACGACGGCGACCTGTGGCAGCGGGCGGCGGAGACTGGGAACGATGACCCGGCCGCCGAGGGATGGGGTGCGCCTGCCCGGGCGCCGGTAGGTGTAGTCGCCCGCTCCCGCGCCCGCGGCGGCCAGGCACGCGCGGAACGCGGCGCCGAGCAGGGCACGCCAGTCCTCCATCGGCTCGGCGACCCCCTCGGCCCAGCGCTTCCAGCCTGCGGGCGCGGTGCCCCGGCCGCGCCGGATGGCGTCGCGGACCCGAATGCGGATCGCGGCGGCCTCGTGCTCGCCGAGCGGGTGCGCCCCGCCGGAGCCCAGTTCCCAGTCCACGTAGCCACCGTGCGCACCGGAGCCGCAATCCAGCCAGGACAGCCAGCCGTCCAGCATCTCTGGTCTCAGTTCCCGGACGTACTGCTCGAACAAGTCGCACTTGCCGACGCGCAGGCTGGCCGGCGTCACCGCGTCCCTGGGCCTGCGCGGTGTGATCGCGCCCGGCTCGACGGCACCCGGTACGGCGATGCTTTCGGACAGGTCGTCGTTGATCTCGCAGTCCATCGCCAGGTTGAGCCGCAGTTGCTCGCGGCGCGGCCGGGCCGGGTCGAGGGGCGGAGTGCCAGGGACGAGGCCGTGGCGCAGGCTCCGCTGACGCAGTGCGTCGGCCCGAGCGTGGTGGTTGCGCACGAGGTGCGCGACCTCGTGCAGCCATACGTAGGCTAGTTCCGGCACGTCATACAGCGCCACGAAGGCCGGCGACACGTAGCAGCGCCAGTACCGGTCGACGCCCATGGTCGGCACATCGTAAGTCGGGACGATCGACATCGCGTGCAGCGCAGTCGCAAGGTACGGGCATGAGGACACCGCCGCGCGGCGCGCCGCCAGCAGCTTGCCCATGTCGATGTCGATGTCGGCGGCGGCCGCCTCGCGGGTGCCGCTTACTCGCTCCACTTCAGAAGCTCCCCGAGCGCGCCGAGCCCGTCGAGTTGCGCGGGCGGCGCCCACTGCGGGTCGCGCAGTGCGGCCAGGTCCATGGCCGGGGCGACGAGCAGGTCCACCGGAACCGACTCGATCAGGCGGGCGACGAGCTCCCAGCCGGCCCGCCACCGCGCCTCCGTCGTGTCGCGGCCGATCGCGTCGACAACCGTGGCGAGCGTGGCGTGCACCAGGTCGCCGCGCTCGGGCAGGTCAACCGCGTTCGGGTCGCTTAGCAGCGCCTCCGGGTCGGGCAGGTCGTGTCGTTCGAGGAAGGCGAACAGCTCGAACCCTGCCCCGTCACCGATCGCCCCGCGCACCGCGAGCGCGATCGCCCCGGGGGCGGCGTCCGTCGCGTAGCCGAAGGCCAGCAGCCGCAGCGCCATCTCCCAGGTGCGTGGCGAGGGCCAGGCCTTGGATCGGCCCGCGGCGGAGGCCGGCATCTTGTGCGTGTAGTCGGGCCGCACCGTCAGGAACCCGCAGATCGCGGCGCGAGCCCGGGCGACGGCCTCCTCGAGACGCGAGTGCTCCAGGCGGGGCAGCGGAACACGGGGCCAGGTCCCGCCGAGCCCGCGCACCACCACCGCTGGATCATGCACCCAGTCGAGATGGACGAAGCGGTTGGCCAGCGGCGGCGCGAGCTGCCAGCCGTCGGCGGCGCTGCCCGCCGGGTTGGCAGCGGCTACGATCCGCACGCCGTCCGGCAGGGCGAGGCTCCCGACGCGCCGCTCCAGGACCACGCGGAGCAGTGCGGCCTGCACCGCCGGGGGAGCGGAGGACAGTTCGTCAAGGAACAGCAGCCCGTCACCAGCGCGGCGCAGCCGCACCGCCCAGTCCGGCGGGGCCATCGCGATGCCCTGGCCTGCCGGGTCGGGGCCGAGCACCGGCAGCCCGGAGAAGTCCGAGGGCTCGTGGACGCTTGCGATCACCGTCTCCAGCGGCAGGTCGAGGCCGCGGGCGAGCCCGGTGAGGGTGGCGGACTTCCCGATGCCCGGCTGGCCCCACAGCAGCACCGGCAGGTTCGCCGCCGCCGCCAGCGCGAGTGCCTGTACGGCGGGATCGAAGCCGGGCGCGGTGCCGGCCGCGCGGGTCAGGGCGATGAGCTGGTCGGCAGCCCGCAGCTGCTCGCGTTCGCCGGAGAGCGTGCCGGGTTCGCTGGATGGCATGGGGAAGGCAGTTGCATGGGCCGTCGCGGAACGGGCGGGGAAGGTTGAGAGTGTCATCATCACCTGTGTTTCTTGAGTCGGGCCGATTCCCCCTTTCGGGACCGGCGGGTAATTCTCTTGAGCCGAGACGACCTTGTTTTCTGGAAGCGCAGGTCCGGATAGCCCCAGGCCGGGATAGCGGCGCGGCTACCTTGGACATCCCGGACCGGCGGTGTGCCGGCCCGGGTCATCCACAGCCGCAGCGTGTGCTCACGCAGGTCGGCGAGCCGCTCGCCGACGGTGACGCCGTCCGTGAGGACGAAGTCCCCGGGCGCGGTGCCGCTGTCGCCGTGCCTCTCCAGCAGTCGTGCTGCCTCGGCGACGCGGCCGTGGTCAAGGAACCGGGCGACAGCATCGATGACGTGACGGCCGCTGCCAAGATGCTGTGCCACGGCGCGGCACGGGCTGACCGGCCCGCCTAGCCGCTGGATCAGCGACTCGCGGGCGGGGTGGTCGTCGTGGTCGATGGGCTGCCAGCGGCCCTCGACCCTGACGACGCGGTGCAGGTCGGCGCCGCAGCGCACGAGGACCACGGCGTTCCCGGCGCCGGCGCTGACCGTGTCCGCGTACTGGGCCTCGATTCCGGATTCCGTGCTGTAGCGCCACCCGCTGGGCTCGGCCCGCTCCGCGGCGCTGTCCGCGATCGCGGCGCCGACCAGCGGGTGGAGGTCACGGGTTTCGACCAGCCCGAGCCGGAACAGGTCAGCGTCGAGTGGCCGACTCCAAACGGCATAGGGAATCTCCGGAAGCACGGTGCCGCGGGCGCGAACCGAGCGCGACGTGGCAACCTCGACGGCGGTCGTCCCGCCGTTGAGCCCCGACAGGACGAGCGCTCCGCTGCCGCAGCGGATCACCGCCTCGTCGGCGGCTGGCAGTTCGTCGCTGACCCGTTGCGCAAGCCCGGGCAGGTTGACCGGAAGCGACGACAGCCAGCGCGCTAGGCGCCGCTGCTCCTCGGGGGTCGTACGCGAGGAGCCGAGGGTGACGTCGAATCCGGCAGCGGTCCACGCCTCGGCCGCGCGCCCCTCGTCCTGCAGCCGCAGGATCGCCGCGCCGCCCACGGCGTCGCCGCACAACTCGCGGAGCCCCATAGCGCACGCGGCGTTCCAGAACATCCGGTAGCTTCGCAGGTCGTAGCGCTCGGCACCGCGCCGGCGCACCGCCTGTAGCACCGCGTTGCCCCCAGCGTCCGCGCCGGACCGGGCACCAGAAGAGCCGGTCTCCAGCAAGGTTAGGACGATCCGCTCGCCGGCTTTGAGCGCGAGGCCGGGCGTTGCCGCAGCCAGCGTGAGCCCGGTTCCCGCTCCGTCGTACCCGGCCAGCGGAACGAGCAGGCCAGCCAGCAGCCGCCCTGACCCGTGCGCGTAACGCGGCAGGTGCCAGCGGAGCAAGTCCGGCGCCAGCGTCCGCAGGTCATCCAGGAGCGCGCTAGCCACTTCAGCGCCGCAGCGGCGCCGGATCATTTCTGGATCGAAGAAGCATTCAACGTCGGCAGCGGCGCAGGCGCCGCGCCAGTCGCCAGCCGATCGTCGCTCGATGGCGGCTTCGATCATTGTCGGCGGGACGCCGTAGCGGCGGGCTTCGATGCCCGCCTGTGCCCTGGACTCGTCGACGAACGCCGACCACCTCACCATGGCCTGCCCGGTCATCGGGCGGCTTCGGTGTGGGCGGCCTCCACTTCTGTAATCGACATGTGTACTTCTGGCATCAGCTTAGGTATGTGGTGATCATCGGGGACGAAGGACACCCAGATGATGGCATATCCCGTCACGCCCACGCAAGGACGCTTGGTGGGCCGCGCGAGAACAGCACCAGGCCACCGGGCGGATCGGACCCGATCCAGCCGTTGCAAGCCGCGCATATTACCCGGGTCTGCATACCGGTGATTAACGGCCGAAGGCCGGAACGACGCCTGACGGTGGACGATGGCCAGGTACGGCAGCGCAGGCCGCTAGCGTCGCAGCACGGGCAGGTCCCGGCCGGTGCCATGATCGCGGGGCGTGATGCTCAGCGGCCCTTGAGCATCCACGTGGAATGTGACGTAGATCAGTGGCTCGCCCGGACCGGCCGGAGGGATCTCCGTCACGTCGAACAGGCCGAGCCCCTGGTTGAAAGTGGCCAAGTGGCTCTCGCCCTGAAAGGGCCTGAGCTGGATGGATGGCTGGTTCAGGTCAGCCGTCGTGAAGGTCTCGGTCACCGAGGCGGGAAGGGGCGCCCCCTTCGGGATCAGCCGGGCGAACCTGCCGCCCTGGGTCTCGATGCCGACTGAGTGCCGCAAGCGCCCGCGGTCCCAGATGCTCATGTCCGCCCCTTGGTCGCTGGCCAATTCGGGATAAGACGATAATAAATGCCCTCCCTGGCTCTTCCGCGTCAGGATCCGGCACTGCTCGCCCCATGCCCGTACCTCGCCCACGTCCCTCAGCACGCTCCGGCGTGACCGTCGCTAAGGGACGCCTGCATCGGCCACGCTGCCCGCCGGATAGGCCCGGGCTGGAATCGGCCCGTTCGCGCAGCCCGTCCGCGCAGGTCCACACTCTTCCGCACGGCTGCAGCATCCGGAAGGCTCTGGCCAAGAAGCGAGCCTAACGGCGGCTACGCGTCTCCTCGGCAACGTTGGCCGATTACGGAGCGTGATGGTCTCCGTCTGGCTCGTGTGCTGCCGATCGCTGAGTCGGCGCCACGGGAAGGCCTTCTCCCGGCTAGCGGTAGCTGTCTCCAGTCCAGTCGAGCCGCCGGGAACGTGATGCGGAACTGATCCGTTTGATCGGTAGCGGAATGTCAAGGGAAGACCGATGCCGTTGTGAGCGTTGAGAGATCGCGTGGGCGGGTCATGCTCGTGGCGTTCGCCCTCATTGTCGCAATGGTCGTCCGGAAGGCCGGCGGTATTGCAGCGTCGCGAAGGGACGGGCCGTTGACGGGAGCACGCCCAGAGCCAGTCCACGGACGTTCGCCGTGGTACCAGGTGCTGGGCACGTGGACGGCCATACTTGCGAGCCTGGCGGCGGTGGGCGGCCTAGTGTTCACGGCATTCTCGGTCAGGTACCAGGCCCAGCAAACTGGGCTGCAGGCTGCGGCTAGCAGGACCCAGGCGGATCAGCAGAATAAACAGCAGGCGCAGCTCGTGAACATCTGGGCGGCAAGCGAGTTCTCTCCCGGCCGGATCCTGGTGACGGTTTCTAATCGTTCCGAGGAGCCCGTCTACCAGTTCCGGCTATACATCGCTTTCGCCACTTCTCGATCAGGCGGATATCTGTCGGTCAGCACATGGGCTAGCTTCCCTCCCTGCACGCAGATTACTTTTGATCTCCGAGCCATCGCGGAATCATATGCGGAGACGGCGCGGCTTATTCTTCCCGACCGGATGAGCGCCTTTGATTACGGCATAATGTTCAAGGATGCGGCGGGCCAGGCATGGCATCGTCACGCGTCGGGGATGCTCCATTCTACGCCTTGGCTCGAATACCTAGCGCAACCGGGGACTTATAGCCCTATACTTCCGCCCGTGTTTCGCGCATTCACTCCACTGGCGAGCGACCAGTTCACGACCCCCGAACCTCACGGCAGATTCATTTCTGCGGGGCCGGCATCCGCTAGTAGTTGCGGTCAGGGCGCTTGAATATGGCGGATCGGCTTCCCGGTGTCAACGGCGATTGCCGCGCTGAACCTGTCATCCAGGCATCCTGTCGGCTCTGGCTGACGTTCTCTGTGACCGGCGGCCACGCCAGGGCTAGCCAGTCGCGGCACTCCAGGTCGTTCGTGTACCGATAGACCGCGTCCTAGCCCTGACCTTTCACGGGGTCTGATGGCTGCCGCCGGGGGTCGTCTGGTGGGCTTCTGGTCCCGGATTTTATGCCTGGGGCGTGACGGCGGCCCGGCTGTCGGGCCGGGTGCCGGGGTTCCACGGGCCCCGGGGTTGCTTTCTTTCTCGCTGGGATGGGTTCGGGCTGGTCAGAGCGGGTGCGGTATCGCCTGGATGCGCTGCCAGGCGGTGATGATCTCGTCGGTCCAGGGCCAGGTCGCGGCGATCTTGAGGGTCCGGCGGCGTCCGCCGCGGACGAGGCGGGCGGCTGCGTGCAGGAGGCGGTAGCGCAGCGTCTTGGGCTCGGCTTTGGCCAGGTCGCCGTCCAGGGCGATCAGCTTCAGCCAGGCCAGCAGGATGCAGCCGGTCATCGCGGCGTCGAGCCAGGACTGGTTGAGCTTGTAGTCGCGGGAGGGGAAATGTCCCAGCCCGGTGTCCTTCCCGGTGCGGATGACGTCCTCGACCCGGGCGTGGACGCGGTGGGCGGCGTCGGCGTAGGCGCACTGGCCCTGCCAGCCTCTCGTGCCGGCGGGCAGGTTCGTGGCCCACAGCGAGTACCGCCACCCGTCGGCCGTCTCGAACAGGGACAGTTGCGCGCCGGGGTGCGGCCGCTCGCGGCGGGCGAAGACCCTCATCGTCTTCGGCCAGGCCTTCAGCTGGTCGCCGCCGGGTCCTTCGCGCAGCAGCCCGGTCAGCTCGGTGACGTGCGCTTCCTCGATCCAGCAGGCGGGATGGGCGCAGCGCGGGCTGCCGCAGGCCTGCTCGGAGCGCCGCTCGCGGACCTGGCCCTTGCCGTCGACCGCAGCCTCCCAGGCGGATGCGGGGACCTTGCTGATGGCCGCCTGCTCGCGAGCGCTCAGCGCCCATCCGACTGAGTACGTGACCTGGTACCCGTGCCGCCGCGCGAGCCGGTCCAGCTCCTTGACCAGGTCGTGGCTGGCCCCTGCCCCGTCGCAGGTGACCATGATCCGGCGGCGCAGCGCGGGCGGCAGGGCCTCGATCGCCTCGCGCAGCAGCCGCAGGTGATCGGCGGCCGTGTTGCTGCCGGCCGAGCCGGGGCGGAGCATCCAGGCCAGCGGCTCGCCGGTGTTGTCGCAGGCCGCCAGCAGCGGATGATGGCCGAAGCCCTTGAAGTTCGCCTCCGCGAGCTCCTTGTCGCTGTGCGCGGCCACGACAGTCGCATCCAGCCGGATGCAGGTGACGCCCTCCAGTTGCCGGTCGGCGATCTTGACCGGCGGCAGCGGCCCGGCCTGCGCCCACGCGTGCCGCCGCGCCCGGTTTACCGCGGCGGTGACCTTGCGGCGGGCGCGGTCCCCGCCGGCGGCGGCCTCCTTCAGCGCCCGCCACGCGGTCGGCACCGACGCGACCGGGCCGAACAGCTCGCGCTGGTCGCCCATCACCCGGAAATCGCTGATCACCCGTGCCCCGTCCGCGATCGCGCACGCCAGGTCGGTGAAGACCCGGCCCCGGTCATGCCCGCCCAGCGGCGACGGCAGCGCCGCCGACAGCCCGGCCGTCAGCCCGGTCCGGTCCGCCAGCTCCCGCAGCAGCACCAGGCCCGCGTGCGACACGACGCCCGTGCCGCCGCCCGACACTTCAAGACCACGCGACCATCCGGTAGCGTTCACGTAGAAGGTGCTCCTCGAACTCGGCGGATAAGGGCCTCAGCAATCCTCATCCTCCCAGTTCAGGAGCACTTTCTCATTCAGGCGCACCGCCCAGAACCCGGCCAGCATGAAAAGGCAGGGCTAGCCTTCCTCCGCCTGGCCGGCAGGCGACCGGCAGGCCCCCGGAGTCTCGCGCTCGGCGGCGGCCTACGGGTCCAGCGGCTCGAGGAACTTGGGAGCGGCGGGCAACCTTATTGCCCGGACGCGGTCTCTACTACGTGGACCATATGGACACCCGACTTTCCGAGGCGGCGCCCGTCACGGCGGACTCGCAGGTCACTAGCCTTTACCAGGCGCACGCGCTGAGCCTGGCCAGGCTGGCACTGCTGATGCTGGGCGACGCTGATGCCGCGCAAGACGTGGTGCAGGATGCCTTCCTTGGCCTCTACCGTCGCTGGGACAAGCTCGCCAACGCCGAGGCCGCCCCCGCCTACCTGCGCTCCAGCGTGCTCAACGGCTGCCGGACGGTGCTGAAGCGGCGATCGCGGCCGGTCATCCATGCCCCCGGGGACCTGCTGGAGTCCGCTGAGGCGGCCGTTCTGCACTCGGAGGAGCAGCGGGCGGTGCTGGCCGCGATCCGGCGGCTCCCGGCCCGGCAGCGTGAGGCCCTCGTGCTGCGCTACTACCTCGAGATGACCGAGGAGCAGGCCGCGCAGGCGATGGGAGTCACCCGTGGCACCGTCAAGTCCGCCACGTCCCGGGCTACCGCCGCCGTTGGCCGGATGCTGAAGGAGGAATCATGAGCCCGCTCGAAGCCGTGATCCGCGACACCCTACGGTCGGAGGCGACCAGCCTCCACGAGGTGCGCCCGCTGCGCCTGCCGCCCGTGGGCGCTTCCGGCGGGGCACAGCCAGTGGGCCGCGTCCGCCGAACGGGCTGGCTGCGGACCTGGCGCGGCCCGGCCCTGGCCGTGGCCCTTGTACTGCTCGTCGCGGCCACCCTGGTCACCCTCAAGTCGGTCGAGGACCGGCAGTCGGCCCCGGCCAGCCCCGGCGGCGTGGTGGGTCCTGCTGGCACCCCGCGGTACTACCTCACCTTCGGCGCGATCCGGGGCGCCGGAACCTCTCGGGGCCTGGGGATAATCGCGGGCGATGAGCAGACCGGTCGCACCCTCGGCAGCTTCCTTCTCGGCCCGGGAGACGTTCTGTCCGGGGGGCTGGGCGCTGGCGCGGCCGACGACCGGACGTTCGTCGTGACCGGCGCCGTTGGCTGGAGCATGCCATCGGCCCCCCCGGTCACCGGTTCCCCCAGGTGGTTCCTGCTTCGAATTGTCCCCGGTTCCGCCAGTCCCGTCCGGGTGAGCAAGCTGTCAGTCAAGGCCCCACCGAACGGGCACGCCATGGCCATGGCGCTGTCCGGGGACGGGACCGAGCTGGCCGTCGCGTACGACACCAGCAAGGACTCCCGCCCCGCCCCTCGCAAGGACGCACCCAAGGACATTAGCCGATCGATCACGCTCAGCATCTACTCGGTGGCCACCGGGCGGCTCCAGCGTTCCTGGTCGGCCACGATCAGTACATCCTTCGATGCCGGGCCGCCTATCAGCA
>Ga0335072_10008479_pt1 | contig 14900 bp, 12 predicted proteins | sample Lox_Sample_21_FD_206725 | JGI IMG/M metagenome (GOLD analysis project Ga0335072, IMG submission 206725) | Soil microbial communities from Loxahatchee National Wildlife Refuge, Florida, United States - Lox_Sample_2.1 | ecosystem: Environmental > Terrestrial > Soil > Wetlands | place: USA... | reverse complement strand
CCCCAGTCGTCGAGGCGGATCAGCTCGGGCAGAAGCTCCGCGCACAGCCCGTGCGCCTCGCACGCAATCGGATTGACGCGCAACCGCGCGCTCATCGAAGCCGACCCCGCCACCGCACGCTCATCGGAGCCGCCCTCCGGCGACCGTCGGCCCGCCGAGCGGCAGACCCGCGGGCCGTGCGTCGCAGTGGCCGTTCACGTGCCAGTCGAGATCGTCGGCGAACACCCGGAGCGCGCTCTCGACGAACCGCACCGCGCCGTCGGGGTGATGGCAGGCGCCCCTGCCGCGGATCTCGGTCGCCCAGCGGAGCACGCGCTCGCGCTCGCGCGGGTGGGCGACCCCGCCGGCGAGCGCTCCGACGGAGTCGGCGATCGACCGCAGCCCGTACACGCACGGACCGCACTGGCCGGCGGACTGAGCCGCCAGGTAGGAGATCACGCGCGCGCTCTCGTGCAGGCCGCACGAGCTCTCCCCGAGCGCGATCAGAACGCCGGACCCGAGTGAGCACCCGACCGACCGCAGGTCCTCTCGCGCGAGCCGCAGCGCCGACGCCTCCGAGGCCTCCATCCAGGTGCCGAAGTAACCGCCGACGAGCAGCGCCTGGAGCGGCTCTGAGGGATCGCCGGCCGCCGCCAGCAGGTCGCTCATCGTGGTCCCGAACGCGAGCTCGTAGACGCCGGGGGCCCTGACCGCGCCGGTGATCGTGACCAGCGCCGAGCCCGGATCGGCGACCGTGCCGAGCTCCCGGTACCAGCGCGAGCCGAACCGGGCCACGAGCGCGAGTTGAGCGAGCGTCTCGGGGTTCTGGATCAGCGTCGGGCGCCCTCTATAGCCGCGCTCGAACGGCCGCGGCGGAACGAACGTGGGCAGTTCGGCGCCACCGTTCAGGTAATGGACGACGGCGCTCTCCTCGCCGGCGACATATCCCCCGGGCGCGGTGACGACCTCGATCGGCACCGGGTCGCGCTCACGGACGGACACGGCGCCCTCGAGCGCGGAGATCGCGTCGACCGAGTTCTCGCCGACCTTGACGATCACCTGGCGCGCCCCGACGGCTGCGGCGGCGAGCACCGCGCCGTCGAGCACCAGGTGCGGGAGTCGCGCCAGAAGCAGGCGGTCCTTCGCGCTCGCCGGCTCGGTCTCCGACCCGTTGACGATCACCGCGCTCACGCGCCGGCGTTCGGCCACCGCGCGGAGCTTGCGGGCGGTCGGGAAGTCGGCGCCTCCGCGGCCGCGCAGGCCGCTGCGCTCGACCTCCTCGATCAGTTGGTGAGCGGGTACCTGCGGGAGCGGACCGTGGACCTGCGTGTGCGCGGCGAGCGACATCGGGCCGCCCGGCTCGAGGCCGGCGAGCAGCCGCGGCAGTCCATGGTGGCCGGCGCCCGCGCTCATCAGCCGTGCTCTGGGGTACCGGACAGCGTCCCGGTGACCGAATCGCTCTGGATGTCGATCTGGAGCGCGGCATGGACCTCGACCGCCGAGCCCTGGCTGTCGGTCAGGCGAGCGCTGAACTCGCTGCCGCGGAGCGAGTCGATCGTGCCCTCGAGCACCGACGGGACGCCCGCGAGCGCCAGGTCGACCTGACTTCCGGTCATCGACAGGCCGGCTCCGATCGGCGTCCCGGCGATCCGCACGCGCAGCACGCCCCGCGCCTGACCGCGGACGTTCAGCACCAGGTCAACCACGGCCCCGCCGGCTGCCGGACGCTCGTGGACATTGCCGGCGACGGTCGAGACGAACGGTCCGCGTAGGGCCGGGGGTCTGGTGCCTCCCGGCGACGGGCTGCCGGCGGAGGCGGTCGAACGCGCCGCCGCCGCCGACGACGAGGCCGACTTGCCGAGCAACGACGACGGGGTCCCCGCGCGTCGCGCCCATCCGGTTTGGAGCGGCCCCGCGATCGTGAAGATCATCAGCCCGACGGGGGTGATCACCGCGAGCGCCGTCGCCGGCGCGCGCAGCCCCGCGTGCTCGGAGGACACATGGGCGATCCGCGTCCACACCGCGGCCAGCACGGCGACGATGCAGATCACGGTCAGCGCCAGCATCCACCACTGCTTGACGTCGCTGCCGGTGCCAAGGCCGTGCAGCACCGCGACCGGCCAACTCGCGTAGGCGAGCCAGTGGACGGTGCGCCACGCTCGATAACCGAGGCGCCGGCGGACGATGCTCGTGACCGCGATCGCGACGAGCAGGTCGAACGACAGCGTGCCCAGCCCGAGCCACAGCGGCCGGTAAGGAGAGTTGAACGGGATCACCCCGTCGAGCAGCGTGATCGGCGCGAACCCGTCGAGCACGCTGGTCACGATGTGGATCGCGAGCACGACGATCACGAGCAGCGAGACGTCCCGATGGACCGCGTCGATCGCGAACCGAGGCCAGCGCGCGGTCACGACCCGCACCGAGCCGACGATCCCGATGACGACACTCGCGGTCAGCAGCACGAGCGCGACCGCGCCCGTGCCACGCGCGAGATACCAATAGGCGCTCGGTGAGAGCGTCGCGCCGACCGCGAGACTCACGAGCCCGAGCCCTCCGGAACCAGGGTCAGCGCCGTCCCGCCGGCCCCCGCCACGGGCAGGTCGTCTCCCTCGGACGGCCAGCCCCCGATATGCAGCACGGTGCCGTTCGTCCGCACGAGCCGGCTCGGCAGCGCGAGCGCCTCGAGCCACGGCGCCGCCTTCTCGCCGCGGACGATCGTGGCGGTGGTCGCGATGTTCGCGTCGACGCATGAACTCGCGGACACGCTCGCCGTGCGCCAGACGCTGTCGGCCGACCGCCCGGTGAGCGGATCGATCAGGTGGTGGGCGGTCCCCGTCTCCGTCCGCCACCGGCGGACCGCGGTGCTCGACGTCGCGAGCCCGCCGGAGCTCAGCGAGATCCACTGGCCGGGCGCGTCGAAGCCCGAGCGGTGGTCGTCGGTCACGCGGATCTGCCATCCCTCCGCCGGCGCCGGCCCGGCGATCGCCAGGTCGCCGCCGAATGACACGAGCACGCCGCAACCGGCGGCGGCGCTCGCCTCCGCCGCCGCCCGGTCCGCGGCCAGCGCCTTTGCGGTGGCGCCGAGATCGAGGGTGACTCCGCCGGCGACGCGGATCGTGCTCCGCTCGGGATCGAGGCTCACGGTCCGCCAGCCCGGAACCGACGCGAGCGGCCGTGTCCCTCGGGACGACGGAGAATCGGAAAGCTCCGCGAAGTCCCGGTCGTATCCGAGCGAGATCAGCGCCTGTCCGACTGTTGGATCGACGTCGCCACCGGTGAGCCGCGCCGCGCGAAGCGCGACGGTCATTGCCTCGAGCAGAACGGGGCCGACATGCACCGCGGCGCCCGGGGCCGCGTTGACCGCCGAGATCTCGGAGTCGGCGCGGAAGCGCGAGCATGCCCGGTCGAACTCGGCGACGACCCGCTCGACCACGGCCCGCGCCGTGGCCAGTGCGCCGGCGTCAGTGACCGCGAGAAGCGCGGTGCTTCCGAACGCCTCCAGCGTCGCGCGTTCCTCGGCATGCCGCATGGCGACCGCTCACGAGCCCCCCGAGACGACTCCGCCGCCTCCGGAACCGTCCCCGGACGAGGGCGCGGGTGAGGGTGTAGGTGTGGGTGTGGGTGCCGGCGAAGAGCTCTGCGGCGCGCTCGGCTGCGACTGCGTCTGGGGCGGGTTCGGCACCGATTGAGGCGGCTGGCTCGGCCCCTGAAGGCCAAGCGAACTCGGATTCGCCACCGGCGGCAGCTGCGGCACCGCCGAGGACGAGGCGCTCGCGCCGGTCGCGGCCCTTCCCGCGCCGGTCGACGCCTCGGTCTTGACGCCCGATTTCGAGGCCAGCGACCGACCCGGCGCCACCGCCGAGACGAGTCCGGCAACGCCGGCGGTAAGCGCGGCAGCGCCGGCGATCACCCACCGCCGTGTGCGCCCCACGCGCGCGATCGCGGCGTCGCGGGCAAGCGCGGCACTCGACTGTCTCCCGGTGCTCATCCGATGTTCTCGTCGAATCATGACGGAGAGGGAATCAGCGCTCAGTAAGACCAATATGAGAATTAGGGCCTCGGGTCAATCCCGTCGACCGCCGGCAGTTCGAGCGTGAACGCCGAGCCGTCGACCTTGACCCTCCCGCCGTGCCGGTCGACGATCGCCGAGACGATCGAGAGCCCGAGCCCGGACCCTGGGCGACCGGACGCACCGGCGCCGCGCCAGAACCGCTCGAACAGCCTGTCGCGGTCGGCGGGATCCGGTCCCGGCCCCTCGTCGCGCACGGTCACCAATGCCAAACCGTTGACCCGCGAGAGCGAGATCGTGACCCGGCCGCCCTCGGGGCCGTGGACGAGCGCGTTCTCGACCAGGTTCTCCAGCGCACGGGACAACGCCCGGGAATCGCCGCGCACGAGCGCATGATCGACCCCGGCCACGCCGACCCGGCCGCCGCCCTCCCCCTCCGCTGAAGAGGCGTGAGCGTCCGCGACCCCGCGGACGACGTCCCCGAGGTCGACCTCGCCGTCCTGCGAAACGCCGGCATCGGCCCGCTCGAGCGCGAGCAGGTCGTCGACCAGACGCGCCAGCCGGCGGGCGTCGCGCTGCAGCTCCTCGAGCACTTCGGGGTCGGCCCCGTGTCGCGCCGCGAACTCGACGTTGCCGAGCAGCGTCGTCACGGGCGTCCGGAGCTCGTGCGAGGCGTCGGCCAGGAACCGGCGCTCGCCGGCGCGGGCGGCCTCGAGCGACGCCAGCATCCGGTTCAGTACGCCGGTGAGCTGCGAAATCTCATCGGACACGGCGCGCTCGGGCAGCCGCTGCGCCGCGTCCGCCGTGCGCTCGATCTCACCGGCGCCGGCCGCGAGGCGCCGCAGCGGCCGCAGTCCCCGCCGGGTGAGCGCGGCGGCGAGCAGCGCCGCCAGCAGCGCCGCGCCCGCGCCGATCAGGACCACGAGCAGGCCGATGTGCGCCGTCGTCGACGAGATGTCCGACGTGTCCGATGCGACCAGCACCGCCCCGCCGCCGGCCGGTCCGCTCAGCGGGATCGGCGCCGCGAACAGGCGGAACGGTCGACCGTCGAGCGAGATGTTCTCGAAACCGGTCGCGCCGGAGACGCGCGCGGCCCGGGCCAGGCTGTCCTCGGGCAAGAGCGCGGCTCCGAGCGTGAGCGAGCGCGCGAGGATCCGGCCGCGCGCGTCGATCACCTCGACCGCGATCGCCCGCCCGGAGACCGGGCTCTCGAGCGCGCCCGGGTTGCTCAGCACCGCCGGCGCCGAGACTGCGAGTTCGGCCACCTCGGTCGCGCGCTGGCGCAGGGCGCTGTCGAGCGAGCCGCGCAACTGGTGTCCGACGACGAGGACGGTGGCGACGCCGAACAACACGAGCGCGACGAGGATCGAACCGGCAGCGGCGAGGACGAGCCGGAATCGCAGCGTTTGTGGCGGCGCCAGCCTCATGCGAGGTTCATTCGAGGTCTCGCGCGATTTTTAGGCTGATCCACAAGTTTTTTGGGTAAGGACCCATATTTAAGGTGAGCAAGTTTGATCAAGGATGTAGAGCTGTTGCTCTCGAAGGGGGTTCATCGTTGGTGGATTCGGTCCACGCAGGCCCGGTGCGGGTCCTGCTGCTGTCCGCCGATTTCAATACCGCGCGTCTGATCGACGAGCAGCTGCGGGCGAACTGGAGCCGCGTTCAGCTGTTGGCCCACGCCGAATGGGACGCGGCCGCCGCGCAGGCGCTCGTCGACCATCCGTCGTGCTGCGTGCTGCTGGACGTCCCGGCCGGGGAGAACGAGGCCATGCTGGAGCTGCTCGAGTACGTGCGGCTGTCTGCCCCGGACGCGCCGATCGTGCTGCTGTCGCCCGGCGACGACGAGACGCTCGCACTCGAGGCGGTCAAGGCCGGCGCGCAGGATTGCCTGGTCAAGTCCGAGCTGCGGGCGCCCGTGCTCCGCCGTGCGCTTACCCACGCGATCGAGCGCAAGCGCTCGGAGTCCGACCTCGCCCACCAGGCGCTCCACGACCAGCTGACCGGCCTGCCCAACCGAGCCCTGTTCCTCGACCGCCTGGGAGTCGCGCTCGAGCGCGCCCGCCGCTCGGGCACCCAGACGGCCGTCATGTTCCTCGACTTCGACAACTTCAAGGAGATCAACGACTCCCACGGTCACACGGTCGGGGACCGGCTCCTGATGACGTTGGCAGGGCGCCTCAGCGCTCTGCTCCGCCCGATGGACACCGTCGCCCGGTTCGGCGGGGACGAGTTCACGTTCCTGTTCGAGGACCTGACATCCGAGCGCGAGGTCGTGTTGATCGCCGACCGGATCTGCCAGGCCGCGAGCATGCCGATCGACGTCAACGGGGTCGAGCTGACGATCACCGTCAGCGTCGGGATCGCGATGGTCGCCGATCCGTCGGTTCCGCCCGAGACGGTGATCCGCGAGGCGGATGCCGCGATGTACCGGGCCAAGGAGCGCGGCCGTTCGCGCTTCGAGCTGTTCGACGAGGAGTCCCGCCGGCGAGCGGTTGCCAGGATCGAACTCGAGGCGGAGCTCCGCCAAGCGGTCGAGCGTGGCCAGCTTCGCCTCCAGTACCAGCCGCGCATCGCGCTGAACGAGATCACCGACGCGCTCTGGGTCGACGCCCAGGTCCACTGGCAGCACCCCCGGCGCGGCCTGCTCGACCCCGAGGAGTTCATGCCCGTTGCCGACGCCACCGGCAGCGCGACCGCGATTTCGCGGTTCGCGCTCGAACGTGCGCTTCACCAGCTGGCTCATTGGCGTGCGGCCAAGCCCGAGATTCGGCTGTCGCTCGGCATCTCGGCGCGGCAGCTCCGGGACGCCAGCCTCGCGTCGGTGCTGAGTGCCGCAATCCGCGCCAGCGGCGTCGACCCCGGGGCGGTCTGCCTGGAGATCCCCGAGGGGGCCGTCGGCGAGGATCCGGATGCGGTCACCGAGACGCTTCGCACGCTCGAGGAGACCGGGGTGCGGCTCGCGCTCAGCGACTTCGGATCGGGCGCCGCGCCGTTCTCCCGGCTGCGCCAGCTCCCCATCGACGCCCTCAAGATCCACCGCGGCTTCGTTGGCGCGCTCGGCGAGTCTGACGAGGACGCGTCGATCGTCGGCGCGCTGGTCGAGCTCGGGCACGCACTCGGGCTCGGAGTGGTCGCCGACGGCGTCGAGACCGAGGCCCAGCTCGAGACGCTGCGCGAGCTTGGTTGCGATGGCGCCCAGGGAGACCTGATCGGACCGCCCGCGACCGAGGAGCAGACCCACGCGCTGTTGGTCGCCGAGGTCGCCTAGCGCCTGCTCTCCGGACGGGAAGGAATCGGAACGGAATAGTCCGTTCCGATTACTGCTCACGCTCGCAGCGTGAACCCGCTCCCCCTCAACGTCCTGATCAGCGGAGGCTCGCCGAGCTTCCGGCGCAGGCGGGTCACGTAGCGGTCGACGACGTTCGGCTCGGCGCCGTCGTCCCAGATCTCCTCGAGCGCGCGGTCGCGCGTGATCACGCGCCCGCTCTCGCGCAGGAGCAACTCGAGCAGCGCGGCCTCTCTTCCGGTCAGGTCGATCGCGCGTCCTCCCCGCACCGCCCTGCGCGCTTCGATCTCGAGCGTCAGATCGCCGTAGGACCTCAGTCCCGACGCGTGGGCGTCGCTGCCCCGCCGGGTCAGCGCGCGCAGCCGCGCGATCAGTTCCTGGATCGCGAACGGCTTCACCAGGTAATCGTCGGCGCCGGCCTCGAGCCCGGCGACCCGGTCAGGAACGGCGTCGCGTGCGGTGAGCATCAGGATCGGGGTCGACACCCCTTTGCTGCGGAGCCGGCGGCACACCGCCAGCCCGTCGGGCGCGGGCATCGCAACGTCGAGCACGATCACATCGGGTGCCCCGCGCTCGGCCTCGGCCAGTGCCCCGCCGCCGTCACCGGCGACGGTCACGTCGTACCCCTCGGCCGCGAGCGTCCGCGCCAGCATCCGCCGCAGCGGCGGATCGTCGTCGACGACGAGCACCCGGCTGCCCAGACCCGCACCGCTTGTCGGGGCCGTGTCAGCCACCGGCGACGTCGCGGCGCAGGAACACCAGGAACGCGGTGGCGAGCGCCGGGACGCCGTACATCGCGCACACCCACGCCGCGCGGACGATCGGGGACCAATCGATCGGCTGGCGGAGCAGTCCCTGCCACGCGTTGAACTGGGTGCTGAGCAGGTAGGGCTGGAGCGCGCCCAATCCCGGCAGGACGCCGATCAGCTGGAACAGCAGCGAGACCATCAGCGTCCCGACCACTGCGGCCGCGCTGTTGCGCGTGATCGTCGACAGCAGCAGCCCGATGCACACGACGGTCGCGATCGGGATCAGGTACACGAGCAGGCTGAGATACACGAGCTCGAGCCCCTTGGGGGCGGAGACGATCGAACCCGACAGCGTCTGCACCGAGTTGAAGCCCGACTGGATGCTGCCGGCGACCACCCCCACCGTGCCGCTGATGAAGATCGCGACCACCGCGTAGGTGGCGGCGGCGAGCGCCTTGCCCGCGAAGATCTGCCACCGCTCGAGCGAGCGGGTCAGCACGGTCTTGAGCGTGCCGTTGTGGTCTTCTGAGGCGAAGATGTCGCCCGCCACGAGCGCGGTGATCAGCGGGAACAGCCACACCGCGCCGAACAGGAGGAGCACGAGCGGGACGACCAGCCCGCTCTTGGTCAGATACGACGCGAACGCGAAGTCGTTGCCGTTGTCGCGATGGTGGCGGAAGTGGATCGCGACGACGAACAGGATCGGGACGATCGCCGCCGCTCCGAGCCCTAGGTAGGTGCGCTTCTGGTAGCGAAGCTTGAACAGCTCCCAGCGATACACGGTCGCGACACCCGGCCGCGAGCGCGGCCGCGTCACCGCACGCCTGCGTGGTACCGCCTCGATCGCGCTCATCGGGCCGCCTCAACCGGCGCCGGAGCGCCGCCGCCGTTGACGACGCCGTCGCCCTCGGTCAGCGAGAAGAACAGGTCCTCGAGCGTGACCGTCTGCGGCGCGAGCGACTTGATCAGCGCGCCCGCCTCGACCAGCGCCTGCGACAGGTCGGCAACCGCGGGCTCGTCGGCCGTGAAGCAGATGTGTCCGTGTTCGACGCGCACGTCTGAGATTCCCGGCTGCGCCCCGCACACGGCCATCGCCCGCTCGTCGTTCGTCGTCGACAGGCGGTACACGGTCCCGGCGCCGCGCTTGAGGTCGGCGATCGCGCCCTCGTACACGATCTTCCCCTTGCGGACGATCGCGACCCGGTTGCACAGCTCCTCGACCTCCGCCAGCAGGTGACTCGACAGCAGCACGGTCATCCCCTGGTCGGCCAGCCGGCGGATCAGCAGCCGCATGTCGCGCATCCCGGCGGGATCGAGCCCGGTCGCCGGCTCGTCGAGCAGCAGCAGCTTCGGGTCCCGGAGCAGCGCCGCGGCGATCCCGATCCGCTGGCGCATCCCGTGCGAGTAGCCGCCGATCTTGTCGCGGGCGCGGTCGGTGAGCTCGACGGTCTCGAGCGCCATCTCGATCCGGTCGCCGGCGTCACCGCCGTCGAACGCGGCGAGCAACTCGAGGTTGCGCCGCCCGCTCAGGTACGGGTAGAAGGTCGGCGCCTCGACGAACCCGGCGACGTCGTCTAGCGCCTGGACGGTCTGGAGCGGGTCGCGACCCCAGAGCCGCACCGTGCCCTCGGTCGGGCGGATCAGCCCCAGCATCATCCGCAGGCACGTGGTCTTGCCGGCGCCGTTCGGACCGAGGTACCCATAGACGTCGCCGGCGTGGACCGTTAGATCCACGCCGGCAACCGCTTCGAGTTCGCCGTAGCGTTTGACAAGTCCCCGGACCTCGACCGGAGGAGCGCCCGGGACCGGGCGCCCCTCGGGCGGCGAGACGCCGGAGGCCGTGTCCGTCATCTCGTTCAGGGCACCAGCGCCCTGGCCGCCATCTCCGCCGCCGCCGGCGGCACCGAGCCGATCAGCGTGTACTCGACGCTGCCGCTCTTGACCCGTAGCACGGTCCCGAGCGAGGTGGCCAGCTCCTGGGCGGTGTTGTTGTTGATCGACACGGCCGGGAGGCTCAGCCCCGGGCCGTTGCCGCCGCCCGAGGACGGGGTCTGCGATCCCGCGGGCGCGGTCTGCTCGATCACCGCGATCCCGCCTAGGCCCTGTCCGTAGGTGACGAGCGCCGCCGGGCTGCCGCCCCAGTTGAGCAGCGAGACCGACTCGCGCGGAAGGCCGGCGACCGTGGAGGGGGCGGCCAGTGCGAACGGCACGTGCGCCCGGACCGCGGCGACACCGGCGATGTCTGTGTGGGCCTTGGCGGCGTGCTTACCGCGCATGTGAGCCTGAGCCAGGGCGGGGTGGGCGGCCGGCGTCGCGATCCTGACCACCTTCGCTCCGAGCGGGGCGCTGACCTTGAAGTCGCTCGCCGGCACCGAGCCGTAGGAGATGTTGGTGGCCTTCAGCTCGAGCACCGGCTTGTCGCTGCCCGTCGAGTAGATCGCGATGCCCAGCGGGATGCCGTGCGACGCGTCCCAGGCAAGCTGGACGTCGCCGAGCAGACCGCCCGAGTGCTTGGGCGTCATCTTGATCTTGTACGCCGGCTGGCCGGCGACGTTGCGCGGGAGCGGACCGGCCACATCGACGTTCTGCATCAGCTGATTCAGCTGCGTCTGGATGTCCGCCACCGACGGGATCGCGTCGCTCCCGGCCTTGCCGGTCGAGGAGCTTCCCGAGCCCTGCGAGGGGAGCGTCCCCTTGTAGACGGTGTTCGTCATCGGGTCATAGATCGAGAACGTCCCGTTCTTGACTACGACCGACGCGTCGCCGTTGCTGCCCTGGAGCTCGAGTCGCAGCTCGTGGCTCGTGGTCGACAGCCACAGGCGACCGGTGGCGCCGGTCAGGATCGGGTCGGTCCCCTGGAGGTCCGTCGAGTCGATCAAGTTGTTGGTGAAGCTGATCCGGGCGGTGATCCCGGTCACCGAAGGCGCGGACGCAGCTTGGTGGAGCGCCTGGGCGAGCGACTCGCGCGGCGGCACAGGCCCGCTGCCCGAGGCCGCGACGGCGATCGCGGTCCCGCCGGCGATCGCGATGACCAGCCCGGCGATGATCGCCAGCAGACGTTGGGTGGATACGGTGCGAAGGAACCTCATAACGAACGACCCTTTCTCGTGGCCTGCGGGTCACGATAGGGCACGTTTTTGAAATTACATTGACAGTGGCGGCGGCCGGCGGCGGTCGCCCTGGCCCGGGGCCGACCGGCGCGCGCCGGCACGCGCTAACGTCGCCGGCGTGTGTCGCCTGTTCGGAATGAGTGGCGGGCGAGAGCCGGTTCGCGCCACCTTCTGGCTGCTCGAGGCGCCCGACTCGCTCGCTGCGCAGAGCCGCCGCGAACCCGACGGCACGGGGCTCGGCTGGTTCGAGAACGGAAAGCCCGTCGTGGCCAAGCAGCCGCTGGCCGCCTACGAGGACCAGGCGTTCGCACGCGAGGCTCGCGAAGTCACCTCGCGGACGTTCATCGCGCACGTCAGGTACGCCTCGACGGGGGCGATCAGCCCGGAGAACACGCACCCGTTCGAACAGCGCGATCGGCTTTTCGCCCACAACGGGGTGATCGGCGAGCCGGAGCGGATCGAGCCCGAGCTCGGCGACGCGGCCGGGCTCGTTCACGGCGAGACCGACTCCGAGCGGTTCTTCGCGCTGATCACTAGGGAGATCGAGCGCGACGGCGACGTCGGCGCCGCGATCGTGCGCGCCGCGACCTGGATCGCCGCGAATCTGCCGGTGTTCGCGCTCAACGTGATCCTCACCACCGCCACCGAGCTGTGGGCGCTCCGGTACCCCGATGTGCACGAGCTGTTCGTGCTCGAGCGCGCCGCCGGCGGCCCCACGGGCGCGCGTCACCTCGAGCACGCCAGCGCGCGCGGTTCGATGCGGGTCCGGTCGGGCGATCTGGCGAGCCGCCCCGCGGTGATCGTGGCCAGCGAACGGATGGACGAGGACGCGGGCTGGCGGGCACTTGGGTCGGGCGACCTGCTCCACATCGACCCGGACCTGAACGTCACGATCACCCGGCCGCTCACCGAGCCGCCGGCGCATCAGTTGACGCTCGCCGACCTCGGGGGCAAGGCCGCGGCCTCGCAGGCTCCGGGCCACCCTTCCTAGTCTCGCCCCCCAGCCCGCCCTCCTAGTCTCGCCCCCCCGGCCACCCCTCCCAGTCTCGCCCCCCGGGGGCGACACCCTCGGTGTGCAACGATCGCGGGCGACGATGTCCGTAACGCATCACGGCCTCCCCCCTGGTCCGCGCCTGCCGCGCGTTGTCCAGACCGCCGGGTTCATGTTCGCCGGCCCTCGCTTCGTCGACGCCTGCCGGCGCCGCTACGGCGACGCCGTGACGTTCGGCACGCTGTTCGACGAGCGGTTCGTGATGGTGTTCCATCCGGCGCTTATCAAGGAGTTGTTCCAGGGCCCGCACGAGCAGCTCCGCGCCGGCGAGGCCAACGTGATGCTCGGCCCGATCGTCGGGGCGCGCTCGGTGCTGCTGCTCGACGGCGCCGAGCACCTGCGCCACCGCAAGCTGATGCTCGGTCCGTTCCACGGCCGGCGGATGCAGGCACACGCCGACGCGATGCGCGCCTCGGCCGACCTTGAGATCGACTCCTGGCCGGTCGGCGAGCCGTTCTCGCTGCTCCCGACCATGCAGTCGCTGACGCTCCGCGTGATCCTGCGGGCGGTGTTCGGGTACGAGCCCGGGGCCGAGGAGGAGGATCTCCGCCGGCGGCTCCGCGCGATGCTCGAGCCGCTGGCGCGGCCGCGCGCGATGATGCTGCTGGCGGCGCTTCCGTTCATCAAGGGCGACCAGGCGGCGGTGACCGCCCAGTTCGAGGCCGCGCGCAAGGCCGTGGACGAGGTGCTGTACGCGGAGATAGCGCGCCGGCGCGCCGATCCCGACTCGCTTGGCGACCGCGACGACATCTTCTCGGCACTGCTGCTCGCCGAGGACGAGGGCGGCGAGCGGCTGTCCGACCGCGAGGTCCGCGACGAGTTGGTGACGTTGCTGCTCGCCGGACACGAGACGACCGCCACCGGGCTCGCGTGGTGCTTTGACCTGCTGCTCCACGACGCGGCCGTGCGCCACCGTGCGCGCCAGGGCGACGAGCGCTACGTCGACGCGGTCGTCAAGGAGTCGCTCCGGCTCCGCCCGGTGATCCCGGGCGTCGGGCGCGTGGTCCGGGGCGAGCCGTTCCGCCTGAACGGCTATGAGATCCCGCCCGGGATCGAGATCAACCCCTCGATCCGACTCATACACCGCCGCGAGGATCTGTATCCGGACGCGGCCGCGTTCCGGCCCGAGCGGTTCCTCGTCGAGGACCCGCCCGATACCTACACCTGGATCCCGTTCGGCGGCGGGACCCGCCGCTGCCTGGGCGCCAGCTTCGCGCTGATGGAGATGCGGATCGTGATCGCGCGCGTGCTCGAGCGCGCCACGCTCCGGGCCGCCGACCCCAAGCACGCCAAGGTCCAGTTCCGCGGGATCACGCTGGCGCCGAAGGACGGCGTGCGAGTGATCCAGGACGCCGCGCCGGCGCCCGCTGCGTAGTGCATAACTCGCCAAAGCCGCCCGCGGCGTCCCGCCCTGGCGACATAAGCGCCTCCCAGGCGCTTATGTCGCCAGCGCGCTCGGGGGCGGCCGGCTTTGGCATGTTTTGCACCGCGGAGGCGCCTCGGCGGCGCGGCCCACGCGCCGGCAATCGAGGTCACTCGCCCGTCGCCACCGGCCGCGACGGGTCCGTGATCCAGTCGCTCCACGACCCGACGTAAAGCGCCGCCGGGATCCCGGCCAGTTCGAGCGCGAGCACCTCGTACGCCGCGGCGACGCCGGACCCGCAGTACGCCCCGACCGCCCCGACCGCCCCACGCGCCCCGGCCGCCCCGACCGCCCCACGCGCCCCACGCGCCCCGACCGCCCCGACCGCCCCGACCTCGACCCCGGCCGCCCCGACCTCGACCCCGGCCGCCGCGAACCGCGCTCGCAGCTCATCAACAGAGAGGAACCGCCCGGAGCCGCCGACCAACTCCGGCGCCGGCAGGTTCACCGCCCCCGGGATGTGACCCGCCACCGGGTCGACCGGCTCGCGCTCGCCGCGAAAGCGCTCGGGCGCGCGGGCGTCGAGCAGCACGCCGTCGCGCGCCACCGTCGCCGCCGACTCGGCGTCGAGCAACGGCATCCCACCCGGGCGCGCGACGAAATCTCCCGGCTCAAAACCGGTAACAGCCCGCTCGATGGCGTTCCCGGCGGCCAGCCAGCCACCGAAACCCCCATCCAAAACACGCACGTCCGGATGACCGAAGTACCGGAGCAGCCACCACGCTCGGGCTGCGGCGATCGAGTTGCCGGCGTCGTACACGACGACCGCCCGCGAGCCCGAAACGCCGGCGGCCCGCATGGCACCCTCGAACACGTCGGCGTCCGGGAGCGGATGGCGGCCGCCAACCCCGGGCGGACCCGCCAGAACATCGTCGAGGTCGACGAACGCCGCCCCCGGGATGTGGCTCTCCAGATACAACCCCAATCCGGGCGGACCGCCCAACTCCCAACGCACGTCGAGCAGGGTCGCGCCCGGAGGGATCGCGTCGACCAGGGTCATCGCTTCCCGATGGCGTACTGGAGGATCGACAGGTCGGTCAGCCACTCGACCGGCGCCTTGTCGTCGGTGTATACGCTCCCGCCCCGCAGCGGCGGCCACAACTGCCCCGCGACCTCCTCGGCGAGCGGGCGCAGACCGGGCGGAAGGACCGGCTTCGCGGCGACCATGCCCCGCGGCAACACGGGGCGCGTGCTCGCCACCACCAGCGAGTTCGTGTCGTCGACGAGGTCGCGCGCGACGTGCGGGAACACCGCCTGCAGCGTCGCCGTGACGACCTTCTCGAGTGAGTCCGA
>Ga0335072_10008478_pt1 | contig 14900 bp, 14 predicted proteins | sample Lox_Sample_21_FD_206725 | JGI IMG/M metagenome (GOLD analysis project Ga0335072, IMG submission 206725) | Soil microbial communities from Loxahatchee National Wildlife Refuge, Florida, United States - Lox_Sample_2.1 | ecosystem: Environmental > Terrestrial > Soil > Wetlands | place: USA... | reverse complement strand
GGCTATGGACATCGCGGAACGGTCGGTGGTTGTCACCCAAGTATCTCGCCGGCGAATCCTACGGCACGGTACGCGCCAGCGCGCTCGCCACCTACCTGCAGCGTGAGTTCGGCTTGTTCTGCAACGGCATCATGCTCATCTCGTCGGTGATCGACATGGGCACCATCCGTTTCACGGAGGGCAACGACCTGCCTCATGTCGTGTTCCTGCCGACTTACGCGGCACTAGCGCACTACCACGGCCTACACGGCAGTAGGCCGCTGCGAGACGTCATCGACGAGGCGGAGGCCCTGGCGGCGGGACCGTACCTGCAGGGACTGGCGAGGGGCAGCCGGCTCCCGGCAGCCGACCGTGCCAACCTGATCCGCCGGGTGGCGGGGGTGACTGGCCTCGCCGAGGACTACGTCCAGCGGGTGAACCTGCGCATCGAGCACATGCGGTTCTTCCGCGAGTTGCTGCGCCACCGGGGGAGGGTCATCGGGCGCCTCGATGGGCGTTTCACCGGCTATGAACCCGACGACGGTGGCGAGAAACCGTCAGATGACCCAAGCAACGTCGCCATCCGGGGCCCTTACGCGGCCGCCCTCAACCACCACGTCCGGGTGGATCTCGGCTACTCCTCCGACCTGCCGTACGAGCTTCTGACCGGCCGCGTCCAGCCATGGAGCTACGCCGAATTCGAGGGCCGTCACGTGTCGGTCTCCTCGATGCTCGGCGAAGCGATGCGGCACAACCCGCACCTGCGGGTCTACGTGGCATGTGGCTATTACGATGGCGCTACTCCGTTCTTCGGCGCCGAGCACGCGTTCGCGCATCTCGATATCCCAGACGAGCTGCGGGCCAACATCAGCTTCGAGTACTACGAGGCCGGCCACATGATGTACGTGCACGAGCCCAGCCGCCTGCGGCAGAGCGCCACGCTCGCTGCGTTCGTAGGCGGCAGCTGACCCCCTGGGGGGACTCGGCTGACTGCACTACTTAACATAATGTACATTATCGGCACTTAAGCAACCGCTGTACGGTAGGGGTGCTCAGGTTCGCTGTCCCGTGACAGCGAACGTGTCGTTTCACATGTCCGGGTCGCCCGCAGGCGCGCGGAGCCCGTCAAGGGTGAACTGGAGGGTGCGGCGCCAGCCGTCGTCTCCTGCCGGGCGGTCGCGTACGAGGTAGGCGTTGACTGAGAAGATGCGCGCGAGGTCACCGGCGGAGACCCCGGGCCGGAGCGTGCCGCAGGACTGGGCGTCGGCGATGAGCCCGGCGCCGAAGGCCAGCGACTGGCCGCAGACCGCCTGCAGGCCGGGGGCATCTGGGTAGCGGCTGGAGAAGACGTCGTTGAAGGCGGGGTCCGCTGCCTGGACCTCGCATATTCCCTCCACGAAGGCGGCGAACCGGCCCCATGCCGTGTCCTGTGCGGCGGCGCGGTCGATGACCGCCCGCAGTCGGGTGGCCGCGTCGCCCGTGACTACCGCGTCGAGCAGTCCCTCCCTGCTGCCGAAGCGGTTGTAGATGGTGCCCGCGCGCACGCCGGCGCTGCGGGCAATGTCCTCCAGGGGAACGTCAAGCCCGTCCCGGGCGAAGGCCTCCGCCGCGGCCGCCATCACTTTCTCCATGTTGCGGCGCGCGTCCGCGCGCAGGGACCGCTCCCCGGCCAGCCCCTCACCGCTGCTCATGTAGGCCACCTCGCCATCTTGACATGCCATCAACTTAAGGTAGGCTCGCCATCATCCAGATAAGTTGATGGTATCTCAAATTAGGAGTTCTCGCATGAGCATCATCGTCACCGGCGCCAGCGGCCAGCTCGGCCGCCTGGTCATCGATCAGCTGCTGGCCACGGTCCCGGCCTCCGAGGTCACCGCGGTGGTCCGCGATCCCGGCAAGGCCAGCGGTCTCGCCGCCCGGGGAGTCACCCTCGCCGTCGCGGACTACAACTCCCCGGAGTCGTTCGACGGGCTGCTGCAGGCCGGCGACCGGGTGCTGCTGATCTCGGGCAGCGAGATGCACCGGGACCGGGCCGCCCAGCATCAGGCGGTCCTCGGCGCCGCCGCCAAGGCAGGCGTCGCACTGTTCGCCTACACCAGCATCATCGGCAGCCAGACCGGCCCGGTCACCGACGACCACCGCGCTACCGAGGACGCCATCCGCGCCTCCGGGGTCCCGTACAGCCTGCTGCGCAACAACCTTTACCACGAGATGGTCACCATGAACATCCCGGCCGCGCTTCAGCACGGCGCGCTGGTCCGTGCTGCAGGCGACGGCAGGGTCGCCTCGGCAGCACGCGCCGACTATGCCGCCGCAGCAGCGGCCGTCCTGTCCGGTGACGGCCACGAGGACACCGTCTACGAGCTGTCCGGCGACACCGCGTGGAGCTTCGCCGAGTTCGCCGCCGAGCTCAGCAAGCAGTCCGGTCGGCAGGTTCCCTACCGTGCCGTGACCGGCGAGGAGTACGCGGCGATACTGTCCGCCGCCGGGCTCCCCGACCCGATCCCACACGTGCTGGCCGGCTTCGACGCCTCTATCACCGCCGGAGAGCTCGCCGTCACCACCGGCGACCTGTCCCGCCTGGTCGGCCGACCCACCACCCCGGTAGCGGACGCAATCGCCGCGGCCCTGGCCGGGTAAGGCGACCCGGCGATGCTGCACATCGACATCTGGGCGGACTTCGTCTGCCCAGCCTGCTACCTGGCCAAGCCGCGCATCGACCAGGCGATCGCCGCGTCCGGGCACGCGGACGCGATCACCGTCACCTACCGCTCCTTCGAGCTGTTTCCCGACGCCGGCGCGACGCCGTTCGACTCCTTCGAGCACGTCCTGCACAAGTTCGGCGGCGACCAGGCCCAGGCCGCCCTCGTCGAGGACCACATGTCCGCGCTCGCCCGCGCCCAGGGACAGCCCTACGCCGTCCACCACCCGGTCGCCCGCGCCTTCGACGCTCACCGGATGCTTCACCTGGCCACCGAGCACGGCGTGGCCAGCGAATTCATCAATGCCGTCCAGCGCGACCTGCTTGGCCAGGGCATCAATGCCTACACGGCCGCCTACCTCGCGGACGCGGCGGCCAAGGCTGGGGTGCCGGCCGCGCGGGCAACGGCCCTCCTGGCGGGTGACGAGTACGCCGACGCCGTCCGCGGGGACGAAAAGCTCGCCCGTGAGTTGGGTGTCACCGCCGTCCCCTTCACCATCCTCGGCGGACGCCTGGCGATCCAGGGCGCCGCCACAGCCGGTGCCTACGCCGACGCGATCACCCGCGCCCTCACTACAGGAGACCCGACGTGAATACGCCCAGGCTCACCATCCTGGCCGTCGGCACCGACGCCGCCTGCGACCCCGAGACCGGCACCTGCGCCGTCCCGCAAGCGACGCCCCCGTCACCTGACAACAGCCCGCCGGAAGCCGGCCTGCCGCCAGGCGCCCACCCGGGTCCCGGCAAATGACCGGCTGCGCCGCGGCCCTCGCCTTCTCATCGTTCGTTTCCTGTGGAAGATGACACGATGGCTGGCACAGGCATGTCGACAGTCAGAAGAATCCCAGGTTGCGAGCGATGCCCAGGGCCTCTTGAAGGCGCGTTACGACATCGCCGCTCGCCACATCGCCGCGTTGCCCGCCGTCCCACGCGCGGCAGGTCGCCTCCAGCGCCGCCGCAAGCTGGTCGGGCAATGCCTGCTGGCCGGGATCCAGCAGAGGGCGGACGGCGGCCACCGCCCGGCCAGGGGCCGATCGGGCCAGGTACACGGCGGCGAGTGGGAGCAGGTACACCCACCGGTACTGGTTGCCCCTGCCGGTCGCCCCCTCGTTGGCGGCATCCGCCTCCGCCGCGATGCGGACCACGTCGTCGGGCCGGCCCTCCTGCCAGGCCAGCCAGGCAAGCGGGGCAATGCCCCAGGACACGTAGTTGTGGCCGAGGGCCTGGGCCGCCGCGACGGCACCGGGGGCCAGGTCCCGCACGGCGCCGACGTCGTGGCTGCTCACCGCCAGCATCACGAGGCTTCCCAGGCTGTTGGCGCGCAGCATGGACTCCCCGACCCGGTCCGCTATCTCCAGCGACTGGGTGAACTGGTGGCGGGCCTCTGCCAAGTCGCCGCGCAGCGCCAGGGCCCAGCCGAGGAAGTAGGTCCCGTACCCGGTGTTCTTTGCATCGCGGCTTTCCCGCGCCGCCGCCACGGCGCGTCGCATGTCCGCGACGGCCTGGTCGTCGGAGCGGAGCCGGGCGCGGTTCACCCGTTCCATGGCGGAGTACAGGTAGAAGGCGTACCGGTGGCTGGCGTCGCCCCGGGCTTCCACGACAGGGCGGACCTGCTCCAGCACGGCGGCCGTTGCGTCGAAGTCGTCGCGCCACAGGAGGTAGCTGGCTCGCCCGTGGATCATGAGCTCCAGCCACTGGTCGGCCTCGGCCTCCGTGTCGCCCGGCTCATCGCCGAGCAGCGCCGCTGCAGCGTCCAGCGCCTCGGCCGCCGGCTCAAACCCAGCCCGGCGGTCGACCAGTTCCAGCCGGCCGAGCCGGGTATAGAGGTGTGCCGTCCGGACCGGGTCCGGCTGGGGAAGCAGGCTGTCCAGCCGCAGCGCCTCGGTGAACGCAGCCCGCGTCTCGTCCAGCCGGGCGGTGCGCCACAGCACGTTCGCGAGCTTGGCCTGCAGCCGTGCCCCAGCGTCCGGGTCGCCTTCGGCGGTGGCGACGTTCAGCGCCTCGGTGAAGGCCGCGATCGCCTCGTCGTTGGCGAAGCCATCGGTAGCGTGGTCGCCGGCCAGTTCCAGGTAGCGGATGGCCTGCCGAGGGCGGTCGCCGGCGGCGGCCAGGTGCCGGCCCACGATGGCCGCGTGCTCCGGGCAGCCCGCGTGCGCCGCCTCGATCGCCGTCGCGGCCAGCCCGTGCAGCCGCCGCCGGTCGGCGCGGAGCATCCCGTAGTAGGCGGCTTCCTGGATGAGCGCGTGCCGGAACCGGTAGGCCTCCTCCCGAGCGCCCGGCACCCGTTGCAAGATGCCGCTGGCCCGCAGGTCACCCAGGCCTGACGCACCGACGGCACCGGGGAGCATCCTGGACACGACCGCGGCGGGGAACTCCGGGCCTAGAACGGACGCGACACGGATGATTTCCTGGGCGTCCGGGCCGAGCCGGTCGATCCTGGAGCGGACGAGCCGGTCGAGCACCTGCGGGATGCTGCTCCTGGGTGCCTCGGTGAGCCACCAGCCCTCCGGATCCCGGGTGAGCGCTCCCGTCTCGAGCAGCGCGGCCAGCCGCTCCTCCAGGAACAGCGGGTTGCCATCGACGGCGTCGAGGACCGCGTCGAGGACCTCCGCGCTAGGCTGGCCCGCGCTCGCCCCCGTGCTCGCACCGCCGGTACCGGCACTGGCGATGAGGGCGGTCGCGAGGTCCCTGGCGTCGGCGTCGGGCAGCGGGCGGAGGGTGACCGTGCGGACGGCCGGGTCGCGCATCAGGGCTTCGACCTCCGCGCCGGCCTCGGGCCTGGTCGTCGCGAGGATCAGCAGCGGCCGGCCAGCGGCGAGCGCGAGCAGCTCACGGGTGAACCGCAGGGAGGTCGGATCGGCCCAGTGCAGGTCTTCCAAAACGATGACCGCGGGCCGCCGGGCCGGGAGCAGGCGCGAGATCACCATGCGCAGCGCCGCGAAGGCGGCTCGCCGGAGCTCTTCGGGCCCGATCTCGCTCTGCCCGTCCGCCGGCCCAAGGCCCATGATGTGCTCCATGGCCGGCAGAAGGTCGGTGCTGGCCAGCAGCGCGGTGAGCGCCTGTTCCAGGGCGGTCCGCAGGACCGGACGGGGCTGGTCCGGGGACACGCCGATCCAGCCTGCCAGGAGCTGCTGGTACAGGCCATACGGGGTGGCTGAGGCGTAGGAGGCGGCGCGGCCCTCCAGCCACAGCGGCAGGCGGCCGCTGCGCGCCCCGCTCCAGGCGAGGAAGCGCTCGCGGCCCTCCCGGATCAGCCGCGTCTTGCCGAGGCCAGGCTCGGCGCGCAGCAGGATGACGCTCCCCCTCCCGTGCTCGACCGCCGCCCGGAAGGCGGCATCGAGCACGGCGACCTCGGCCCGGCGGCCGACGAGGGGCGCGGGCCGCGAGTGCGCGAGGTGGTCCAGCCCTGCCTGGGCCGGCTGGGTCAGCGGCTCGCTGAGGTAGCTGGCGCCGTCCGGGACATCGGCGGCCTGCTGCGGTGGCGCCCAGCTGAACAAGTGACCGGCCGCCGCCCTCGTAGCCGGCCCGACAAGGGCGCTTCCGGGCCTGGCGAGCGACTGCAGGGAAGCCGCGACGGCCACAACATCGCCCAGCGCGCCGTACTCAACCTTCCCGCCACCCCCGATGGGGCCGACGACGGCAGGGCCGCTCTCCACGCCGATCCGCAGTGCCGGGGCCGGGGCGGGCAGGGCCGCCACCGCGGCGAGGCAGCGATAGGCCGCGCGCATCGAGCGTTCGGGATCATCTTCATGCGCTCGCGGAGCGCCCCACAGCGCCTGCAGGCCACGTCCAGATACCGAGGTCACCCGGCCGCCGAGGGCCTCCACCTCGGCGATCACGGCCGCCAGCGAGCTGCCGACGATCTCGCGGACGGCTTCCGGATCTGGCATTACACTCCCGCCGAGCGCGCTGACCTCGGCGAACAGCACCGTGACGGGCCGCAGTTCCTCGCGCTGTGCCGGCTCGGACACCGGTGGCCCGGACAGTGCTGGTCCGGGTAGTGGCCGCTCGGCAGCCGCCGACCCGGGAGGCGGACCCGCGGGAACGCTGCCCGCCTCATCGAAGTCGATCACCGCCGCGTACAGCTCGTCCAGGGAGGGCGAGGTGTGCAGCCCCAGGCTGCCCACGGCGGCGGCACACCGTTCGTAACTGCGAACCGCCAGCTCCCGCCGGCCCTGCCGCAGGTATCCGCGCAACAGCGCGCCGGCGGCCTCCTCGCAGGCCGGGTCATGCTTGAAGGCCGCCTGCCAGGCGGCGAGGGCCGCGTCGCTTCCCTCCGGACGGTTGCGGGCCAGCGCGAGCCGCGCCTCCTGGCGCAGCGACTCCAGGTGCTCCCGCAATAGCACCGCCCAGTCGGCGTAGGGCTCATCGGCCAGCAAGACGCCTTCGTCGGCGAGGGCGTCGACCAGGGCGCTTTCGCGTTCAGGCCCGGACCGCATCGCGAGCGCCCGCGCAAGCGCGGCCTGCTGCTCATCCGCGTCCACCTGCGCGTCGGGCGTGGCCCAGATGTGGGTAAGGTCGGCCTGCAGCATCGAGGCCGCCGGCTCGCCGAGTTCCGCGAGCGCCGCCCGGGCCATCGACAGCGCCTTAGACAGTGCCCGCGCGGCGGCACGCGGCTCCGTGCCCGGGAACAGCGTCTCGCAGGCGAGGTCCCTCGTGATCCTGCGGCCCGGGCTGACCAGCACGAGCTGGCACAGCCGCCGCGCCGTCGGGCGGGGCCACGGGCCGGCGGTCTTCCCGTCGTTCGCGGCGGTCACGGTGAATGGCCCGAGCATGCGGACGCGGACATGCGTCATCGCTGGTCGCGCAGGGGCAGTGCCGGTGAACCCAGCGCTGGCCTCCCCCGTGCTCGCCTCCGCCGTGGCCACCCAATTATTGTCACACCTGCGGGAACATCGCGGGAACAGACGTTTCCTACGGTGGTCCCATGAACAACAACGGCCACCTGATCTACCAGGCAGAACGTCCACTGTCCCGCACCGAAGTGCGCGCCCTGGACACGGCGCGCGGGGAGGTCGCCCGCGGCCTCTCCCGCCTGTTCCACTCACGGAATGGGTGCAACGCACCCCGGCCGAGTGCCGGTCACGCAGCCACGCCGATAATGGCACGCTGCTGAAGTACTAGGGCGGAAGTCGGTCTTACCGTGGCAGGGAACGTGTCATCTCGCAGGTTCCGGGCGACATGTTCGCTGCCCCGGGACAGTTGTTGTGGCGCGGCATCCGCTCCTCTGTTACTCTCATTCCACTAAGCTCTTAGTGGAATGAGAGATTGATGATCGAGTTCCAGCTCGACGAGACGTCGGGCGTCGCCACCTACCTGCAGCTTGTCCAGCAAGTGCATCAGGCCCTGCGGATGGGCGTGCTAGAGCCGGGTGATCAGCTGCCGACCGCGCAGCAGGTGGTCGCCAGGCTGGCCATCAACCCCAACACGGTGCACAAGGCCTACCGTGAACTAGAGCGGGAGGGACTGGTGCGCGCCCGCCCCGGTCTCGGCACGTTCGTCACCCGCTCCCCGTCCGGAACCGACCCGGCTACGCAGGGCCGGTTCCTGGCCGAGCTGGCCGGCTGGCTCCGCTCGGCGCGCGCCGCGGGCCTGGGGCCCGATGACATCGAGGCGATCTACCGCACCGCGTTCCGCGACTGCTTCGCCGAGGGGGTCGCGTGATGGGCGGTGTCATCGAGGCAAGCGGGCTGGGGAAGGCCTACCGGCGGACCTGGGCGCTGCGCGACTGCACGCTGGCCGTCCCCGAGGGGCACGTGGTCGGGCTCGTCGGCCCCAACGGCGCTGGCAAGACCACCCTGCTGCAGCTGGCCGCCGGGCTGATCGCGCCGACCCGCGGCACGATCACGGTCCTCGGCGACCGACCCGCGGCCGGGCCGGCGCAGCTGGCCCGGGTAGGCTTCGTCGCCCAGGACACCCCCGTTTACACGCGGATGACGGTCGCCGATCACCTCCGCCTCGGTGCCTGGCTCAACCCTGGCTGGGACGACAGCCTGGCCCGGCGGCGGACCGGGCAGCTCGGCCTGGACCCGAAGCAGCGGGCCGGATCGCTGTCCGGCGGGCAGCAGGCCCAGCTCGCCCTCACCCTGGCCCTGGCCAAGCGGCCCGAACTGCTCCTTCTCGACGAGCCGGTCGCCAGCCTGGACCCGCTGGCCCGGCGGGAGTTCCTGCGCATGCTGATGGAGGCCGTCGCCGAGCACGGCACCAGCGTCGTGCTGTCGTCCCACCTAGTCGCCGACCTGGAACGGGTCTGCGACTACCTGATCGTGCTCGTCGCCTCCAAGATCCGGGTTGCCGGGGAGGTCAGCGACCTGCTGGCAGCGCACCGCCGGCTGTCCGGGCCGCGCCGCGACCCGGACACCCTCCCCGCTGGCCAGGACGTCATCGAGGAAAGCCACACCGACAAGCAGACCAGCCTCCTGGTGCGCACTAGTGAGCCGGTCCACGACCCCGCCTGGGCCGTCACCCCGGTCAGCCTCGAAGACCTGGTCCTCGCCTACATGAACCCGGCCAACGAGATCCCGGCCCGCAAGCCGCAGCTGGGACTGGTGTCATGATCCGGCTCAGCTGGCTCCAGTTCCGGGCCCAGGCGGTGACCGCCGCCGCCGCGCTCTCGGCCGCCGCCGTCATCCTGGCGGCCACCAGCCCGCACCGCGGCGTTAACGCCGGCTTCTACCACTGGCTCTACATGGCCGGAATCGTGGTCCTTTACCTGACCCCCGCCATGATCGGGAGCTTCTGGGGGGCGCCGCTGATCAGCCGCGAGCTGGAGGCCGGCACCTACCGGCTGGCCTGGACCCAGAGCGTCACCCGCACCCGCTGGCTGGCCGTCAAGCTCGGCCTCGGGTGCCTGGTCAGCATCGCGACCGCCGGGCTGCTCAGCCTCATGATCACCTGGTGGGGCAGCCCGATCGACCAGCTCAACGACTCCCGGCTGTCCCCCCTGACGTTCGGCGCCCGCGACCTCACCCCGGTCGGCTACGCCGCCTTCGCCTTCGCTCTCGGCGTCACCATCGGGCTGCTCCTGCGCCGCGCCGTGCCGGCCATCGCCGTCACCCTCGCAGTCTTCGCCGCCGTCCAGGTCGCGGTGCCCCTCGCGGTGCGGCCCTACCTCATCCCGCCCGTCCGCACCGTCTCGCCGCTCACCACCAGCAACATCACGGGCACGGGCGACGGCGGCCCCGGCGCGCCCGGCGTCGGCGGGCAGCCGGGCCCCAACTTGGCCCTGGGTGCCAAGGTGGACATACCGGGTGCCTGGGTCTACTCAGTCCAGTTCACCCTCCCAGGCGGCAGCACCAACCTCGGCCCGGAACCCCAAGCATGCATCTCCGGATCGGGCAACGCGTGCGACACCGCACTGGCCAGGCTCCACCTCCGGCAAGTGGTGACCTACCAGCCCGCCAGCCGCTACTGGGCATTCCAATTCGCGGAAACCGGGTTGTACCTCCTGCTCGCCCTCCTGCTGACCGGATTCTGCATCTGGCGGGTCAAGCTGCGGTCATGACAAGGTGGGGCCGGTGGAACTTCTCAACGGGAGCTGGGTCACTGACGGTGGCCTGGAGACTGACCTGATCTTCAACCACGGCGTGGACCTCCCCGAGTTCGCCGCCTTCCCGCTGGTTGACACCGCCGAGGGGGGCACCCTGCTCGGCCGGTACTACGCCGAGTACGCCGTGATCGCCGCGGCCGCCGGTGCGGGGCTCCTTCTCGAGACGCCGACGTGGCGAGCCAACCCTGACTGGGGACGCATCTTGGGCTATGACGCGGTGGCCCTCGACCGGGCCAACCGCGCCGCCGTTACCCTGGCTCGTGCGGCGGCCGATGCAGCCGAGGTGCCCCGTAGCCGCGTGTCCGGCTGTGTGGGCCCGCGCGGCGACGGATACCTCGCGGGGGGTGCGGATCCCGACGAAGCCGCCAGCTACCACGCGCCGCAAATCAGGTCCCTGGCCGAGGGCGGCGCGGACCTGGTACATGCGATGACGATGACCGAACCGGCCGAGGCGATCGGGGTGGTGCGCGCTGCCCGGGCCGCCAACGTGCCGGTGGCGATCTCCTTCACCGTCGAGACCGACGGCCGGCTCCCGGACGGCAGCACCCTGGCAGAGGCGATCACCGCGGTGGAGACGGCCGCCCCCGCGGACTATTACGGCGTGAACTGTGCGCACCCCGCCCACGTCCTTGCCGGACTCGACGGCGGAAGCTGGCAGGAGCGGCTGACCTTCTACCGCCCGAACGCCTCGACCCTGTCCCACGCCGAACTCGACGTCATGGAAGAGCTCGACGCCGGGGACATGCCGCTGCTAGTGAGCGCCACCCAGAAGCTGCGCGAAAAGCTTCCCGCCATCGCGGTGCTCGGTGGGTGCTGTGGCACCGACAGCCGTCACGTCGCCGCGCTCTGGGGCGTTTAACTCCCCCGTCGCCCCTCCCCGCCGATCCCCCGGCAAAGCCTTAGGGTGCTGCCATGGCATGGACTTTCTCCGGAGCATTCCTGGATGGCCTCGAGGGCGAGCGCGTGGTTGTCGGAACTGGCGATCCAGAGGAGCTTCCCGGCAGGTTCGCGCTGGCGGGGCTCGTTGACGCGCACTCGCACCCCACTGTCGCCGTCGACGAGCGCGGCCCCTACCTCTCGGACGACGACTATGGCGCCGCGCGGCTGGAGGAATACGCGGCCGCCGGGGTCACGGTGATCCGCGACACCGGCGGCCGCAGCCAGGTCACCCTCAGCTTCGCCCGCACGGCGGTAGCCGGGCGGCCGGTCGTCACCGCCGCCGGCCGGTTCCTCGCCCCGGCGAACCGGTACTTTCCGCGCATGCACACCCCTGTCGCGCCGGACGAGCTCACCGCGGCGATCCAGGCCGAGGTGGCGGCCGGGGCGGCCTGGGTGAAGATCATCGGTGACTTCCCTCAGTGGGCCGACGACGGGCCGGTGCCGCAGTCGACGGTGGCGACATACGACCTCGAAACGCTGCGCCAGGCGGTCGATGCCGCCCACGCCGGCGGGGCGCGGGTCGCGGTGCACAGCAGCCTCCCGGATTCCGGGCTGGCAGGGATCGGGGCCGACTCGATCGAGCATGGCCAGTCACTCGCTCATGCTGAGCTTGACGCACTCGGCGCCCGCGGCGGTGCCTGGACGCCGACGCTCTGCGCCGTGCTGCAGACCCGCGACTCCCCTGATCCTGAGATCCGCGGGCGAGTCGGCGAATTGCGCGAGCGTCTGCGCGACTGCCTGCCGTATGCCGTCACTCACGGTGTGCGTATATTGACCGGCACCGATGTCGTCGGCACGATCGCGGACGAGATCGCGCTCCTGGTCGACCACGGCCTCACCGCCAGGCAGGCTATCGCCGCGGCGGGCTCAGCCGCGCGTGACTTCCTCGGCATCCACCCGGAGGGTGACATCGTGACTTACCACGATGATCCGCTCGAGGACCCCGGCGTGCTCGCCCGCCCGGCAGCTGTCGTGGTTCGCGGCCTGCGCGTGCGTTGACCGCAGGCGTCCGGCTTTATATCAAGGAGAAATGGACGAGCCACAGCGCGAGCGCGACCCGGAGAGCTACTTCGGCGCCGGGATCGGCGGAGGAAGCGGTCTGTTCACCGCCGGGCGCAAGCCGGATGGACCGCACTCCCCCGCGCCCGCCACGCCGTCCGTCGCCACAGTCACCGAGCCCGCCCGTGAGATCCCCGTCCACGAGGAGACCGACGTACTCGTGGTGGGCGGCGGTCCGGCCGGAACAGCGGCTGCTGTCGCGGCGCGGCGGCTTGGCCAGCGAGTAACCCTCGTCGAGCGGTACGGCGACCTCGGTGGCCTGTCGGCCGGCGGACTGGTGATCTGGATCGACCGGATGACGGATTGGGAAGGCACCCCGGTCATCGCCGGCATCGGTGCCGAGCTGCTGGACCGGCTGCCCGCGGGAGCCCTCGCCGGGCCCGGCCCGGAGCTGTGGGGGTCGACCGACCCCGAGCAGGTGGCGTACTGGCGCGAGCGGCTGTCCGCGTTCCGTGAGACCGTCTGCCGCTCGCCGATGATCGACCCGGAGTGGCTCAAGATCACCTCACACGAACTCCTGGTCGGCGAGGGAGTGCGTGTGCTGCTGCACTCCTGGGTCGTCGCCGCGATCAGCGACGAAGGCACCGTGCGCGGCGCGATCTTCGAGAGCAAGCAGGGGCGCCGCGCGATCCTCGCCAAGGTCGTCGTTGACGCCACCGGCGATCTCGACGTCATCGCGCAGGCCGGCGGCGCGTTCGTCACCGACGCCGAGAAGGACGGCACGGGCGGCAACGTCCAGCACTGCGTGAACACCGCTTTCACTTGGACGGGTGTCGATATGCGCAGGTGGCTGGCATTCAAGCGAGATAACCCGGCGGCCCACCACGCCCTGATGAACCGCGGCCGCGACCTCCTCGGCTTCGTGGACACACCGCATGTCGGGTGGCGCGACGACGTCGTGGTATTCATGGGCCCCCGGCTGTCCGGCTACAGCGGTCTCGACGTCGAGCACCTCAGCATGGTCGAGCTCGAGTCCCGCCGGCGGATGGTCGCCCACCTGGACTTCTTCCGCAGCGAGGCGCCGGGTTTCGAGAACGCGTGGATCATGCTCGCCGCGCCGCAGATCGGCGTGCGGATGACCCGTCGCCTGGCGGGTTTGCACCCGATGACGTCCGCCGAATGGAAGGCAGGGGTGCGCCATCCCGACGAGGTGGGTGTCTCCCCTTCCCCGTCCCAGAAGTTCCCGACCATCTCGGTCCCGTATCGCGCCCTAGTGCCGGAACGACTCGACGGCGTGGTCGTCGGCGGCCGTCACGTGGCCAGCGACGCTGCCACCCAGGCCTTCATGCGGGAGATCCCGCAGTGCTGGATGACCGGGCAGGCGGCAGGAACCGCCGCGGGCCTCGCGGCCCGCACCGGCCTGGCGCCCCGTGCGATTGACGTCGAGGAACTCCGCAAAGAGCTCCGCCGGCAAGGCGCGTTCCTGCACGAGCCGTAGGTGGCGGCGGACTCAGACGCCGAGGAAGGCGCCGATCATCTCAGTGACAAAAGCATGGTCGTCGGCCTGAGGCAGGCCGGACACGGTGACCGTGCCGACAACGCCCACGTCCTTGATGCGGACCGGAAAGCCGCCGCCGTGCGCCGCGTACAACCGCGGCTCGACGCCCCGTGCCTCGTCCAGCGCTGACCCGCTCAGCGCCAGCCGACGTCCCACGAGGTAGGAGGCCGCGGCGAACCGGTTGACCACGTTGACCTTGCGCTCGACCCACGAGTCGTTCTCGGCCGTGGTGCCCGGCAGCGCAGCGTGGAACAGCTGCTGGCCGTGGCGCCGTATGTCGATCGTGATCGGCAGTTCCCGGTCCGTCGCGGCCGCCACCATCGCGCTGCCGAGCCGCCAGGCGTCGGCGTTGTCGAACCGGGTGAATACCAGCCGTCTCTCTTGTGCCTCGAGCGAGGCGATCAGGTCCTGCTGATCGTCGGTCATGCGCCCTAGTGTGTCATTAGTGCCTGGGCAGCCAGCCTGAGTGAATCGATGTGCGGGAGGTTCGATGACTATCAAGATCGCCTGCGTGACATTTGACTGCAGCGACGCCCTGGTGGTCGGCCGCTTCTGGTCGGCGGCGATCGGGCGCCCGCTCGATCCGGAGGCGTCCAGTGAGTTCGCCAGCATCGGATTCCACGGACGCCGGGACAGGGCGGGATGGGGTCCGGTCGAACGCGACGCCGAGCCCACCTGGCTGTTTGCCCGCGTGCCAGAGGCGAAGACGGTCAAGAACCGCGTGCACCTGGACGTCATCGCGACCGACCAGGAAGCCGAGATCGCCCGCCTCGTCGAGCTCGGCGCCACGCGCGTCGCTGACCGAGACGAGTACGGGTACACCTGGACGCTCATGACTGACCCGGAAGGCAACGAGTTCGACCTCGCGAAGGCCCTGTGAGCAGGTAGGGAGCCGTCTCAGCCGATCAGCAGCACGAGCTTCCCGCGCGGGTGGCCCTGCTGGCCCACCCGGTGCGCCTCGGCAACATCAGCGAGCGGGAAGGTCTGCGCGACCGGGAGTGAGAAACGCCCGGACTCGACCAGCTCGCCGATCTCGCCGAGCACGTAAACCGCGCGGCCGGCGTCACCGCTGCTGAACCTCACCCCGTGCTCGCGGGCGCCGATCCAGTCGGCGATCGTGATGACGTGATCGGCACCCCCGGCCAGCTCGATGAGCTCGGGCAGCACCCCGCTCC
>Ga0335072_10008477_pt1 | contig 14900 bp, 14 predicted proteins | sample Lox_Sample_21_FD_206725 | JGI IMG/M metagenome (GOLD analysis project Ga0335072, IMG submission 206725) | Soil microbial communities from Loxahatchee National Wildlife Refuge, Florida, United States - Lox_Sample_2.1 | ecosystem: Environmental > Terrestrial > Soil > Wetlands | place: USA... | reverse complement strand
CAGCCGTCTGTCTATCGGCCATTCGACGAAGCGTTTGCTGGCGTAGGTGGAACTCAAAAACCCCCATGCCATAGCGTCCAATTCGGTGTCCTGCGGTTCGACGGCGGGGCGCATGCTAATTGTCTTTCTTCGGTCAACGGGAAGTGATCAAACAGTGTTTTGTCGTCGCGCCGACTCCACCAGCAGACGCTGCTCGGCCGTGGCTATCGTGCGCCGCGCTGCCGCAGCGGCGTCGGGGTTCACCGACACCGAGGTGATGCCAAACCGAACTAGGTGCTCGGCGAACATCGGATTAGTCGACGGAGCCTGGCCACAGAGCGAGGAGGATATTCCCAACTTCCTTGCCGTGCTGATGATCTGGCCGATAGCATCCAGCACCGCTTCATCCGATTCATCGAATAGCTCAGCACACACGTCGGAATCTCGATCTACCCCCAACATCAGTTGGGTGAGGTCGTTGCTGCCAATCGATACCCCGTCGATGCCCATCCCGACATAGCTTGGCAGCCAATGCATCACCGATGGCACCTCAGCCATCACCCAGCGATGCAGACCGCGCTGACGGCCGAGCGGGCTGGCGTCGATCAGAGCCAAGCACTCTTCAAGCTCCCAGCGGGTCCGTACGAACGGAATCATCAAGTGCAGGTTCGGGCTCTCCTCACGCACCCGGGCGATCGCCTCGAGTTCGAGCGCGAACAGATCCGGCTCTTTGACGTAACGGTAACAACCTCGGTAGCCGATCATCGGGTTGTGTTCGACCGGCTCGTACTTGTCGCCACCGATCAAGCCGCGGAACTCGTTGCTGCGAAAATCGGTTGCGCGGTATACGACCGGCCGCGGCTTGAAAGCCGTGGCGATGTGGCCCACGGATTCGACGAGCGCACTGACCAACCCCGCCTGCTCGCCCTTCGCAATGAGGTCGCGCGGATGCCGCCCTGAAAGTGCCTGTGTCAGCATGAATTCAGCGCGCAGCAGTCCCACTCCGTCCACGTCTTGGTCCGCGACTGCATCGGCGGTGTCGGGCATCGCGAGATTGACGTAGACCTTGGTGGCCGTGACTGGTGTGGCAGCGGGCGCTGTGGCGCTTCGCCCGGTGGTCGAAATGTGAGGGGTGACGCGTCCGACGACCACCTGTCCACGAGTTCCGTCGACAGTGACTATTGTCCCGTCGTGCAGCTCGGTGGTCGCGTGCCGCGCCCCGACCACACATGGCACACCCAACTCGCGAGCCACGATCGCTGCGTGACAGGTCATTCCGCCGGTTTCGGTGACGAGCGCGGCGGCGCGGCGGATGGTGGGCAGCCAGTCCGGGTTGGTCATCGGGGCAACCAAGACCTCCCCGTCTGACAACCGATTCCCGTCCTCCGGTTGCAGCAGCACCCGGACTGGTCCCGACGCCGACCCCGGAGCTGCAGACAGGCCCCGGACCAGCACCTCATGCTCACCGGAACCGCTGGCGGCGCCGCCCAACGTCGTGATCGGGCGGGCCTGCACCAGCCAAGTAGTCCCCGATGAAATGGCCCACTCCACGTCTTGCGGGCAGCCGTGGTGGCGCTCCACGGCGATCGCCAGCTCGGCGATTGTGCGCAGCGAATTGTCGTCGAGGACACGCGAGTTGGCCTTCGCCGGTTCAAGGGTCACGGTCGTGTCTGAACCATCCGGACCGGAGATGATCTTGAAGGTCTGATATCCCACCTGGGAATCGACGACTTGTAACGTCTGCTTGTCGACAACGTAGGTGTCCGGCTGCACTTTGCCGGACACCACTACCTCGCCCTGCCCAAATGCGGCCTCAATAACGATGTGGTCTTCGCCGGTGCTGGGATCCTTGGTGAACGCGACGCCGGCCTGTTCGGGGGCGATCATCTGTTGGACCACAACCGCCATCGCCGGGTCGGCGCGGAAGCCGCGGCTGGACCGGTAGGTGAGCACGCGGGGCGTGAAAAGCGATGCCCAGCAGCGTTGAACGGCGTCGATCAGCGCATCTTCGCCGGTAACGTTTGTGACGGTCTCGTTCATACCGGCGAAGGATGCGTCGCGGCCGTCCTCTCCGGTGGCTGAGGACCGGACCGCGACGACGACATTGGCTCCCAGCCGCCGGTAGGCGGCCAGCACCTGATCGCGGACACTGTCCTCGACGCCGGCCTTGGCCACTAGACCCCGCATTCGATGGCAGAGTTCGTTGAGTCGCTCGCCGTTGTTGACGCATGTCAACCCTTCGCGGTGCAAAGCGGTGAGCTCGCTAGCGACGCCGCCCGCCTGCATCGAATCGAAGTAGCTCGCCCGCATCAGGACGAAGCCCCCGGGCACCGGCAGCCCTGCCGCCACCAGCTCACCAAGGTTGGCACCCTTACCGCCCGCATCTTCTGCGTCGGTGATCCGCAGCGACGCTATGTCGCGCACGTAAGTTTGGGTTTCCATAGCTTCTCCCTGACGCGCACACTTTCCGGGCATTCGTGACGCTAGCGGCGGGGTCGCTGTCGCGAACCGGCCAGTGGGCACCATTGGGTGTGACCAAAGTCCCTCATTCCAGCGCTTGCTGCCAGAGCTTCTCGGCAGCGCAAACGGATTCCGATAATGGTCGGCTGGTGTCGATGCGATGCGCCTCGGGCCACCGGCGACTGCCGTCGGCTAACACGGCCGCTATCTCCGGGGTCGCGTCCGAGAACCCGCCCGCCGGCCTGGTAGCGACCCGATGCGCGGCGGCGCCAGCCGGCGTGTCGCACATCAACTCAAATTCGGCGGAATGCGTCCGGATAGCGAGCTGCCTGGCCTGATCACGGCGGTGCGGGTCGCGCCACGTCCCGTCGAGGATCACCGACTGGCCGTTGCTCAGCTGAATGTGGGCCTGGCGCAATACCTCGCCGTAGACTGCGGCGACGTTTGCATCGGAGTACAGGCCGGCGTCCAGGACACCTACCTCGCCACTGATAGCGCCTGAATTCAGCATCGAGCGCCGCACTTCATCGGTGGAGATCACTGCAGCACCAACCTGATTGGCCAAAGCGTGTGCCAATGTGGTTTTCCCTGCCCCCGGTCCGCCGCCGACCACCGCCAGCCGCAATGAGCACACCTGCAGATGTTCGAGCGCGACATCGATGTGGCGTGATGCATCCGCGGCAGCGTCGCTATGGCCCTGCGTGAACCGCACGCAGTCGACTTTGGCGCGGACCAGGGCGCGGTAGGCGATATAGAAATCCCTTAGCGAGTGCGGAGCCGGATCGTCAGCCAGCCTGCTGTACTGACCTAGAAAGAGCTCGCCAAGGTCTTTGCGACCCAGGAACTCTAGATCCATGGCCAGAAACGCGGCGTCATCGATCGTGTCGACGTAGCGCAGATTGTCGTCAAACTCTAGGCAATCCAACATCTCCGGCCCGTCGGGAAGGCAGAAAATGTCGTCGGCGAGCAAATCGCCGTGTCCATCGACGATTCTGCCGCCGCGAACACGTCCGGTGAACAGTGGCTCGCGGCCGGCGATGAATTCCGCGGCCAATCGTTTGATGGCGTCCATGCGTTGCCGGTTTACCACCGTGCCGACAAACTGTTGCAGCTCCGCAAAGTTGGCCTCCCAGCGGGTTCTGACCGCAGCGGCGGTGCCTTGCGTCGCGACATTCTTGCCGCGTTCGGCGGTTTTGTGGAAGCCCGCAAGTCGCTCGGCGATTGCCATCAGCTGCTCAGTGACCGGTTGGCCAGACCGCACCATGGTCGCTAACCGACACGAGTCCGGACGCCGCTTCATGACGAGCACCGGCTCATTCGTGCCGGCCCATTCGGCGCTGAGGTGGGCGAGGCCCAGATAGCTGTCAGGCGCTAGCCGCCGATTGAGTTCCAGTTCGCGCCGGCAAGCCCGTTCGCGCCGTTCGGGGGTGCTGAAATCCACGAACTCGGTACGAATCGGTTTCTTGATCTTGTACGCCTGATCCCCGATGAGCACGACGAGCCCGGTGTGTGTCTCGTGTATCTCGCTGTACGGTTCGATCGCCTTTTGGATGGCCATCGCGTCACCCATAAGCACATTCTGGTTGCCGGCGTGTGCTCGCGAAGCGGTCCGAAGACCCCGGTAGCCGGGCAATATGCCGCGACGTCAAGGGACCAAGGACCCTGGCTTCAGATGCCAGGACCCACCAGAGTCGAAGCTATGACGAAAACAACAGTGGCGAGCCAGGTCCTGGAATTTCGGCGCTGACTATTGGAGCGGGAGATGTTCGAAGCCCCAACGAAGTACGGTGTAATCGTCGCGGTCGACGGTTCGGCGGAATCAGATGCCGCTGTATCTTGGGCGGCGCGTGAAGCATCGTTGCGTCATGAAAACGTCACACTGATGCATGTCGTGCAACCTGTGGCCCTCAGCTGGCCGGTCACCCCCGAGCAGACGACTTTCGCGGAATGGCAGGAGGATAACGCGCGACACGTTATCGATCAGGCGTGTGACCGCCTCTGCGCTGACATGCACCAGCCACACCCGCCTGGCTATGAGACAGCAGTGCTGCATGCGCATCCCGTGGAAGCGCTCGCCGACGCCTCCAGGGACGCCAGCATGATCGTCGTGGGAAGCCATGGCAGGGGTGCGTTCGGCCGCCTGTTGCTGGGTTCGGTCAGCAGGGGTCTGGTCGAGCATGTGCACTGCCCTGTCGCGGTGGTTCATAGCGAGGAAGCATCCACTCCGATCGACCCGAAGGCGCCGGTTCTGTTGGGCGTCGACGGTTCTCCCGCCTCCGAAGCCGCAACTGAATGGGCGTTCGATGAGGCATCGCGGCGGGGCGTGGAGCTGATCGCGCTGCATGCGTGGAGCGATATAGCGGTTTTCCCGATCCTTGGCATGGATTGGCGGACATATCAGGGCCAGGGTGAGGAGCTGTTGGCCGAGCGCCTGGCCGGCTGGCAGGAACGCTATCCCGACGTCCGCGTCAGTCGGCGGCTGGTCTGTGACACTCCCAGGCGCTGGCTGATCGAGGAATCCCACAGGGTGCAGCTGGTCGTTCTCGGCCGCCGCGGACGTGGCGGCTTCACCGGTTTGCGTCTCGGCGGCGTCAGCGCAGCGGTCGCACGATCTGCGAGGGTGCCGGTAATCGTCGTTCCCACTAGTAGCGAAAACGTTGTTGGCCCTGTTGCCGTCGCACTGTGACGAACGGCTCAGGGCGGGTTGAGATCTCGGATGACAGTCTTAAAACGAAAGGTAAAGCAATGGCATCTTCACAACAACCCCAGAACAGGACGCGCATGTTCGCTCGCGTGATGGGACCGTACTTGGCCATCATGGCGGCGACAGCCGCTTTGCGGCCTGCCGATATGAGAGCGATGCTATCGGCATTCGAAGCAGACCCGTTGTGGTCATGGGTAACTGGTGCGTTCATTTTGCTGTTCGGTCTCGTGGTCATTGCCCTTCATCCATATTGGCGGGGCGCCGCGGCAATTATCATCTCGGCACTGGGCTGGCTTGTCGCGGTCAAGGGGCTGCTATTGGTCGCTGGCCCACACACCTACTTTTCTATGGCCAACGCCGCAGTTGAGGCAATGACTTGGTGGCGTGCCGGCGCCGTTGTCGAGGTTGTGATAGGCCTGTATTTGGCCTACGTCGGCTGGGTTCCGGCGAGGACCCTCCCTGTGCCGCAACCGGCGAGCTCAACTCCGGACCTGCCCCGCGCCGCTTGATCATCAGCACGCATGTCCATTGACAGGTTGACGAATAGCCTAGGGCAGTTGGGACTTCAGACCCTGTGGTGCCGCGACACACCGATGATCGAATATTCCTACGAGATTACATATCTCGGGTAAATACACCGGCTGTCGGAGGATGGCGGCCCTCAATGGAGGTAGTGCAATGGAGTCGTCAAACAAACCCCAGACCACGACACGAATGTTCGCTCGCGTGATCGGCCCGTACATGGTCATTCTCGCAGTAATAGCCGCTTTGCGGCCGGACGATTTACGGGCGATGCTTTCGAAATTCGAAGCGGACCCGTTGATGTCATGGCTAACTGGGGTATTCACTCTGCTGCTCGGCCTTGTTGTCGTCGCTCTCCATCCGTACTGGAGAGGCGGGGCGGCAATCATTGTGTCGGTGGTGGGTTGGCTTGCCGCAGTACAGGGGCTGCTGTTGGTGGTCGGCTCTCACGCATACTTTGCGGTTGCCGCGTCCGCGGTCGACACAATGGGTTGGGCGACTGCCGGCGCTGCCGCGGAAGTGCTGATCGTACTGTTCCTGGGGCTATATCTATCTTTGGTTAGCTGGGTGCCCGGTCGGGGCCGTCCGGTGTCACAACAGGCGAGTTCGACTCCGGACCTGCCGCGTGCTGCCTGACTGGCGAATGCGTCACGACGAAGGCGGCGACTCTACCGGGTCGCCGCCTTTCGCCACCGTAAGGATGACCAGACGCTGTGGCCAAACAAACGACCTTCGATCCCTGCGCTGGTCACGCGTACCGTCGAAATACGACGACCAAGGCAAAGGAAGACATGCCATGGCGGCCTCCACGCCTGGACCCGAGATGTCCACAACCGGCTCGAGCACCGTGCGAAGTGGTTCTTTGGCGGGGCCCTGATCGTTGCCCTCCTTGTTGGGGGCTCCGCGGGAATAACCGTTGCAGACCACACCCGCCAGATCCGATCTGCGGGTTGTCATTCGCGGACGATGAGCACCGAAGATTCGGCATGCCGGAAGACGGGATGGTCCTGCGGCCCAACGATCTGCGCAAGTTGCCCGGCGTCGGCGGCGCCGACAACAGCCATCGGCACCAGGTCATTGATGGTACTCAGAAAATGCGTGACGTCGCGGCCCGTCGTCACGGGGTAGATGTGGACGTCCGGATACCAGCGTCTCCATGGCCACAAGCGGTTGTCCAGTTCGTGAGACGGCACCTCGTCGGCATCTGCTGGCGCGGTGCCGATAGCCAGCACCGGCAACTTGCGCAGCTGTGCTTCTCTCATCGCCTGATCGATGACGATATCGCGGTCAGGGGCGTCGTTGACCTCCACCACGATCCAGTTGATGTCCGGTCCAGGCCGACCCGGCTGAGAGCGGATTATCGCGACCGGACATAACGCCTTCTCTGCGACTTCGGTTGTGGTCGAACCCAACAGCGCCCGAAAATAGCGGTCGATCCCCACCGATCCGACACAGATCATGTCCGCGTCGTCGGATTCGGAAACCAAAATCGCACCCGGTGACCCGCGCAAGATGTCTGTTTCAACTTTTATCGGTCGTCCCATCGCCTCGACCGCGAGTCGTGCCGTCTGTAGCGATGCCTCGGCATGTGCGACGTCTCGGTGGTAGTCCTGCGCGGAGGGATGAGTTGCCTTGATGATCGCAAGCAGCAGCAACGAGGCCCCACGGCCGACGGCTTCCTCTGTCGCCCACTCAGCAGCATGGACCCCTGCCGGCGAGCCATCGATGCCGACGATGACAGCAGGTCGAATTCGTCTGTCGCTCATAGTATCCTCCGCGTTCCGCTATCCTCATGCCGTCGGCCGCCGTCTGTCGCGCTGACGTCAGGCTTTGCCAGCCGATACACGTCGACCAAACGCGTGAGGTCACTTGGGGTGACGATGCCAACGACACATGCCCCGTCGACAACGAGCGCACGATTGCCTTGACTGGACGCCAGCCGTTCAAGCAGCGCGGTGACACTCTCGTCCGGTGTTGCGATCGGCACGCTGCTCAACGGCACAGCGACATCGCCAACAAGGGTGGTGGAGCGATTGCCCGGCTCAACCTGACGCAACTGGGTCAGCGTGATCAGCCCCGAGATCGACCCATTGCGGTCCTTGACCGGATACGCCGAATGACGATCGCCGAGCAAATACCGTTCGATGAAGTCCTGCACAGTGATCCACGCCGGCGCCGTATGCGGGTTGGGAGTCATTGCCTCGCCGACACGTACTCCAGTCAGCGCACTCTGGGTCAGCGCCGCTGCCTCATCTGTGTGTGCGGCGGTGAAGATGAACCAGCCGATGAATGCCAGCCAGACTCCGGCGACCATGGCTCCGGCCAGGAACTCGAGCAGCCCGAATGCGATCAGGACAAAGGCGAGCGTGCGTCCGGCCCGGGCTGCGCCGACGGCGGCTCGTGTCGGGTCACCGTGGCGGCGCCAAAGCCATGCGCGCAGCACTTGGCCGCCGTCCAGCGGCGCGCCGGGCAGCAGATTGAAAATGCCGAGCAGTGCATTGATTCCAGCTAGCCACCATGTGACACCGACGGCCAGCTGCCCTACTCCCAGGATTCGCAATCCCGCCGCGGCGCCGGCAAACAGCGCTGCCAGCAGCAGGCTCGTCGCGGGGCCCGCCACCGCGATCCGAAATGCGGACTGCGGTGTTTTCGCCTGGCCGCCAAGGCGTGTGACGCCGCCGAAAATCCAGAGCGTTACGCCGAGCACTGGGATACCTGCGCGTCGGGCCACGATGGCGTGCGCCAGCTCGTGGGCGAGCAACGATGCGAGCAATACTGTGGCGCCGCACGCACCGGCGATCCAATATGACCCGGCCGCGTACCCCCCGGCAGTAACGGGCAGGGTCGAGGCCAAGCTCCAGGTGAACAACCACAGGATGACCAGCACGCTCCAGTTGGCACTTACCGGAAACCCGGCGATGCGTCCTAACGGGATGCCGCCCATGCTGTAAACCTCCACAAGTCAGTGGTGAAAGAGATTTTGACGTTCGATCTACTGTCGGGCGACGATCACCGGCACGCGCGCCGCTTGCGCCACGGCCGTGCTCACCGATCCCAGCAACATGCCGGAGAACCCGCCGCGGCCGTGGCTGCCGACGACCAGCAGTTGCGACGACGCGGCCTCATCCAGCAGATGACGAGCCGCGGCGTCCAGCACAACCTTGCGTCGCACGGCGACGTCGGGATAGCGCTCGCGCCAGCCGGCCAAACGCTCCGCGAGGGCTTCTTCCCCGACCGCTTGCTGGGCTGACCATTCGATGCTGGGAAGATCGGACACATGCGCATCGGACCATGCGTGGACGGCGACCAGGTCGACACCTCGCCAGGACGCTTCGTCGAAAGCGATCGCTGTCGCTAACTCCGAGGCCGGCGACCCGTCAATGCCGACCACCACCGGCAGCTCCGAAGGTTGCGCCGCGTCGGACATCTCGTCGTGGATCACGGCCACCGGGCAATGTCCGTGGTGGATCAGCCCGGCGCTCACCGATCCGAGCAAAATGCGCTCCACCCTGCCGTGCCCGCGACAGCCCACCACCATCATCTGCGCGTGAGTGGATAGATCGAATAGCGCCGGGCCAATTGCCGAGAAGTACACCTCGACATGTACTTGCAGAGAACTCCCGTTTTTGACGCTATCCTCGGCGAGCTTACGCGCGGCCGAGATAACCTCCTCTCCTTCAGTTTTCCGCCATTCACTGGTTTCGGTAGGGGGCGGAACAGCGCCGCCGCCCAGGGCCAGCATGCCCCACGGCGGTCTCTCGATGATATGGACGATGCTCAACGGGACGTTGCGCATCTCCGCTTCACGCGCGGCCCACTGCACCGCCGAGTCCGATGACGGCGATCCGTCGACGCCGACAACGATTCCTTGGTGTACAGAGCGACTGGACATTTTCGTCCTTCCCGACTGGTGGCTTCGTTGCCCCTGACATTAGAAACCCAGAAGGCGCCGCAGAGGAGTCATTGGTCCTCAATTTTTCGGCCGTAGGGCCCCCTTCCGAATCAGGTGAATCGGCAAGCGGGGTAGACGCTTTCACAGTTGAGCGAAGGGTGAAGTCGAGGCCAAAGTGCTCAACCTGGAAACGGCGAAAAAATCTGCCCGAATGCGGCGCGCCCGGGGTGGGGTCATCCGGTCTCAAAGCCAGGCAATCCGGCACCTGAGAACCGCGATTCGGGCAGATCTCGTCAATGACTCTTGCAGCGCTCGGATGGTTCCCCTAGGGCCAAAGGTCACCTGTCGTCCCGACTCGGCAAACGAATGCCGACGAACGACCCCGGCAACCCGGGACTTCCGTCCCTACCGCGGTGTGGGGCCAAGTGGTCGAATCATCGTCGTAGCCAATGACGAATCAGCAGCAGGAGGCTGGTATGAGCACACTTCCCATCAAACGTCAGCAGCGCTCGCTGTTTCCTGAGTTCTCTGAGTTGTTCGCCGCATTCCCGTCGCTTACCGGTCTGCGCCCAGCTTTCGACCCGCGATTGATGCGACTTGAGGACGAGATGAAGGAGGGCCATTACGAAGTGCGCGCCGAGATCCCCGGCGTCGATCCGGCTAAAGACATCGACATCACCCTTCGCGACGGCCAGCTGACGATCAAGGCCGAGCGCAGCGAGAAGAAGGAATTCGACGGGCGGTCGGAGTTTTCCTACGGCTCGTTCGTCCGCACGGTGTCGCTGCCGGTTGGTGCCGACGAAGACGACGTCAAGGCCAGTTATGACAAGGGCATCTTGACGGTCTCCGTCGCCGTCAAGGAATCCAAGCCAGCCGAAAAGCACGTGCCGATCGCGTCGGCCAACTGACCCGATTGCGAGGCGGGCCCGCAGCAGCACTCTCCATTGGCTGCGGGCCCGCCTAACCCCTACCCATCATCCGGGCCGCGGCGTTATCCGCGAATGTAGTGAGGACTTGTCAAATGAGTAGAGCGGTCATCCTCGGTAAGGACACGCCAGACCGGGTGTTTCGCAATCGCCGTGAAGCCGGTCAAGTGCTGGCGGGCCTACTGCAGGCCTACCGCGACCGATCCGACGTTGTGGTCTTGGGACTGGCCAGGGGTGGTGTGCCGGTCGCGTGGGAGGTCGCGGCCGCATTGCGTGCTCCGCTTGATGCATTCGTCGTGCGCAAGCTCGGGATCCCGGGCCATGAAGAGTTTGCGGCGGGCGCGCTCGCCAGTGGCGGCCGCGTCGTGCTCAATGACGATGTGGTGAGAGGGCTGGGTATCAGCCCACAGCAGTTGCGGGATGTCGCCGAACGTGAAGGCCGCGAACTAATCCGACGCGAAGCCGCCTACCGCGATGGTCGTCCACCGACCGATGTGACCGGAAAAACTGTCATCCTGGTCGACGACGGGCTGGCTACCGGCGCGAGCATGTTTGCCGCCGTGCAAGCCCTGCGCGAGGCCGAACCGGCGCAGATCGTCATTGCGGTGCCTGCAGCACCGGAGTCCACGTGCCGCGAGTTCGCCGGCTTGGTAGACGACATGGTCTGCGCATCGATGCCTACTCCGTTCTTCGCGGTTGGCGCATCCTTCTGGGACTTCAGCCAGGTCAGCGATGAAGAGGTCCGTACCCTGCTCGCCACCCCGACGACCGGTCCGAAGCTAACGCCCGTTGCCGAGACAGCCGTCGATGTCCTGCGGCGCGTCGCGGTCGACGCCCCAGCCGGTGTGCCACCGCGAGAAATGTTGTCCGAGTTGATCGGTGACGCACGGATTGTGCTCATCGGCGAGAGTTCGCATGGGACCCAGGAGTTCTATCGGGCCCGCGCCGAGATCACTAAATGGCTGATCGAGGAGAAGGGGTTCTGCGCGGTGGCCGCGGAGGCGGACTGGCCGGACGCCTACCGGGTGAACCGGTACGTACGCGGGCAGGGTACTGACGTCACCGCCGTTGAGGCGTTGCGCGGATTCGAGCGTTTCCCGTCGTGGATGTGGCGCAACACCGCGGTCCGCGACTTCGTTGAGTGGCTGCGGGTCAACAATCGGCGCGCAAGTTCGCAGCATCGCCGCCAAGCCGGTTTCTACGGGCTCGATCTCTATAGTCTGCATCGGTCGATGCAAGAGGTGGTCAGCTATTTGGAGAAAATTGACCCGGTAGCCGCTGCCCGCGCGCGGGACCGCTATGCCTGCTTTGACCACGCATCATCCGCCGACGACGGCCAGGCTTATGGATTTCGGGCGGCATTCGGCGCCGGCCTGTCCTGTGAAAGGGAGGCGATTGATCAGCTCGTGGAGATCCAGCGCAATGCGCTGCGCTACGCACGCCGCGACGGGCTGCTCGCAGAGGATGAGTTGTTCTACGCGGAGCAGAACGCACAAGTGGTGCGCGACGCCGAGCGTTACTACCGCGCGATGTTCGGCGGGCGCGTCACGTCGTGGAACCTGAGGGACCAGCACATGGCCCAGACGTTGCAGGCACTGCTTGACCACCTTGACCCCCGCGACGAGAGCACACCGGCACGAATCGTGGTGTGGGCGCACAATTCCCATGTCGGTGACGCCCGTGCGACCGAGGTCGGCACGGATGGCCAATTGACTTTGGGTCAACTCGCCCGCGAACGCTATCGCGATGACTGCCGGCTGATCGGGTTCAGCACCTACACGGGCACGGTGACCGCTGCCAGCGAATGGGGCGGCGTGGCCGAACGCAAGGCGGTTCGGCCGGCGCTACCGGGAAGCGTGGAAGAGCTGTTCCACGAAACCGGCAACCCGGCGTTCGCCGTTGCGTCCGACAGCGCCGCGGCTGCCGTGCTCGATGTGGTCAGATTGGGCCGCGCGATCGGCGTGATCTACTTGCCGGCGACGGAAAGACAAAGTCACTACTACCATGTCCGCCCGGCGGATCAGTTCGACGCGATGATTCACATCGAGAACACCCAGGCGCTCGAGCCGCTCGAAGTGACCAGCGAATGGATTGCGGGCGAGACGCCCGAAACGTTCCCGACGGGCCTCTAGGGCCGGGTCAGACGAAAGCAACACGATGAGCCAACCCACATCGCTCAATGGACAGCGGGCCACGATCGTGACATTGACAATGAATCCGGCGCTCGACATCACAACCAGCGTTGACCGAGTGCGTCCCACCGATAAGCTGCGCTGCCAGGGAGCCCGGCATGACCCCGGCGGTGGCGGTATCAACGTGGCACGTATCGCAACTGTGCTCGGTGCTGCGGCCTCCGCGGTTTTTCCCGCTGGCGGACCGACCGGCGATGTGGTCGCGGATTTGCTAGTGGAGCAGGGCGTTGCGTTTCATCGGGTCAAAATCAGGGGTCGCACGCGAGAAAGCTTCACCGTCAACGAAGAAAGTAGCGGGCAACAGTATCGCTTTGTGCTACCGGGACCACGGCTGACATTCGGTGAACGGGCACAATGTGTCGACGAACTTCGTGCGGCGGCCCGCTCCGCCCAGTTCGTCGTGGCGAGCGGCAGCCTACCGCCCGGTATGCCCGATGACTTCTATCAACATATAGCCGACTTGTGTACTGATGTCGGGACGCGCTTGATCTTGGACACCTCGGGTACTGGCTTGCAACACATAACGTCGGGGGTGTTCCTTCTCAAATCGAGTGTGCGAGAGCTACGTGAATGCGTTGCGCGTGAACTGGCCACCGAGGCCGATCAAGTCGCTGCAGCGCAGGAACTGATCGAGCGTGGAAAGGCGAAGGTTGTCGTGGTCTCACTCGGTGACCGTGGAGCACTGCTGGCCACGTCTGGTGCCGCTCAACGTGTTTCGGCGATCAGGATGCGGTCGGGAAGTGGCGTGGGTGCCGGTGACGCGATGGTCGCAGCAATTGCAGTCGGCCTGAGCCGAGGGTGGCCGCTATCGAAGTCGGTGCGCTTCGGTGTTGCCGCCGGAGCAGCGATGTTGATGACACCGGGCACCGCCGTATGCAGTCGCAGCGACGTTGAGCGCCTCTTCGAGGTCGTTGCCGAGCCGGCGGACCTCGGCGCAGTAAGCAGTTGAACGACGAACGGGCCGCTCGCTAACAAGTCCTCGTCAGTGGGCCGGCACGCGATATACCGCAGCACCAGCCACGATTCCCGCGCCTGCGGCGACGAGCATTACCGGAGTGCCTGGCGGGATGGCTTCAATTTCACGTTTCAGCGCTGCCACAAGTGAAGCCGTGTGAATGCGTTCGTCGGCGGCCACGACAATGCGTTCGACGGGGAAGCCCAGCTTTGCAGCGAGTTCGACGCGATAGTGGCGATCGGGTGGAGCGGCGATGACGATCGGGATGTCGGATAGGTTGAGCCCCGCTTCCTCGCAGCAACCTCGCACCGCTTCTGCAGCTGCGACGGCCAGCTCGATGGGCATTGCAGCAGACTTGTGGAAACGCAGCACATTGCGAGAACTATCGAAATCTATTGCAGCCCTGAAGTTGTCACCATCGTCCGGATGGTTTGCCCAGTGAACCGGGCCGAGACCATCATCCTGATCGGACCATTTGCACAATAAGGCTGCGCCTGCCGGCGCGAATGGGAACCGCTCACTGGCGCCTCTCCCCGGATCGGCGTCGCTCGCCACGACCAGCGCTCGCGAGATAGTCTGCGATCGCAGAAATCCATCGGCGATTTGCAATGCGGTCAGAACGCCACAGGCGCCGTTGGCGATGTCGAACGAGAACGTGCCGTGCGCATCGCTGTGGGGATCTTCCGGATTGGCGCCGATGTCCTCTTGGATGATTGCCGCCAGCGCCGGCTCACCGAGGTTGCGGTCCCGATAGATGCCGGCATTGATGAGCAGGTCGATGTCTGAGGGCTCCGTGTCGGCGTGCACCAGGCAGCCCTTGGCCGCTTTGACCGCAAGTTGCAGCGCGCTGCGACGGCTGCGCCAATTCCCGCGGGTGACGTCAAGCCCGTCAATTATCGTGCCCATAGCGCTTCACCAAATCTTCGTCGACGGTCAGCAGAACCACCCCGATTTCCAGACCGGATGCCAGCGCGACCAAGGCGATCGTCTCGCCTGGCCGAATATGCCCGGCCTCCAGTTCTTCCACCAGGGCAACGGTGTGGGTGGTCGACGCGGTATTCCCGTACCGATCGACGGTGATGACGGCCGGGTGCCGCGGACCTTCACCGAAAGAAGTCTGCACCGCTGCCATGCCCTTGCGTATCGCGCGCGCTGAGGTCTGATGCGTGATGACGTGGTCGACGTCGTGCATCGAAATACCCACTGTTTCCAGGACTTCTCTGAGCAACCGCGGGGTGTCCAAGATCGCCGCCTTTTGGATCCCGCGGGA
>Ga0335072_10008475_pt1 | contig 14902 bp, 14 predicted proteins | sample Lox_Sample_21_FD_206725 | JGI IMG/M metagenome (GOLD analysis project Ga0335072, IMG submission 206725) | Soil microbial communities from Loxahatchee National Wildlife Refuge, Florida, United States - Lox_Sample_2.1 | ecosystem: Environmental > Terrestrial > Soil > Wetlands | place: USA... | reverse complement strand
CCGCCCTCGCCGAAGCCTGGGACGGGACGGCACCGGTCGATATGGGCACCGGCGGCTCGATCCCGTTCATCGCGGAGTTCCAGGAGGCGTTCCCCGCGGCGAGCATTCTCGTCACCGGCGTGGAAGATCCCGACACCCGCGCGCACGGCCCGAACGAAGGGCTTCACCTGCCGGAGTTCGAGCGCGCTGTCCTGGCCGAGGCGCTGCTCCTCCTGCGTCTCGGCGATCTGGCGCGCCGATAAATGCAGATGTCGGGTCTTTTCCGCGTTTGATGCGGTAGACCGCTGTGTGTGCATGCCGCGAAAGGCGCCCGGCTGAAGCGGCGGCCCATCGCCGCCGCCTGGCGTACCGCTGCGCTGCGCTGCGTGGCGGCTGCCGTGAGCGTCGCTATTGCCGGGGGAACCGCCGCGGCATGTTCCGGGTCACCCGTCCTGTCGCCCCGCACGGCCGGGGCGGGAAGTGACACCAAGAGAGTCACCCTGCGGCTTCCCGTCGCGCTGACCCGGGCGCCGTCGCCGGCCGTTTCCGTGCTGGCCGACGGCGCCCCTGATGTGCTCACCGCGGCGTTCGCCGGGGCGCTGTTCGTCACGTCGCCGGTCGTGGTCATCGCCGCCGCGGGTGGTACCGCGCTGCCGACGGCGGTGCGGGCCGCCCGCGCGGCGCATGCCCCGTTGCTGCTCGCGGTGAAGGTCACGCCACAGCTCACCACCGCCGTGGGGCGGCTGCGCCCGCGGGCCGTCCTTGCCGTGGGCCTGCCGCCAGCGGCCGCGGCGGCGCTGGCGGCCGGGCTGCGCGGCGTCAGGGTGGTCACCCGCGCGGCCGGGCTCCCCGTGACCGCGGCGCCTGCGCCGGTCAGTCGCGTCGGGGTGCTGGTCGGCCGCGGGGAGACCACCCCGGAGATCACCGCGGTCACCGTCACAGCCGAGGCGGCGGGTGCAGCCGTGGTCAGCGTGCGCGGCGGGGATCCGCGGGCCGACCCCGCGGCAATCCGCGTGCTGGCCCGGGTCAGGCCGCTCGACGTGGTAGGGGTGGGCGAGCAGTTCCGGCCCGCTAGCCGCCTGGGCAGCCGGCTGGCCGTGGCGGAGACTGGCCGTCAGCTTCCCGGCGGCGGGCAGGTGATGTTTCCCTGGCGGCGACTGGTGGCGCTGTACGGATACCCGGGGACGCCAGGCCTCGGCGTGCTGGGGCAGCAGGACCTGACCGCCAGCGTGGCCAGAGCGGAGCAGATGGCCGCCGCCTACCAGCCGCTCAGCAGGGTGCCGGTTGTCCCCGCGTTCGAGATCATCGCCACGGTGGCGGAGGCGTCGCCGGGGGCGGACGGAAGCTATTCGTACGAGTCCCCAGTCTCGTCGCTGCGGCCGTGGGTGGACCGCGCGACGGCGGCCGGCCTGTACGTCGTGCTCGATCTCCAGGCAGGGCGCGCCAGCCTGCTCGCCCAGGCCGAGCGCTACCAGTCGCTGCTGCGGCAGCCGGACGTCGGGCTGGCGCTGGACCCGGAGTGGAAACTGCAGCCGGGGCAGAAGCCGCTGCGCCAGATCGGGCACGTCACCATCGGCGAGGTGAACAGCGTCATCGGCTGGCTCGCGACGCTCACCGCGAGGTATCACCTGCCGCAGAAGCTGCTGGTACTGCATCAGTTCCAGCTATCGATGATCGCCGGCGAACCGGATCTTGACACCAGCCACGACGACCTCGCGATCGTCGTCCACATGGACGGCCAGGGCACGCCCGCGGCGAAGCAGGAAACCTGGAACGCGGTGACGGGCGCGGCGCCGCCCGGGGTGTACTTCGGATGGAAGAACTTCCTCGTCAAGGATCACCCGATGCTCACCCCGCGGCAGACGATGGTGACGATGCCGGCACCGGTGATGATCTCGTACCAGTAGCCCGGCCGGCCTGGCCACGAGTCCGGACATGACAGCGCCCCCGGGAGCGTGCGCTCGCGAGGGCGTGCCGTGGCCGGCGCGCAGGTCGCCTCACGGCGAAAGGCGCAACATGGCTCCAGCCGGACGGTATTCCATGAAGGCAGTGAGTAGGCCCGGGGGACACTAACGCACCGACACGAGGATAGGAACGCGAGGCCGGCCGGCACTATTCCAGCCGCGGAGACTACTTGGTGACATTCGTCCATACGGGGACGAAATCCGGTGCCAATGTCCTAGTGTCAGCGCCTGTAGGCGGTGATGACATGGATCGCAGGGCACCGATGGCGGCCGCGCCGGCCCGCCGGGCCAGGTTCCTGCTGTCCGGCGTGCTGGCGCTGGCCGTGCTGGCCGGCGGGAGCCTCTACCTGGCCCGCGGCGAATTCTCCGCCGGCCCGGCGTCGAGCAGGGCGATCGTGAATCCGCGGGCCACCGTGGCCGGATGCGATGCGGCGGCCGCCAGTGCCTGCCCGGGGAACCCGGCTTATCTCGCCATCGCCGCGCCGCCGGCGGTGGTCACGGTCCCGCCGCGCCTGGCCAGGACGTCGGCGTCCGCGTCCTCCCGCTCCCCGTCGGCGCGCCCGGCCGCATCGTCCGCCTCGGCCAGCCCGTCTGCCTCGGCCAGCGCGTCCGCGGCCGCGGACGGCACCGCCGCCGCGCAGGTGCTCGCGCTGATCAACCAGGCCCGCTCCGCGGCCGGGCTGCCCGCGCTGTCGGTCACCGCAGGCCTGGAAACCAGCTCTTCCCGGCACAACCTCCTGATGGCCGGCGGCTGCGGGCTCTCTCATCAGTGCCCGGGCGAGCCGCCGCTCGGTGATCGCGAGACTGCCGCCGGGGTCGACTGGACCGCCGCCGGAGAGAACATCGGCGAGGGCGGCCCCGTGGCCGACACCGTCGCGGCCATCGCCCAGCTGGCGGTCGGCCTGACCCAGTCCATGCTCAACGAGCAGCCGCCGGATGACGGCCACCGGCTGAACATCCTGAGCAGCTCGTTCACCCACATCGGGATCGCGGTCGACCGCGACAGCTCCGGCACCGTCTGGCTCACCCAGGACTTCTCCAACTGAGCCCAGGTTCCCGGAGCTGGGACGCGTGGAAAGATCGTGAGCGTGAACGCGCACGTTCCAGTCGATGACCGCAAGTCAGACAGTAACTTGCGGCGCGTTCTTGAGCGTTTCGACCCCGGCGTGGTCGTCCGCCGGATGGAAGTCGGAGTCCGTCAGCTGCCCGCTTATTCGCGTTTCTTCTGGCCGGTGGACCGGGGCGCGATGGTTCGCTGGAATGTCGATCTGACCTTGCGCTGGATGATAACCGGAACCCCGCCTGATGAGCATGTTCTGTCCGATCTGCTCGAACTGATGCGGGCCAGGGCCGCGGCTGGCCAGCCGCTCGACGACAGCGTGCTTGTCTACCGCCGTGGCGCCCGGATGTTCTGGGAGGCGCTGCTCGACCTGGCGAGCGCGGACGACCGCTCACTGCTGACCGTGCGGGCGGACACGGTATGGGGTTACCTCGAGGACTATGTCGACATGGTCGTCAGGGTGTTCGCGCAGGCGCACCCGGGCCAGGATGACTCCCCGGCCGCGGCCGGGGACCTGCGTGCCCGCGCGCTGTTCGATCGCCTCTGCGCGCAGGTGCCGGTCACGATCGAGGACCGCGACCGCGCTGCCGGGCTCGGGTCCGATCTGGCCGCGCCCGCCTGCCCGTTTACCGCGCAGCTCGGCGGGGCGTCGGTCGCCGACCACGCCGACCTCGCGGCGCGATTGCGCGCCGCCGGGGCGCTCGGGTTCACCGAGGGGATCCGCGTCACCGGGCTGACGTCGCCGGGATTCGGCTGGAGTACTTTCCTGGCCGATCCGCGGCTGCTCCTCGCCCACGATCCGGCCACCGCTCGCGCCCGTCTTGGGGCAGCGGCCGAGAATCTGCGTGCGCTGACCGCCATCGCGGCCCGGTCCGGGTGCCGGGGACGTGTGTCAGCCGATGACTTCCTGCCCGAGCTGCTGGTCGCGGAGACGCCAGAAGTCGCCGACCGCATCGTCCGGCGCGTCTTTGGCCGGCTGGAACGAGCCGATCCCATGGACCTGGCGGCCACCCTGCGATGCCTCGCTGCCCACGGGTTCGACACCGCCGCGGCCGCTGCCGCGCTGCAGTTGCCGGTCAACACGCTGGTCTACCGGATCAGCAGGATTGAGAAGCTGACCCGGCTGTCCCTCGAAGAGCACCGGGACCGGACGCTGGTGCTCCTTGCTGTCACGTGGGAGACCATTTCGAGAGACGAGCGGTCCGCCCCTGCTGAGTGAAGAGCCGAGTGAAGCGCCGGGCTCGGGCGAGGGCGCTGGCTACGCCGGGCCCTTCAGGTCACGGCGCACCTCGTCGGCAAGGTCGTGGATCCGCTGCTCGGTCTGCGTGAGCGTGGCCTCGGCCCTGGCGGTGCGCTCGGCAGCGCGCTGCTCGCGGCGGCTTGGCTTCCGGCCGGCGCGCACGGGCCGCTGGGTCCTCCGGAACAACCTCATGATCCCATCCTCTCCCAGTAGCATCCCGAGACAAATTCAGGCGCTTGCTACCCGGGCCCGGCCTTTCCATGTGAATGGCTGCCATACGGCTTGGTTATTTCCCCGCCGCCACCGCGCCTTGTTACCGTCACCGGGAATGGTGGCGCGGCGCCGCGCGCCCGGGAGGGACGGGATTGATGGGCAGGCTAGACGGCAAGGTAGCGCTGATCAGCGGCACCGCGCGCGGCATGGGCCGGGCCGCGGCGCTCGAGTTCGCGGCCCAGGGCGCGGCGGTGTTCGGCTGCGACCTCGACGAGAAGGCCAGCGCCGAGACCGTCGACCTGGTGACCGCGGCCGGCGGCCGGATGGCCGCGCTGGCACCGGTCGACCTGGCCAGCGCCGAGGGCGCCCGGGCCTGGGCCGGCGCGGCGGTCGCCGAGTTCGGCGGCGTGGACATCCTGTACAACAACGCGTCCGCGCTGCGCAACGGCCCGCTCATGGCGCTGTCCGACGAGGACTGGCACTTCACGATCACGAACGAGCTGGACATCGTCTGGTTCTCCGTCCGCGCGGCGTGGCCCGAGCTGGTGGCGCGGGGCGGCGGGTCGATCATCAACGTCGCCTCGATCGCCGCCAGGTTCGGCGCCCGGTTCGTCGGCCAGGTGCCGCACGGCTCGGCCAAGGGCGGGGTGCTCGCCATGACCAAGCACCTGTGCGCCGCCGGCGGGGCGCTCGGCATCCGGGCCAACGCGATCCTGCCCGGCCTGATCTACACCCCGGAGACCGCCCGCTTCATCGACGACCCGGACGGGCCGCTGCCGTCGATCCTGGCCAGGATCCCGCTTGGCAGGTACGGGCACGCGGCGGAGGTCGCACGGCTCGCCGCGTTCCTGGCCAGCGACGACGCGGCGTTCATCACCGGCGCCGAGATCGCGATCGACGGCGGCGACGGGTCGGTGGCGGCCTGATGAAGTTCGCGCGCTACGAAGACCAGGGTGCCGTCCGCAACGCCGTGCTCGGCGACGGCGGCCGGCTGTACGACCTCGGCGCGGGCCAGGACATCGACGCCCTGATCGAGCGAGGCGGCCGCGCCGCCCTCCTCGACGCGGGGGCGGCCGCGCTCGGCACCGAGGCCAGGCCCGTGGTCGCCGGCGTGCGGTTGCTGCCGCCGCTGCATCCGGCCTCCATCAGGGATTCGGTCTCCTTCGAGGCGCACGTCGAGGGCGCACGCAAGTCCCAGGAGGGCGCCACGGACCCGGTGCCCGCGCGCTGGTACGAGGCGCCGTGCTTCTACTTCACCAACCCGCACGCGTGCGTCGGCGCGTTCGACGACGTGGAGCGGTTCCCCGGCTCCGAACTGTTCGACCTTGAGCTCGAGGTCGGTGTCGTCTACGGCGCTTACGGCAAGAACCTGACGCCGCTGGACGCGGGGCCGGGCATCGTGGGCTACACGATCTTCAACGACTGGTCGGCACGGGACCTCCAGCGGCTGGAGGGCCAGCTGCCGTTCGGCTTCTTCAAGGGCAAGGACGGGGCCCATACGCTCGGCCCGTACCTGGTGACCGCCGACGAGCTCGAGCCGCACCGGACGGCGGACGGTTTTCTCGACCTGACCATGCGCGCCTGGATTAACGGCGAGCTGCTCGGCGAGGATTCCCTGGCGAACATGGCGTTCACGTTCGAGGAGCTGATCAGCTTCGCGTCCCGCGGCGCGGCCGTCGCCCCCGGCGACCTGCTCGCGTCCGGCACCTGCCAGCGCGGCTGCCTCACCGAGATCTGGGGCCGGGCCGGCGAGCGCGTGCCGCCGCCGCTGGTGCCCGGCGACGTGGTCACCCTGGAGGTCGAGGGCCTCGGGACGGTCCGCAACCGCGTCGTCGACCCGGCCCCGTCCCCGCCGATCCCGCAGGCCCGCAAAGGCCAGCCCCGCGGCCCGCGCCACTGAGGGCAGCGGCCGTCACGGCCTGAGGCGCCCCGGACATGGTCATCCCGGCCAGCCGCCACTGGTCACATCAGCCACGTCCGCTGACTTTGCGGCCGCCCCGACCACTTTTGCGGGCCCTGAAACCCGCCGCGGCGGCGTGCCATCGTCAGGGGAGCGTCACGCGGGCCGCTTCCTGCTTGCCTTGGGCGAAACCGGCACGGGCGGCGGGGATGCGGGTCGCCGGATCCGTCTGGTTCGTGCCCATCGCGGCTCGGGAATCGGCGTCCGGTGTGATCACCTCGACGTGGCTGCCCTGCTTGCGCAGGGCCTCGACCTGGCTGGCCAGGTCCACGCCCCATTCCGGTGGTCTGCGCAGGCCCTCGAACTGGCCTGCCTCCGGTGGTGCCTGGCTCCGTCCGCCCAACGGGGAGAGCACCACGACGTTCGCGTAGCCCGCGGCAAGGTCGGCGTTGTCGGGGGAACGCACGCCACCGTCGATGTAGCGACGGCCGTTGATGCCGGCAGTGGGGGCCAGACCGGGCAGCGCGGTGCTCGCGGTGACCGCGTCCACCAGGTCGACGCCGGAATCGCGGTCGAACGCAGTCAGCTCGCCGGTCTGCGCGTCGATGGCCGTCACGACCATCGCCCTGTCCGGCCATTCAGGGCGCGGCAACCTGGCGGCGACCACCGCGCGCCGCTGTTCCGCCCCGGGTCCGAGTACAGCGTCGCTCTCCAACCCGAACGCGCCCATCGCACGTCCTAGATCGGCTGCCGAGGCGGCGGCGGCGCCGATGGCCCTCATCCGCTCGAACACCGTGGCCATCGGCAGCGACGGCGGCCGTTCGCGGTCCTGTCCGACCGGCCGGGCCGGCGCGGACAGTACCGAGGCCAGCAGTCCGGCCGCCGGTATGCCGCTGCGCACCTGTGCTGCCGCGGTGGCGCCGGCCGAGGTGCCGACCACCAGATCGGCGGCCTCGGTCATGTCGAGACCAGCTTCGGCCAGGCCCGCGATGACACCGATCTCCCACGCATTTCCGGCGGCCCCGCCGCCACCGAGAACCAGAGCAACGTGGTGAACCACGTGAAATTGCGACATGTTTTGGTCCCTTTCAGGTCTTCCGAAATGCGGGCACCCAAGGACCGATGACGACGAAGCTCTAGAGGCTCCAGCGTGAGGGGGTGAGCACCCGACTGTGAACGAAAATCGGACTCACCTCCCTGGGCCGTGCGCTGCGACAGCGCTCCTGAACGAACTCAGCTTAGACGGTCAGCCGGCCGCTACGCGGTGCCGTGGGCCCTGGCGAGGGCGTCGGTGATGGCCTTGGCGCCGCCGTGCGAGGTGTGCCCGCCGTCGACAGGGATCTCCGCGCCGTCGAGGTAGGACGCACGGGCCGACAGCAGGAACACGACCACGTCGGCGACCTCCTCCGGCTGTCCCTCCCGGCCCGCCAGCGTCTGCTCGATGCTGGACTGCACGAAGACCGGGTCGGCACCGTCCAGGATCGGGGTGTCGATCGGGCCCGGGTGCACGATGTTGACCCGGATGCCGCGCGGCGCGAGCTCGAGCGCGGCGGCCTTCGTCAGGCCGCGCAGGCCCCACTTCGAGACCGTATAGGCGAGCGCGAAGTGCGCGGTAAGACCGGCGATCGAGCCGATGTTGACGATCGACGCGCCGTCGTTGTCCGGCATCAGCGGAACGATCGCCCGCATGCCGAGCATGGCCCCGGTGAGGTTGATCCCGATCACCCGCTCCCAGCCCGCCAGGTCCATGGTCAGCAGCCGCGCCCGGTAGGGCACGCCCGCGTTGTTGACCAGGCCGTGGACGGGGCCGCCGTCCAGGTGCGCCGCGAGCGCCGCCCACTCCTCCGCGCTGGAGACATCGAGGTGCCAGTACTCCATCGCGCCAGGGCCGAGCGCGGTGAGCCGTTCCGCGAGCGCCTTGCCCTCGTCGTCGAGAATGTCCGCGCCGACGACCCGCGCCCCCTCGCGGACGAGGATCTCCGCTTCAGCGGCGCCCTGGCCGCGCGCCGCGCCGGTGACGACAACCGTCCGTCCCGCCAGTCCGTAATCCATCAGGCTTCTCCCTTTATGGGGTCATGCAGCAGGCCGCCGAGGACGTCGCCGCCGATCGAGTCGAGCAGTTCCGTGGTAAAGCACCCGTCTACAAGGATGAACGCCATCCGCGCCGTCTGCTGCGACCGGTTCTCCCAGCGGTGGCTCGTGCCGCGCTGGACCACGACGTCCCCGGCCCGCAGCACGGTCTCGCTGTCGTCGAGCACCAGCACCACCTCGCCGTCCAGCATGATCCCGTAGTCCACGGACTGGGTGCGGTGCACGGGGGAGACGGCACCAGGCGGGAACACGTTGATCCGGACCTTCGTCCCGTCCGGCCCCGGCGGCACCGTCACCGCTGTCAGGGTCGGGTCGGGCTCGGCCGCCGCGATCGGGGCCGGCATCGCGCTGGTCGCCCAGATCTCGCAGAACAGCGCGCCGTCCGGCGCGGTCCGCACCACGGGGACGGGCCCGTCCGCGGCGAAGACAGAGACGCCACGCTCGTCATGGCCGGTCACCACCCGGCGGGGGATAGCAGGCATAGTCCATCTCAGCATCCCGGTGCCGCCCCGGTCATCCCCCGCGGGGATCGTCTCTCCGAATGGCAGGTATCCCGGCTGGGCCGCGCACGAGGTCGTCGGCTCGCTCGCCGGAACGTAGCACGCGTGAATATTCGATAGGGTTTGTGACGGCTTGCTAGCGGCTTTTCACCCGGAGGACGGAGTCATGGCCGAAGACGAGCAGGCACCACCGGACATTGACATCCGCACGCCCAACATGGCTCGCATGTACGACTACGCGCTGGGGGGGAAGGACAATTTCGCCTCCGACCGCGAAGCGGTGCAGAACCTGTTCAAGCTCGCGCCGGAGAACGCGTACGTGCCCAAAGCCAACCGGCAGTTCCTCCGCACGGCGGTGCGCTTCGTAGCTGAGCAGGGCATCAGGCAGTTCATCGACCTCGGTGCCGGACTGCCCAGCCAGGGCAGCACGCACGAGGTGGCCAGGCTGATCCAGCCAGGCGCCAAAGTCGTCTACGTCGACTCCGACCCCGTCGTGCTCGCCCACGCCCGGGCGCTGCTGGCCGGGAACGACGCCGCCCTCACGGTCATCGCCGAGGACATCAGGGACACCGGGAAGATCCTCGACCACCCGAATACGCAGCGGCTGATCGACTTCTCGCAGCCCGTGGCCGTCTTGTTCCTGGCCGTCCTGCACGGGATCCCGGACGCCGACGACCCGGCCGGGATCGTCGCGGACTTCGTGCGGCGGCTGGCGCCGGGCAGCTACGTGATCCTGTCCCATCTCACCCGCGAGGGTCATCCCGCCGACATCGTCGCGAAGAAGGAAGAGATCTGGGCGAAGTCCGCCACGCCGATGGCGTACCGCAGCCGCGACGAGATCCTGCGGTACTTCGACGGGCTCGACCTGGTCGAGCCTGGGCTGGCGACCGTGACGCGGTGGCGGGAAGAGTCACCTGACGCGGAACTCGACGCCGCCGGGGCCTGGACCCTGGGCGGCGTGGGCCGGAAGAGCTAACGCGGACGAGTTAACACGGGCTAAGGCCGCTGCCGCGGCACCGGGCTGAGCGTGGCCGCCGTGTCGCGCAGGACCCCGCGCAGCCAGGACAACGCGGGGTCGGCCGACCGGGTGGGGTGCCACCAGGCGGCCTCGATCAGTTCCACGGTGCCGAACGGCGGCTCCACCACGAGCACCCCCGCGGGGTCCGCCACCCGGTGGGCGAGCCGCTCGGGCACGATCGCGACCAGGTTCGTCCCGGCGACCACGAACGGCAGCGGCAGCCACCCGGTGACCCGGATCTGGACCCGCCGCCGCACGCCGAGCTCGTCGAGCACCCGCTCGGGCGGGTTCAGCCCGCCGTGGCCGAAGAAGGCGGCGGCGTGCGGCAGCGCGCCGATGTCCTCGAGCGACAGCCAGCCATCCTTCAGCCGGGGGTTGGCCGGGTCCACGATGCACACGAACCGGTCGCGGAACAGCACTTCGGACTCGCCGGGGAAGGCGAACCCCACCGGGCCGATGAGCAGGTCGTGCTCGCGCAGCCGCCGGTCGCTCTCCTGCATGTCCGGCGGGATCGGCGCCAGTCGCAGCCCCACCTGCGGGGCTTCCTCGTGCACCCGGCGCAGCAGCGGCTCGATGAGCACCGACACCGCGTAGTCCGACAGCGTGATGCCGAAGACCTGGTCGCACTTGCCTGGCACGAACGTCTCGGTCCGCCCGAAGGCGGCGTCCACCAGCCGCAGCGATTCCGTCACCGCGGGCAGCAGCGACTTCGCCAGCGGCGTCAGGCAGTAGTCCCGCCCGTCGCGGACCAGCAGCTCGTCTTTGTAGTGCCGCCGCAGCCGGCCGAGCGCGATGGACATCGAGGGCTGGCTCAGGCCGAGCCGCGCCCCCGCGTGCGTGACGTTCTCCTCCTCGAGGAGAGCCCGCAAAGTCACGAGCAGGTTGAGATCCACCCCTCCGAGCGGCATGCCCATATGCTGGCATTTAGCTGGGAAAATGTCACGAGTCCTTTACCGGACCGTAATTGGGAGCGAGCTTTTCCCCTATGGCGAGCGTTTCCTCGATCGACCTCAACCTGCTCATCGCGCTCGGCGCGTTGCTCGAGGAGCGCAACCTGACGCGGGCCGGGGAGAAGACCAACATGAGCCAGCCCGCGATGAGCGGCGCGCTGGCCAGGCTGCGCCGGCATTTCGACGACGAGCTGCTGGTGCGAGACGGCCGCCAGTACCAGCTGACCCCGCTCGCGCGGCGGCTGCTGCCCGACGTCCGCGACGCGCTGCGCCAGGTGGAGCGGACGCTGGAGGCGCGGCCGGAGTTCGACCCGGCGACGAGCACCAGGACGTTCTCCCTCGTGATGTCCGACTACGCGGTCACCGTCCTGGTCGATCCGCTGCTGCGGCGGGTGCACGAGGAGGCCCCGCAGGTCGGGCTGACGGTGCACCCGCTCCCGCCCGACCTGGCGGAGTCCGACCGGGGAATGCTGCAGCACGACCTGGTGATCGGCCCGCTCGGGTTCTCGTTCCCCGGGGAGTCGGAGGAGATCTTCCGCGATCGGTTCGTGTGCATCGTCGACCCGGGCAACTCGCGGCTGGCCGGCGGTGCCCTCAGCCTGGCCGACTTCGGCGAGCTGCCGCACGCCGTCGCCACCTTCGGGCAGCGGGAGATCCTCAATCAGGCGGAGAGCGCGCTCGAGGCGCTCGGCGTGCCGCGGAACATCCAGGTGACTACGGAGGGCTGGCTGCCGCTGCCGTTCGTCGTCGCCGGGACGGAGCTGGTCGCGGTCGTCCCCGAGCGGCTGGCCAGGCGGGTGGCCAGCACCGCCGGAGTGGCGGTGTGCGAACCGCCGTTCGGGACCATCGAGCTGCTCGAGGCGGTGTGGTGGCACCCCACGCGCAGCGGCGACCAGGCCGTGCGGTGGATACGGGCGATCACCGCTGAGGTCGCCGCGGCGCTGTGACCGCGCTGTTCATGGCTGGTATTCAAATTCGGGATTTTGCAGGTCAGAGGCCCACTTTTAGGATCACCGGCAAGCAGCGGACAGTTACCGGGAGGCTCACCGCGCATGCCGGAACGGCTCATCACTCACCTGCGGCACGTCGACATCGCCGTACCCGACTTCGGCAGGCAGCTGGAGTTCTACCGCAACGTCTGGGGGCTGACCCAGGTAGGCGGGGACTCCGGCGTCGCGTTCCTGGCCGCCGAGGGGTCCCCCGAGCAGTACGTGCTGCGGCTGCGCCAGGGTGACAAGCGGCTCGACCTCGTCGCGCTCGGCGCGGAGAACCCCGCGCACGTCGACGGGCTCGCCGCGCGGCTGACCAAGGCCGGGGTCACGCTCATCAGCGAGCCCGGCCAGCTCGGCACGCTCGGCGGCGGCTACGGGTTCCGGTTCTTCGACGTCGACGGCCGCACGATCGAGGTGTCCAGCGACGTCGCGGTCCGGCAGCACCGGCCGGTCGAGGCGAAGGAGGCGATCCCGGTCCGGCTGTCGCATGTGGTGCTGAACTCGCCCGACATCGACGCCACGCGCGACTGGTACACCGAGCACCTGGACTTCCGGCTGTCCGACACCCTCGGCGGCGTCATGCACTTCATGCGCTGCAACCCGCGGCACCACAGCTTCGCGGTCGCCCGCGGCCCGCACGCCTCCGTGCACCACATCTCGTTCGAGATGCGCGGCCTTAACGAGTACATGTACGGCACCGGCCGGGTGATCAGGTCGGGCGCCCGCTTCCTGTGGGGCCCGGGCCGCCACCTGGCCGGCGACAACACCTTCAGCTACTTCCTCGACCCGCAGGGCAACACGATCGAGTACACGACCGAGCTGCAGGAGCTGGATGAGGACAGCTGGCACCCGCACATCTACGACATGCGCGACCCGATGGTTCAGGACCAGTGGGGCACGGCGAACCCGATGAACGAGCTGGTCGCGAAGGAAAGCTTCAACGACGTTGATCCCGGGCTGTTCGTGGCCCCGCCCCTGTAAAAGGAGACCTGTATGAGACATAGAACCGCACGGCTGACGCTCGGCCTCAGCGGCGCGCTGCTGCTCGCCGCCGCCACGGCGTGCTCCTCGAGCTCATCGAGCTCGTCCTCCTCGGCGGCGAGCTCGTCGAGCCCGGCTGGCAGCGCCTCGAGCACATCCAGCGCCGCGGCGCTGAGCGGAAGCTGCGGCACGATCCCGAACATCTCCTACAACGACCAGAGTGGCCTGGTGTCCTCCCTGGGCAGCTACGCCCAGAACTACGACGGCTTCGACGGCACGATCTACAAGTCGCCCTGGTCCACCTGGAAAGGCGCGAGCGGCAACGTCAAGGTCGGCATCCTCATCGACGGCCTGGACAACCCCTATCAGACGGCGCTGGAAGGCAGCCTGGAGTCGAACCTGAAGGCGTTCGGCTACTCCACGATCGCGCTCGCCCCGTCGGCGGCCTCGGTGACGAACCAGCTGCAGGGATACCAGACGCTCCTCAACGACGGCGTCAGCATGATCATCGCCCAGGTGCAGTCCCCGACCGCCTACAACACGCTCATCGACAAGGCGGCCAAGCAGGGCATCCCGACGATCGGCGTGCTGAACGACATCGCCGACGCGAACGCGGTCAACGTGGTGCCGAACTCGGTGCTCGGCGGCATGAAGCTCGCGCAGTTCGTGGTCCAGCAGGCCCAGGGCAAGGGCCTGGTCATGTTCATCCACGGCATCGCCGGCGTGCCGATCGACACCGACACCATGAACGGCGCGAACGACGTGCTCAAGCTGTGCAGCGGCATCACGACCAACGAGTCGATCGTGACCCAGTTCCAGGCGTCGATCGCCAAGCAGCAGGTGCTGAGCTACCTCAACACCCACCCGCAGACCGTCAGCGGCGTCATCACCGCCGGGCCGTTCACCTCTGGCGTGATCGAGGCGTTCCAGCAGGCCGGCCGGACCGTCCCGGTGGTCACGAACAACGGGCTCGACGAGGGCGGCCTCGCCTACTGGGTGCAGCACAAGTCCAGCTACAACGGCGTCGCGCTGGCCAACACCCCTAACGGCCTCGCGTACGCGACCACCCAGGTGGCGCACATGATGCTGCAAGGCGACGGCGTGAAGATCAACACGCTCTCGATCGACCCGCCGCTGGCCACCAACGCGAACCTGACCACGTACGTGACCATCGACCCGAGCTGGACGATCAACTCAGCCGGGACCGCCACAGGTCCTTCCAACCTGTACGTGAGCAACAGTTTCATCGATGCCATCTTCACCAAGTCATAGCCCGGCCGGCCTGACGGCGGAGGCGGGCCCGGTCGCGCTGCGCGTCACCGGGCTCGCCAAGGCCTTCGGGCCAACCGTGGCGCTGCGCACGTGCTCGGCCGAGTTCCGCGCGGGCGAGGTGCACGCGATCATCGGCGAGAACGGCTCAGGCAAGTCGACCCTGGTGAAGATCCTTACCGGGGTGCACCGGCCGGACGCGGGGACCGTCGAGCTCGCGGGCGCCGCGCTCGCGCCGCGCAGCCCTGCCGCCGCGATCAGGTCGGGGATCATGGCGGTGTTCCAGGAGGTACTCGTCGTCGATTCCCGGTCGGTCCTGGAGAACGCCTGGCTCGGCGCGGACACCGTGTTCCGCGCCAGCCTGCCGGAGGCCGAGCGGCGGGAGCGGGCCCGCGCGGTGTTCGCCGAGCTGCTCGGCGCCGAGGTCGACCTGGACGCGCCGGCCGGCGCGCTGCCGCTGTCCCAGCGGCAGACCTGCGCGATCGCCCGCGTGCTGCTGCGCGAGCCGCGGGTGCTGATCCTTGACGAGGCGACGTCCGCCCTCGACGTCGCCACCAGGGACCGGCTGTTCGCCGCGATCGGGCGGCGCCGCGCCGGCGGCATGGCCACGTTGTTCATCTCGCACCGGATGGACGAGATCGGCGAGATCGCCGACCGGGTGACCGTGCTGCGCTCGGGTGAGTCCGTCGGCACGCTGGAGCGCGCCGCGGCGGCGCCTGACCGGCTCGTGCAGCTGATGACCGGC
>Ga0335072_10008471_pt1 | contig 14905 bp, 13 predicted proteins | sample Lox_Sample_21_FD_206725 | JGI IMG/M metagenome (GOLD analysis project Ga0335072, IMG submission 206725) | Soil microbial communities from Loxahatchee National Wildlife Refuge, Florida, United States - Lox_Sample_2.1 | ecosystem: Environmental > Terrestrial > Soil > Wetlands | place: USA... | reverse complement strand
CACGCTCAGGTGGCTGACGCCGATCCGCTGCTCGGCGCCGGGCACGGTGTCCCACAGCTCGAGCACCCGGCCCAGCAGGGTGAGCTGTTCGGCGTACGCCAGCGCCCGCCCCGCCTCAGCGGCCGCGAGCCAGCTGCTCACGAGCGCCCGCACGGTGTCGTGCGCCGCGTACCAGTGGTACGCCTGCTCGATCGCCGCCCGTCCCGGAGAGACCAGGCCCGGGTTGGCTTCGAGCGCCTCGGCGAACCGGGTATGCAGCCGGGTGCGCTCGCCCGGCAGCACGTCGTCGAGGGTGGCCTCTCTGAGCAGGTCGTGCCGGAACGCGTAGCCGCTGGCGTCCGCGATCAGCACGTTGGCCTCGACCGCTGGGCGCAGCGCCCGGGACAGGTCGTCGTCGGTCAGCCCGGTGACCGCTCGCAGCAGCGTGTGCGCGCTGCACTCTCCGCCCACGCTGGCGGCCCTGAGTACCTCCTGGGTCGGCTCCGGCAGCCGCTGCACGGCAATGAGCAGCAGGTCTCGCAGCGACGCGGGCAGCATCGCCGGCACGCAGCCGCCGCGATCGCACAGCAGCTCCTCGATGAACAGGGGGTTGCCGTCGGCGCGCAGGTACACCGCGTCCGCCAGCGACGGCTCGGGCTCGCGGCGCAGGATGCGGGCCACGAGCTCATCGGCGTGCAGCCGGTCCAGCCGGGGCAGCTCCATCCGCTCGACCCAGCCGAGCCGGCCCAGCTCGGCGAGCAGCGGCCGCAGCGGATGGGTGCGGTTCATCTCGTCGGACCGGTACGTGACCAGGATCAGCACGCCGTCCAGGACCTGCTGGCGGCTGACCAGAAACGCGAGCAGGTCCCGGGTGGAGCGGTCCGCCCAGTGCGCGTCCTCGATCACCAGCGCCACGGGCCCGGCATCGGCCAGGCGCTCCAGCAGCGCGAGCATCTGCTCGAACAGGCGGGCGCGGGCCATGGTCTCGTCGGCCTCGGCGGTGTCAGCGCCGCCGCCGGGGCCGAACTCCGGCAGCAGCCTGGCAAAGTCACGGGTGACGCCGCCGGGCAGGAGCCCGGCCACGCCGTCGGCGCCGAGCGCGCGGACCAGGTCGCGCAGCATCGCGATGAACGGGGCGAACGGCACGCCGTCGGTGCCAAGCTCGACGCAGCCGCCGGTCAGCACGCGCGCCCCTGCCGCCTGGGCGCGGACGGCGAACTCGCGCATCAGCCGGGACTTTCCCACGCCCGCCTCGCCGCCGATGAGGACGACGCTCGGGCCGTCCCGGTCGGAAGGCCCGAGCGCCGCCTCCAGCGTCGCCAGTTGCTCCTCGCGCCCGACGAGAACAGGGCTGGTGCTGCGCGCGGCCATGTCTTCAGGATGCCAGGCCGCGCCGGTGCGGGCGCCCGGCCGCCGGCTGCCGCCCGCCGCCGCTGTCCCGCCCGGCCCGCCGGCGGTGCCGCTCACCTCACGCGGCCCGCCTACCCGGCGACGGACGGTGGTCCGCCGCGTTTACCTGGTCGTCGGCGGCGGCGATCGCCGCGCGGCGGCCGAACCCGGGCCGAAGCCTGGGCAGGTCCGGAGCTGAGACCGGCGCCGCGCGCCGGCCGTTGCGAGCCTCCCGCAGCAGCCGGTCCCGCGCCGCGCGGTCCTGCCATTCCCTGACTCGCTCGGCCACCAGGCCCTGCGTGATGTCCGGATGCATGGTGTCCTCCTCGATGTGCGGGCCTGCCTGGCCCGGCACTCTCGAGATTCGCCGTAAGCCCCCGGTACGCACATCGGGCAACTGCCCTATGTTCGGCAGGGGCCCGCCTTAGCTCATCCGCAGGCCTATTTGCCTCGCGCCGTGACGCCGGGCGGCGGCGCCACGGATCCGCGCCGCAGCAGGCTCATCGGCTCGCCGACCAGGACGTCGCCCGCCGGAGCCCCCTCGATCCGGGCGATCAGCGCGTCCACGGCGGCGGCGCCGAGCTCGGGCAGCGGCATGCTGATGCCGGCCACCGGCACCTCGAGGTAGGAGAGGCACTCGTCGTCGTCGAAGCTGACCACCGACATCTCGCCGGGCACCTCGACGCCGGCCTCGCGCAGGGCGGCCAGGACGCCGAACACCTGGTTGAGGCTGCCCACGCCGCAGATGGTCGGCCGCGGCCCGCGGCGCAGCAGCCGGATGGTGGCCTCGTAGCCGCCCTCCTCGGTCGGCGCGTCATGGCGCACCGCGAGGGTGACCCCGCGGCCTGCGCAGGCCCGCCGCGCGGCGGCGACCCGGCGGTACACGGTGTCGACCTCGAGCGGCCCGTCGAGCAGCGCCATGCTGCTGTGGCCGAGGCCGACCGCGCAGTCCAGCAGCAACCCGATCGCGCGCGGCTCGTCCATGATCACGTCATGGCCGCGGTCGGGCCCGCGCCGGTTGATGTAGACGTGCGGCGGGCCGGTGACCACGGCCGTGTGCTCGGGTATCCGCAGCGCGGTGGCCAGCAGCAGGCCGTCGGCCCGGCTCTCCTCGACCAGGTAGCCATAGTCCGCTGGCGGCCTGGGGTCCTCGGTCGGTTCCTCCATGATCATGATGACGTAGCCGCGCTCGCGTGCGCGCTGCAGCGCGCCCCGCTGCAGCCTGGCCCAGATCGGGTTGCGCAGCAGCGGCACGACCAGCGCCAGCGCGCCGGTGCGGCGCCGCTTGAGCGCCCGGGCCAGCGCGTTCGGGCGGTAACCCTGCTGGCGCGCGGTATCCAGGATCCGCTCGTAGACCTCGGGCCGGATCGACTGGGCGGGATCGCCGTTGAGCACCCGCGAGACGGTGGACACATGCACCCCGACGGCCTCGGCGATGTCCACCAGCCGGGAGCGGCGCGGACCGGGCTGGGGCTGGTCACCCCGGCCGTCCTCGCCCGGCGGCGACGCCGTCGCTGCTTCGCCTCCTGTGGTCACTCCCGCCTCACCCGTATCCCCGCTGCGCCCCCGGGCCGTCCGGTCCGAACTGCTCGCCCGTCGCCCAACCGTTCGGCGCTCCCTCATCATGCCCGCCGCGGGACGGTTCCGTCACACCGTCTCGGCGACGGTCCGCGTCAGCAGTATCGCCGCGCAGAAGGAACGGTACGTCTCGAGCGGGTTGTCGCCGCGGATGCGCAGCTCGCGGGGGCCGGTCCGGTCCACGCCGCGGACCCAGCTTGCCGCCTCGGCCACGTCGGTGGTGCGCACCGACACCTCGAGCGTGGCCGACGCCAGGGGCGGCGGCTCGGCCGCGCCGGCCTCGGCCACCGCCTTCTCCGCGGTCTGCCTGATCAGCTCGCACGCCCGCGACGGATGCAGGCTGTGCGCTGCCACCCGGCTGACGGGCTCCTTGACCACCGCGCCGTGGACTCCGGGGATGAGCGCGGCGGTTTCCTCGTACGCGTAGCGGTCGCCGGTCACCAGCACGACGGGTACCCCGTAGTGCGCGGCGACCAGCGCGTTGATCCCGGCCTCCCCGGTGACGACGCCGTCCAGCCTGGCCTCCACGACCGCACGCGGGTTGTAGGTATGCGACAGCCCGGCGGGAGCGCCGACCGAACCGTGATACGACACGAACAGCACCGCGTCGAAGCTGTCGTCCAGGCCCTGCATCATGTAGAGCGGCTTGTGGCTGCCGGAAATGTAGGACGCCTCGCCGGCCAGCGCGTCGGGCGGCAGGTTGCGCATGGCGGAGTGCGAGTCGTTGACGACGATCTCGGTGGCGCCCCCGGCCATGGCTCCCTCGATGGCCGCATTGACCTCGGCAAGCAGCAGCCGCCGTCCCGCCACAGCCTCGGCGCCCTCGCCGACGCACTGCTCCCAGCCGACGACGCCGGCCGTCCCCTCCATGTCGCTGGACAGGAAAATCTTCAAAGCTGTCTCCGCTCCTCAATCCGGAAGGTGTCATCCTCGATGCTCATCACGCTGTAGGTGGCTCCCGGCACGGTGGAAGCGCCGCCGTGGCGGCCGTCCGGCGTCAGGCACAGGGCCTGCAGCGGGGAGCGAAACTCGTCGGGCAGATCCAGCGTTTCCGCGAGCGCCTCAGCGCACGCCTTCGCCGGGTCGCCACCCGCAGCGAGCGCGTGCAGCACCGACCGGGCCGTGGTGGCGCGGATCGCTAGCTCGCCGCGGCCGGTGCAGGCCGCGCCGCCGACTCTGTTGTCACAGTAGTTGCCCGCGCCGATGATCGCCGAGTCGCTGATCCGGCCCGGGTACTTCCACGGGTACCCGCTCGTGCTCACGCCGACCGCAAGGTTGCCGGCGGCGTCGAGGGCAAGCACATCGACGGTGTCCCAGGGGCCGTCCGGCACCCCCATCGCGGCCAGCCGCTCCAGCACCTGCTCGCGGTAGGCCCGCTCGCCCGGGCCGAACCGGGCCTCGCTCGCCTCGATCCCAGCGGCGCCCAGCCCGTCGCGCCACCGCTGCTTCGCCGCGTCCGTCAGGGTCGGCCCGCGCTCGATGCCGACCTCGTCGGCAAACCGCTCCGCGCCGGCGCCGACCAGCATCAGGTGCTGCGGCAGCCGCTCGCAGACGGCCCGCGCGATCGAGATCGGGTGCGGGAAGCCGCGGACCGCGGCGACCGCCCCGGCGTGGCGGGTCGCCCCGTCCATGACCGACGCGTCGAGTTCGACGTCGCCGAGCAGGTTCGGCACTCCCCCGACGCCGACCGTGTGGTTGCTTTCATCGGATTCCACCAGGCGGACGGCGGCCTCCACCGCGTCCATCGCGCTGCCGCCTGCGCGGAGCCGGGAAATACCGGCTTCCAGGCCGACCTCACCTCGCTCGCTGGCGATCATCAAGGGCGTAATGACTGCTTCTCCTGATCCCGTCACGGCCACAATTGTGCGCCAGGTTCCGGGGCGCGGACGCGTGGGCGCCGCTCCCGCCGGCCGCGGCGCCGTACTCCGCCGATCCCGCCCGGCCACATCAGACCCCTCGAAACAAACCTTTGTCTCCTGCTAATGTGGCGGTCACGCCGCAAGTTGTAAAGTCTCGGACATAAACCGGCGGTTCACCTGCGACAACCCTGGGGGCCCTATGCGCTACGTGGTAGTTGGCTGCGGTGCGATCGGCGGCACCGTCGCGGCCGGGCTCGCGCGCGACGGCCACGACGTTCTGGTGAGCGACGCCGACCCCGCCGTGGTCGAGGCCATCAACCGCCGCGGGCTGCGGATCGAGGGCCCGATCGAGAACTTCACCGCCATGGTGCCCGCCGTGCTGCCAGGAGACCTGCCGGAGCGGCTGGACGGCCCTGTCTTGCTGGCGGTCAAGTCGCAGCACACAGCGGCGGCGATGGCCGGCCTGGCCGGGCGGGTGCAGGGCGACGGGTACGTCGTGTCGCTGCAGAACGGGCTGAACGCGGACCAGATCGCGGCCGTCGTCGGGCGCGAGCGGGTCGTCGAGGCGTTCGTCAACTTCGGCGCCGACGTCATCGATTCCGGCGTGGTGCTGCGCGGCAGCCGCGAGACCTTCATGATCGGCGAGCTCGACGGCTCGATCACCGAGCGGGTCAAGGCACTGGCCGCTGACATCGCGGACTCCAAGATCACCGAGCACATCATGGGCTACCTCTGGGGCAAGGAGGCCTACGGCGCGATGCTGGCCGCGATCGCGGTCAGCGACCTGTCGATCGCCGACGGGCTGGAGGATCCCGCCTACACCCCGCTGATGGTGGCCGTGGCCCGCGAGGTGCTCGACCAGGCCCCGGTCACCCCGATGCCGTTCGACGGGTTCGACCCCGACGACATCGAGGGATCGCTGCCGGCGCTGGTGGCGTTCAACCGGCGCTCGGCCAAGACCCACTCCGGGATCTACCGGGACCTGATGGTGCGCCGTCGCCCGACCGAGGTCCCCGCGCATCTCGGCGACCTGAAGGGACCGATGCTGCGCCGGGTGGTCGAGCTGATCACCGAGATCGAGCAGGGCCGGCGCACGTGCGAGCGGCCCAACCTCGACCTGCTGGCCGCCTACGAGCGGCTGGAGCGGCTGGGCCGGCCGCTGAACGCGGTGGCGTCGGTGATCGGGGCGCCGCAGCGCGCGGCCGACGGCCCGCTGTCCGGGCGCCCGGTCGCGATCAAGGACATCATCGCCGTCGCCGGGGTGCCAACCCGCTGCGGAAGCCCGGCGAGCGACCCGGAGCCGGCCGAGCACGACGCCGAGGTGGTGCGCCGGCTGCGGACGGCCGGCGCCGAGGTGTTCGCCACCTCCCAGTGCCTCGAGTTCGCCGCTGGCTTCGCGCACCCGGAGATCGGCGACACCCGCAATCCGCTTGACCCGTCGCGCACGTCGGGCGGCTCCTCCGGCGGCTCGGCAGCCCTGGTCGCGGCCGGCGTGTGCGACCTGTCCCTGGGCAGCGACACCGGCGGTTCGATCCGCATCCCGGCCGCCTATTGCGGCGTGGTGGGGCTGAAGCCGACGTTCGGGCTGGTGTCGGTGAACGGCGTCTTCCCGCTCTCGCCGACCTGCGACCACGTCGGGACGCTGACGTCGTCGGTGGCCGGGACCCGGGAGCTGCTCGCCGTGCTGGCCGACCGGGCCGACCTGGTGGGCATGGCCGACGCCGCCGACCTCGCCGGGACCGCCGACCTGAACGACCTGACCGAGCTCGCCGCGCAGGCCGACCCGTCCGACCTCGCGGACCTGGCCGACGTCGCCGACCCGGCCGGCCGCGGCGATCCGGCCAGCGTGGCGCGCCTGACCGCGGCGGCCGACGCCGACCGGGAGCCGTCCGCGCAGACCGCTCCGCCGACCTTCACGGTCGGCGTGCTGGCCGCGCAGCTGGCCGACCCGTCGGTGACCGCGCCGGTACGTGACGCGGTCAAGACCGCGCTTGACCGGCTGGCCGCGGCCGGCTGGCAGGTCAGGGAGCTGACCGCGCGCTGGCTGGACGACCTGGCGGCCTCCGAGGACGTGCTGGACGTCATCGTCGCGCGCGAGGCCCACCTGGTGCACTCCGGCCGGGACCAGAGCCGGTACGCGGAGGGCACCAGGGCGCTGCTCGAGCACGGCGCCTCGGTTGGCGACGACGAGTTCGCTCGCGCGCTAGCCCGCCGGGACGAGCTCACGGCCGCTATCGACGCGACGCTGGACGGCGTCGACGTCCTGGCCGGCCCGACCGTGGGGTTCCAGGCACCGGAGGAGGACCCGCCCTTCGGCCTGGGCGAGGGCAGCGCGGAGGGCCGGTTCACCGGGCCGTACAACCTGTCCGGCCACCCTGCGATCTCGCTTCCGGTTCCGGCGGCCGGCCTGCCGGCCGGACTGCAGCTGGCGGGCCCCCGGGGCCGGGACCTTGCCCTGCTCCGGGTGGCCGAGGCCGCGGAGCAACTGATCTCACGTCCGACAACAGAGGAGAGCTGAGCATGGCATCTACGGTGACGCGGCGCACGATCGACCTCGCGGGCCTGGAGGTTCCGCTGGTCGAGATCAACGGGAGCGAGGACGGCCCGCTGCTCACGGTGATCTCGGGGGTGCACGGCTGTGAGTACGCTTCCATGGCCGGCGTGCGCCGGTGGACCCGCAGCCTGGAAACGCGCGACCTGCGCGGCCGGGTGCGCGCGGTGCCGGTGCTGAACCTGCACGCGTTCCAGTCCCGGACCCCGTTCCTGGTGCCCGACGACGGCAAGAACCTCAACCGCTGCTTCCCGGGCAACCCTGATGGCACGCTGGCCGACCGGCTGGCGTACGCCGCGTTCACCCAGCTCATCACCGGCTCCGACGCGTACATCGACGCGCACTGCGGCGACATGGTCGAGGCGCTGCAGGCTTTCTCGCTGTACGAGACCGGGCCTGGCGACGCACGCGCGGCCGAGATGGCAACGGCCTACGCGCTGCCGTACGTGATCCGGCAGGAGAAGGGGCCGGACCGCGCGGTCAGCGGCACGTCGACCTCGGCCGCCGCTGAGATCGGCGTGCCGGCGATCACGGCCGAGTCCGGTCAGTGCGGCCTGGTCGAGGAGGAGGCCGTCGCCCGGCACGTCCGCGGGCTCGACGGGGTTTTGGCCCTGCTCGGGATGGCCGACCTCCCGCCGGGCAGCGCCGAGCTCCCGGCCCCGACCTACCTCACCAAGTTCCTGTGGATGCGCTGTGAGAACGCGGGCTGGTGGGAGCCGACGGTCAAGCCCGGCGAGCCGGTACGCGAGGGCCAGACGATCGGAACGGTCAGCAGCCTGGACGGCTCCCAGGTGCTCGAGACCATCACCGCGCCGGCCGACGGGGTGCCGATCTTCATCACCAGCTCGCCCGCCGTCGCCGACGACGGCCTGCTGCTCGGCCTCGGTGTCGTCTGAGAACGGTCTTCTGCCTGGCCCGGGCGTGGTAAGGACACGCTCGGGCCGGGGCATAGTGTTGGGCGCCATGGACTGGAAGCTCGAACTCGTGGCCATCCCCGTCTCTGACATCGACCGGGCGAAGGCCTTCTACACCGAGAAGGCCGGGTTCAACGCCGACCACGACTACACGGTCAGCGATGAGATCCGCTTCGTGCAGCTGACCCCGCCCGGCTCGGCGTGCTCGATCGCCATCGGGCGCGGCCTGGTGGACACCCCGCCGGGCTCGGCGGCGGGCCTGCAGATAGTGGTGCCCGACATCGACGTCGCGCATGACCAGCTGGCCGGCCGGGGGGTGGAGGTCTCCGACGTCCAGGACTTCCCCTGGGGACGGTTCGTGTTCTTCGCCGACCCGGACGGCAACCGCTGGTCGGTCCAGCAGGTCCCCTCGTGGTCCTAGCGGCCGGCTGAATCAGCCGGGACCGGCACCGGGTCGCGAGTGGCGGGCAGGCGCGGAGCCAGCCAGCGGATGAGCACGGCGGACAGGGCGGCGCAGGCCGCGACCAGCAGCCAGGGCAGCCACACCGCCACCGAGTACAGCGCGACGACGGCGGGCGCGACCACACCGGCGACGGTGAACGCGTACTGAAACGCCGCCAGGTAGCGGCCGCGCACCGCGGCCGGCGCTACCGCCTCGGCCAGCGCGTTCGCCCGCTGGAACAGCAGCCCCGCCAGCGCCAGCACGACCGTGGCGGCGAGCAGCTCGGCCGGCCGCCACCCCGGCGGCACGGCCAGCGCCGCGAGGCAGCCGCCGCAGAAGACCACGTACAGCCAGGCGGCCAGGGCGATCGCGGTGGTGCGCCGCAGCCTGCGGGTCAGCCGCAGCGCGACGGTGCCGCCCGCGCCGGTCAGGCCGGCCGCCACGGCCACGGCCGCGCCCGGCAGCCACGGCCGGGAGTGCAGCTCGCCGAGCACGTACACGGACATGCCGGCGAGGAAAAAGTCGCCCGCGAGCGAGGCCAGGCAGGCCGCGGCGATCAAGACCAGGAACGGGCGGTCGGACAGCGGGCCGCGGCGGCGGGCGCTGACGGCGGCGCGGACCTCGCTGGCCACGTCGGTGCCAGCGCCAGTGCCGCGCCCGCCCGGATCGCGGCCGGGGCGGGGGGCCGGGTCCCGGTGCGCCGGGCGCGGGACCCGGACCAGCAGGGCCAGCAGCAGCGCGCACACCGCGAAGCTCGCCGCGTCCGCCACCACGGCGATTCGGTAGCTGGCCGGGCCGGCCAGGGTGAGCAGGCCGCCCGTGATCAGGCCGCCGGCGCTGAAGCACACCGACCGGACCATGGCGGCGACCGCGAACGGCCGGTCCTTCGGGCCGTCCCCGGCCACGTCGGCGATCAGGGCGAACAGCGAGCTATAGAAGAGCTGCTGGCCCGCGCCGAGCAGCACGGCCGCCACCGCGACCGAGGCCGCCCCGCGGGCGGCGAGGTAGCCGGCCGCCCCGAGCGCCTGCAGCACCTCGGCGCCCACCACCACCCGCAGCGGCCCGACCCGGTCGGTCAGCCTCCCGGCCACCGCGGGAACGCCCAAGCCCGCCACCGTGCCGGCCGCGACCACGGTTCCGGCCACCGCCACCGGCAGCCCCACCACCCGGATCACGTACAGCAGCGTCACCGGCAGGAACGACCCGGACCCGAGGTTGTCCACCCCCAGGGCGATCAACAACGCGACCCGGTTCCGCCGCATGAGGCAGGACCCTAGCGACGCCGCCCGGATGTCAACCCCGCAAACCAACAAAAGTCCAGACGAGTAGTACACGCGGCCTAGGCGTGATGCACCGCGGGCCGCTGTTAGCGTGCGTCTGCCAAGACACCGCGGCGGCCGGCGGGGGCGGCAGGCAAGGGAGTGCTCCCCGGATGCGATCGGCCCGGCACGTCAACGTGGTGCAGTCGCGGACCCGGCACGTCAACCTGGTCCTGGCGTGCTGCGGCATCCTGGCCGGATTCGGCGCCACGTTCCTCTTATTCGCCGCGCTGCACTCCGGGGGTGGCGCAGACCCGTCCGCATCCGGAGCCCGGTCCCCGGCGCCCGGTGCCCGGCCCGACTCGTCGGGCCGCCGTGACGCAGACCCGCCATCGGCCGCCGCGCTCGACACCCAGTGGCTCGACTACTCCGACCACTCCACCTGCGCCGACTGGGCCGGCGGCGACGGCGTGTCCGCGATCAGGCTGAGCAGATCACAGGTCGCCTGGTTCTTTTCCGACACCTACCTTGGCCCCGCGGGCCCCGGCATCGGGTTCTCGCATCTGAGCGGCTTCCTGCACAACTCGGTCGTCGTGCAGACCGGCACCGGGCCCGCGACCCGGATGGTCACGCTGACCGGCGGCGGGGCATGCGCGGGTCCGGGCGATCAAGGCGCCGCGACCGGAGCGGTGTCGGTTGTCCAGCCGCCGAACCCGGCGTCGGGCCAGCGCGAATGGGACGCCGACGGGATCAGGGTCGGCCCCATCGTGGTGAAGTTCTACAACGATTACCTGCCGGGACCGATCCCGTTCGTCCCGGTCAGCACGACGATCGCCAGCTTCCCTGTCGGCGCTCTCAGCGCGGCCGGGAACGGGCCGGCATATGGCGGCGCGACGTATCCGACGCTCACGGCGGTGCCCGGCTACACCCCGCAGGACGGCGGAACGCCGATCGTGTGGGGATCAGCGGTGCTGCAGGCCGGGCCGGGCGGCCGGACCGTCTACGTGTATGGCTGGCAGAGCCCCGACCCGGCCAGCCCGGTCCGCGAGTTGTACCTGGCGCGGGCCGACGCGACCCGGCTGGCCGACTTCGGCGCGTGGCAGTTCTACGCCGCCGGGCAGTGGACCGACAGCCAGAGCCTCGCCCAGCCCATCGAGCCCGCCGGCCAGGGCGGGAACGGGAACGTCCCCTCCGGCTTCAGCGTCATCGCCGCGGGCGGGCGGTACTGGCTGATCGAGGCGGCAGGAACCGGGACGCCCGACATCGACGCCTATCCCGCGTCCGCGCCGTGGGGGCCGTTCGACTGGGCCCACGGCATCCTGCTCTACCGCGCCCCGGGCATCGGGCTGACCAAGGCCGACGACTTCCGGGTCATGTACGAGGCCCGCGCCGAACCCGCCCTGTCGACGACCAAGACGCTGGTGATCAGCTACAACGTCAACTCCGAAGCGGTCACCGCCGCGTGCCTGCCGATATCGCGCTTCACCAACGCGATGACGCAACCGCGGTTCGCCACGGTGCCGATGTCCGTCTTCGGGCCGCCGGGCGCGCGCCACGGTCACGCGCTGGGCGCGGCCCCCGATTACCCGGCGATCACCCAGCAGCAGCCGGGCCAGTGGTTCAGCGCCTGGTCCTACCCGGGCGGCTGCCCGCCTGTGCCGGCCGTGTCCGGGGCCATCGCCCAGCCGGGCCCGGGGGCGGCCACGCTGAGCTGGCTGTCCGCCGGGCTCGGGGTGCGCTACCGGATCCTGGAGCGCGGCGCGTCGGGCAGCTACGTGCCGCTGCGCACCGTCGCCGGCCCCCGGGCCAGGATCACCGGGCTGACTAGCGGCGCCACCTACCAGTTCGAGATCGTGCCGCTGAACATCTATCGCGACCCCGGCCCCGCCACGTTCCTGAGCGTAAAAGACTCCTGAATGACGGAAGATCAGCTGTAACGCGAGGCCTCCCCCGAGGACTGAATGGCGCAAGGTCCGTTCGTCTTCGAAGAGGAGAGCACATGAAAGTCCTGGCTCGTCTCGTGACCGCCGGCCTGGGCGCCGCGGTGGTCGCCGGCTCGGTGCTGGCAACAGCGGGCGCCGCGTCCGCCGCCGGCGCCGCGCCCGCGTCCGGGTGGCCCGGCGCAGGCCGCGCCGTGTTCGTGCAGACCGATAACCTGGCCGGCAACCAGGTCGTCGCGTACCGCCGGGCCGGCGACGGCACGCTTAGCCTGGCCGGCACGTACGCCACCGGCGGCCTCGGCGGCCAGCTGGCCGGCTCGGTCGTGGATCACCTGGCCTCCCAGGGATCGCTGGGCTACGACGCCAGCCGCGGCCTGCTCTACGCGGTGAACGCCGGCAGCGACACGGTGTCGGTCTTCGCCGTGGCGGGCGACCGGCTCGCGCTGCGACAGGTGATCGGCTCGGGCGGGGAGTTCCCTGTCAGCGTGGCGGTGCACGGCGACCTGGTCTACGTGCTGAACGCGGAGGGCGGCGGCTCGGTGCACGGATACCGGGTCGCGTTCGGCCGGCTGATCCCGATCCCCGGCTCGACCCGGGCGCTGGGCCTGAACCCGGACGCCACCCCGCAGTTCACCAACACCCCGGGCCAGGCCGCGTTCTCGCCCGACGGCCGGCAACTCATTGTGACCACCAAGGCCAATGGCAGTGACATCGACGTGTTCGGGGTGCGCGCCAATGGCGAGCTCTCCTCCGAGCCAACGGTGAACGCCGATCCGGGCGCGGTGCCGTTCGCCATTGCCTTCGACCCGGCCGGTCACGTGGTCATCGCCGACGCCGGCAGCAACGCCCTGTCGACGTTCGCGCTCGGCCCGAACGGCGCGCTGACCGCGCTGGACACGGTCGGCACCGGCCAGTCGGCCACCTGCTGGGTAGCGGCGGACGGCGGCCTGCTGTTCGCCTCGAACGCCGGCAGCGCGGACGTCAGCGGTTACGCCTCCGGCAACGGCGGCACGCTGACGCTGCTGAGCCAGACCGCGACCGATCCCGGCACGGTGGACGCGGCTGTCACTCCCGGTGGCGGCTTCGTCTACGTGCAGACCGGCGGGAACGGGGTGGTGGACGAGTTCGCCGTCTCCTCCGCCGGCTCGCTGACCGAGGTTGGCCACGTGACCGTGGCCGGCGCGGCAGGCGGCGAGGGGATCGTGGCCCCCTGATCGCGGTCACGAGCACTCGAGGGGAGGCCTAGGCTGGCGGCGGTGGCCCGGGACGACGATGACGCGGAACTGCTCGCCCGCCTGCGCGCAGGCGACGAGCAGGCGTTCGTCATCCTGGTCCGCCGCCACCACGCCGCCATGCTCCGGCTCGCCCGGGGGTACGTCCCGAGCATGGCCGTGGCCGAGGAGGTCGTGCAGGACACCTGGCTCGGCGTGCTGCGCGGCATCGCCGGTTTCGAGGGCCGGTCATCGGTCCGGACCTGGCTGCTGCGGATCCTGGTGAACCGGGCCAGGACCGCCGGGACGCGGGAACGGCGCAGCGTCGCGATCGGCCACGCCGAGCCCGCGGTGGACGGGTCCCGGTTTGACGAAACCGGCCACTGGGCACAGCCCCCCGAGCACTGGGTCGAGGACGCCGACAGCCGGCTGGACGCCGCGAAGCTGGCGGACCGGCTCCGGTCCGCCGTCGGCGACCTTCCCGGCCGCCAGCGCGAGGTCGTCACGCTGCGCGATATCGAGGGCCTCACCAGCGAGGAGGTGTGCAGCGTGCTCGACATCAGCGAGGGCAACCAGCGGGTGCTGCTGCACCGGGGCCGCAGCCGGCTGCGGCAGGCCCTCGAGACCGAGTTCGGGAGGGCCTGAGCATGCCGTTCAAGCTGCGGCTGTCCCGCCGGGAGCTGGTCTGCCAGCAGGTGGTCGAGCTGGTCACCGACTACCTCGAGGGCTCGCTGTCGCGCTCGGATCGCCGGCGCTTCGAGGCGCACCTGGCCGGCTGCCCGCACTGCACCGAGTACCTGGTCCAGATGCGCGCGACCATCGAGCTCACCGGTTCGCTGACCGCCGATGACCTGCCCGAGCCGGTGCAGGATGAGTTCATCGACCTGTACCGCCGGTGGCAGGCGGGCGGGGAGCCGCCCGGCTGAGAGCCGCCCCGCGGTGCCGCCCGGCTGACGGATATCCTGACCTGCCGTGGCCGGACAAGGAACCGCCGCGACGGCGCTGCTGACCAGGCAGGGCATCGCGCACACGGTGCATGCTTACGCGCATGATCCGCGGGCCGCGTCGTACGGGGCCGAGGCCGCCGAGGCGCTGGGCGTCGCGCCCGGGCGGGTGTTCAAGACCCTCGTCGCCGAGGTCGACGGCGCCCTGGCCGTGGGCGTGGTGCCGGTCGCCGCCCAGCTCGACCTGAAGGCGCTGGCCGCGGCGGTCGGCGGCAAGAAGGCGGCGATGGCCGGCGTGGCAGCGGCCGAGCGGGCCACCGGCTACGTGGCCGGCGGGATCTCGCCGGTCGGCCAGCGCCGGCGGCTGCCCGTGGTGATCGACGCGAGCGCGCTGGACTTCCCCACCGTGTTCTGCAGCGGCGGGCGGCGGGGGCTGGAGATCGAGCTCACGCCGGCCGACCTGGTCCGGGCCGCGAACGCCACCGTCGCCCCCATCGCCCGCGTCGCCCCGCCGGGCTAGCGCAGGACCTTGCGCCGGTACAGGTACACCGCGAGCGGGGCGAACACGGCGATCAGGCCGACCGACCAGATCACCAGGGCCAGCTCCGGGTGCTGCATCGGCCAGGCGTCCGGGGTCGGAACGTTCCCGCCGAACAGCTTCCGGCAGGTCGCCGCGACCGCGCTCATCGGGTTCCAGTTGGCGAAGTCGCGCAGCCAGGCGGGCATGCCCTGGGTCGGCACGAACGCGTTGGACACGAACGACAGCGGCAGGAACAGCACGAACCCCAGCGCCTGCGCGCTCTCCGGGCTGCGCAGGACCATGCCGGCGCACGCGCCGA
>Ga0335072_10008468_pt1 | contig 14908 bp, 9 predicted proteins | sample Lox_Sample_21_FD_206725 | JGI IMG/M metagenome (GOLD analysis project Ga0335072, IMG submission 206725) | Soil microbial communities from Loxahatchee National Wildlife Refuge, Florida, United States - Lox_Sample_2.1 | ecosystem: Environmental > Terrestrial > Soil > Wetlands | place: USA: Florida... | reverse complement strand
GCGCAGACGGGCTGCGTCGATTCGCCGGAAGATCCAACCGTTGTGCTCGCTCTGGTCAGCGGCGTGGGCGCGTTCGCCGCAAGCCTATGGAGATCGCGCCGCAAGTAGCACGAATAAGGATGCAAGGTCTGAATGAGGAGGTTCCGCCATGCGCATTGTTTGCGCGACTGCATTGCTCTCGAGTGCTCTTGTTCTCTCCGGCTGTACGGCTGCGCCGCTGATGACTTCAACCACAACCCAACCCAACCATGTGCAGGGCGCGGCGCTGCACGGAAGAGTGCACGGCGGAAACCAGCCGATCGTGGGCGCACGAGTGTATCTTTACGCTGCTGACGCCAGTGCCTACGGCCATGCCTCGGATTCCCTGCTGGCGAGCCCCGGATATGTCACGACGGACGGCAGCGGTAATTTCTCCATCACGAGCGACTACACATGCCCAAGCGCGAGTACGCAGGTCTACCTTTACGCCCTGGGCGGTAATCCCGGAGCGGGATCGAACTCGGCCGCAGGGCTGCTTGCCGGGTTGGGATCGTGCGGTTCATTGAGTTCGACGACATTCGTTTTCATGAACGAGGTCTCGACCATCGTGACCGCGTACTCGCTCGCCGGCTACGCCACAGACGCGACCCACGTGTCGAGTTCGGGAAGCACGCTGGCTTTGACCGGGGTGGCGAATGCTTTTGCCACTATCCCGAATATGGAGACGCTGGGCACAGGCGTGGCCCTGGCCGTAACGCCCAGCACCTTTGGGAACGTGCCGCAGAGCGAGATCAATACTCTTGCCAATATTCTTGCGGCGTGTATCAACACCACGGGACCCAGTTCTACCGGCTGCACGACACTGCTCGGCAGTGCACTTTCCGGCGGGACGACCGGCACCGCGCCGACGGACACGGCGACAGCGGCGATCAACATCGCGCATAATCCGGGAGCCAACATCGCGGCGCTGTATGGGTTGCAGCCCGGAACCGGTGCACCCTTTTTGCCCGACATCAGCGCGCAGCCGGACGATTTTGCCATGGGAATAACCTTTCCCGGCCCCGGGGGTTGGGGGGGATATAGCGACCTCGCCATCGACGGTTCCGGGAACGTGTGGGTGGTGGGAGGGTTTAGCCCTGCAGGCGACGGCGTGGGCGAACTGCTTGCCAACACCTTGGCGTGGAGCTCCAGCACCCCGATGACTGGCGGCGGGCTTGGGGGTGGCCAGCCAACTCAGCTCGCCATCGATCCCTCGGAAAACGTCTGGATCACAAACAACAGTGTCGGAAACGGCTCTCCCTGCGTGTGCGCCCTGGTCGAGCTCAGCTCCAGCGGCGCGGTGCTATCCGGCTCCGGCGGCTACACCACGACCTTGCCCAATTGGGGAGACCTCGGGCCTCTGGCTGCCGACGGCTCGGGGAACGTCTGGCTCCCAAACGGATTCGATGTCCTCTTTGAATACATCCCGGGGACAGGTTTTCTCCCGGCATTTGACGGGGGAGGAATAAACAACCCCACGTCGGTCGCCATTGATGCTTCTGGCAACACCTGGGTCCCAAATAGCGCCAGTTCGGGCCTGAGCGAGCTCAATTCTTCCGGGATGGGGCTCCCAGGGTCCCCCTATACCGGCGCCGGCGAGGCCAACCCCACCGGCATTGCCATTGACGCTTCAGGCAACGCCTGGCTCGCGAACGAGGACAACGCCACAGTGAGCGAGTACAGTTCTTCCGGCGCGCCGCTCTCCACCTCCTCCGGTTACGCCGCCGGCCCCAACAATACGAATGACTGGGGCATCGCGATCGACGGCGCGGGCTACGTGTGGGTCACGGGGAGGACGTGTTGTGGTAACCCTCACTCGATTACTGAGCTCAGCTCCTCCGGCGCTCTTCTCTCCGGAACAAACGGATACGGGACGGTTGCGCAGATATCCGCTCCCAGCGTAATTGCGATTGATGGCTCCGGCAATGTGTGGATAATAGACACCGAAAGCTACAACTACATCGATGAGTTTGTTGGCCTGGCCGCGCCGGTGGTGACGCCGCTCGCCGCCAACCTGACCGCGCCTTACGGGGCACACGCGGTGAATCGGCCGTGAAGACGGCAGGGACAAGGATCAGGGAACAGACATCAGAAATCGGCGTTGGAGGAAAGGATGAGGCTGAGAAAGATTCTGTTTGCGGGTGGACTCGCCGCGCTGGTTGCGATGGCTCTTCCCTTGCGCGCGCAGACGGGCTGCGACGATTCGCCTGAAGATCCAACGATTGTGCTGGCACTGGTGGGCAGCGCCGGCATGATCGGCGCAAAGCATTGGAAAGCGCGCAGGCGTAAGCGGTGGCTGCATACGAACATCGAAGGGATCAACCGTCGGAATCAACCGGCCGGCAATGCAAACAGTCTTTCGAGAATTCATCGTCAGAAGGCGGCGGACCTGGCGCCAAAACGGTCAACGAAATTGAGGAGAAGGCGGCAGGATTGCGCATTTAGATCCAGCCCGGAGCCAACCTCTCAAATTGTTTGGCAGGGCGCCTTGGGTACCGAGCAATTGGCCCATGAGCCCAATCCAATCCGGAATGGGCTGAGCCCATGGTCAGGTTCTGCGGCCAAGCGCGTCTTTGACGCCGGCTGCGCCCTGCTGGCGCTGCCCGTGCTGGCTCCGCTGGTTCTTTTTGTGGCGGCGACGGTATGGATCACCTCGCCGGGCCCGGTGTTGTTCCGGCAAAAACGTGTCGGGCGAAACGGGCGGATATTTACGATCTTCAAATTCCGCACGCTTGTCCATGCCCCAATGGGTCCGCATCGCCCCATCACAACGCTTGAAAACCAGAGCTTCACGCCGGTTGGTCCGTTTCTGCGCCGCTGGAAGCTCGATGAGCTGCCGCAATTGGCCAACGTGCTGCTCGGGCACATGAGCCTGGTGGGCCCGCGACCAAAAATGCCAGAGCACACCATCTTCCATCTTTGCTGCCGTCCCGGTCTCACCGGGCTGGCGACTCTGGCGTTTGCCGACGAAGAGGCGATGCTCTCGCGCGTCTGCGGCGATGAGCTGGATGCCTTTTACCGGAACGTAGTGCTGCCTGCCAAACACAAGATCGACTCAGAGTACCTGGCGCGCGCCACATTCCGCTCCGATGTGGAGCTTCTCTTCAGAAGCGTTCTGCGCCGCTGGGATGCGACCGCGAGCGAGGGCCTTCCTGCCGCGATTGCAGATATCCGCCCTGCCAACCTGCGTATTCCCGCGTAAGGCGGGCTTTGCTGCGGATCGCCGCACAAGGGCTGCGCCGAAGTGGAACGATGGCGGAAATTAATTTTCGAGGGGGTGAGGACGCTTGGGATCGTGGTTCCTGAACGTCGGCCGAATCACTCCGCGGATGAAGATTCGCCGGTGGAAGCCCCGGGGTTCAGCTCGCGATAGAGGAACATTCGGGCCAGTGACCAGTCCCGCTTGACGGAGCGCGGCGCAACGCCGCATATATGCCGCGGCGATACGGTGCAGTTCCTGATAGACAAGCGGAAGCAAATTCTAGGCGGCCTCGGCATCCCCGTCATTCATCGCCTTAAGCAGCCGGGTGACTTCTCCGGGAGTCGATTCCATGCGAACGGCCTCGCGAGCATTCTACTGCGAACGAGGTGGAAATGCGTGTGCGCCACCAGGCGCAAGGCGGTCGACCGTCTGTACCAGCGGGTAGGCGCCGCGCAGGCTCTGAACGGCGCAACTGAAGGGCGCCCAATTCACCTGGCCAATGTCAGCGAAAATCGGGCAGAGCGTCCGGGGAGCGCTTCAAGCGGCTGGCCGAACAAAGGCGATGTCTCGACTGGCTCCGGTTCCTGATAGTCACGATTATTGAGCAAATTGGCGACCTGGATGCCGAGATCGGCCGCTAAATTGCGATCGCTGCTCTTTCCGATCCGTGGAATGCGCAAAGGCCGCGACGCAAAGAGTGATAAGTCGCGGAAGCCCGGCCCGTTGCCACTGTTGCGCGCAAGGCCTCCGCGGTCGTTGAACAGGCCGTTGCCATTGAGATCGTTGCCGGTGATCGTGTTGAACGGCGACGAGCTTTCTCGTGACCCGGTAATGATCATCGCGGCATGCCACGGTAAGTTCACTTGTCCGACCAGGCTTGCGCTGCGGGCCGGTATTCCCGTGCTGCGCGCCCAGTCTGCTCGAACATTGTTGTAATATTCGGCGTACGAAAACGGTCCGTCGGTGTCGTCCTGGGCGTGCGTCCAGGTGAAATTCCCGGTCAGGCTTTGCCCTTTCCAAGTTGACCGCAGTTGCGCATGCAGATCGAAACGACGCAGGTTACGATTCGAGGAGATGACGTCGATCCAGTCAATTCCATCCGGCATTCGCTCCGAACCGGAAAAATGCCTTGCGCTGTTCCAGGTGGCATCGAATCCCGGGATGAAGGCTTTCCAGGGCAATTCCAGACCGGCTTTCGTGATCACTGCGCGCGGCCGCTCCAGATCAGGATCGACTTCAGTCGCAACCGCGGCCCGGCTTCCCGAGCTTATCGCGGGTTGCCCGCCCGGCAAAGCGACGCCTGTCGTGATCGTGGGTCCCATGCGCGAGGCTAGGAGCGGCACCAAATGCACACTGTCGGGCCAGGGGTGAACAAATACGCCGGCACCGCCATGGAACAGCACTCCGCGAAGCCGCGCGACAGCGGACACGCGCGGAGAGAGCGCCCATCCTGCCTGCGACTGGAAATCGCCGCGCAGTCCTCCGCGCAGAACCGCGTTTTTGGCGGTCCACAACTCGCCTTGAACGAACGGCGAGAAGCCAAGGTTTCCAAAGGAAGCAGATGCGCCGCCCGAGTAAGCCAGCCAGGTTCCAATGGGTGCCCCGGCGAGAGCGGCCTCGTAATCCTGATAGTCAGGAAACTTCATCTGCCCGGCGGGGTTCGGTGTTTGTGTATCGTCGTCCCTGCTGTGCGAAATGATTGCTCCCCATTCCCATGCATGACGCGGGAGGCGCGGCGCCGCGGTGATCTTCGAGACCCACACCGTTTTACCCGCACTGCGGAACTCAATCGGCGCTCCCCCCGAGGTGAAATATCCGAGTACGTCAATGCCTGGTTCCTCATCGTTGGCCTGCATTACTGAGCGGGTCGAGCGCAGAGACACCGCGGATCGCCAGATCCACCGGTCTGCAGATCCCTCGAACGATCCCCGAAAGTCTGATGTACGGAAGATACTTCCGCCGGCCGACTCCGCCAGCACGAGCCCACCGGCGCCCTGATTGGCGCTGCGCGACTCCGACTGCGCCAGCGAAGCGGATGCATGCAGGTTTTGCCTCCGCACATAGTACAGCCCGAGAAAGCCGGACCACGCGTCTCCTCCGCTCTGCACAGATGAAATCCCGGCCGGAACTCCGTTGGTCTCTGCCTGCAAAGCCTGATCTGACCACACCGAGGCATAAGTGCCGTGGGCAGAAAACGCGAGCGGCAGCCCGGGGATCGGCCCGCTAACCACCGGAGCGCCGAAGCTGGAAGATGAATGCAGCCCTGCTCCGAGCGGTGAATTGCCGCCCAATGCGAGCGCGTTGCCCGCAAGCGAGAAACGCAGTTTTCGGTCCGGAGCGCGAGTGGTAACTTCAATCCGCTCGTTGTCGCCATCGGCGAATTCTGCTGAGAACGGGTCTTGATTGATTGAAATGCCGGCAATCATCTCCGCAGGAGGCATGGAGGCGGCAGGCAAACCGTCAACGTAGAGCGAGTGTGGACCGGGCGCCGTACCAGCCAGCAGTTCGGCGTATCGAATGAAATCCTGAGAGTCGTTGGAGAGCTTCCTGAGCTCATTGGCTGCGAGCGTCACGGTGTCCAGGGAGCCTTCACCCGCAGCAGTTTCGCCGGTCGCCTTCACCGTTACGGTTTCATAGACCATCGCCAGGCGCAGCTTCACCTGAATCGAAGTCAGGCCCTGGTTGACGGTACGGCGATAAGGCGCAAAGCCATCAGCCGCGACAGCGAGAGCGCACCGTTCACGCCCGGCATTGGGCCGAAGCTCGAACTCGCCTGCAGAATTGGTTGTGGTATGGACGGCCTTTGCGCCACAGGTGACCTGAACGTCGGCCCCCGATACTCGCTTGCCATGCGGGTCCAGCACGCTCCCCGATAGTGTGGGGCCAATGACCGCGCCTTGCTGCCGCTGTGCTTTCGCAGAGAGGCAGCAGAGGGATGCGGCGAGGATCCAGTGCGCCATCGGAATCGATAACGATCGCGCACTGGCTGGAGGGGAAAACAACATAGCCCACTTCTGACAAATTCAGCAAAAAGGCGCAGTGGGAATGAAACAGGATCCTCCGCCGCCGCATTGCGAAGTATTCGGACACGACAGCCCTTTGGACCCGCTGGGACCGTAGCCGCTCGGGCAGGTGCAGGCAGAACAGGAGGGGTTCAGAGAGCCGTTGGTGCATTGACCACTCACCGAACCACCGCTTCCTGTCGTGCTGTTCTTCATGAAGTCGCCGAGGGCGATTCCGGCGGCAGCCGCACCGCCAAGCAGCAAACCGGTGGTCACCAGGATCTTTCCAGCGCTCGATCCGTTGCTGGCCATCGATTTCGATGCCGGTGTAGATGCAGGCTGTTCTGGGGGCGCCGTCGCAACCGGGGAATCAGAGGAACTGCTCGATGTTGAGGCGGCCGTGCTGGACGAAGCATCGTTAACAACGAGCTTGGTGGAGTCGCAGGGCCGCAATATCACAAGAGCCTGATTCACCTGATGGAGGTGATCAATATTGTCAGAGAAGGTCTTCTGCATGCTTTGCAGCGCCTGCAAGTTGCTCATCGTGCTTTGATCAAGCCGATTGACGCCGGCGCTCATTGAAAGCTTCATGATGTCTGTTGTCCAGGCGACCGCTCCCTTTGCAATTGTGATGTAATTGCCGAGATCGAGCTCTGGAGAGATCTCCGGTATGGTTTCGCCGGGCCCTTCAACGGGGGGCTTTGCTTTGTCTAACACGTCATTGATATCATCCAGCTTATCTAAGACCTCATTTGTTCCCTTTTCGAACTCCTGCCCGGCGTTTCCGAAACTGGACCATGCTGCGTCCTGCGCAGCGCTCTGCTGAAACTGAGAATACAGATCGCGCAAGGCCAACCGCTCATTGGCAACCTCAGCGGCGAGTGTTTCCTGTTCGTTTGCGAGATCCGCACGAAAGCTGCAGTTCGCTGCTAACTGATTGGGAGTAAGCTGTGTGCCCGTCGCTTCCCCAGTTCCGTTGGGAGTTTGAGGTCCCATTGTTTGTGCTGCTAAAACCGGACTTTCACCTGTGGCCAGTAAGCAGCACAAGGCCAGTGCTAATGGTCGATACATACGCGGCTCCTTAGTTAGTATTTCGACTTACAGGTAAAACGCCGGAATGATGAAGCAACTATGTGCAATGGAGCGGGGAATCGGTTCGGCACTTAGCCATCTTGCTATACGCCTCGAAAAGAGACATTCCCCATTGGCCGCACATGATACCTATTTCGGGTGATTCTGGCATGGTTCGGAACCATCAGAAGAACTCCGCGGACAACTAAGAATCCCCGCGAAGCGAAGAACTTCGGCCACTCGCGGCAGAGCCTGTACGGGGCCGTGCTCTGGGGGCGAAGCGCACGAAGCAGGGACCGACGCGCGACACCGGCACAGAGAAGATCTACGCGCTCGATGCGAAGTTCCCATGGGCAAGTCACGTGGAATCTTTTCCCGGCGTGTCCGAAACTGAACAGGATTTTGCGTTTCTGAACAGATACGGAATCAAGGCAGGAGTGGGCCAGTGGGCTATTGCCCTGTTTTTTCTTGAGTTTGACGATGGCGGAACCAATGAGATTCGTGGCCATTGAATTGCGCGTTGGGGGACATCGTGGTTTTCGAACAGGAGGCGGCAATGGCCTATTTTGAGCGGATGCGTGACGTTGTCTCAGAGCCGTTCAGCCCCGATGTCATCCGGCAGCGCACGGCCGCGGGCTGGCAGATGGTGGCGATTGAGTGGCAACGCGAGTTGCCGGACACGGAGGCTCCCAGCCAGGGCGAGTTTGATGAGGACATTCCGTATGGGCTGCGGATTTCGGACGACTGCAAGCGCCTGGAGTCCGATCCGGTCGAGCATCGCGTCCTGATGCTGATGATGGACCTGGTAACGCAGGACTTTTCGTACGCCGAGATCGTCGACAGGCTGAACAAGGAAGGCTTCCGCATGAGAAACGGCCAGCCGTGGGACCGAGTCGCGGTTTTCAGGATGGTGCCGCGACTGATCGAGGTTGGACCGAGATTCTTTTCTTCAGGAGAGTGGGCGGAGCGCAGCCGGCACTTCGACATTTCGCAGCCTACGGAAACGCCCGATACGCCGGCGAAAGAACCGCATGCGTGGCGCGGGCTGTTCAGGCGGTGGTCGCGCGCCTAGCGGGCCATCCTGGTGCCGTGGTTCTGGAACTCAGCGGTGTTTTTGCGGACTCGCCGCCGCGTGCGGCGAAGCGCCTATGGCGCGTTCTGCTACTTCGACCTCGGAAACCTGTATGATGCCTTTGGCTGGCCCCGAGTCGAGGAGGAATCAGTGATTCGTTCATTCGCGTGTGTTGTGATTGCCGCGCTGGCGGCAACGGCATTGTGGGCGCAGTCGCCAACCGCTCCGGCGCTGCCTTATTCTCCCAGCCTCGATCTGACGTCAATGGACAGGAGCGTCGATCCGTGCGTGGATTTCTACAAGTACTCCTGCGGAGGATGGCAAAAGAGAAATCCGATTCCGCCGGATCAGACTTCGTGGAGCGTGTACGGCAAACTGTATCAGGACAATCTAGTCTTTCTGCGGGGAATTCTGGAAGAGGCCGCAGAGACCAACCAAGAACGCAATCAGGTGACGCAGGAGATCGGCGATTTCTACGGCGCCTGCATGAACGAGAGCGCTGTGAACCAGCGCGGGCTCAAAGCCATTCAGGGAGAGTTGGACGCCGTTGCGGCATTGAGATCGGTGCGCGACATTGCGCCGCTGGTCGCCAAAGTTACCTTGCCATTTGGAGAGACGCTGCTTTTCGAAGCAGGTTCCACGCAGGATCCAGACAACTCAGAACAGGAGATTGCCGACGCCGGCCAGGGCGGACTGGGCCTTCCCGACCGCGATTACTACACAAAAGACGATGCGAAGTCGAAGGAAATCCGAGAGAAGTATGTGCAGCACGTGGAGAAAGTTTTCGCGCTGCTCGGGGACTCACCGGAGGTGGCCGCGAAGAATGCCCAGACGGTGATGCGCATGGAAACCGCGCTGGCCATGGCCTCGTGGACGCGGGTGGAAAGGCGAAATCCCTACAACCTGAAGGACAAGGTCGATATGGCGGGGCTGGAGAGGCTCGCGCCCGGCTTTGATTGGGCAGACTATTACCGCACCGCCAATTACCCGCAATTTGCGATCGTGAATATCGAATCGCCGAAGTTCTTCAAGCAGGTGAACGCCCTGCTGACGAACGAGCCCCTGGATAACTGGAAGACCTATTTTCGCTTTCAGGTGGCGAATTCGTATTCGCCGTTCCTGTCGCAGCCGTTTGTGGATGAGAATTTCAATTTCTACCGCGCCTATCTGCGCGGCGCGAAGGAGCAGGAACCGCGCTGGCGGCGCTGCGTGCAATACACCGACTACAACCTCGGCGAGGCGCTGGGACAGGCGTATGTCGCGAGGGTTTTCTCGCCGGAGTTGAAGGCGCAGGCGCTGGACATGGTCGATCGCATCGAGGCAGCGATGCACCAGCGCATCGAGCAACTGGACTGGATGAGCCCGGAGACGAAAAAGCAGGCTTTGATCAAGCTGGCCGGGATCCGCAACAAAATTGGATATCCCGACAGGTGGCGCGATTACAGCTCGATCAAACTGACGCAGGACGATTTTGCCGGCGACATCGAGCGCGCCGGCGCATTCGAGCTGCATCGCCAAATCAATAAGATTGGAAAGCCGGTGGACCACGGCGAATGGATGATGTCGGCCGCCACGGTGGACGCATACTTCGATCCGCAGATGAACGACATCAATTTTCCCGCGGGAGTGCTGCAGCCGCCGCTCTACGACGCCAAGATGGACGACGCGCCCAATTACGGCAACACCGGCGGCACCATCGGACACGAGCTGACGCACGGGTTCGACGATGAGGGCAGCCAGTTTGACGCCAAGGGCAACCTGAAGAACTGGTGGACCAAGGAGGACCGGGAGAAATTCGATGCGCGCACCAAGTGCGTCGATGATCAGTATTCCTCCTATATCGCAGTGGACGATGTGCACCTGAACGGCAAGTTGACGCTGGGGGAAAATGTCGCCGATCTTGGCGGAGAGATTCTGGCCTTCATCGCGTGGCAAAGCAAGACGGCGGGCATGAACCTGCAGCCGATGGATGGCCTGACCCCGGAGCAGAGATTCTTTGTCGGCTTCGCGCAATGGGACTGCGCCAATGAGCGTCCTGACGATCTGCGCATGCGCGCGACGGTGGATCCGCATTCGCCGGCGAAGTACCGCATCAACGGCGTCGTGGTGAACATGCCGGAGTTCGGCAAGGCATTCGGCTGCAAGGCGGGCCAGCCCATGGTGCGGCCGGCGGAGCAAGTCTGCAGAGTATGGTGAGCCGGGGCCTGGCCACGAGCAACGCCGATTTCTGATTCCTGAAGTGCAACGCAGGCCCCGGGGTCACGCCTCTTCCAGCGCGGGCTCGGGGCTCTGGCCGCCGCGGATGAAGTCGATGATGCTGAGAATGGCCGGATGCGAGCGCATGCGCATGCAGGGCCGTTCGATGAGCACATAAAGGAATGCAGCAAGGCTGAAGACGATGAGGAGGCCGATGGCGCCGGCTGCGGCCATCGCTCCCCACGCGCCGAAACGCGGAGCAAAGACCGGCGCGAGCGTGGGAAACAGCCACATAAAGATCATCTCGTGCACCAAATAGACCGAGTACGAGATCTGCGCGATGGGGTAAAAGCCCTTCCAGGAGAGAAACCTCGCGAGCAGGCCGCCGAAGAGGCGTGGTGTATGGATGGCGCCGAGGATGAGGAAGATTGCCGAGAGGGAGAAGGCATCGTGCATGCACGTCCACCAGAGCTCGCGCGCGAGGTAAGGGATGCGGTCGAAGAAGACCGAGCCCATTGAGGTGTAGGCGATGTGCACCAGTATGGCGAGGCACACGACTGAAATGACGGTTACGCGAGCGGTATGCGCGAAAAAGCTTTTGAGCTGTGGAGCAAAGTAAGTGTTGAGATATGCGCCGGTGGCGCCGGCGAGGAGGCCACCGAAGCGCATCCAGGGCTTGTCGTAGACGACGTCGAACCAGCGATCCCACTCCGGTGACAGCGCGATGAAACGGAACGGCGGCACGATGCCTGAGAAATGAATCACGGTGTAGCGAATGGCGAGCGAGAGACCCATCAGCGCGACCAGGATGCGCAAGCGGCCTTTGCAGAGACCCATGAAGAGCAGGATGAAGGCGGGCAGGATCAGATAAAACTGCTCTTCAATGGCTAGCGACCAGCACCAGCCGAGATACTGCCTTGCGATGGGCAGGAAATTGTTGACGTAGAGGATATTTGCCCAGAGATTCTCAGCGTTGTTCCACTTGGGAAAGCCCGAAAGCCCGTGGAGGAAGTAGCGGCCCAGCAGCATGACGGCGGTGTAGACGGGTATGAGGCGCAGGAAGCGGCGCACGTAAAAGCGAGAGAAAACAAGACCACCGGATTTCTTGAATTCGCCAAAGAGGATGGAACCAATGAGGAATCCGCTGATGGCAAAGAACAGATCGACGCCGAGCATGCCGTTGACGAGCCAGGCCGTAATGGGGTTGGTGAAAAGAAGACTGGCTTGCGCGGGGAAGATCCACAGGTGGAAGAAGAACACGTGGAGAAAGACCACCCAGAGGACGGCGATGGCGCGAACGCCGTCGATGACGGGCTGCTGAAAGCCAGGACGGCGGGCAAGGTGGGCGAAGTTGTCACGAAGGCTGAAATAGGACGCAAAGCTGGGCGGGGTCGAACGATCGGCTGGCAAGAAGGGCGCCTCCGGGGAAGAATCGGGGAGAAGTATTCTTACGCTACAGGGACGAAAAGGGTTTGTCGAGAAGAATTCGCGCAGAAGGGGATGGATCGGGAGGTGTCTCGAGGGGGCGGATGCGTGCGCCGGGTCAGGACCGGCCGATGCGGTCGATTTCGCGTTTGATCGCAAGGTCCTCGAGTGTAGCGAGAGGGAGCCCAAGCAGGATTCTGCGTGAATCGCTGCTGGCGCTGAAAAAGGACAAGGTATTGCGTGAAGATCTGAGCAGGTTGAAGAAGGCTTGTTGCGCGCCGCAGCGGCTGGTGACGCTGGACGGCGCTCCGTTGCCAGCGAAGGTCGGACGCGGGAAACCGGAAGCAACGTCAGAGATCTCGAAACGCTCTTCGCCACGGCCGGCGGCCCGCTTCGGATAACTTCAGGTGAATGCGGGTTACTCCTTGGGGCGGATGGCTTTTTCGAGCAACGCGGTGATGCGCGTGGTGGAAACGAATCGGACCATAAAGGCGCCGAAAGCTCCCTTGAAGTTGGGGACGATGGTGCGCTTGCCGCGGGCGAGAGCGAGAACCGCGATGCGCGCCACGTCGGCGGCCGGCTGCAGACCGCCGAAGCGGCGGAAGACGCCGCCTCCGCCTGAGACGTCGAAGAACTCGGTTTCGGTGGTGCTGGGACAGAGCGCGGTGATTTTAATGCCGAAGCGCTCGACTTCGGCAGCCAGGGCGAGCGCGAAAAAGCGGTCAAACACTTTGGTGGCAGCGTAGACAGCGTCGTAGGGGATGGGCTGAAAGCTGGCGGTGGAAGCGACCACCAGCATCCAGCCGCGGCGGCGCTCGACCATGCGGGGAATCAAGAGGCGCGAAAGGCGCACCACGGCCTCGCAGTTGACGCGGACCATCGAGTATTCCTGCTCGGGCTCGAGCTTATGGAACTCTCCGTAATGGCCGAGGCCCGCGTTGTTGATAAGGATGTCGACAGGGATGCCGGCGCCCTCGGTGGCGTCGTAGATTTGCTGCGGCGCGTCGGGCGAATTGAGGTCGGCGACGACGATGCGGGTTTCGGTGTCGTGGGCTGAGGCGAGATGGGCGGCAAGCTTGTCGAGGCGCTCGCGGCGGCGCGCGGTGAGGATGAGTTTTGCGCCATGGGAGGCGAGTTCGTGGGCGATGGCGGCGCCGATTCCGGCGCTGGCTCCGGTGACGAGGGCCCATTTGCCGCGGAAGTCATTTGGAGTGGACATGGCGAATTCAGGATAGTGGATGGGGCCGAGAACGCCTTGCCGGCCAGGGCTTGCGAGGGAAAACGGAGGGATCCGGACTGGAAAATCCGCAGAGCGGCACTTTCGCATGCTTCAGGCCGCGCGGCAAAAGCGATAACCTTCGACTCGCCTCAAGACGAGCCGCCCATCAGCCGCCCGATGCCGGAACAACCTCTTGAAGGTCTCGAGGCACCCCGGAATGACTGGCTTACTGCGGGGTAGCGCTTGCGCCAGTGGGAGCAGCGGGTGCAGCGGGTGCGCCCTTCGAGAAATTGCGGATGTAAATGATCATGTTCCAGACCTCGGTGTCATTGGCGCGACCCGGGTCCTCCGGGGGCATCTTGTCTTTACCCTTACGGATGATGGTGAACAGATCGGCGTCAGTCTTGTTCGCCAGGGTCGCCGGATTGGTCCAGTCTTCCAGGTTCAGGTTCATGCTGGTGGCGATTTCGGTTTTGCCGTTGCCGTTGTCACCGTGGCAAAGGGCGCAATCGATCTGGTAGATGGCTTTGGCCTTGGCCTGCGACTCGGCTGTGGGTTTGACGGGGTTTTTAGCCTGCGTCGGTGCGGACGGGGTTTCGGCGGGCTGCTGAGCGACGGCCGGCGCTGGCGTGCCCTGCTGCGGGCTGCGGCCCTGAAGCGGCAGACAGACAGCAATCAGCAAAGCTGCCGCTAAAAAGAGCAATGACGACTTCAACATGGAACCCTCCTCAACCGATGTCAGTTCACGGGCATCTTGTTCTGCTCTCAGATTTCTGGAAGGAATTATAGGTCGGTAGGGCGAGAAAGGGCTATGCGCTGGAACACAGCGGGTCAAATGGGGGGTTAAGTCGCTCCTTCGGGCGACCAAATGAACCCGGAAACGGAGAGCCTGACTGGCAGAGATTGAGGCGCCACGCAAAGCGCGGACCTGAAACCCGCACAGCAGCAAGCCCAAGGTCGAGATTCTCAGTGGACGCCCGCGCCGCTGCGGGGCCCCTCGCCGGGCTTGCTTTTGCTGAGCATAAAGGCCAGCACAATGAGGAGGATCGACGCGTAAGAGAGCTCCATATAGACATCCTGATAGCCCTGCATTTGCGCCTGTTGATTCAGCTGGTTGTAGATTTGCCCCAATGCCAGGCCAACACCGTTTGCGCCGCCGGCGGCGCCGTTGAAGAAGCCCGTGAGCGCCGAGAGATGCTGGTCGTAGCCGAGCGATCCCGGCTGCATGGCCTGCTGCAGGTGCTGCTCGTGCCACATGGCGCGGCTGGTGACCTGCGCGTTGGTTATGGCGATAAGAATTGAGCCGCCGATGTTGCGCACAAAATTGATGAGGCCGGCGACCTGGTTCGACTCCTTTTGCGGCATGCCAACGTAAGCAGCATTGGTGATGGAAATGAAACAGAAAGGCAGCGGGAACATTTGCACCACGCGCAGCCATGAGTTTTCAGCAAAACTCATTTGCAGGTTGGTCACTTCGGCCGCGTAGCGGAAGGTGAGCACCAGCATGATGAAGCCGAAAGCAGCCAGGTAGCGCGCCGGATACTTGCCTGTGGCGAAACCGGCGAGGGGCATCATGACCACAAGCGCAAGTCCTCCGGCGGTAAGCGCCATGCCGGCAGTGGTGGCGGTGTAGCCAAGCAATTGCTGGGTGAACTGCGGCTGCAGAACGGTGTTGGCGTTGAGCACGCCGCCAACCAACATCA
>Ga0335072_10008467_pt1 | contig 14909 bp, 15 predicted proteins | sample Lox_Sample_21_FD_206725 | JGI IMG/M metagenome (GOLD analysis project Ga0335072, IMG submission 206725) | Soil microbial communities from Loxahatchee National Wildlife Refuge, Florida, United States - Lox_Sample_2.1 | ecosystem: Environmental > Terrestrial > Soil > Wetlands | place: USA... | reverse complement strand
AGGGCAAGGTCATCACCATATATGACGTAAGACTTGTTCTAGAATACTCGGGTGTGTCTGCTGTACCACACTGAAATCGCCACAAATACTAACTGTGCGCAGGGACGACAGCGGATGAGGAGGAAGTCAGCGGGACAATCACAATACCTGAGATCGCCCATGATACTGAAGAAAACGAGTATGTTGTATGTTTCCTCGTCCCATGGGCGTCTTATATTACTGAACTCTAACTTTTCCAGTTCGACGTAGACATCTACTCCGACGCGAATTCAAAACAGCCGGTCAAAGAGCTCGTACGGTCGAAAATAGTCCCACAACTGAGAAAGGAATTTGCTAAGCTGGGCCCTGCATTGATTGCTGAGCATGGAAAGGACATTCAACATACACCGGATTCGAATCCTTCAAGTGGCTTTGCTACACCGAAACAGCACGCTCCTACCACATCCAATCCACTGGATACGCATCCTTTTTCAACAAGTACTAGCCATGCTGATGGACCCCTGGTGAATACTATAACAGTGACTGATACCGAGGAATTCCGCGCTCCGGCATCCGAGGTCTACAAGACCTTCACGGATCCCCAACGAATCACCGCTTTTACGCGCGCTGCCCCAAAACTATGGGAAGGTGCAAAGAAAGGAGGAAAGTTCGAGCTTTTCGGAGGAAATGTGTCTGGCGAATACCTCGAGCTGGAAGAGCCCACGAAGATCGTTCAGAGCTGGCGGCTAGAACAGTGGCCAAAGGGACACTACTCAAGACTAGAAATCTGCCTCGATCAGAATGATGTTGACAATGTTACAGTCATGAGAGTTACGTGGACAGGTGTGCCGGTTGGACAGGAAGATGTTACGAAGCGAAACTGGGGAGAGTATTATGTCCGTAGCATCAAGCAGACATTTGGGTGAGCCAGGAATCTTAAATATTTCTGTACAGTGAGATGCTAATATTATGCAGGTTTGGTACCTATCTATAGAAAGAGAGGCAGTGGCATCTGAGTGCGGCAGGCTTTCAAAAGGAACTTACGGAGCATTGGGGCTCTCAGTGCGGATGTAGATCAAGAATCGAATCCCAGTTGAAGAAGAACCTTGTGTCCTTGAACATCAATTCCCTCTCTCTACATGATTCTATGCACGTACCATTGCTAAAATGATAATTCTTCATGACCTCTTATCTACATCCGTCCCCCTTCCTCGGGTGCTTATTTAGCATTGCTAAATCATGGACGTTTTCTTACTATACATAATTTTAAGCCAGAAAAACGCCTCTCTGCCGACGAAATTTTTCTACCTCATTACTTATGTCACGAACCCATTACCTCAACGTTTCCATCATCGCTTACACCAGCACAACCTCCTCCATCCTACCCTCCAACAGCTCATCCTCAAACCCGCTCCCACACATAAAATCATAAACAAACGCATCCCCCACCAATATCCACTTCTCGTTGCCCGTTTCCCCCCGCCCTACGCACTACGAATGGGACATCCCCCCCTCGAAAGATAGCCACGGAATCGCCCGCTTGCGCCTCCACCGGGATTAGGCCGATATATCCTTTTTGCGTCACGCAGAATTTTCGGCCAAGGCAGATGCACGTTGCGGCTTTGACGAAGGGTTAAAAGAATGCCGGCCGCGCGGCAGCCTTGGCATCGGCAGTGGAGAGTGGACGGTCTTGGTCAAGGTATGCTCTATAAGCCGCGAAGATTTGAGCGTAGGACTCGGGAGCTTTTCGTCCTTGGTCGTCGAGGTAGGCTGTGAGGATTTTCCAAAGAATGTCATTATGTTTTTCTCATTCGACGGGCATTTTTGCGTCTCATGTATCGCGGATTCGAGTTTGGATATCGAAGTTTTGAAGGCCTTGTCTGCTTCGAGTTCCGAGTTCGAGTTTCCTTTGGAGAGAGTCCAGCGGCCAATGTCGTATTGGGCGATAGTGTCGATGAACCTCCGTGGACATAGAGGGTCTGTTCTGGGATATTGAATCGGAATTCAGGCTTGTGCGTGGACTGGTTTCCGAGGGGGCTGTACGCTGAGTCTTGGGAGTCTCTGGCTAAGGGTGATCGTGGAGGAGAGAACGATCAGTCGGACACCCATGATGGTAGGTTTGGGATACTCTTCGGAAGACCCGCCAACGAGAGTATCTCAAGGATTCCTTCAATCAATCTATAGAAGCCGTCCATTCTGTGAATGTTTGCTCTACTGGCTGGGTATATTGGACGCCGCAAGGTAGTTGTTCAACAGTACCAAGGATGCCTAAAATGGCATATATTGCATCGTGCTTGTTGGTGGCATTTGCAGTCTTAGTCCTAGTTAGGACTTGGGCCATGCCCAGATCAGTCTCATAGTTGAACATTGACGCCTCTATTCTTGAAATGAGAGCGAACGAAGGTTCCTATGTCGAGTATGGAGTTGAAAGGATGATTCAAGTCCATAAGCAGACTTGAAACCCCATCAGGCGTCGTTATAGAGGCAAGCCCATATTTAATGCTCTCTGTGAAGAGGTTCTCAAGGAGATTAGATGGAAAGACGCGACTACTACAAACCATCGTCACTGCCCGTGCGGAGGCGAATTCTTGAATGATCTACTTTCTGTAAAACCACGGGCGGTTCAAAAGAAGGCGAAGTGCCACCCAGCAGCAATCATGTGGCGGGGGTAGGTTCAGCCCATCGAAATCCGAAATGCGAACGTGGTAGTCTGTCGGGAGGTTTTGGAGTAAGCTGGTGAGATTTTTCCGCGAAGCCTATTGCGAGGTCACTATCATCATTTCCACCAAGAAACACAATAGCGCTTGTTGCTATTCCGTACAGATCACCCATCATGCCAACTTGATCGGTCTTCTCCTCGATGTCCGCTTGAGTGATGCAAACTGCGTCAACCCAGAGGAGCCTCGACTGGTTGGATAACGCAAGCTTCGAAGGGCTGCATATAGATTTTTAACGATCCTCATCTCCTTTCCATTACACACTATTCAATGAGTTTGTTCAAGATCACCCCAAGTATAAGACAGGGCCTTGAACTCTCGAAAATAACTCCTATCAAACGGGAAGAGATGGCATCGATGCACACGACAGATGATGGGGGCCTCGTTCTTTCCTGGATACAGCTCAAGAAAGCGTATATCAGCATAATCGTCCATGCTGAGTGTTACACCAGTAGCTGGAATGTGTTTGGGACGTAGAGAATCGTATTCATAGGGGAGTCTAGTTGAAGCTGTGCCCAATGGCAAAGCCCCAAGTATACGTAGGAGGAGATTCCCCATAATCGTGATGATTAGAGAGTAAGATGTTGGCGGAATGGCGTAAACTGTTGAGGCTTTCTGGTGCAGCCTCGCGCAGCAATGCTAACTTAAGTAGGATTTGCCTTACATCTGGGGAGCATCAGTCTTTAGAGAAGCTACATTCAGGAATTGTGTCAGACTATGAATAAAAATCATCTAAGCAAGTCATTACGCCGAGGAATCGAGGAAATGAGAGGTACAGAATCAGTTATTGGACGAGAGCATACAATTGCCTAGCGAGGCTCTGTACGAGGCTGATTTCGCATTTCCTTCGGTGAATACTACTTTTTACAGTGCTCACGTCAGCATGTGCTTCCATGATTGAGAACAACGATACTTAAGCATCTTGAATTGGAAGATATAGACTGCTTACATTATCATTTACTAGTCTTATGCAAAGCATGTCGGACTCATTGTCTTCTTAGCACTAGCTGATCTCCGGAAAGCGATGACAACGCAAAGCCGCTTCATCAAGAAATGTTTAATGCGTAGCGAATTAAGAAGCCCCTATCCAAGGAGCTTTCATCCAGTCTGTTTCACCCAAGATATCAAAGTCGCCAAAAGCATCGAAATCAAACACGTCCATTGGTAGATCCCAATTGAAAGCTGGCTGAGGTTGGGTCTGTGACGGCCCTTCCAAGATTTGGTCAAGGACGCGACTGATAATTTCTCTCATCTTGCAGCAGACCTCGTAGTTTGCAGCATTTGGGCGCACCCAGTTCAGGAAGCCAATGAAGAGGCTAAGGTTTTGTATGGTTTCGGATTTTGGGAGGTTGAGCCGGTGAGCTTGAGGATTCTTGGACTGTTTGAGCAGCTCGAAGCAGAGGACGCCGCTAGAAGGAACTCCATAGCAGACAATCTATAGTAGCTTAGTTAGTGGACGCATGGAGACGGAAAAGATGTGATTCTGGAAATTTCTAATCCATTTTCTTTAGGAAGTACTGCTTATTTTTATGATTATGACCACTTACCATCCATTCAAAATTGTAGTGATCCCCAAGAAATCGATCTCTGTTGGTATATAGTAAAAGAGTCAAACTTAGCATCTCCCTTGCTATATCAAGCAGCGTCTGGCCGTCTGCTTCGCCGTGCTTGATTGCCAACCTTTCGATCAAGAACAGATTCTGTAGATACTTCAAGCGGCAAGATAGCTTCAGGGCCAGTTTCATATCCAAGACATCTGGATCGAACACGTCGCCTGGTCGATACTTTAAATTATCAGGAAATTCCGAATATTCCTTCTCAGATCTTGTCTTTAGTGAACTGCTGATGCATTAGCCACCCTTACCCATCTGATTTGACTATACCTACTAGATACAGTTGGGTAAGCATTCGTTCCATGACCCTAAGGATATTTCCAAAATTTCATCTCTTATGAGTGCCAAATACATATTGATGCGCAAGTACGTCACTGTGGTGACCTGACCGTTGGCATTCCATCCTTGAGGGGTGAGTTTGGAAATAACCTTAGCCCGCTCTTTTTCATCCATAAGCCATACGTCGTCATTGATATCGAGAAGCATTGAGCATGAGCTATAACGGTGACTTAGGAATGGAGGTCGCCCTGTAAAGCTTGCAAGTGTTTTGTCTATGCTGAAAACGGAAGCAAAGATCCGCCTTCGTATTTCCGATCTGATACTGATTTTATGACGCGAGTCTGGCTCCCTGTGGAGGCCGAGCGCTGTTGTTGCGCTTATAAGATCACCATGATATCGCCATAGCAAAAAGCCTAGTGCGATGTAAGCCATCCACATTCAGTGCGTAAGATGATCCGCAACTTACTTGTATCACCACCCGGGCCCAGAGTACTCAGTAACAGACAGTTGTTATAGAATAGTGCAACCATCACAGGGTTAACAAATTCTGTATGACTGCACAACGTGACACATATCGACACACATTCTTGCATCTCTCGCACAAGTTGCTTCTTCTCCATTCGCCGGCCATCTTTACTAGCAAAGGTTTCACTATCCGGCGAAGCCAAGGCTCCATAACAACATGATTTTAAAAGAAGGCCAAGAGCTTCCCACCGCAGATTTTGACCGGAGAAGGAATCTAACCATTCTTTCGGATTATCACTGGCAGGCTCTTGAAGATTAGTCCTTGCATTTTGGCATAGAATCCGTGCCACAGTCTCAATTTCAGTCATGCTTCTAGACCCGATCAAGTGCCTCCCGTAGATAGACCACATCGTGTCTGAGATGTATTGTGTAGCTGGCTTAAACCACCCGTCATTTTTGTTTGTGTGCAGGTGGCGCTGCAACAAATAATTGCATGTTTGCCGATCTGGCAGCCGGCTAAGAACTTTCGTTCCTAGCCGTACCAGGTGAACATCTAGCGCAACGTTCTCTATCTCCGCCTTATGCTGCAGTGAATCTTCAGTCGTCACGACGCCTTCTCCTGAATTTGGAGCTGGGCCCAAGTCCTCCTCGTTCTCATGGAAGACAGCAGAAAAGCTTGTGGGACCAAAGAAAACGGAGGAATCATTTAGACCTGTATGGACCGCGACTTTTCCTCCTCTAGACGCCCCAGGTATGCTCAATCTCCTCAGGCGAGGTGAGACAATATCAAGGGCCGGCAGAGACGAGCTTGGTAATTCTTGGTCCACCTCTGCCTTTCGTGTCATTGGAGCCACGAGGTAAACACACGCCACAGTTATATTTCTCTGCTTACAGCGCTGGCAAACAGGGAAGGCATGATCGCATGCGATCTTCCTCTTCCGACATGGCTCACAAGCTTGAAGCTTGCCATTTCGGCGTCGCGGCAATTCTAGAGACATGGAAAAGAAATATGACTACAACTTCATAAAGTGATAAGAGAAAAAAAATTGTAGAGGAGTTGCGGGAAAGAACTTACTTCTGGAGAGAGACAAGATGGAATACCGCTTCAGACAAGGAGGGCGGGGTTGGACGGAGTTCGCTTACTTTTTGCTTAATGACATCGGCTTCTCGGAGTTCATTTCACAAGGGCGAGAGGAACACGTGATATGCTATGGTGAGGTTGTATTTACTTCCTAATATTGCAAGTTATGTGCCCAACTTCAGAGAAGTGGCCTGTGCGAGCTAAAGCCATACTTGATGCGTGATCAAACCTTTTCGCCGCTACAATGCTTTCGTACTACCGTAGTCTTCGCTATGCATAAATGTAATAAGGCCGGACGCCAAAAAAAAAAAAAAAATTTTTGTGCTTCGAACAGCCGCCCCCGCTGTACTTCTATGTAACAAATTCATCTTCCTCAATGATCCTGTCTACATCAGAAGGCTGTAAAAGAATACGTCGGCCACGTTCTTCGGGTGGAATGCCATCGCGAGATGCACCGAAGTCAAGGACCTGGAAAGTATTAGCGGGACGAACGCCATAAATGAAGATAATGCACTTGCCTCTATGTAGGTTAAGCTGTCCCGCTGCACTGCAGCAACACATCTTCTCTCATCAAACTTGACCTGCCAGACTCCGCTCAGGTCGGTGAGAAGATCTTTAAGACATTCTCCAGTTTGGACATTCCACATCTTGAGAGTTCGATCTGACCCTGAGATGACCTTAGTGCCATCATGTTGAAAACATGTAATAGCACCGGTATGAGCTGTGAGTGTATTCTTGCATTGTCCATTCTCTGGGTCCCAGATCCGTAGAGTCGAATCTGCAGCAGCCGAGACAAGCCGTCCATCACGTAAGTCGAGCAGACCCACAAGTGACGAGTGCCCTTCGAGGGTGTACAGATTTGCACCAGTATCTAGTGACCATATCTTCACGGTATTATCCATTGAACCGCTAATACAACGTCTTCGCATGTGGTCAAGAACAACACTGTAGACCTTCTGTCCATGACCGCGTAGCTGATGCAAGGTCTCTCCAGTTGATATCTTCCAAACTCGGACGGAAGAATCATAACTACCACTCACGAGAGTATCTTGATATGCAGCAATAGCGCGTACTGAATGAGTATGTCCTGCAAGGACACGGATGAAGTACGGACAATCCGCATCATTGGCAGGCGGTCCAGTCTGGATATATCGCTTCTCACCCTGTTCTGGAAGTCTCCACACCCGTAATTGCGAATCGCGAGAGCCGGTAATGATAAGTGGAAAAGCTGGTGTCATAATTGGCTTGCCGTTGAAAGACCTGCCCGTGTCGACAGGTAAGAGAATCTGTAGGCATCGCACAGTAGACGTATGGCCATGGAATACTTGCGTGCAAAGACCCTTCTCAATATCCCACACGCGGACGGACCTATCTGTAGAACCTGAAACTAAAACATTGCCTTCGTATTGGAGAGCCCAGACTCCGCCTTCATGACCTTCCAGCCTCTTTCTCAGCTTCCCAGTTTTGGTATCATATACATGAATATAAGTATCATCGCTTCCAGTCAATATTTTGTCTTCATCAAATTGCAAACAAGTGATGACATGTCTTGGATGCGCTGGGAAAGCTATATGTTGCGGTTGGATCTTACCGCTCATCCAGCTGCGCTGAAGCATGTAGCGACGTCTGTAAATAGACTTGAAAAGGTGGAGCTTGCTTAGGCTTGGCAAGCCTAAATGAGGATTTGGCACAGCTAAAGCAGCGGCTGTGGCGGCAGCATTTGGACCGTCCGATCTAGAGGCATTACCGATGGCCATGCTATGATTTCTTGAGTCCATAGACCGCTTCCGCTCGCTCGGTTCCTGTGACAATGCCCTCCTCTTCATTCGCTCTAAGCCAAGGCTGCCCATAGGTCTTTTCCGCTTGTTGATTGATGAGTACGATCTAGAAGAAACCGTATCAGCTGTGAGGCTGCTATTGCCACTGCTGCCGGTGTAACCTGCTGATTCACCATCCGAGGACGTTGGTCGACCTCCAAGGTCTCGCTCCCAGCCATCAGCTCCGTAAGGATCCTGCCAGCCCCAGCCTCCTTTGATCGCCCTTTCTAGCTCTCCAGCTGGTAGAATGAAGTTGTCCCGATCGAGCAACTCTTTCCAGCCCGTCTCATTGGAATCAATAATGTTTCTCCAGCGTTTAGATACTTGGGCGGCGCGACAAAGATCCCTGTGGTTGAGAAAACTTAAAATATGAAGACTTAACTCTGGTGGTAGCTCCTCTAGAAAATCACATTTGAGCGCCGGGTTCACAACATCAGCTACCATATGTAGAGTCTTTCGTGGACAACGGCGGAGAAATTGATACATCATGAAACTCTTCATCTCACTTGGCATAGAGTCAAAAGTGTCAAGCATTGAAGGAGTGTCAAGCACAGTAGGTCCGTGACTGTTCTCGGAGCCCGTTAAAGCAGGCAGCCTGGGGTGTTCGATAATTTTTCTTGTTCTTTGTGTGATTTGTGAATCGTTACGGCTCTTCTGAATCGGTCCAGAATGAGTAACGGTCCTAGAACTAGAACTCTCAAGCTCTTCCTCATCCGCAACAGGAAAATGGGCTAGCTGCAGATTGGCTGCAGCAAAGGTTGGAGATAAACTTGGACTCGGTAAACTTGCATTTTGAGTGGCGGTTGTATTGAGAGTAGTGCGGGGTCTTGGAGAATGTACGAGAGCTTCGGTCAGTTCATCGAATGGTTCGAGATCAGTCTCGGCAATCGGAGGAGTTGCTACGGCGCTGGGAAATGATGTATGTGCAGCCATCACTGACGGACTCATAGCCTCTTCGAATGATGTAGTACCATCGGATGTAGAGGTCATAAAAGACATTGTGGTTCTGTTGTTGTTGGCCAATGGTTCAAGCTCGGAGACATCCGGAGTTGGAAGCAAACCAGCAATGGGTGATTCATTTTGGTCTCTGTCTTCAACTTTGGTTTTGCTGCTGTGTGTGAATGGTGTTAAGCGGCGTTCAGACTGTGAACTCAATTGAGATTGAGTCTTGTTTGGCCGCTTCCCTAAGGAGTCGGGCGACCTCGGCCTCTTTGACTTTCGAACGGATGGTTCTTCTCTAACACCTTCCCCTCGTTGTATGGACCTCGTATACCTAGTGACATCAGGAGTCTCATATCTCCGGTCTAAGCCCAAGTCTCGCGCCTGATATGCATGCTTAGGAGTCGCTTGATGAGCATGTTTAGGAGTCGATTTAACGGCAAGACGGTCCACCTGCACAGCGCAAATTAGCAAGAATGAAGATTACCAATATAATAACATGGAGTTACATACTGCACTCGGTAAAGAAGCGGGCTTATCTTCGCAGAAATGGACAATTTGCCCATTTACTTCATAAGAGAAGTTTGTAAGTTCATACGGAGTAGGCTTGAGTGCAAGTGGATATTCTTTAGCATCAAGGGTATGAAGGGATCGTGGTGGCCGCACCAGTAGGGGTGGATATGACCTCTTCGTGGTGGTTGTTGTGGTGACGGTTTTCGTTTCGACACATTCAGCCAGCTCGACCTGAAGTCTTGTAGTACTTCGTGAGATTATGTCATCGTTCTCTTCCCATCCCAGACCACTAGTTTGGCTGGGTGCTAAATATTCGGTCCTGTCTCCTTGTATTATCTTCTGTGCCTTAAACGCCAGCGGAGTAGGAGAAGAATCCTGTGCCAAGTCATTCGGTGGGGAGGATTTGAAGTTTTGTGTTGAAGAGGTCCGGCGGAAGGAGGAAGGACGAAGTGGTGGATCCATATTAGAACGGGCTGAATGTCACGGTTCAAGCGTGTCTTTCCACTAATTTTGAGGACTGTTGACCTCGACTCTCTTATGTACGCTGATACGCGTACCTGACACGACTTGGGACGCGTAAGAACTCGGAAAACTCTGGATGGTACCGGAAACCATGGAGAAAATATACTGAAGGCCGAGCTGTATGAAACTATGTTAAGTTTTCGTTCGATTTAGAGAGGACAGAGGGTATCGGTCGTAGTGGGGAGGCGAGGTGGCTAAGTTGCGCGCGAGAGAAATGGGGTCCGCACCCCAAGTCCAACACGACCCTCGACAGCAGCAGCAAAGAGCAATAAGCCAGCAATCTGCTTTCAGTGCTCTGCCCTATGCTCTTGAGAGGTGCGCGAGTAGGGTTTGGAAGCGGTTGAGAGATCGCTGTCGCGCACCGTAGTTGCCTTTCTTTTTACCGCTACCTCACGGATCTTGCTCGGCCTCTGCTCCCGCAAGCCACTCCTCGTTTAGCGCGGATTTGTCGGGTCGATTATTTTTACCTAACAGGCCTTGACAAAGCAAAGGGGGGGCGACAGAGGATAAGGCAGCACCAACGATTACGGAAAGGTACTTGCAGAAAACCTGCAGCTTACGGTAGGTACGTTATAGACTGCTCAAGTAAGAGAGCCTACACAGGTTGCGCTCCATGCAGATTCAGACAAGATCACCAAATCTCAGATTAGGAGACGTCCTCAGTGGTCAATCGTCCAGTTCTTCCTCAATCTGTGTCGCGTTGGTTTGCGGTTAGTTTTGTTACATCAGGAGATTACATTATGTGACAGTGTGTCTACTGTTGGTCTACTGATTGCGATGAAAGATAAATCTTTTCACTTTCTAATTGTCATCAAAGTACAGTGCCATACTTCGGCCTCCCCTCATGAGTGCTCTCGAGTGCAATCGCCTGCAGAAGGTAGTCACACTCGAAGCTGGACTTTTCAGCTGCATTTATAACTCTATGTGCCGTTAAAGACGTTGGTGCGCGGAACTTGTGGATTATGGAAGTTACGCAGTCCTTGTCATCTATACCTAGAAGCCTCTTCAATCTATTTCAGCTTATGCTACTTTTCTTTGACATTGTCTACCTGATTTGCACTTCTTACGAGATGCTCATTTCACGTCACATGACCACCATTGTGCTATCGACCATTTTAAGACTAGACCGGTACGATCGCCTCTCACCAACTCCTAACTCTATTCTCTCCTGACATCCTCCCATGCATACCTTACTCAACACCTCCTAAACTTCCCTTGTGTCAGCCATTGTACCTCCTGAAGGCCTGCATCATGGCCAGCTCTGCCGCTTTATCTGTAGATCCTTCCAGCCCAAATTTGAGGGACTCCATTTTCCCAATACCAACCGTAACTCCAGCACGCTCAGCACAAGTCCTTGAACAGCCTATCGAGCTGGTACAATCACTGGACTTGGTGCAAACAACAGTATGTGCCATCGTCAGCACGGTTGCGTCTCTGAGATGCCTTTTCCCAGATGATTGCTTCAGAACGCACCAATATGACACGGAGGACCCAAACTATTCGTATAAGGATTTCATGGACGCAACAGACGATGACCTGACAACCATGGTGAGAAAGCGTAAGAAGGGGGATCATAGGTTCGTTCCATGGGACATACTTGTTCGAGGAAGAAACGCAGGCGCTAGTAAGCTGCTGGACTGGATTGTAAGTTCTATTACGGAATCTTGCAGCCTTGGCTGATACTCTACAGGAGCTAGGCATGGCGGATGCGCTTTCCCACAAGTACCTGGCCACAATGCAGCTGAGCGTCTATGATGGCGAAGTTTCTGCACTCAAGAGACTAGAGGCATATATCATGGTGTTCTCTTACAATGAGGATAGTGTCAAAATGGAACTCCAACTCTCTAGTGCGCGTGGGCTGCCATCACAATCTAGAAAGACCATCAGCAGTGCAAGGCAAGAGCTCAGATTTCTTGTTCATCGTCTGGCGAACCATATAGGAGGGTTTCCGGAACTCTCTTGTAAGCAGTGCTTCCAGACCATTCTTAAAAGTATATACCAACAAAATCAGACCACGCCATTGTCAATATGCATTTCACGTATAATAATACATGCCCACTATCATATGAACCGCCGGGTTTTGTAGTGTGTCAGGATCCGGCACTCGTATTGCAGGGTAATGAGGGTGCTTTCGTGGGGGGCATCCATCCAGGACCGCATTGGTGAGCACTTCGAGTTGCATCGACTCTATCAAACTAATAAAGCTAGTATGGATCTCAGGGTATTCCTAAAGGAAAGTAACGCCAACTCTCTCTCTATGGCAACTCTCCGTGGACGGGCCAGGAGCTCGCACCCAACTAATTCCACACTTCCACGTGAAGTCGAGACCGCGGTCATGCAAGAGATGCAGCAATCAAAGAGTGGGCTACTTTGGGTAAGCTCCTACCCGTTGCTAAGTATTGAGCAACCGCTAACGTAGCACCATAGGCCAATTTACACCCAACGCAGGAGTTAGACCAACAGCTTTCACAGCTCTCGAACATCACTACTGCCCTTAATACGCAAGAAAGAGAACAGCTTTCTGCTATAAACTCGATGGTACGTTGACTTGTCCCGAATAGTACTGAAATTCCCACTCACCGTCCGTCACAGGCGAGGCTGCGATCGATGCGAGACGACCTTCAAGATACGCAAATCCTCGACATGAAAGTCTCAGCGGCGAATAGCAGACATGGAAGCGTTGATCTTGATGAGTGTTCAAGGACGATCGATGGATCGAGCACTCAAGGCACACCTAGCACTGTGGGTGGTCGCCGCAGCGCGAGGCTCGCCCTGAGATCTGCCACGAACAGTCCACCTAAAGCCCTAAGCATTTTGAGACCTCGAAAGCGACAGTCTACTCTGGAGCTGGAGCAACGCTCGTCGAAGCTTTGCAAAGTGAGTGAAGCCAGAAGCCCTTTCATAATGAGACGTTCGAAAAAGTAGTGGGATGATAGATAAACGTGGAGGGCCAAGCACGTGCTAGATTTGAAGGACACCAGAGGAAATCTGAATCAACAAGGCGGTACCTGCAAATCATAGAGATATTTATAGACTGCAGGGCCATTGCAAATTGTCATGTGGGCTTGCCGGGAGTTACCTCATTATCAATAGCAGTGTCTCGGTGAGATTATGGCTATAATTAACACGTGCAGCGCATGCAAAGAGTCGTAAATAGCAAGATGTTGATGCACGATACAACTTTCAAAGAGAAGGAGAAATAATTTTACAAGCAAATGCAAGTTTCAGGGGTCATTTTACCTCAGATTTCGCTATTTCAAGATGCGCTTTGCTTGTGAAGTCGCTAAAACGTGTCTAGCTTGAACGCCACTTCTGCATCACCACCACCTCACTCCAAAAGACAGGAAGGCGCAATAACTCTAGACTCTTTAAGCTTCCTCATAAATAAGCAAAAAGAAAAAATACTGTGGGACATGGGACATCCGGCTTATATCAATGTTATCCTTCAATCGTGTATCACATTCCATCGCGCAAATGTAGAGAACCATGATAGAGTATGAGTTGCATCTTCGGAAACCTACCTAGGCATTAAATCCCCTATTTTTTTTTCTCGGTCGCATTCCAACATTGACCACGCATGCCAAGCGTAGCACTTTGAGTGCTTGCCCTTTTTATCCTCTACCGCACTCTTTCTTTTCTTCTTCTATCTTATTTCAGTTTCTAAAATGGGGTTATTTGAATGACGTTAGAGTTTGAGCCTCTCATCCTGACCCCCAACCCTGACTTGCTGGACCAGGGCCTCGTGGAGGATAGATAATCTATATGCACCTCCGTTTCAGATCTGTCGAGAAGCCTGCCAAAATGGAAAAAGTTTCAATCCGCCTACTCCCGCCATCTCCCACTCCACTCCGCTCCGCCGCGCCGGTCCTTAGAAGAAAGTCGATGCGACCCGTCCGGGGCTTTGAGCTGAAGTTCGAGGCAACCCTATAGAAGGGTAGGATCGCCCGAAGAACATCACTACTGTATCAAGACATTTGACGCAATTTGTGTGTCGCGAGGCTTGAGGGCTTGAGAGGCTTTCACTTGATGGGATGAATAGATGTCCGTGACCCGGACATCTCATAGGCCTGTCGAAGACGCGAATCTCCACAGCAGCTTGTCTCTCTGAGACAGCAACCCCCAGTCTAGTCAGGGACAAAGCAGACTGCAGGTTGGCGGGTTCGAGCATTGCAGGTGCATCGGTAGTGTGGCCGCCAAAGGGAAGCACCGCAGTACTTTGGACTCCTGTAACACGCATACTATCATACAAAGTAATTATGTTGGGAAAGGGGCTTCATAAGAAGACGATGGATGAAACAAAAGGACTGGGAGTCTGCCATGTGCTGTAGATTACGCGACGTATTGGTGGTGGTTCGTGGCTCTATCTCGGATCATCGGTTACGACTTTTTCGGTCATGGGTGTCTGCCGCGGCTTTGCCCCAGTGCCAGGTACCATCGTGATTAATCTCGACTAACGGTATCGAGTAGAGGGCATTAATTGGAAGGGCCACAAACTGCCTGGCTGCCACCAACTTACGTGCATCAATGACCCTTGTGTACAGATTCTGTACCTCACTATTGCTCCTTCGGCTTGGGGGCCTCGTGACATCCAATCGTTATGTTGTACCAGTGCATGGGTGTTACTTCATATACTGTTAAATCATCCGAGCGCTGCCAAAGTCCGACCATCGCGATTCCTCTCCTTTTGTCGTTCTATCCTTCATGACATGCTTATCTTTGACCATTGACTCCATCGCGTGTCTGGATTTCTTGAATTGGAACCATTGAACGTGGCCGTCGTCCAATCGTGCTCTACTTACAAGCAGAATTAGCGTTGTGCAGGCCCACTTTCGACTACATCGGGTAAACGGGTCTTTCAAGACGAGCGATGTCTGTATAAGGAGTCGGCTTCAGTCAAGACACGTAACTTTCCTTAATTGCTTTTTAGTGGAGAATAATGCTAATAAAGCTGATTTCAGACCTTATTCTGTGTCTGATCTGGAAC
>Ga0335072_10008466_pt1 | contig 14911 bp, 11 predicted proteins | sample Lox_Sample_21_FD_206725 | JGI IMG/M metagenome (GOLD analysis project Ga0335072, IMG submission 206725) | Soil microbial communities from Loxahatchee National Wildlife Refuge, Florida, United States - Lox_Sample_2.1 | ecosystem: Environmental > Terrestrial > Soil > Wetlands | place: USA... | reverse complement strand
TCGGCTTGAATATCGGGAGAAGCATGCACAAGGATTCCGTCGACGTTGACACGGCTATTCTTCTGCGCGGCATGAAAGACGGATTGGCCGGCGCGAAGCCGCTTCTGACGGATGACGAAGCCAGAGCCGTAATGGTCGCTCTGCAGGCCGACCTGCGTACCAAGCAGGAAGAAAAAATGCAGGCCCTGGCGGAAACCAACAAAAAAGAAGGCGATGCCTTTTTCGCCGAAAACAAAACCAAAGACGGTGTTGTGACGTTGCCCAGCGGCTTGCAATACAAAGTTCTGGTGGAAGGAACCGGGCCGAAGCCGACGGCGACAGACACGGTGGTTTGCAATTATAAGGGCACGCTCCTCGACAGCACGGAATTCGACAGCTCGTACAAACGCGGCCAGCCAGTGACTTTTCCCGTGAACGGCGTGATAAAAGGTTGGACCGAAGCTTTGCAGCTCATGCCGGTGGGTTCGAAGTGGCAGCTTTTCGTTCCGCCGGATCTGGCGTATGGAGCACGCGGGGGTCCTGGCGGCGGTATCGGTCCGAATGCCACGCTTATTTTTGAAGTCGAGCTGATGTCGATTAAGCCGAAGGCGGAAATGCAAAGCCCGAACGCAAACCCGAAGCCGTCAACCCCAAACCCGAATCGGTAAAAGAGTTTTTCGTTTCGTCTCTGGTCCGCCCTTCGTGTGATCTTCCGATTCATCGAATCTCTACTCTTTGGCATAGCTTCGGGGGCGCATCTCCGAATAAACGGCATTGGCGGCCGGGCAGGCCCGGGCCTCGCTTGCAGTGGTCCCAGTGTTGAACCGTTTGAAACATGCCATTCACGTGTTTTCTTGGCTCGAAACGTTTATCATAGGTAGCCTTGCACCATGAGCGGAGGGCCGCCCTTTGGCTGACATCACGACCCTGTTCTGGGACATCGGCGGCGTCATTCTAACGAATGGATGGGACCGTAACTCGCGGCGCGAGGCGGCCAGTGCTTTCAATTTCGACTACGAAGAATTTCAAGACCGCCATGATTTGTCTTTTCCCGCTTTCGATTCCGGCCAAATTACCCTGAACGAATATCTGGACCGCACGCTTTTCTATCGCGCGCGCTCGTTTTCGCGCGAGGAGTTCACCGCCTTCATGTTCGCGCAGTCGAAGGAATATTCGGACACGCGAGCGGTGCTAGCGGCCGCCGCGCGCGCGGGCAAATACTTCATCGGTTCGATTAACAACGAACCCTTCGAGCTCAATCAATACCGAATTGAAGCTTTCCACTTGCGGCGCGATTTGCTGGTTTTTTTTAGCTCTTGCTATGTGCGTTCTCGAAAGCCGGAAGAAACGATCTTCCGCGTCGCGCTTGAAGTCACGCAGTGCCCGCCGGAGCAGTGCGTTTTTATCGATGACCGGCCGCTGAACCTCGAGAGTCCCCGGCGCTTGGGGATGAGCGTGATTCACCATCAAAATGCGGAGCAATTGCGCACCGAACTGAGAAATCTCGGCGTTGAGGTATAGTTTCGTGCGCTTGCTTAAAGCGCGGCTGGTCCGCGAGCGAACTAAGGAGACCGATGGCTGAGGAAACCAACCGAATTGGAAGTCTTTATGGCGGCGCAGCGGAACCATGCGCCGTGGTGCTGTTTGGCGCATCTGGCGACTTGGCTAAACGCAAAGTGATTCCGGCGATGTTCGACCTCGCCAATCACAATTCTCTTGGCTCGCCCTACGCCATCGTGGGATTCGCGCGGACGCCGTTGAGCGACGAGAGCTTTCGTTCGGCCGCCGGCGAAGCCGCCAAAACCATGTCGGAGATTGGCCCGGTCGACCCGAAGAAGTGGGAAGACTTTGCGTCGTGTCTGTATTACAGCTCCGGGGATTATTCCGATCCGCAAGCGTACGAGCAACTCGTCAAGCGACTGGAAGAGCTTGAGGCGGAAAAGAAGCTGGGTGGCAACCGGCTGTTTTATCTTTCGACGCCGCCGGAAGTATACCCGCACATTGTCGAGCAGCTTGGACGTGCGGGGCTGGCCCGGGCGTCTTCACCGAACTCCTGGGTGCGCATCATTATTGAGAAGCCTTTTGGGCGTGATCTCGCAACCGCCAAGGAACTCAATCAGATTGTTCTGAATGTTTTCGAGGAGAAGCAGGTCTACCGCATCGATCATTATCTCGGCAAGGACACCGTGCAGAATTTGCTGGTTCTGCGTTTCGGCAACGGCATTTTCGAGCCACTGTGGAACCGCAATTACGTCGACTGCGTGCAAATCACGGCGGCCGAGATTTTAGGAGTTGAGCGGCGCGGCGGCTTTTACGAAACCGCAGGGGCTCTGCGGGACATGATCCAGAGCCACGTTCTGCAGCTTACTTCGCTAGTGGCCGTCGAACCGCCCGCGTCGTTTGACGCGACTTCGGTGCGCAACGAGAAACTGAAGGTACTGCAATCCATCCGGCCATTTAATCTCGAGATGGTAGCGCAATCCGTCGTGCGCGGACAGTACGCGCCGGGCGAGCTCGATGGCAAGCGCCTTCCGGGGTATCGCGAGGAACCGGGGGTGAGTCAAATGTCTCGCACGGAAACGTTTGTCGCGGCGAGGCTCTTGATCGACAACTGGCGCTGGGCCGGCGTGCCTTTTTATTTGCGCACGGGCAAGCGCCTGGCCAAGCGCAACACGGAAATCATGATTCAATTCCGATGCGCTCCTCACATAGTTTTTCGCGAACGTGAAATTGAGCCGAACCGTCTGATTCTAAACATTCAGCCTGAAGAAGGTATTTCGGTGTCGTTCGGCGCCAAGCGTCCGGGTACGGAGATGCGCATCGGGAACGTCAACATGAACTTCAGCTACAAAGAAGGTTTTGGCGATGCATCACGCAGCGCGTATGCGACGCTGGTCAACGATTGCCTGCGCGGCGACGCCACTCTGTTCGACCGTGGCGACAACGTCGAAGCCGCTTGGGCGCTGGTTGACCCCATTCTCGACGTTTGGAGCGCGGCAAAAAGCGCCAAGGTTCCGGAATATCCCGCAGGCAGCTGGGGCCCGCGCGAATCGGACCATTTGCTCGAACGCGACGGCGAGCGATGGCACAATCCATGATTTTCGGCGCGCGCGCCGGTTTTGAAGAGCAATACGACGGGGGGAATCGGTGATTATTGCGGGCGACGTCGGCGGCACGAAGTGCAATCTTGCGCTCTTTTCTGAAAAGAACGGCCAGCTGACGCCGGTCTTCAAGAAGAGGTTTGCCAGCAAGGATTTTGCACAGTTTGATTTGATCGTTCGCGAGTTTTCTTTGCAGGCCGCGCCTCATCTCACTACGGAACGAGTGCGGGCCGCGGGATTTGGAGTGGCCGGCCCAGTCATCGAAAATCGCGTGCGCGCGACGAATCTGCCCTGGACGGTCGATGCGGCGACTTTGGCAAGCGAATTAAATCTATCCGACGTTGTGCTGATGAACGATTTGGGCGCCACGGGCCACAGCATCGAGCATCTCGCTCCCGAAGAATTTTGCGTACTGAATCCGGGCGAGCCGGAGCACGGAGGAACGCGCGCGCTGCTTGCTGCGGGCACTGGACTCGGGCAATCGATCCTCGTTTGGGACGGGGCGCGTTACCGCGTTGTTCCTTCCGAAGGCGGGCATTCCGATTTTGCGCCGCACACCGAACAGCAAATCGAACTCCTGCGCTTCATGCGTCGGCGCTATCCGCAGGTGAGCTGGGAGCTGATTCTCTCTGGCCGCGGCTTTCGCACGATTCATGAATTCCTTGCGCCAAACGTAATTCATCCGTCGTTCGAAGATCCCGGGATGGATCCCGCGCCGGAAATCACCAAGCTGGGCTTATCCAAGGAGTGCCCGGTTTGTGTCGAGACTCTCGATCTCTGGACCGACATTTACGGCTCCGAGGCGGGGAACCTCGCACTTAAAGTGCTCGCACTCGGCGGTGTTTACGTGGCGGGCGGCATCGCTGTGAAGATCATCGAGAAGATTAAGGACGGCACATTCTTCAAGGCTTTCCAGGACAAGTGGAAGTTTGAAAGCATGCTGGATAAGATTCCTGTTTCGGTGATCCTGAACGAATCCGCGCCGCTGCTAGGAGCAGCGTACGAAGCTCTCTCTTCGCTGCCGCGGTAAAGGGACTATTGCCGGTCTCGAGTGATCGCTGAGGAGTCGCCAGACTAATTGCCACTCACGAGACTGGAAATACCGAATTGCAGGCTGCATTCACGCTTCCCCGCTTTCAGACGTTGCAGTGGGTCGCGAATCGATTTATCGCCACCGCGACTGCTGATGCGTGTCCTTCTGGGTTGGCTGCGGCGCGCCCCTCAGCGTTGCCATTTCTTGGTAGACTAACCGGATGCGAGATTTCCTGAAGGGAGGCGCCGAAACAGCTTTTTTCATCGCAAGCGCCAAGGAGTGAGTCATGAGCAGTACGGTAACGACACAAGTCACCGAGTTACAAAACTACATTAATGGCGCGTGGCAGCATTCCACATCCACGGAATTTTTCGACGTCACCAATCCTGCGACTGGCGAATTGCTCTCGCGCACGCCGATGTCTGCGCCTGTTGATGTGCAGGCGGCGGTGCAGGCGGCGGCGGATGCGTTTCCTGCGTGGCGGCGTACGCCTCCTGGCGAACGCGTGCAATATCTTTTTAGGCTGAAGAATCTATTGGAAGAGCATCTCGATGAACTATCTCGGCTCATCACTCTCGAAAACGGGAAGACTTTTGCCGAAGCGAAGGCGGAACTGCGCCGGGGAATCGAGAATGTCGAGGTCGCTTGCGGCATTCCGATGATGATGCAAGGCTACAACCTCGAGGACGTCACGCCGGGCGTGGACGAAATGCAGATTCGGCAGCCGCTTGGCGTCGTCGCTGCTATCGTGCCCTTTAATTTTCCGGCGATGATTTCCTACTGGTTTCTGCCTTACGCCATCGCTTGTGGCAACACGTTTGTGCTGAAACCTTCGGAGCGCGTGCCCCTCAGTATGATTCGCGCATTCGAGCTTCTTGAAAAAACGGGTCTACCGAAGGGCGTCGTCAATCTGGTTAACGGCGGCAAAGATGTGGTGAACGCGCTTTGCGATCACCCGCAAGTGCGCGCCATTAGCTTTGTAGGGTCCACGCCCGTCGCGAAGCACGTTTATGCGCGCGCGGCGGCTAGCGGCAAGCGCATGCAGTGCCAGGGCGGCGCGAAAAACCACGTTATTGTTCTTCCTGACGCGGACATGCAACTCGCCACGCAAATCATCAGTGACAGCGCCTTCGGCTGCGCGGGCCAGCGGTGCCTCGCTGTTTCCGTCGCCGTCACTATAGGCGACGCACAAAAAACGTTTCGCGATTCCATTGCGCACTCCGCCTCTTCGCTCTGCGTTGGCAATGGCCTTGAGCCCGGAGTACAGATGGGCCCGGTGATTTCGCGTGACAGCAAGCGGCGGATTGAATCGCTCATTTCCGCGGGTGTCGGCGAAGGCGCCACAGCGATACTCGACGGCCGCAACACGAAAATCGCCGATCATGAATCGGGCAATTTCATCGCGCCCACCGTTCTGGATGGACTTCCGGCCTCCAGCCAGCTCGCCAATATGGAAATCTTTGGCCCCGTGCTGAGTCTGATTCACGCGAATTCGTTGGATGAAGCGATGGAATTTCTCCGCCGGAGCCCCTACGGAAATCAGGCCTCGCTATTTACTACGAGCGGCTCCGCTGCCCGGCGCTTCCGCTACGAAGCTCCCGCTGGAAACATCGGCATCAACATCGGCGTCGCGGCGCCGATGGCGTACTTCCCGTTCAGCGGCTGGAAGGAAAGTTTCTTCGGGATTTTGCACGGGCAGGGGCGCGACGCTGTCGAGTTTTATACGGAATCGAAAATCGTCGTCGAGCGCTGGTCGCGCCAGGAAACCCGCAAGTTCTAACAATCGAATGCGTACCCTGCGGCTGCGTTCTTTGCTCCACGAATCGAGCGCTAGCTTCAGAAGTGTGAGGTCAGAGCGCGGAGCTCGGCCACACGCGCGGTAGAATCCCGCACAACGAATTCCGGCTCGATGGCGACCTCGGGAACGCGCCGATCGCGCTCTTCGATCTGGCCCACGAGAGTTTGCGCGGCGATTTCGCCCATACGGACCAACGGCTGCCGTACCGTTGTCAGTGCGGGATTGGCAAAGGCCGCGCCAGGAATATCGTCGAACCCGACCACCGATACATCCTGCGGCACGCGCAAGCTGGCTTCGCGCATCGCCCAAATCGCGCCGATGGCCGAGATATCGTTGTAGGCAAAAAGCGCGGTGAAATGTTCCTTTCTCGCCAGCAACTCTCTTGTTGCGGGAAGGCCTACTTCGGGCGTGGAAATTGTGCTGTCGAGACGGACGGTCAGCTCCGGGCGGATTCGAATTGCCAGATCCGCCGCCGCTTGCGTAATGGCATTCCAACGCTCTTCCGAGTCGGAGCTGAAAACCTGGCCCTTAATGAAGGCGATTTGCTGATGCCCGAGTTCTTTCAGATGCTCGAGCGCGAATCGCGCGGCGCGCTTATGGTCCAGCACGATGTTAGTTACCCCGGCGATTTGCCGGTGCCCTGCCACGGCGACGGTCGGCAACGTTGGCTCCGCTAGGATCGAAGTATCCACAGTGATGAGGCCTTCGACGCCCCGTTCCGCCAGAATCTGGGAATAGGTCTGAAGCAACTTCGGATCGTGACGGTGCACCACCGTCAGGAAAAAATAGTTTTGCGCGGTTAGATACTTTTCGATCCCGCTGATCACCTGCGAGCCGTAGGCGTCGCCGATTTCTTCCGCAATCACCCCGATGGTAAAAGTACGCCGCATGCGCAAAGTTCGCGCGAAAAAATCGGGCCGGTAATTCAGCTCCTGCGCGGCGGCAAGAATACGTTTTTTGGTGTGTTCCGGAATCGAGCGGGCGGCCGGTGAATCGTTCAGCGTCGCCGACACCGTCCCAGCGGCCAGGCCGAGATGTCGTGCGACGGTCTTGAGGGTCACCTTTTTGTTTTCTCGATGGTGGTCAGCTTCTTTCTTTTGCGTTGGCGTCATCTATACGGCCTCGACAATCTCTCGCGTTCTTCGAAACGCATTGGGGGATTCATTGCGCCGCGGCCTCTTCCAGCGCGCGGGAAACTACTGTGCCGCGAGTATAGCAGGGAGGAGTCCCCCTGTGCTGCCTATACCTCTTTCTCTCCGGCAGCCGCGACTCTTGCGCGGTTTTCTTTGGGCCATAATTTCCTTTGCGCTAGAATGCTCGCGATGCTTGGTGACCGCGCTCGCTTCCTCGCTCGTCTTATCATTTCCATTCTGCTGCTTTTCAGTTCCGCTTGGCCGCAACTTACGCGCGCGCAGAGCACTTCCGTTCCCCTGCCTCCCTCCGCAAAATTAGCGCAGCCAAAAATAAACCGGCCGGGCTTTCCTTCCATTCCCAAATTCATCGACGTGGCCAAACCCCTCGGCCTCACCGTTTCGCACATCTCGACAGGAGAGAAGCGTTACATCGTCGAATCCATGAGCGGCGGGGTCGGCCTCTTCGATTGCGATAACGACGGGCGGCTCGACATTGTCACGGTCAACGGCTCTACCGTGGATCGCTACCTCAAAGGGGGAGACCCCATGGTTACGCTTTATCATCAGGAGCCCGATGGCACTTTCAAGGACATCACGAACGAAGCCGGCCTCACGCGGCGAGGATGGGGCATGGGAGTCGCTGTCGCTGATTACGACAATGATGGCAAGCTCGACCTCTTCGTCACCGGCTACGGGGGTAACGTGCTTTACCACAATCTTGGCGGCTGCAAATTCGAGGACGTGACGGAAAAAGCCGGCGTTCGCGGAGGCGGCTTCAGTACTGGCGCCGCTTGGGGCGACTACGATCGCGACGGCAATGTCGACCTATTCGTGTCCCGATACGTGCACGTCGATCTCGCGCACATGCCCGCACCCGGCAGCAATAAATTCTGCCGCTACAAAGGGATTCTCGTGCAGTGCGGGCCGTGGGGACTCGAAGGCGAAAGCGATTTGCTCTATCACAATCGCGGCGACGGAACATTCGAAGAAGTTTCGGAAAAAGCCGGTGTTCACGACAAAATCGGCTACTACGGGTTGGGTGTGGAATGGTGCGATTATGACGACGACGGCTGGCCCGATCTTCTAGTCGCCAACGATTCGGTGCCGAACTATCTCTATCACAACAATCACAACGGGACTTTCTCGGAAGTGGGCATGCTTTCGGGCGTGGCTCTCAGCGGCGATGGAACGCAACTTGGGAACATGGGCGTGGATTTTGGCGATTACGACCACTCCGGGCGCTTCAGTCTTTTTATCACCACTTTTCAAGAGCAGCCCAAGGCGCTTTGGCGCAACATGGGCGCGAATGGATTTGAGGATGTGAGCTGGACTTCGGGCGTGGGGCGGCCGAGCTATTCCGACGTTTGCTGGGGCACGAGCTTTTTCGACATGGATAACAGCGGCTGGCTCGATTTGTTGATCGCCTGCGGGCACGTCTATCCGCAGGTTGATACACTTGCGCAAGGGCCGCGTTACCGGCAGCCGATTTTTCTGGAACGCAACAATCGCGACGGCACGTTCGACGAGGTATCGAAAGAAGCGGGGCTGTCGGATTTGCCGTTGCAATCGCGGCGCGGGGCAGCTTTTGGGGATATCTTTAACAACGGCAACATCGACGTCGTTTTGCTCAACGTTGGACAACCGCCAACACTTTTGCTCAATCAGAATCACGACGGGAATCATCGGGTTTTGTTCAAACTCGTCGGAACGAGGAGCAATCGTGCGGCGATTGGGGCGCGCGTGACGATTCACGCAGACGGCGTGTGCCAAATCGCGGAAGTTCGCGGCGGCGGGAGCTATCTTTCGCAGAACGATTTGCGTCTGCACTTCGGGCTGGGAAAAGCGGCGAAAATAGATTCGGTGGAGATCCGCTGGCCAAGCGGGAAAGTTGAGACGCTGGAAAATGTTGCAGCGGACTTAATCTACACCATCGTCGAAGGATCCGGGATACGAAACTCCAGACCTCTTCCCGCTCCTCATGACGCGAAATAAACTGCAGCACAGGGAACGCGTGATCCTGACGGAAACGCCGTCGTGACATAGCTGCTCTTTGTTCATCCCGTTAGAACCTACCGACTGAAGAAAGAATGACCCCTTATTTGCCGAGGTGTCGCGTTATGGAGTGAGGGCAAGAAAACCTCACACTCGATAACGAAGGAGACCAAACATGAAATCCAGAATCAATGAAGCCAAGAAGATGATCGCTGTCGCCATCCTACTGGGCCTGACCGCCAGTGTTGGTACTGCGGCAGTACGCATTTGGGTATTCGGCAACGGGGTGGAAACGGGATCTGACCGAGACAGCACCGATTCTCAGGCCTACAGCGACGCCACAACCAACGCTAACGCAATTTGCCCGGGCTACGTTGAGGGGGACTACATCAAGACCCTAGACAGCTGCATCAATTTGGGAAGCGATGAAAACCCCAACTGGGTTTGCACCGTGTCGGTCAAGGCGATGTGCAGGGCCGGTCGCTCACGGGGGCTTGTTTAGCCTCCGAATTGGTTCGCAAAAGCCCTGCCCGACGCAGGGCCTTGGACCCTGCGTCGGGTTTTCGCGCCACGGGGACGAGCTCCATCCCACTTCCTGAGTTCACAGAAATTTTGCTGCGCGGGAGAAAGATGGCATTGTACCCATCTTCCTTCCCGTCCATGGTTCCCTGAATGGATTCTACGAAAATTTGAAGCGGATTACGGATTAGCGGCGCTCAGCTGCGGCGGCGGCAGCTTTGTGGACGATGAGCAGGAAACCCTTGGAGGCCGCATCCTTTCGCAATTGTTCGAGATGAGCGCGACCGGCCGCGGATTGATTAGACTTTATTTCGATTTCACCGAGCGCCAGGCGCGCCTCGAACTGGTAGGGCACAAATCCGGCCTTGATAGATTCGCTCAGGGCTCCTTCGAGTTTCTTCTTGGCAGCTGCAGAGTTCCCTAGAGCGAACTGGACGCGGGCTGCCACAATTTCAAAGGCGTGAAGAATGTCAAAATCGCGGATTCCGGGCAAAAGCCTCTGAGCAGCATGGATTTCTTTTTCTGCATCCGTGGGGTGTTCTTCCTCCAAGAGGGCACGGGCCAAACTAGTTTCTGCCGCGACCTGCGATTCCGAATCCTTTTGCTTGCTAAACTCATCGCGTAGGGTGCGGAGCGAAGTGGCAGCATCTTGAAGATGGCCTTCTTCGATGGAAAGATCTGCCAGAGAACCTCGAACGGCAGAAAGATTTCTCTTGTAGCCCATTTCATTCCAGATAGAGAAGGCTTCTGAATAGCTCTTGCGCGCCGCTGCGAAGTTTCCTTGTTGGAGGCGAATGTCGCCAAGGTGACCGAGAGCGTCCGCGATCAAGTTCTTTTCTCCGATCTCACGCCCGACGGCGAGCGCCTGGTCTTCCATCTCCCCAGCCCTTACGAGATCCCCTTCATCGAGGTACAGACTTGCGAGGTTGTTCGATTCGATGGAGATACCGTGCTTATCGCCAATCGCTGTTCGGACCTGCAGCGCCTGCTCATATAACGGCTGCGCTTTTCGCACCATTCCTTGCTTGAGAAACAAGTTGCCCAGGTTTCCGAGAGTGATTCCGATACCCTGTTGGTAGCCGATTTCCCGGCTAACGGCTAGCGATTCCTCGTACTCCTGCCGTGCCTGATCGAGATTCCCCTGCTCTTTGGATAGCTCCGCAAGTCCGTTCAACTGGCTCTGGATACCGTGCTTATTCCCGATCTCCCGATCGATTGCCAACGACTGCTGCCTTGCCTTGCGGGCATCAGAAATGTTCCCTTGCTGGTCAAGCACCATGGCCATGTTCCCCAAGGTTGCCGCGAGGTTTCTCTTGCTGGCGGTTTCTCGGAAGAACCCAAGCGCTTGTTTGTCCGCACCCAGCGCTCCTGCGAGGTCGCCTTGAAGAAAACGTGCATAAGCGATGTTGCCCAGGGCCCTGGCGGCACCGTCCCGATTTCCGGTCGCCTCATAAATTCGTTGCGCTTGCTGAAACACCGCGACGGCTTGCGAGATTTGCCCAAGGCTGAGCAAGGCCCAACCTTCTGGCATACAAGCAGCAGCCACAGTTAGCCGTGAGCCGTCGCGGTTCGCTTTGTCCTGCGCCTGCTCGGCGGCGGCCAGTTCTTTCTTGAAATCGCTCAGCGACTCGTCAGCATAAGCCTCAATGATATCGATTTGGGGATCGTCGCCCTGATGAGACGTATGTTTACGGAGGGCTTCCACGGTGGAGAGTGCATCGTGACCTTTTCCCGCCGTAAGCTGCGCCACGGCAAGGGCTCTTGCGTAACCGTCGTCGTCCGGGAAGAAATTCCATAACGTCCGAAAGACTTCAATCGCCTTGCTCCAATTACCGGCGGCTTCCGCAGCCATGCCTGAGACGGAAAGCTGGTCGGATCGAGAAAGAGTGGATGAAAGATCGACTGCCTTTTTGGATTCCTCGCCTGCCTCGCGATCGTTGTCGAGTTGAGAGAATGCCATTGCTAAGTTAGCATGAGCCAGCGCGAAACCGGGCTGAACAAGAGTTGCTCTTTTTAGTAAATCCTGCGCGGACAGAGGGTCGAAGTGACGCAATTTATCCAGACCTTCCGCATAGAGCCGTGCAGCCTCCGGATTTGTGGGTAGGGTAGCCTTCACTTGGGCTGCTTCGGCTGGCGAAACCTCACCGGCACCGAGTCTTGCCCGAAGGGAAGCGCCCGCCCGTGCTACTAGATCGTCAATTCGGTCCTCTTCTCCGTCCTCGGTTATGGAATCTACCAACTCACCACTTGAGGCGTCCTCAAGATTAAGGTCTACACGAACTCGCCCGTTGCCCAGCGCCAGATACGCTCCCACGACGATGTCGTCGCATCCGACATTCCGGCGAATTTTCTGGAGCGTGCTCGCGCCGTAGGTGTTTGCGTTCGACAGATCCAAACTAGTTTTCATTTGAGATACTGTCTCACCTGGAATTGCGCGAAGCTCTCCGCCGGCTGCGAGCTCGCTGGTGGTCATTTCCGAAAGGGCGGTGGAGAGCCAGGCTTCGTCCTGCTTTTCAGAAAGGTTTTTGAAACCGAGAACGGCGACGGAGCGGCGCGGATGAAAGGACGGGTACGGTATTGGCTGTGCCCGCATTTTCACTCTGCGCAGGCCATATCCAATTCCGATGGAAGAGAGAAGCAAAAGGGCAAGCGCGGCTCCGACTAGCAGCGCGACACCTTTGCGCCGCGGGGTGCCGGACGCGATAGTCGTCGAGTCGCTTGAAACGGCCCTCACGATATCCTCGGCATTGGCGAAGCGTTTGGCGGGGTTTCGCTCAAGGCAACGCAAAATTGCGGTTTCCCAAGCGGGGCTTAGTCCCGGCTGAAACTTCCGAGGTGGAGCTGGGGCTTCCGAAAGACGCTTCAGGGCGGCTGACATGGGGGTATCCCCCTGGAAGGGCTGAACGCCGGCAACCATCTCGTAAATGACCAGGCCGAAAGCATAGATGTCAGAAGCGGCGGTCGCAGGCCGGCCCTCCAATTGTTCCGGCGCCATGTAAGCTGGTGTTCCCAGAATTCCTTGGCCAGAGGAGACGGAGACACCTTCGTCAGAGACCAATGACTGCACAGCGAGTCCGAAATCGGTCACCACGGAGCGCACGCTTTCCTGCCCGGGCGAGCGAACCAGCACGACGTTCCCTGGTTTGAAATCCCGATGCACGATGCCAACAGCCTGTGCTGCGGACAAGGCCGAAGCCATCTGGCAGACTAAGGGCAGCGCATCGAGTTCGCTCATCTTTCCAGATTCTTTGAGGTGCGAAGCTAACGTTTGACCTCGGAGGAGCTCCATGCTGATGAAGACAATCTCTTCGGACGTGCCTGAGACCTCGGACCTATGCCGGAATAAATCGAATACGCGGCAGACATTTGGGTGCGTGACTTTTCGAGCCAAGTGGACTTCGCGTTTGAAGCGTGCCACGGCGTTGGGCTGATTCAGGATCGCTGGCCGAATGATTTTAATCGCTACTCGCTCGCGAAGTTCCTGGTCCTCGGCCTCATAAACCTCACCCATGCCGCCACTTGCGATGAATCGGACAATGCGGAATCGCCCGGCCAAAAATTCGATTTTGCGAAGTATTCGAGTTGAAGCTTCGGTGTTTCCGGAGAGGTCGTGGAGGAAGGGAGCCGATAGGAAAGCGCTAGCCTGGCCATGTTCCACTAGAAGCCTCTCGACCTCGGCGCGCACACTCGCGTCGGGACACTGTTCCTCAAGGAATGAGGACCGCCGCGCGTGGTCCTGCCCCAGCGCGGCCTCAAATAGCGCCTTGATGGCCGCCCAGTTCTCCGGCGTCGAGGGCATGATCCGCCTTTAGCTCTCCGTGCAGCCAAGCTTTCGCCACACTCCAATCCCGTTCGACCGTCTTCTCGGATACACCCAATAGCTCCGCGGTCTGTTCGACAGTCAATCCGCCAAAAAAGCGGAGTCCGACGATCCTTGCCTGGCGCGGATCGAGCAGGGCAAGACGACCGAGCGCTTGGTCCAGCTTGATGAGTGCAAACGACTGCTCGGGAGCAAAAGCTAGACCATGGTCAATGGGAACGGCGCGCACTCCTCCACCGCGCTTCTCTCGCAGATGCCCGCGAGCATGATCAATGAGGATTCTGCGCATCATCTGCGCGGCTATGCCGAAAAAATGTGCGTGGCTACGCCAGTCGACGGACCTTTGCTCGACCGGCTTGAGGAAGGCTTCATGAACTAGAGCTGTAACCTGTAGGGTGTGGTCGCTACGTTCTCGTCGCATGTAGCTGCGGGCAAGGCGGCGCATTTCGTCGTAGACGAGAGGAATGAGCTTAGCGGCGGCACCGTCATCGCCTTTGGTCAATCGCCCAAGAAGAACGGTGACGTCTTCCGAGTTCGCTGGCATATCTCGATTCTCAAGTCGGAAGTGAGAAAGCGATAACGCGGCATCTTATCTTATTTCGGCCTCGGCAAATCCACAAAAATCGGCTGCTTGAGATTGGGCGGCCTAAGGGCAGAGTCGAGACTCCTGTAATGCCTACTTGTTGGCGTACGTGTCGGCGCCGAGGAAGTGGAGCGAGACGTAGGGCGCATCGCCGACGACCCAGCTATCGTGGCCAGGAGGGCCGGGCGGGATGTAGAACAGCATACCGGCACGGAGTTCGTGAATGATGCCGTCCTCCATTGCGGCTGTGGCGCAGCCGGAGAGGACCATGCCGACATGCTCGACGTTGCAGCGCGGCGCACCCACGAGCGGGCCGACGTGGACGGACCATTTCCATCCGGGCTCATAGGTGGCCCGGCCAATAGTCATGCCGCCGATACGAACGAGTTCGAATTTTCCTTTTTCGAAAGTGCGGATTTCGTCGGGCTCTTCAAAATGCTTCAGAATGGTCTCCAGCATCGGCACTACTCCTTGCAGCGCTGAATTCGCGGAAACTCTGGCTATGATATTACTTTAAGTGCGCGAGCCTGCGAAGAGAGACAGTGCGAGCTTGGACGTGGGAATTTACTGCTCGAAGCGCGTTCCTCGGTCAGTTCGAGTTCGTGCTTATTTTGCCGTTGGCCGCCAAGCCCTGCAACCACTTGCGTGCCGTGGTGGCTTCGCGAAGGTCGCCGTGGTCTTTCAGAAATGCGCGTAGGACTTGCGCGGCATCTTCATAGCGGCCGACGGCCGTGAGTGATTGCGCGACGAGCAGCGCGATCTCCGGCGAGCCCCCATTCGAGCCTGCCAGCGACTGCTGTGACATTTTGAGAGCCTCGTCATATCGCGCACGCTCGTAATACGCTTTCGCCAACGCCCAGCGCGTTTGCCACGAACCGGCTGCATCCAATTCTAGCGATTTTTCCAAGGGTGCGATTGCGTCGCCATATTTGCCCTCGTCGCAAAATGCCATG
>Ga0335072_10008465_pt1 | contig 14913 bp, 10 predicted proteins | sample Lox_Sample_21_FD_206725 | JGI IMG/M metagenome (GOLD analysis project Ga0335072, IMG submission 206725) | Soil microbial communities from Loxahatchee National Wildlife Refuge, Florida, United States - Lox_Sample_2.1 | ecosystem: Environmental > Terrestrial > Soil > Wetlands | place: USA... | reverse complement strand
CGTCACCAGAACCTCGACGTCGCCCGGAATATGCAGCCCCTCAAGGAGTCGCTCCGACCCCTGCGCAACAAATACCGTGTCGAGCTCGATGCCGGACCGCAACGCTTCAGCGATCAGGTTGGGACCTTCAATACCGATGAGGCCGGCAGGACCGGCGAGCGAGCGATCGCCTGAACCAGGACGGGCAAGGGCCGCGCGAAGTTCTTTCAGCCGCGAATTCTGTTTACTCTGTACAATGCGAACAGGCATCCGTTCAGATTCTACGGCGTTTTGCCAGGTTCCAATCGTGTTGTGCCGGAACCGATCGGACTTGTTGAGAGTGGTGCCGATGTTACTGCCAAACTTGCACCAAAGCTGGTGCTGTGTTAGTTTCCGTCTTTGTGGCATAGAAATGGCGCATCCCGTGATTCGGCCCCATCCGAACCGCCTTGCCGAACGCGTTTTTGACCACTAATTCGGGGAACTGAGGTAGATTTTCTTGTCCGCGGAGATCTTGCGCGTCCATCCCGATAACCCCCAGCCGGACCGGATCGATTACATCGTCTCGTGCCTGCGGAAGGGCGACGTAGTGGCGCTGCCCACCGACACTTTCTACGGCCTTGCTGTGGATCCGGTGAACCTGCGCGCGGTTGAGCGGATCTACCAGATCAAGACCCGCCAGAAGCATAAGCCGCTGTCGCTGCTGATTTCGGGGTTGGCGCAGGCATACTCACTGGCGCGCGATACCGACCCACTGCTGGACAAGCTGGCTGACAAGTTCTGGCCGGGGCCGCTGACCATTATTGTGCGGGCCGGCAGCAAGCTGCCGCTGCGCTCGACGGCAAATACGGGGAACGTTGCCATCCGCGTGCCTGATGCGGCCATTCCTCGGGCAGTGGTGGAGTGCTTCGGCTTGCCGATTACCGCAACCTCGGCCAATCTCCAGGGCGCCAGCGAGTGTACGCATGCGGCGTGTGTTCGCGACCAGATCGGGGACCGCGTGCCGCTGATCGTAGACGGCGGACCGACCCCGCGTTCGCTGCCGACGACGATCGTCGATCTCTCGCTCGGTCCCGGGAGGTGGGAGATACTGCGCGAGGGCGCGATTCCCACTCACGAAGTCGTGATGGCCCTGCAACGATAATTGAGTGAGTGCGAATGAGTGCCCGTTCCAAGTCGAAGGGCCGGCGCCGGGTTGCGACCGTCCTGGGACTGCTGTTTGCGATGGCTGCCGCAGGTGCATTTCTTTGGAGCCGGTGGGTTTACCAGCAGATTGAATATTATGCAGACCGAGACGAGGCTGCGCCGGCCGATGCGATCGGCGTTTTTGGCGCAGCGGAATACGATGGCCGTCCCTCACCGGTGTTCCGAGCACGGCTCGATCACGCGGTCGATCTCTATCGCCGCGGCATCGCGCCGCTGATTATAACGCTGGGCGGCGCGGGCGGAGACGAGTACTCCGAGGGCTCGGTGGGCCGCGAGTATCTGATGAGCCAGGGCGTGCCGGAAACGGCGATTATTGCCGAGACGGAGAGCCGGAATACCGAGGAGTCGGCACGGCGAATTGCCGTGATCGCGCGCGCCAACGGGCTCAAGCGGTTGGTAATTGTCAGCGATGGCACGCATCTATTCCGCATCCATGCCATCTGCGCTGCCGATGGGCTGAATGTACTGACTTCGCCGCGTCCGAAGCCGCCGGTTGAATACAAGAAGCTTGAGCGCGAGAGGATTGCGCACGAGATCCTGAGCTATACGTTGTGGCGGATCGGGTTGCACTGAAGAGCAGCGGGGTTAGCGGAGTTGGAGTGCGGCTGCGATGAGTGTGAAGGCTGCGGCGGAGATGGTTGACAGGAAGTTCACTGCATCGTTGTTGAGCCAACGCTTCCGCTCCAGCGTCGCACCCAGCAGGCTATCGAAGAAGAGGCCGAAGACGGCGCCGGCGAACGCAACCATCAACAGACGAGAATCTGGATGAACGGCGAAAGCGCCGAGCGCGGCGACGATGGCTGCGGCAACGATTCCGGCAAACGATCCGGCTGCGGTGATGCCGCCGTCGGTGCCGGGATCGACGGACCGCAAAGTCGTAATCATGCGCGGGCGGCCGCCGAAGACCTGCCCGATCTCACTGGAAACCGTGTCGGCAGCAGCCTCGGCCATTGCCGCCAGGCTCGCGGCCAGCAACGCGGTCCTGGAATGCGGCAGCCAACGGCTGTTCACAGCCCAATTCTCGATGAAACCGGTTGAGATGAGCGCGGCCGCACCCAGATTGGCGGCCACCTGCGCAGCCGAGCGCCCGTGACGGGCCTCGGCAAGACCGAGCCGTTCTTTTTGCGAGCGGCCCGCGCGCGTGGCAGCAAATGCAAGCAATGAGACAGCCAGCACGGGGATCAGGTAGGTGCGCCAGGCGTGGTAGGGCTGGTCGCTGGTCGCGTACATCAGTTGCGCCGTGATTACCGAGCCGGTGAGAGCCGCCAGCGGAGTGGCCGCCCGCAGCGCGAACGTGAGGATGCCGAGCGAAGCGCTGAGTGCGATAGTCCAATAAACCACCGACGGTGCGCCGGCCAGCCAATCTTTGGTTTCAAACACCAGGCCGCAGCCCACTGCCGGCAGCACCAGCAACAGGATCAGTTTCGACTGCCAGTTGAGCGGGTTGGCATCCACGGCTCAATCCTACCCTTCCAGGTAACCGGGGTGAAAGCGGTGGCAGAAACCGGAGGAACCTCAGGGATTTACACTCATTCACGCAGCGACTATGGGTTTGGTTCGCGAGGAAAATGTGAAAAAGCTTTCGACTCTTTTGGCCGTTCTATTCTGCGGTGGATTTTTCGGGCCGTCCTCGAACAGATATTGGGCCATGGCCCAGGGTCCTTCCGGCAGTGTAGCGGGCGTGAACGCGACAGGCGATCGCGTCACAATTGAGGGCGAGGGCGCGACGATCATGCTCGAGCCGTATGCCGAGAACATCATGCGCGTGACGCTGAGCCTGACGCACGATGCAGGGGTAGCCGGTCCGGGTTACGGAATCATTGCTCACCCGGCTGCGAGCGGCTGGCATGCCGTCTATGACGAGCACAACGTCGTATACAGTTCGTCGCGCATGGTGGTCACGGCCGGCATCCCGCACCAATGGAATTCTTACAAATCTACAATTGCCCAGGCCGGCTACTTTGTGGGCACCACGCCATGGACGCCGATCACGTTCAAGACACCCGACGGAACCACTTTGCTGGAGATGCGCGACTGGATGCAGGCCGAACTGAACCAGAAGGACGGGACAGCCGAGATTGCCAACGATCGCCGGCCGACCGACGACAAGTTCTATACGGTGGGCGCCACCTTTGCCGCGCCCGACGACGAGCACTACTACGGTCTGGGGCAGAACCAGGAGGGTTTTCTCGACCACCGCGGCCACCCGGTACGATGCTGGGCTGACTATGAGGCTCCGGCGGCGCCCACTTTCTGCGTGCCGTTCCTGGTGACCAACAAGGGCTACGGATTGCTTTGGGACAATCCGTCGAAGACGACGTTCGAAGGAGGATTCAACGGGCGGACGAAGTGGACCTCGCAGGTGGGCGACCGGGTTTCGTTTTTCGTAATCGCCGGAAAAAACTCTGACGAGATCTACGAGGGATACCGTCTGCTGACTGGACCCACGCCGATGCTTCCAAAGGCGGCGTACGGTTACATCCAGTCAAAACAGCGGTACGCAAGCCAGGCAGAGCTGTTGAATGTTGCCCGGGGCTATCGGGATAGGCATCTGCCTGCAGATGTGCTGGTGGTGGACTGGTTTTACTACACCAAAATGGGACAGATGGACTTTGACCCCAGGTACTGGCCCGATCCGAAGAAGATGAACGATGAACTGCACGCCATGGGTTTCGAAACCATGATCAGCGTGTGGCCGCGGTTTGAGCCGGGCGACCGGTATTACGACGAACTGCTCAGGAATGGCTGGTTCATCCATTACGCCGACGGCAAGCCGATCGACGGGCTGCCCTACGACCGCGCCGGATCGGACATCGACACCACCAATCCCGACGCGGCGAAATGGTATTGGGAGACGATTCGCGACAACATTGTGAGCAAGGGATTCAACTCGCTGTGGGCCGACGAGACAGAGCCCGACCTGCCACCGAACGGCGCGTACTTCAAGATCGGGCCGGGAACCGAGTACTTCAACGTCTATCCGCTCTTTCACACCGCGGCGCTGTACGAGGGAATGCGCAGAGATGAGCCGGGGCGCGCGCTGATTCTCTCGCGCGATGCGTATCTTGGCTCGCAGCGCAACGGGACGATCACCTGGTCGTCGGATATCTATCCAACCTGGGATACGCTGAAGCGGCAGATTCCCACGGGGCTGGATGTGACGGCTTCAGGCATCGCCTACTGGTCGAACGACACGGGGGGGTGGCAGTATCTGCCGCCGGTGCATCATCCGGCACACAAGCCGCTCCTCGATCCGTCGGATGCACGTGCGAATGTGGGCGGTTACGACGATTATCCCGAGCTGTACACGCGCTGGTTTGAGTACGCGACGTTCCTGCCCATCATGCGCACTCACGGAAGCCGCAAGTTCAATGAAGTGTGGTCGTACGGGCACGAAGCTGAACCGATTCTTGAAAAATATCTGCGTTTGCGCTACGAGCTGCTGCCCTACATTTACTCGCTCGGCTACCAGACCTGGCTGACCGGTGCGCCGTTTATGCGGGCGCTGGCGCTCGATTTTCCAGGCGATCAAAAAGTTGCTGAGCTGGGCGACGAGTACATGTTCGGCCCGGCGTTCCTGGTGGCCCCGGTGAGCGACCAGGGCGAGACGAGCAAACAGGTCTATCTGCCGGCCGGCACCGACTGGTACAACTACTGGACCGGCGAGCGGATGAAGGGCGGACAGACGATTGAGGCAGCCGCGCCGATTGAGACGATTCCGCTGTTTGTGAAGGCTGGGTCGATTATTCCGCTCGGTTCCGCGATTGAAAATACGCACGAGAAGCAGGCGATTGCGAAGGTGAAAGTGTATCCGGGCGCGGATGCCGACTTTACGCTTTTCGATGACGACGGGACAAGCGACGCGTATGCAAAAGACGGCGGCCAGGTGACGAAACTGCACTGGGACGACGCCAGCCGGAAGCTGACGAGCGAAGGCCCGGCCGCGTGGAACGCGCCCGACAGCGCGGTCGTGGAAATTGAGGGGCACTGATAGGGCAGACCTGCCAGTTGGATGGCAAATCACGGATGGCGCGGGCGGGGACGGCCATTCTACGGCTGATCCCGACAAGCATGGGAAAAACTCATTGTGCTCAGCCCAGTTTGCGCGAACGTCCCACAGGGCTGAAGAGGTTGCGGAAATAGTGATTCTGCATGCGCGAAATGCAGCACGGGCTAAATCCCGAAATTGAGGGGGGAGTGTTTTTGGCCCGGCTGAAGCCGTGCCCTGGTTACAAAACCGCGCAACGATGAGTTTTTCCGCAACCTTTAAAGCCTTGACCTATCAGTCGTGTCCTTGTTACAAAGCTTCGCCGGCTTGTGCGTTGGCGAGTTTTTCTGCAGCCTGTAGAGACCGGCGGTACTCTCATGTGCACAGACCCTGGTCGAAGTGCGGCATTGGCCGATGCCTTTTTCGCGCGCTGAGCGTCTCTATCAGAGAGCTTCTTTTCGCTTTATTTCACTTCTGGTTCTGGCAGCAGCGCGCAGGCCAGCGGCCCGGTTGGCTGATTTACAATCAGCCTAGCAAGCCTGGGATTAGGAAAGATTCTGAATGAGGCTTTTTGATATGACGAAGGGCCGGTTGCGCACGCTGCTGGCACAAGCGGGCGGGGCCGTGGCGGTCTCAGCCCTGATTGCCGGGTGTGGTAACAATTACCGGCCGGTTGTTCAGCCGATTACCCCCAGTGGACCGGCGGCACAGCCGCAATCGTACGCAATTGTGGTGTCGACCACCGGCGCGACCACGCCGGGAGTGGTCACAATCATCGACTACTCCGGCGATTCGGTGATGGCGATCGCGCCCATCGGAGTGGGCCCTATTGCCTTCACGATCGATGCGGTGGGCGCCAACGGCTATACCGTCAACAGCAACGGAACGTTGACCAACTTCCCTATCACCACCAGCCTTCAAGCGAAGAACATCCTTGTATCAACGCTTTCGGCAACCGCGCAGCTGGTGAACCTGATGGCCCCCTCTTCGGGGCTTTGGGCGGCGGATTTGAACGGGAATTTGGTCGACGTGTCTACCGGATCGCCGCAGACCTTCAAGTGGCAAGTTCCCGTATCCACGATGCCGGTATTCGTTACCGGCGCATCGAGCGCCAACCAGCGCGAATTTGTGTTGAGCCAGAATCCGGAAGCTCAGCCTGGATTCGCGAGCACGACCTGCAATAGCGCGCCTTCTGCGGTGGGTGAAAACGGCGTCGTGACACCGATTGAACCCTCCTACGTTGCCGATGCGGCGATCGGTCTCGATCCTTTCAACGCCAGCAATACTGCCGGCGGATCAACCAACGCACAGTGCCCAGTGTTCGCCGTGGAGTCGAGCGACCAGAAGCGGCTGTTTGTGCTGAACCGCGGCAGCGACACCGTGTCAGTGATTAACGTTCAGGACAACACGCTTGACCAGTGCACGCCGTTCCTGAACCAGTCCGGGCAGACGGTCACCTGCCATCCCATCCTGCCGCTTTCTACAACAGCAATAGCCAACCTGAAAGCCGCAAGCACGTCAACCGGAATTACCACCGTTCCCACCGCACCGCCCAACGGCACCGCGGGCATGACAGCAATTGCCGGCCCGGTCGACGCCGAATACAACCAGACAACTTCGCAGCTGGTGGTGGCCAACTACGACGGCGGAACGATCACGGTGATCGACGTGAGCCTTGACGAGTATGGGAACGACAGCTCGACATTCGGGACCACGTATACCATCCCGGTTGGGACGATTGGCAACACGGCGAATCCTCCGATGCCAGCCAGCGTGACGGTGCTGGCCGACGGCTCAAAGGCCTATACCGCCAACCAAGGGGATTGCTCGCCTGACTGCACAACCTCGCAGAACGGCACCGTGTCAGTGGTGAACCTCAGCACCCACACGCTTGAGAAGACGCTGCCGGTGGTGGGTTATCCGAGGACGGTGCTGAATACGCAGAACTCCGAGTACGACAAGGTGTACGTGGCGTCGCCAAACAGCCCATTCGTCACGATCATCGAAACCACACCCACGCAGATTGATGTGATTGACACTACGTTGCTGGTGGAGGGAAACGGAGTGGTGGACCTGCGCACTACAACCCAGACCGGTTCGAGCGGGAATAACAACTACATGAGCCGGGTGCCGGGATACGGGCAGCCATGCAACCTTCCGGGCTCGTCGCAAACAGATTCGTTGACAGATTGCCGCGCAATTCAGTATTAGGGCCGTGTAACGAGATCCCGGCAAACGAACGAAGGGGCCATTCCGTAAGCGGGAATGGCCCTTTCAATTTTTGGGTAAGACAGCTTCTCCAGCGGGAGGACGATGGCGAACGGCGGCAAAATGCGGCTCGACCTGCTGCTTGTGGAACGGGGAATTGCGCCGAGCCGTGAGCGTGCGCGGGCCCTCATCCTCGCTGGCCGCGTGCTGGTGCGTGAACAAAAGGTAGACAAAGCCGGCATGGCAGTGGCTGAAGATGCGGCGATCCGGCTGCTGGGCGAGGACATGCCTTACGTGAGCCGGGGCGGGCTTAAGCTTGCGGCGGCGCTGGCGCACTGGAAGATCGCGGTGGAGGGGCGCGCCTGTGTGGATGTGGGCACATCAACCGGGGGATTCACCGACTGCTTGCTGCAGCACGGCGCTGCACTTGTGACGGCCATCGACACGGGCTTTGGGCAGATTGCGGCCAGGCTGCGCAGCGACCAGCGAGTGCGGCTGATGGAGCGGACCAATGCACGGCTGCTGGAACCAGGATCGCTCAATTCTTCGGTGAGGGTTTCAGATGGAGTCGAACGGAAGCTAACGCTGCTGGTGATGGATGTGTCGTTTATCTCGGCCACGCTGGTGCTGCCGGCGTTGGTGGCCGCGGCGCCCACGCTCGAGGAGGCGGTCATCCTGGTCAAGCCGCAATTTGAGGCGGGGCGCGAGCACGTGGGCAAGGGCGGCATTGTGCGCGATCCTGAGGCACATGCGCTGGCAGTGGGCAGGGTTGCGGATTGCGTGCGCGCGCTGGGCTGGCGGGTGGATGGGACGATTCCTTCGCCGATTACGGGTGCGGAGGGGAATCGGGAGTTTTTGCTGTACGCGCAGCGGAGTTAGCGGGGCCAGGTAAAGCGGCGAGTCGGCAAGTCAGCGGGCCTCGCTCCGCGAGCCCGCTAGCGCCGCTGATTTACACTGAGACCGCATGACACGCGTTGCGATTGTTTCAAAGCCGAATAAGGCAGAGTTGGCGCGGCTGCTGCCCGAACTGATTGACTGGCTGCGCAGGCACGATTACGATCCGCTGCTCGACGATGAGAGTGGGAAGTACACCGATGCCGCACCGTGGGTGAATCGTGCCGACTTGCCCACAAACCGCCCGGGATTGGTGATTGTGCTGGGCGGTGATGGAACGTTGCTCTCGGTGGCCCGGATCTTCGCTTCGTACGGTACGCCGATTCTGAGCGCGAATTTGGGTTTTCTGGGCTTCCTGACCGAGGTGCGGCTGGCGGATCTGTACGCAACACTGGAGAGCTGGTGCGACGGGTGCCACAGCCTAGATGAGCGCGCAATGCTGGATGCCGAGCTTTGGCGCGACGGCGCGAGGCATTCGAGCTACACAGCTCTCAATGAGATTGTGGTATCGAAGGGCGAAATTGCCCGCATGGGCAACTTTGCGGTCGAACTTGACGGTAAGCCGGTGGCCCGGTTCAGAGCCGATGGGGTGATTGTTTCCACGCCAACGGGGTCAACAGCCTACACGCTGGCGGCGAATGGCCCCATTCTGACGCCGGACGTGGATGCATTGGTGGTAACCCCGATTTGCCCGCACCTGCTCACGCTCCGGCCGATTGTGGTGCGCGGCGACGCCGCTCTAATCGTGCGTGTCGAAGGCGTTCCCGAAGTGGCGCTGCTGACTGTTGACGGGCAGCAGGCGGTGGAACTGAAGCGAGGCGACGAGATGCGCTGCCATCGTTCGAATCATACGGTGAATCTGGTGCGGCTGGGGGATACCGGGTTCTTTGAGGCGCTGAGGAGCAAGTTGAGCTGGGGCGAGCTTTGAGAAGACAAACAGCGGCTACTTGTTGGTGAGTTCGTTGAGCAGGACGCGGGCTTTGTCCGTGAGGTTGTGGGCGCCATCCACATCGCCAGAGACGAGGGCAGCTTTCGCCTCTTTGATGTACTCGCGGATATGATCGGCAGTTTTCTGTTCTGAATCGTCAAGAGACCGGTTGATCTTCTGCAGGCCCTCTTCAATCGAATTGATTGAATTCTCGGTCTCGCGCCTGAGCTCAGCCGGATCGCCCGATGAGAGCTGGCCAATGGCGCTCACTTCGGGGCTGGGATTCGGAATGGCAGCCTGCTGCGTTGCGTCGGCGGGCGGCTTGGGCTTCTTCTTTTTCTTGACAGGGCGCTCCGCCGGCACGGGCGGTGTAGGCGCCTTTTGCGTCGGTTCAGTGGGGATGGTCTCATTGGGCGGTGGAGGCGCGTTAACTGGAGGCGGAATGTTTGCAGCTTCAGGAGGCACAAGGGGCGGCAACTGCGCCGTCTGCTGCCTGTGATTGCAAGCAGTCATTAACAAGGGCAACATCAAGACAACAAATTTTGAAGGGAATCTCATTGCCTGGATTCCTCATTGATAGCATTGCTTGCCGCTCTTGCGTGGCGGCGTCCCCAGTCAGCGGGGGCAAGCGGAATACGCAGACGAAATTCCGATCCCTGCCCTGACTCCGATTGTACTTCGACACTACCGTGGTGGAGCTGCATAATCCGGTATGTCATAGCCAGTCCAATGCCGCTTCCTTCGGCCTTGGTTGTGAAATAGAGATCGAAAATCTTTTCACGAATCTCTTCCGGGATTCCCGGACCCTGATCGCTGATGCTGATGATGGCATCCTTAGGCCCTTGAGTTGCAAAGCGATCGCCGTTGGCGGGGGATTTTCGATCGCTCTGGATGGTGACTTCGAGACTGCCGCCATCGGGCATGGCCTGGGCGCCGTTCTGGATTACGTTGAGCACGGCCTGCTTGAGCAGATCGCCGTCGACGCTGGCAATGAGCGGCTCTCCGGGCATCGAGCTTATGACCCTGACATTGCGCGTGGAGAGCTCTTCAGCGGCGAGGGCCACAACCTCGTTGACGATGGAGCGAAGATCCTGTTCGCGAAGCTGAAGTTCGACGGGCCGCGAGAAGTCGACAAGAGTCTGGACGACGCGATCGAGGCGGCGGATCTCGGCATCGATGACGTCGAGATGACGTGAGGCCGGCTCGCTTGCATTACCCAGCTTGGCTTTAAGCAGTTCGAGATGAACGACGATGGCGTTGATGGGATTTTTGACTTCGTGTCCGACGCCGGAGGTGAGGCGGCCGATGGCGGCCATGCGGCGCGAGACTTCGAGCTCCGATTCAATCTCTTCGGCCGACTCGATGTCGTGAAGCGTGACCAGCGCGCCCAGTCCGCGGTCGTTGTCGTCGTCGTGAATTAAATCGACTGAGGCCAGGATGCGGCGGCCGGTTTCAGTGTGAATCTCTTCCTGCACCATCGAGACGCCGGCGTCGATAGACTCCCATAGCGAGCGGCCAAGAACGGTATTGCGGTCGAAGATGTCGCGAGCGTGAAGCCCCAGGATGGCGTCGCGATCCTTGCGTAGGAACCGGCACGCTGCCTCTGAGACCAGCACGGCACGTCCGTCTCCGGTAAAGAGAAGAATTCCGTCCTGGAGGTTGCCGAGGATCTGGTCCAGGTTCTCCTTGAGAGCCGAAAACACCTCCTCAACGTTGCGCATGCGCTGGCCGATCTTCTGGATCTTGCTGGAGACGCGGGAGGCCATGTCCTGCTTGGAGCCGGAATGTTCGTCCTCCTCCACAGCGTCACCGGGTGAAGTCCAGTAGTCGAGCTGCTGGCTGAACTGCTCCATGGGGTGGAGCGCGAAATTGCTCAGCAGGAACGCGACTAGCAGGGAAAAGCCGAGCGCAAAGCCCATGAGCCAGATGGCCTGCTTGAGCCACGGTTTGTATACCGCGCCAAGGAGCGTGGTGCGCACGCCAACGTGGACCGAGGCGAAGAGCTCGCCATTGCGCTCGAGCGGGACAATGACGTCAAACACCTTGGGGCTGCCGAAGACTTCAATCAGGAGTTGGATAGGACCATCATTCAGCAGCTGGTCGTAATTGGGCCGCACCGGCATTGCCGAGTCCTGGCTGCCGACATTCGTGCTGAGCAGAATGCTGGATTGGGCATCGCCGATGTTGACGTCGTAGATGGTGGGCGAATAGCGGACGGCCGCGTCGAGTGCGGCTTGCAGCGACTCGTCGTTGCGAACCGCCTGAGCTTCAAGATAGCGAAGCTGGAGAAAATTGTTAGGGTCGACCTGCTGGCCCCTGAGACCGTTGAGAAGAGCATTCTGCAACACCAGCCGGATCTGCTCGGCCTCCGTCAGGTTGTTATCGTACGACTGGGCTACTGCTTCGCGCACCAGCTCGCCCACATAAACAAACGAGATGAGTCCGGCGATGAGGAACACCAGGCCGGTGATGGAGAGCACGAGTTTGGTCTTAAGGCGCATGAGTCCGAATCAGTCTTTTACGAATTTCACTTGTCAACCCAACGGTTCTTCCCCTGACCGGTTGTATTCCTTCAGCTTATTGTGAAGAGTTTTGAGGCTCACGCCCAGGATCTCTGCGGCGCGGGTCTTATTCTGACCCGTGGCCTCGAGAGTGCGCAGAATGAGCATGCGCTCGGCCTCATCTACGGTGGTGCCCACGTGGACTGAAACAATGCCTGAGTCGGAGGAATGCGCGAGCGGAGGCCGGGACTTGCCGAAGCCTGGCGGCAGGTGGCCGGCATCGAGAGGAGAGCCGTCGGGGCAGAGAATCACGGCGCGTTCAATGGTGTTGCGCAGTTCCCGGGCGTTGCCGGGCCAGTCGTAAGCCATCATCCGGTCGAGCATAGACGTCGCCAGCCCCGAGACTTTGCGGCCGTGTTTCTGGTTCATCTCGCTTACCATCGCTTCAGTCATCGCCGGCAGATCTTCAATGTGTTCGCGCAGAGCGGGCATGTGGATGTTAAATACGTTGAGGCGGTAGAAGAGATCAGGGCGCAACTGGCCCCGCTCGACGGCATAGTTGGGGTCGCGGTTGGTAGCGGCCAGCACGCGCACATCCACATCCTGCTCAGTGCGCGCACCAAGGCGGCGAAGCTTGCGCTCTTCAAGAACGCGCAGCAGCTTGGCCTGGGTGCCGATGGGCATTTCGCCTACTTCATCCAGCAGCAGCGTTCCACCTGAGGCCAGCTCGAAGCAGCCGGCGCGGCGTTCGGCAGCGCCGGTGAAGGCGCCTTTTTCGTGGCCGAAGATCTCGCTTTCGATAAGCGTCTCAGGAATGGCGGCGCAATTGACCGCCACGAACGGCTTGGCCTTGCGCAGGCTGAGTGTGTGCAGCGTGCGGGCGACGAGCTCTTTGCCGGTGCCGCTTTCCCCGGTGATGAGTACGGAGACGTTGGAGGGAGCGATCTGCTCGATGAGGCCGAAGATCTCGCGCATGGCCCGGGAGCTGCCCACCATGGCTCCCAGTACGCCGCTCTCGCGCAGGCGGCGGCGCGCCACTTCAAGCTCGATGGTGGTTTCGCGCTGGCGCGTGGCGTTGGCCAGTATGGTACGCAGACGTGTCGAGTCGACCGGCTTTTGCAGAAAGTCGTATGCTCCCAGCTTCATGGCGTCGACGGCCAGTTGGATGGAACCCATGGCGGTAAGCACCACTACCGCAATATTGGAATTCAGCCCCGATGCATCATCGGAGAGCCTGGTCAGCAGGCCAATGCCGTCGAGTCGCGGCATTTTGAGATCGGTGACGATGATGGCGGGCTCCCAGGCCAGGGACTTTTCCCACGCCTCAATGCCGTCGCGGGCAGTCTCGGTCCGGTATCCCCAGCCCGAGATAAGCTCGGCAAGGCCCATAAGTGCATGGGGTTCGTCTTCGGCAATAAGTACCTTTGCGCCGTTCTCCATAAGATAGAAACTCGGATTCTCCGGGGTCTGCCCGTACCACGTAATGATAACAATGCCCGTGCTTTGATGTGGCGTTGAAGGAGCAGGGCGGCTGCAGGTTCGGCCTGAGAGGGGTTCGGGCCAATCTCTGCGCAGCAGGTTAGCCCGGATACAATAGCTAGATGGACCCAAGAGTTGAATCGCGGCACAGCGAACCCGGGCGAGCTCGAGCCTGGGCGGAAGTGCCGATGTGGCAAGAGAATTGCCGGTCCAATGCGCGCCAGGCGGCAAAGACGGCATGAGGAACCTCCTGCGCCTACTGCGCTACGGGCTGCCCTATACGCTGGAGTGGATTCCGGGCGTGCTTCTGCTTGCCCTGGTGGGCGTACTTGATACCTTTCGCGTTCTTCTCCTGCAGCCAATCTTCGACAAGGTACTGAAGCCTGACGCGCCGGAAGGGCCGATCCTTCTTGGTGTGGCTAACAGTCGATGGCATTTTGACTTGAGAGAGCTGGTTCCGCATTTTCTGCACATGCACAATGCGTGGGTCGTTGTGGCCTTTGCGCTGGTGGTCTCGACTTTGCTGAAGGGTCTTTGCGATTATCTCGGCACTTATCTTGTAAACTACGCCGGCTTTGGCCTGATAACCGACCTGAGGAACCATCTCTACGAAGCCACGCTGCGGCGCTCGTCGAGTTTCTTTCATAAGCACGCGACGGGGACGATTCTTTCGACGCTCATCAACGATGTGGACCGGGCCCAGTTTGCAGTCAGCTCAGTAATCGGCGAGTTCCTGCAGCAGTTTTTCACGTTTGCTGTCGGGCTTTTCCTGGTGATCCGGCTGGGCGGGTATTTGAGCTGGGCGCTTCTGCTGTTCATCCCAGTGGTGGTGACGTCTTCGCGCAAGATCGGCAGGGAGGTGCGCACGCGGACGCGCACGGGGCAGGACAAGCTGGCTGAGATCCAGAACATTCTGCACGAGACCGTGACCGGCAACCGAATAGTGAAGGCCTTCAACACCGAGGTTTGGGAGATTCTGCGCTTCAAAACCGCTGCCCGTCGGCTGTTCCGCGCGAATCTGCGCAACGTTCGCATTCAGTCCATCAGCTCACCGCTGATGGACACCATCGGGGCCATCGCGATTGCCATGTTTCTATTCATCGGGCGCAATGAGATTATGCATGGCCGCATGACGATGGGGCTCTTTGGCGCATTCATCATCCTGCTCTTCAAGCTCTACGATCCGGTGCGGAAGTTTGCTTACTTCTATAACAGCTTCCAGCAGGCGATGGGAGCATCTACGTCGATCTTCTCGTTCTTCGACGCCGAGGACGACGTAAAGGAACGGCCGCGAGCCGCGACTGCGCCGCGATTCAGCCGCTCGATCGAATTCGAAAATGTGGGCTTCAGCTACGCGAACGCCGACGGCGAGCAGAAGATTCTGCACAACGTGGATCTCGGGGTGCAGGCCGGAGAGGTGCTGGCGGTGGTGGGCCCGAGCGGAGCAGGGAAGTCGACGCTGGTGAACCTGATTCCGCGGTTCTTCGACGTAACTTCGGGCCGTATTCTGCTGGATGGGCGCGACATTCGCGATCTGACCCTGGCTTCGCTGCGCAGGCAGGTGGCGCAGGTGACGCAGGAGACGATTCTCTTCAATGATACGGTGCGGAACAACATCGCCTACGGCCAACCCGACGTAAAGCTCTCACTTGTTGAAGAGGCCGCGCGCAACGCGCTTGCTCATGACTTTATTACGCGCATGCCGCAGGGTTATGAAACGGTGATCGGAG
>Ga0335072_10008464_pt1 | contig 14913 bp, 15 predicted proteins | sample Lox_Sample_21_FD_206725 | JGI IMG/M metagenome (GOLD analysis project Ga0335072, IMG submission 206725) | Soil microbial communities from Loxahatchee National Wildlife Refuge, Florida, United States - Lox_Sample_2.1 | ecosystem: Environmental > Terrestrial > Soil > Wetlands | place: USA... | reverse complement strand
GAATTCACGCATCCGCAGGTCGCGCTGGTGCACAATCTGCCCAGGTAAGCAGATTCTCTGGGAAAGCCCATGCCACTACGGCTCGTGCCGCCACTGCCCGCGGGGATACCCGGTGACCCGGGGCTGACCGGTCCGGGATCGGTCACCTGGCGCCTGTGCCGCGAACGTGTCGTGCCCCTGGGCGGCCTGAGTGCGCTCCTGCTGCAGCTGGCCCACCCGCTGGTGACGGCGGGAGTGGCCGAGCACAGCAGTTTCCGGGCCGATCCCACCAAGCGGCTGATGCTCACGCTCGAAATGCTGCTGGTCACGGCCTTCGGGGATGCCCGCCAAGTCGATGCGATGACTGGCCGCATCGCGCATATCCACCGCTTCGTGCACGGGTCCCTGCCGCAGGACACCGGAGAATTTCGCCGGGGCACGCCGTATAGCGCGACGAGCCCGGAGCTGTGCCTCTGGGTCTACGCCACGATCGTCGAGACGTCGCTGAATAGCTACAGCACGTTCGTCCGGTCCCTCTCCAGGGACGAGCGGGCCGAGTTCTACCGCGAAAGCGCGGGATGGGGTCAGCTCTACGGCGTCGGCCAGGACGTTCGCCCGGCCAGCTATGAGGAATTCGAGGACTATTACGCTTCCATGCTTTCCCGGCTCCGGGCGAGTGATCAGGCGCGGTCGATCGCCCGCCTGATCCTGCGATCACGGCTGCGCGGCATCCCGATCGCGCCGTGGAGCTACCTGCTCGCCGGCGGCCTGCTGCCAGCGCCGCTGCGCGCCCAGTACGGCCTGCGCTGGTCCCCGGCTCACCGCGCGCTGTGGTGGCTGTGCACGCACGTCGTTCACGTCGTGACGGGCCGGCTGGCGCCGGCCAGGCTCCGGTTCTGGGACCATTACCACGTGGCGGTGCTGCGCTGCCGCCCGGGCGCCGCCGTCCCGAGCACTGCCCTGCCGAACGCGGATGCGAGGTCTGGTGAACGGTAACCGGCCGACGGTCGCGTTCATCGTCAACCGCAACCGGGTCCGCCACTTCGCCCGCCTGACCCATAAGTCCGCCGCCGCGGCGGCCGCCGGCGGCTGGGAGATGACGCTGCTGGAGACCGGGTCCGCCGACGCGGGCGACAGCGCGACCAGGCAAGCGGTCGCGGCCGGGGCTCAGCTGGTGTTCGCGGTGGGCGGCGACGGCACGGTCCGGGCCTGCGCCGAGGCCCTGGCCGGCAGCCAGGTCCCGCTGGCCATCGTGCCCCGCGGCACGGCGAATCTGGTGGCGAAGTCGCTGGGCATACCGTCCTCGCTCGGGGCCGCGCTCGCCGTCGGTTTCGGCCAGCACGAGCGCCGGATCGACCTGGCCGTCGCCGACAGCGTCACGTTCGCCGCCATGGCGGGCATCGGCCTGGACGCCGCGGTCGTGGGCGCGACCGCGGCTGGGCTGAAGGGAGCGGCCGGCTGGCTGGGATACGCCGCGACCGGCGTCAGGCGGCTGGCCGGGACGGCTACTCGCTTCGAGATCCGCCTCGACGGCGGCGAGCCTCTGCGCCGCCAGGCCCGGTGCGTGGTGGTCGGGAACGCCGGCCTGCTGCCGGGCGGCTTCGTCCTGCTCCCGGACGCGAGACCCGACGATGGCCTGCTCGACGTCGGGATCCTGGCGCCCGCCGGGCCGTTCGGGTGGCCGCGGCTGGCCTGGCGGGTGCTGACCCGCAGCCACCACGATGACACCGTCCTGGAGCGGCACACGGCCCAGCGGGTGGAGATCTCGGCGGACGCGCGACTGCCGCGGCAAGCCGACGGAGAACTAATCGGAACGGCCGCGTCGCTCACCGTCGCGCTCGCTCCCCGCGGCCTGCTCGTGCGCGTTCCAGACGTCCGCCGGCGGCGGCGCGCCGGCCCATGAGCGGCGTGACGGCTATCCGGTTGGCTATCAGGTTCCGGGTGAGGACTAGCAGTCCTTGCTGACGCGAGGGTGCGCGGTCGGTTCCTAGCGTGAACACCGACCGCGCTCGATAACTCGCTCAGTAAGGGAGCAGCAATGGACGCCGTGGCCGATGCCCCGGGAGGTACCGTTACCATCGCGATGCTGGTCGACATCCTGCCCAAGGCGGCCGTCACGACGAACTGACCCAAGCAGAGGAGCCTGTGGATCGGAAGAGTCGCGACCGGCCGTTCGGAAAAAATCTTGGCCGGGCCGGCGATCCGCATAAGCTCACCGGCATGACGGGAAAGGCGCCGGCGCGGCTGCGCGTTACCTCCAGGAACGCGGCGTTCCAGCAGTGGCAGGCGCTGCTTGGCAACCGGGTGAAGCGGCAGCGGGCGCGGCAGTTCATCGTCCAGGGCGTGCGGCCCATCACGCTCGCGGTGGAGCACGGCTGGCCGGTTGACGCCATGATCTACGACATTAGCGCGCCGCTGTCGCGGTGGGCCCAGGACATGCTGGCGGCCGCGGCGGCCGCGGGCGCCCAGCGGGTCGCCATGGCGCCGGACCTGCTGCGGGAACTCGGGGAGAAGGACGACGCCGCGCTCGAGATGGTGGCCGTCGCGGCGATCCCGCCCGACGACTTCGCCCGCATCCCCGCGAACCCCGGCTTGCTGGCGGTGGCGCTCGACCGGCCGACGAGCCCGGGGAACATCGGGACGGTGATCCGGTCGGCGGACGCGTTCGGCGCGCACGGGCTGGTCGTCACCGGGCATGCCGCCGACCCCTACGACCCGAAGTCGGTCCGGGCCTCGACCGGTTCGCTGTTCGCCGTCCCGGTGGTGCGGGTGCCACGTCACGCTGAGGTGATCGGCTGGGCACGGTCGCGGTTCGCGACGGTCATCGGAACCGACGAGAAGGGCGAGCATGACATCGCCGGGATCGACCTGACGGGACCGGCGGTGGTCATCATCGGGAACGAGACCACCGGCCTGAGCGAAGCCTGGCGGCAGGCCTGCGACGTCATGGCGCGCATCCCGATCACCGGGGCGGCGAGTTCGCTCAACGCCGCTAGCGCGGCGACGGTCGTCCTCTACGAGGCCGCGCGCCAGCGCTCCCACCAGGGCACCGTGACGGGGGTGCGCCGGGATGGCTGACCGCGGAAAGCTGACATCGATCGGCGACCGGGTAACTCAGGCGCACCTGGATCACTTCTGTCCCGGGGGCGCCGGGGTGCCCGTGGTCGGGTCCGGCCCGATCGGGCTTGGCCTGCCCGACGAGGACCCGGCCGGATACGACGACAACTCCGCGCGGGCGGCCGGGCGGCGCTGCGGCCGTTGCGATCAGCCGATGACACCAAGCCAGGATGTCCGCAAACGCGCGGACGGGACCTGGGCACACGAAACCTGCCCGCGCTGAGCGGGGTCATGGCGCACAGCTGCTTGATCTCCCTACGACTGGGACGTTTCGGTCGCCAACGTCGGGGCCGGGTCTTCACGATAAGGACCGAGATCGTTCGCCGGGACGTCCTCGCCGGGGAGCGGGCCATTCTGCTCCGCGGGCTCACTGTCCCGGATCCTCGGCGGAGCCGGAGCCCACGGCTTTATGTGCTGGACGACTTCGGTGTAGAACCGGTGCACCGCGATGATCACAGAATCGACGAAGGACCCGCGCCCCTGTCCGCGCGCCGGGCCAGCGTTAGACGACAGGGAAAGCGTGAAGGAGCGGAGTTCGTGCGCCGGATCCTCCACGAGCGACTTGGGGTCCTCACGGGCTTCATCCAAGGTCCTGGCCTGTCCACGCCCACGTTGCCAGGCGGCGGATGCCTGTATGCAAAGCTGTCCCGGAGCGCTTTTCAGTTGGCGAATCAGCCAGTTGACGCGGGTCGTCGGTCGCCCTTCACGGGGTGCGGGCACTGTGATCGCGCAATGAATCAGGCCCGCGCGCAAGTCGGCGGTGATTTTGATCGGGGCGACGGTGCCCGGTACCCGCACAGCGCCCTGCAACTGACCAGTGACCGCGAAATCGCTGACTGCTTGCTGAAGATATCGGGCAGGATCTCGCAACTGAGCCTGAGGCATCATCGGCCGGACGCCAATGCCGAGCTCGCGGGATAGCCGCAGTGCCGTGAACGAGATGAGCCCGCCAAACTTGTCGGCAACTTCGGCGGCGGCCTTATCTTGCGGATGAAGCGTTCCGGCATGGGCACGGTCGCGGACATGTACCCAGGAAGATCCCATATCGTCGAAATCAACAGCACCAGATCTAGGGTGTTCCAGATAGCGAATGAATTCGGCGAGAATCCACGCTTGGTCTGGGTCGCTGACCGATTTATTCGCCTGCTCCATCAGCGCCTCAGTGCGGATCTGGCTCCAGGACAGGTGATGCAGCTTCGCCGCGTGTGCCTTGACCTTCGGCAACTGGACGGGGTGAACCCCCGGTACCGCAACCACCTGATTTGAAATGGTCAGCAGCGCATCGAACTTCTGCTTACGTGCCACATCCAAGTAAGCCTCGATCTGGCCAGGGATCAGCTCATGACGTCCCGTCTTGATCTCGACCAGCGCGGTCCAAGTCCGGTGCCCGCTGACAACCTGTATCAGGCCGTCGGGACGAAGCCTTTTGTCTCCATCGTTGAACGGAACTTCGATGAAAGTCGACAACCGCCCGGTCGGCGCACCCATCGGGGTTGTGATCGCGCGCCCGAATTCCCTGACCGATTGAATCACCGCAAGCAGAGCCGAAGCAGCTCGGCGTTCTTGCTCATCAGCGCCTCCGATTCCCGACACCGGAAACAGGCGCGCCCGCTCCCAATCCACCTCACCCACAGTCGTCTCCCGCCGTCGATTTCCCCAGCCGGATACAGGACGCCCGGCGAGCCCAGAAGGATTACAACCGGTCCCCTTGGCGCGCATCGGGAAACGGGCTCGTGTCGTCCAGCGTGGTAGGAAGGAATCACCTGTCTGGCGGACGACTTTGACGGTCCGCGTGGGCGACGATGACGTTCATGTCCGCACTACGAGCACTGATCACCGGTCCCCGCGCCATCGCCGTCTTGATGGTCGTGCAGGCCGTGAGCCTGGCCGTCGCCTCCGCGCTGCACCTGTCGGGCGCAGACGGGCACGACGCCACCGGCGCGGGCATCGCCGAGGCGGTCATCTGCGTCGTTCTGCTAGCCGGAGCGATCGCCTACCGGCGCGTGCCCTGGGGCCGGCCCGCCGCCCGGGCGGCGACCGGGTTCGCCATCGCGGGATTCTGCTATGGCCTGAGCGTCACGGCCCGCGGTAGCGACCTGCCTGACGTCATCTACCACGCCACCGTCCTGCCGTTGCTCGTCGTCACGATGATCCTCATCGTCCGCGCCAAGACGCCGACGGCCAGCGTCAGGGCACCATCGATGGCGGAGCGCTAATCGTCCCCGGGACGTGGTTCCGTGCCGGGCAGCAGCCTGGCCAGGGTTGCCAGGCCGTCGAGGATCGCGGCTAGTTCCTCGCTGGTGGCCTTGCGCACGGCGATCTCGAGCGGGCCGAGCCGGGCGGCCGGTATCTCCTGCTCCACCCATTGCCTGGCCGCGTCGGTGAGCTCGATCTGGGTGTACCGGCGGTCGTCAGGGCGCGCGGTCCGGCGCAGGACGCCATCCCGCTCGAGCCTGCTGACGATGCCGGAGACCGTGCTGTGGGCCAGGCCCAGCGTCTCGCTCAGGTCTGACAGCGAGAGCCCGGCGCCGGTCCGCCGCAGGTGCTCGACCACCGCCTGCAGGGCCTGGACCTGCGGCGCGGTCAGCGACACGGGATAGCCGCGCGCTTGCGCCCAGACCGACTCGCGCAGCACCCGCCTGACGCCTTCGACCTGCGCGGCGATCCTCGCGGCGGTCTCACGCACGGTGACGTCATCGGTGGCGTCACCGGCCGCGGTCATCCGTGGTTCCTCTCGCCGCGCGCCGTCGGCCGCCCAGCCTGGGAACGATCATGGGCACCTTCCGGGCGTAGTCCTCGTATTCCGCCGGGAACGCCGCCGCCAGCAGCCGCTCTTCGGCGCGGGCCTTGGCCAGCAGGATCGCCCCGACAACCGCCGTCAGGGCTATCCAGCGGCCCAGTCCCAGCGCCAGCGTAGTGCCAGCGAGCATACCCAGGATTCCGGTGTAGACAGGGTGGCGTGTCACCCGGTAGGCGCCGCCGGTCCGCAGCTGGTGATCCTGCCGGACGATCACGCCCGAGGCCCACATGGAGCCCAGCGTGAGCCGAGCGCCGATCGCCCAGGCCGTCGCGGCCAGCAGCAGGACGAGACCCGCGATCAGCACCCACCCGGCCCGGGTGCTCAGCGGCTGCCACCACGCCGCCGGCGACACCAGGATGCCCGCGGCCACGATCGCGGCCGCCGTCGAGGCGACGTCCCGCCCGGCCCGCTCGGCAGCCGCGGAGCCGCGCCGGGCACGCAGCGCGCCCAGCGCCCACACCAGCCCGGCGGCTCCCCAGCACGCCCATGTCACTGCCTCCGCGACCGTGCCCAGCATGTCCGCCACCTCCGCCCCTAGAATACGTCGTAGACGACGCGTCGTGTACGACGTATTATCATAGCGGTCGCCGCGGGAACGGAGCGAACGATGGACGGCTGGACGGGGCCGGTTATCCGCTGGGCCGGAGGAGCCGCGATCTTCGGCTACGGCCTATACAGTTTCGCCACCCACCAGGACCGGGTCGGGGCGTGGGTCAGCGTCGTGGTCGGCGGCTACCTGATCGTCAGGGGCTTCATTCGCCGCTGGCCGAGCATTCCGGGGCCAGACCCACGTCTTGTACGACCAGTAGCGGAACAACGTCGCGAGAGCTATTCCGCCCGCCAGCGCGACGTTGTACGAGAGCTTGCCTTCCCACCCGAACGCGGAAGCGAGCCAGACGCAGCCTTCGGAAATCGCCACGCCGACCGCGTTCGCCACGAAGAACATCACCGTCTCGCGGCCGAGCCCTGCGCGTTCACGCTGCCGGAAGGTCCAGTAGCGGCTGGCCACGAAGCTGATCGCCACCGCGGCGATCGTCGCGATCGCCACCGAGGTGAAGCGGTCGAGCCCGGCTTCGTACCGGAGCACGTTGGCGCCGCCGTCGGTGACGACCACGCCAGCCAGGCCGACGACGGCGAACCGGATCGCCTCGCCGACCAGGTCCCTGGACTTGCCATACCACGCGTTCATGGAACCATCGTCATCGCCGGCGGCCCGCCTTGTCGTCGTGCGCTGGGCTGAAAACTCCGGTCATCCCGGCGGACGAGTGGCCGGAAGCGCTCGTCATCCCGGCGGACGAGTAGCGGCCGCCGGCCGCGGTAACAGCAGCCCGAGCTGGCGGGCCCGGGTCACGGCGGCGGGGCGGGTGGACACCGCGAGCTTCCGGTAGACCGCCCGGATATGGGTCTTGACCGTGTTCGAGGACAGCTCCAGTTCGCGCGCGACCTCCGCGACCGACATCGTCCCCCGGAGCATGCGCAGGACGGTCATTTCGCGGTCGGTCAGGCCATGCGCCCGCCCGTCGCCCGTGGCTTCGGTGACCGGGCCGGTGCCGAGCCACTGGCGGAACAGTTCCAGCCGGGCCCGCTGGACCTCGGCCCCATCCGGCAGCGAGCTGAGCACGCCGTCGATCTCGGTGACGAGCGTCGCCGCGCCGGCGTCGTCTCCCAGGCTGTGCAGCACCGTCGCGAGCCGGAACATGATTTCAAGCGTGGGCCAGGGACTCATCCCAGGCGGACGCCGACGTGCTTGAAGTGCTTGCTGCAGTCCCTGGCGGGCTTCTTCGAGCCGGCCCTCTTCGACGCGCCCGGCGGCGACGGCCAGGTAGGCAAGGCTGGCCTGCGGCGTGTTCCTGAGGCCGTCGCCGGCGACACGCAAGGCCGTGTCCGCCAGGGCACTGCCCTCGGTCAGCCGGCCTTCCGAGATGGCGACCAGGGCCGCCATCGAGGTGGCGGTCAGCCGTATGGAGGAATCGGCGACGGCGCTCAGCACCGCTCGCCTGAGCGCTTCCGCCGGCCCGGGCTCGCCGGACAGGTACAGGCTGAACCCGTAGGCGGTGAGCGCGAGCGCGTGCCAGGGGGACGCCGGGTCGTTTTCCAGCTCGACCGCGGTGGCCGCCGACTCCCGCATGACACGGAGGCCCTCGAATCCGAACGTGCCCCGCAGCAGCGCCACCGACGATCGCAGCGAGCGCATGCCGTCGGGAAGCGGCCCGTCCCCGTAGCCGGACTCGATGACGGGAAGCAGCCGCTGGACGGTGCCCGGGTCGCCGGCCAGGGCAGCCACCCACGCGGCGATGTGCGCGGCCAGCGGGTTCACCGTCACAATGCGCTCGTCGAGCGCCGCCAGCCAGCCGCGGACGGTTTCCGTGCGGCCGGCGTTGATATACGCGTACCAGTGCGCGGCCATCACCTCGATCGCCGCGCCGGTGTCGCCCGCGGCGAGGGCGTGACCGATGGCTTCCTCAGGAAAGCCCTGCGCGCGGAACCACGTGCTCGCCCGCCGGTGCAGGTGCGGCACGAGCGCCGGCTCGCGGGACGAGAGCCGGGCGCGAAGCGCCTGCGCGAACAGGTGGTGGTAGCGGAACCATTGCCGGCTCTCGTCGAGCGCCACGAGGAACAGGTTCTCCCGCTCGAGCACGTCGATGATCTCCGCCGCGTCCGTCGTCCCCGCCACGGCATCGCACAGTTCCGCCGTGAACCGGTCCAGGATCGCCGTGCGGGTGAGGAACGCCGCGATGTACCGTGGCTGGCCGCTGATTACTTCTTCGAGGAGGTAGTCGGCGACGTACCGGTTGCCGCCGGTGAACTCGCGGACGAACGCGTCGGGGTCCGGCTGGGTCTTGAGCGACAAGGCGGCCAGGAACAAGGCGGCTGGCCATCCTTCGGTCCGGTCGACGAGATCCGCCAGGTCGCGCTCGCCGAGCGGGCTGGCGGCGACGGCGCCGATCAGTCCGGCCGCCTCCTCGGGCGTGAAGCGGAGCTCGCTCATCCCGATCTCCGTCATGTCTCCGGCGGCCCGCAGCCGGGCTACCTGGAGCGGCGGGACGGTCCGGCTGATGATGACGACTTTGGCGGGTGGCAGCAGGCTTGCGAGCAGCGTCTCGATCTGCTCGTGGCAGCGCTGTTCCCTGACGAGATGCAGGTCGTCGAGGACGAGGACCACCCGCTCGGGGAGTTCGGCCAGCGCGTTGACCAGGCTGGGCACCAGCTGCCCGGAAATGTCCGGGACCGGCGTCCGCAACCGCCCCAGCAGCTCCTCGCCGTCGAGCTCCGGGCACGCCCGCTGGAGCGCGGAGACTATATGGGACCAGAGCCGGACCGGGTCGTCGTCACCGGGATCGAGCGAGACCCAGGCGAAAGCCCGGCTACGCAGCTCAGCGGCCCGCCATTGCGCCACGGCGATCGTCTTGCCGAACCCCGCCGACGCGGACACCAGAGCCAGCTTCCCGTCGCCGGCCGCCAGCCGCTCGACAAGCCGCTGCCGCGGCACCCATATGCGGCGCGGGGCCGGGGGATGCAGCTTGCTCGCCAGCGGCATGCTGGAATCCTGCGGCCCCATCGCTGAGTCGCCGACGTCGGCCGCAAGGGGCGATGAATGAACCATCGCTCTCCCCCTGTCGAGCTGGCGGTCCTTAACCCGTTCCTTACTAAATCACAATAAGCGCTGGTGGCAGGGGTAGTGAATCCGGGGGCGCAATTGCGTGGCCGCGGCGCCGTGATCAGTCCTGTTTGGCCCTGCTTGGTCCTGATTAGTCCCGCTCAGGATGCCCGGGCCGCCGGGCGCGGAGCGGGCGGCGCCGGAGGAGCGGGCGGGCTGCCGGGGACCAGCTGGGCGGGCGGCCGATCAGCTCGATCAGGCCGAGCGCGACGAGTAGCACGACGACGATATCGGTCATGGGCCACCTCCCGTCGTCGGTACCGTCGTCGGGCAAGCCATGCCGTGACCGCCATCGCCGGCGATCATGTCGCGATCTTCGTCCCGGTCCGCGGACCGCTGCCTCCCCCGCCACGGGGGAGGCGGTCCGGCCCCTGCTGGAAACGATGAAAGGATGCAGGAAAAATCGGAAAACCCCAGGCCCTGGCCTCGGCAGGGGCCTCGCGCATGGCAGTCCCCAGGACCGCGGCAGCGCGTGCAGCAGGCGGCGCAGAGCGCACTCGCGGCCGCGGATGTCGCGATCGGGATCGGCGACGGCGCCGTCGGCTTCGCCCGGTCCGTGTTCCGCCTCGGGCGGCCACTGCTCGATTCGCTCATGGCGCCGCTCACGTCGGCCGCGCGGACCGCCGCACCGCTCGCGGACCGCGCCGGGCAGGCGTGGCCGCAGCCACGGCTGAGGCAGGCCGCCGCCCGGGGCCGTCAGGACCGGGAGGCCCTGACGTCGGCCGTGGCCGGGATTGCCCTCGCCCGCGTGCCCGGCCTCACCAATGCCCTCCTGAACCAGATCGACCTGACCGCCCTGGTGGCCGAGCGGGTGGACATCAACTCCGTGGCCGCGCAGATCGACGTGGACGCCATTGCGCGGCGGGTCGACGTGATCGCGATCCTGGACCGGACGGATCCGGACGCTCTGACCCGGTACCTGGTCGAAGAGCTCGATCTGCCGGCCATCATCCAGTCCTCGACCGGCTCGATCATGTCCGACGCCGTCCACGATGTCCGCATGCAGAGCATCAGCGCGGACGAGCGGCTGAGCCGGGCGGTGGACGCGATGCTCCTGCGGCGCCATCCCCGGCGGAGGGCGGCTCCGGGAGCCGCCGGACCCACGTCGGCCAGCGGGACCGGGGCCGGTGCCGGGACGGTACGGGTCATCCCATGAGCACGGCCAGCGGACTCAGCGACCGGAGCCGGCCGTCAGTCCACCTGGCGGCGGTGCCGCCGGACGCCCGCGGCTATCAGGGACAACGGGCGGGCCTGGTCAGCCGGGTGCTGGCCTGCGCGGTCGATCTGGTGGTCGTGGTCGGCACCGTCGCGATCGGCTACCTGGCCGTGAGCATGGTCCTGTTCCTGTGGGATCCCGGACATTTCCACTTTCCCGCCCCGGACAGGACCTGGCTGCTGACCGCCGGCGGGGTCGTGCTGTTCTGTTACCTGTCGGTTTCGTGGCTCGTGAACGGCCGGACGTGGGGTGATTTCCTGCTGGGGCTGCGGGTGGTGAACTACCAAGGCGAGCCGCTCCGCGTCGTCGGCGCCGTCGCCCGCGCGGCACTGTGCGTCGTGTTTCCCATCGGCATCCTGTGGGTGGCGGTGAGCAGGGCCAACAGGTCCGTGGCGGACGTGGTGCTGCGCACTTCGGTGGTGTACGCCTGGGGCCCGTGACTTCGCCCCGGGTCGCGCGTCACGTCACGGAACGGCCCGCTGGGCGGGGATCTCGGCGAACAGGACGCCGCTGGGTTCCGGCGGTCGGGAAGCGGCTGCGGAGCGCCGGGCGATGAGCTTGCCGAGTTCCCAGAGCGCCAGCAGCGCGATGGCCGGCACCAGCGCCCAGCCGAACTCGCGGAGGTTGATCTGGGTGGTGCCGAGCAGGCGCCGGAACATGTCCAGCTGGGTGACGGCCACCGCGAGGACGAACTCGCCGAGGATCGCCCAGTTCATCTGCCTGCTGTCGAAACTTGCCGTCGTCAAGACCGTGCCGGTCTCGCTGCGGCATTCGAGGGCGGCCACGATCAGGCAGAGCGCGAATGAGGTGAACGCGATCGAATTGCCGACCGGAAGGCTGTGGAAGTGCGCCTGGCCGAGCTTGATCATCGAGAGCAGACCGATGGTGATTGCCAGCCCGGCCAGGCCGACAGTGACGACGACCCCCGTGGTCAGCACCGACTGACCCCGGGGTCGCGGATGGCGCGCCATCAGCCCTGGGCTCTCCCGGTCGAAGCCAAGGGCGAAGCCGAACGGCGCGTTGACGATGAAGTGGATCCACAGCACCTGGGCCGGGTTGAACGGCTCGCCCTCGGCGATGTTGAACAGCGTCGCCCCCAGGAACGTCAGGACGAAGACAACCAGCAGCACCAGGACGAAGCGGATGTACTTGGTGAGGTTGTCGTAGATCTTGCGGCCTTGCTCGACGGCGAAGACGATCGTGGCGAAGTCGTCGTTGGACAGGATCATCCGCCCGGCGTTCTTGGCCACCTCGGTGCCCGAGCCCATCGCGATCCCGATGTCGGCGGCCTTGATCGCCGGGGCGTCGTTGACGCCGTCGCCGGTCATCGCCACCACGTGGCCCTTCTGCTTCAGCGTGTCGGCCAGCAGCACCTTGTGCTCGGGAGCGACCCGGCCGACGACGCCGATGCTGTCGATGCGGGCCAGCCGCTCCGCTTCCGGCAGAGCGGCGAAGTCGGCGCCGAGGATCGCCTCTCCCCCGATCCCGACCTGCCTGGCGATGGCCGCTCCGGTGATGACGTCGTCGCCGGTCACCATCCGGACCCGGATGTGGGCGGCGTGGGCCGCGGCCACGGCGTCCCTGGATTGCTCCCGGGGCGGGTCGACCATGCCGACCAGGCTGGTCATCCGCAGGGCCGTCACGTAGCGGAGCAGGTCGCCATCCGGGTCGAAGTCAGCCGGGTCGAGGTCCCGCGTGGCGGCCGCCATCACGCGCTCGCCCTCGCCCTCCATCCGCTCCATGTGCTCCTCAGCCCGCTGGCTGAGCCCCGTGTCCCAGGGGATGGTCCGGCCCGCGGACAGGGCCGTGGCGGCGCGGCTCATGACCGCGGGAGCCGCGCCCTTCACGAAGCACCGGACGACCGGCCGCCCCGCGCCGTCGGTGGCCGAGTTGAAGGTGGCCATCAGCTTGTATGACGGGTCGAACGGCAGGGTCGCCAGCCTCGGCAGCCGCTCGCGGGTTCCATCGGCGTCCAGTCCGGCCTTGTGCCCCAGGACGAGCAGCGCCCCCTCGGTCGGATCGCCGACCACCCGGCCGTCCACCAGCTTCGCGTCGCTGGCCACCAGGTAGGGCAGGATCGCGTCCTCGATGCTGCCGCTGGAGCCCACCGCGTGCTGGACGCCGCCTTCCAGGCTGTAACCGGTGCCGGAGATGACGTAGCGATCACCCGGGTCGACCACCTCCACGGCGGTCATCTGGTTCATCGTGAGCGTGCCGGTCTTGTCGGAGTTGATCGCCGAGGTGAACCCCAGGGTCTCCACCGAGGGAAGGTCCTTCACGATCGCGTTGCGCTTGGCCAGATCGACACCGCCGAGCGACAAGATGGTCTGCGTCACGGTGGGCAGCGCCTCCGGGATGGCCGCGATCGCCAGCGAGACCGCGGCGACGAACAGCGAGTCCCACGCCTCACCGCGGCTGCGGCCCAGGGCGAACATCACGATCATCGTCAGGCCGGCCGCCGCCGCGATCCACAGAGTGAGCCGGTTCAGCTCTCTGGTCAGCGGAGATTCTTCCCTGGCGGTGGCCTCCAGCATCCCGGAGATCTTTCCGAGCTCGGTGCCAGCGCCCGTCGCGGTGACGATCATGGTGCCGCTGCCGTGCGTCACCGGCGTGTTCATGAACGCCATGTTCGTCTGGTCGCCGGGCCCCAGGTGGTCGCCGGTCACCGTGACCGCGTTCTTGGCGGCTGGCGTGCTCTCCCCGGTGAGGGCCGACTCGTCGATCTCTAGGGCGCTGGCGGTGACGATCCGCCCGTCGGCGGGCACCTGATCCCCCGCGGCGAGGAGCACGACGTCGCCTATGACCAGGTCCTCGGCGGGGATCTGGGCCTCCGCCCCGTCGCGCCGCACCCGTGCGGTCGCCTTCATCATTGACTTGAGGGCGTTCATGGCGCTCTCGGCCTTGCCCTCTTGCCGCATGCCGACGACCGCGTTGAGCACTGTCAGCGCCGCGAGGACGACGACGGTGCCCCATTCCTTGATCAGCGCGGACACCACCGCGGCGGCGACCAGGATGATCTGCATGTAGCTCCGGTACTGGTCGAGGAACCGGCGCCAGCCCGGCTTGGGCTTCTCCTCCGGCAGCGCGTTCGGGCCGTTCGCGCTCAGCAGCTCTGCGGCCCGGGCAGCGGTCAGCCCGGTGGAGACCCCGACCCCGAGGACCTCCGCGACCTCCTCGGGAGACCGTGAATACCACTCCAGGGCCGCCGTAGCCGGATGTCCCGTGGGGTCCGCATGCACCGCCATCGCCATGCCTCCGATCCGTGAATGCGCTAGCCGTGCCCGTCTGCCGCGGCGACCCCGGCGGTGGCTGCCGCCCTGGCTCTGGGTCGATCGGCTGCCGTCGGTTCACCGGCCGCTGGAGACGGGGTGAGGGCGCCCGCGGGTGCCTCCTTCTCCAGGTCACGCCCGATGGCCTGCAGTTGCCGCCGCCGCTCCTTACTCACCTCCGGGTACTGCGGATCGATGTCGATCAAGGTGTGGACGAGAACCGCGGCGGAGCAGATGCGGGCGAACCACTTGCGGTCCGCCGGCACGACATACCAGGGAGCCCAAGGCGTGCTCGTGGCCGACAGCATTTGCGAGAACGCCTTCTGGTAGTCGTCCCACCGCTGGCGCTCCCGGACGTCGGCCGCCGAGAACTTCCAGTTGCGGTCCGGCACGTCGATCCGCTTGAGGAACCGGAGTCGCTGCTCTTCCTTCGACAGGTTCAGGAAGAGCTTCACGACCTTGAATCCGTTGTCGGTGAGGTAGCGTTCCCAGTCGTTGATCTCGCGGTACCGGCGGTCCCAGACGCCCTTGCCCTTGGCCCCGGGCGGCAGCTTCTGGCGGTCCAGGTTCTCCGGATGCACCCGGACCACCAGGACCTCTTCGTAGTGGGACCGGTTGAATATCCCGATCTGCCCGCGCCCCGGCAGGCGGCACGCATAGCGCCACAGATAGTCGTGGTCGAGTTCCTCGGCCGACGGGACCTTGAAACCGGTCACCTGCACGCCCTGCGGATTCACCCCGCTCATCACGTGCCTGATCGTTCCGTCCTTGCCGCCCGCGTCCAGTGCCTGGAGGCACAGCAGAACTCCGTAGGTGTCCTGCGCCGCCAGCCGGCGCTGGTAGTCGGCGAGCATCGTTATGCCCGTCTGGAGCA
>Ga0335072_10008463_pt1 | contig 14914 bp, 17 predicted proteins | sample Lox_Sample_21_FD_206725 | JGI IMG/M metagenome (GOLD analysis project Ga0335072, IMG submission 206725) | Soil microbial communities from Loxahatchee National Wildlife Refuge, Florida, United States - Lox_Sample_2.1 | ecosystem: Environmental > Terrestrial > Soil > Wetlands | place: USA... | reverse complement strand
GCTATACGGTCCTCTACGGTCGTAATCTGAGCGGGTGTGGTAGTAGCTCTCATTGACTACTCCATAGCCCTGGATGCCTTAACGTCAGAGTTAGCAACTGATTTAGTAACAATCTCATGCGAGTTCGATCTTTGCTCGCTTGACGCCTTTGTTCCTCGTAGACCTACCCCAGGGTGATTACTCGAAAGATTAGTGGACGTAACCCTTCGTCCACCATGATAATTATTACTACCAACGCCTAGTTTAGTATTAATGCTATAGGGCTGGTTATTATCGGGATCACTGATTCTAGTACGGCTTACCATGAAACTCACGCCGTTAATAAACTCGCCACCAAGCTGACGAATGTTACGAGAACCCATACTTGCTAACGAAAATCGGTCCATGATTGATGGTACTCTTAAGACAGCGTACATCGCGGCAACACCAGCCAGTATTGACATAAGTGGGTCGGCGGCCTGGGTTGGACCTCCAGCAACGCTCGCAATGAGCGAACCAGAAACAATCAGGATAACTACTTGTACAAATAGCACGAATATAGTCATGATGTATGCTTTGGCCGCCGTTTCAGAGAAGTCTCGAAAGCCAGGCACAAGCCACAGTAGCAAAATGAGAGGGGATAGGACCGCTCCTAGATAAAGCGTTATGAGACGACCCAAATAATAAATAACTAGGATGACCGAAAAAATAGTAAATAAGAGCATGATAAGTAATGCAGGCAAACCAAACTCGGTAGACTGCCTAACGACGGCTGTAAGCGCATTCCATAGTAGCGTCGTACTATTTGCAAAGTTTACTGCACGTATCATCGTATTCGACAGCTCAATAACACCATCAATCATAAATATTGAGGTATTAAGAGCTAGGAATATTAAACAAATCCGCGGAAGTAAGTGTTTAAGCTGGGCCTCATTAAGGCCAAAAGTGGCAGCACTCATAACATGGAATCCTAGCAAAACGATAACAAGTACCAAAAGTGCATCGGTTACACCTACAACGGCAAGCCACATACTAAAAACCGTTGAATTATCCGCCATAAGGGGCGTCGACTTCGTAAAGTATGCCAATGACCCTATGAATGGCGATGCAAGGGTCTGCACTATATAGTCGAGCACACCAGTAATTGCTTTAACTATCACATTCACCAGACCGTTTGAGACCGGTGCAGGTGTTATGGCTGTGAGCCTCGGGGTAGTAGTGTGGGCTATTGTGCTTGTAACTCCGTAGGCGTGTGTCAATATTTGCGTAAGTGTGCCTGCGGCGAATATTAGTATCAAACCAATAAGAGCGTTACGAATTATCCGCTTTGCACGGTCTATATCCTCTGGCTTTCCCGTGCTTGTTATATACGCAATACCACCATTAACAAGAAAGAACGTACTCGCCAGAGAACCAACGGCGCATAATGTAACGACTACTGGTGATATAAACGAGCTCATGACAGTAGACGCAGACCAGGCCGTAGCCGTAAACAAGAGCGGCACAGTGAGCGGCCCGTGCATAATTTATATTTAATTCCCGAAGGCGTTAGTGGCAAGCGAAGTCACAATATTACCAAGTACAAATGCGCCGATAGAGATGGACAAGCCTAAACCGGCATATATTAATGTCCTTTTAGCTTTCTCTAGATGGTGTGGGTTACCCGAGCTTGTTATATAGCCCAATCCGCCAATCACAATAAATGTGATTGCAATAAGCCCAGCAACGCTAGTAATAACCGCTATTACACTTCTGATAAAAGTCTCGATATTACTAACTCCGGCAACTGTACTGGTGGTATCAGCAAACGCCTGACCAGCAAGAGTAAACGGTAATGCTGCAGCAGCATAAAAAACACCTAGCCTGATCTTTACCTCCCCCATACACCTCCTTACCTTATGTTTGAGAATATAACCTGAAGTTTTGCATTATGTCAACTTATATTATATACGTAAGCTTGTTGACGCAGGTGCGGTTCTAACGATAACGATTAGAGACGGACGCCATTTGTATCAATCTTGTAGCTAACAATAAACTATGTGCTATATTAGTTATGACTATTAAGGGGGATGGGGAATGTCTATATGGCGTAAGGCTCAGTGGGTCCTTATTTTTAGTATTTTATTTGCATTTACTTTTGGTAGCGTAGGAGTTACCTATGCGCAGAGTAGTAATGGATTTCTAGATAACAGTCTTGGGCACCTCCCCAACGGCCACACTGTCTATTTCGCAGACAGCCAAGGCTATTTTGGACATCAACAATATGTGTGCTCAATAACGTCTTCTCAGCTAACAGACATTGAGAATAGCTACACTGTATCAACTAAGCAATACAACGTTAGGCACCACACGTATGAAGTTGCAGTGGTAAACCTAACCCGAAAACAGAGTACGCAAGGATTAGAAGCCATCATCGGCAAACGGCTGACACACAATTGCAAAGAATACAGCAATCATAGTCTCCTCTACATATTCACCATTCCGGAACTAAGTTGACGTGAAAGCCCGGGCTGGATCGCGTCTTCATGTCGCAATTTACTACAGCCTTTATGTGTTGCTAGCATTTTCCGTCGTTGGCCTCTTTATGAGCCCACGCTACACGATCTTCTGGACAGCGTACGGTAGGGTATACTTTGTCTTGCTCGTTGCCTATATCTGGTATGTCTTCATCCTTATGTACCTAGGTGAACGTGGCGTTAGAAAAACGGTTACTTATTCGTATCACGGTGAATCCATAGCAGTATTAATGCCTGTCTACAATGAAGAGCCACGCCTGTTCTTAGCTGCGCTACAATCGATCATCAGATGTGAGGGCAATAAGACAATCTTTGTATTGGACGATGGCACCACGAAACAGTTCAATCGTAAAGCCCTACAAGCCATCTGTGACCGCGACGGCGTACGATTCGTATCTTTTCCAAAAAACAGAGGCAAGCGTCACGTACTGCACGACGGTGTCAAACTGCTTGATCAACAGTACGATTACGTCGTTACGATCGACAGCGATACGGTTCTCGATAAAGAGGCGCTCGTCAATATTGTAGGCGTGTTTGGGGACCCGAAGATCGGTGCAGCCTGTGGCAATGTACGAGCAATTGGCTAACTCGCATGCAAGGCTCATACTATTGGGCTGCTTTGGAAATATGCAAGGCAGCCCAATCTACCATTGGCATGGTGGCGTGCTGCTCAGGGTGTCTATCTGCATATCGAAATACCATCCTAGATCAGGTAATTGATGAGTACGTCAACGAGCGATTTTTGGGCGAGCCATGCAACCACTCTGAGGATCGGCATTTGACTAACCTCGTCCTAAGAGAAGGGTATAAAGTGAAGTACGTGAGTTCTGCGATAAGCTATACGCACACGCCAAATACCATGAAAGGGTTTCTCAAACAGCAGCTCAGGTGGCGTCGAGGCTTTATTCAAGAAGCAACATTTTTACTGACATTCGCCTGGCGTAAACACAAAGCACTTTTCTTACAGACATTACTGTATGACCTGACGATGCCTTTTTTGACGGTCGGCTTTGCAATAAGCACCATGCTATTACTCATCCGATCACCCGGCTCTTCAATCCCCGTAGCCCTAGTGACCATTATGCTTATCACATGTATTCGCAACTTACCGCTCATATTCCGTAAACCCCAAAAAATACCTGGCATGATTGCGTTCACGATTATATCTGACCTTGTACTCTATTGGCAGAATATCTACGCGTTGTTCACCACGAAGAAAAAAGGGTGGCTCACAAGGTAAGGCCTTATACTTAACAGAATGCCCTACCTCCGAACCTTTATTTACCTTGGCTGGCCCTGTTTCTGGATCTACTGGACTATCTTGGCCGTACGTTCGAAACAAAATCTTGTAAGCACTAGATACGACAGGTGGTTCCGTTTTAGTGCCTTTCTACTAATCATAATCGGCCTTCGAGTGATCTATCTGCTCCACATTAATATCGACTACCATCTCTCTTCGTATGGCGGCCTCACGACTGCCCTCATTGGCTTTATCTTTTTTATCACAGGTCTTGCGCTAGCCATCTGGGCTCGTATTCACTTAGGTCGAAACTGGGGAACCCCTATGTCGCAGAAGACTGAGCCGGAGTTAATAACATCTGGTCCGTATAGCTCTGTCCGCCATCCTATCTACTCTGGCATTTTACTTGCAACGTTCGGCACAGCACTCGTCGTAAACACATACTGGTTCGCGCTGCTTATCATTGGTGGTGTTTACTTTATGTATGCCGCTACACAAGAAGAGAAGTCCATGGCAAAAGCCTTCCCGAATGTCTATCCAACGTATGTACACAGAACAAAGAAGCTTATTCCATTTATCTATTGATTTAAGGCTTTAGACTGCACGACTACGCCTTAAATAACACTATACAAAATTTGATAAATATTTATTAATATGATATAGTATACTCATGATTAGCATTGGTCGGGCCCCGAAGCCTGGAACTAGGATATTTCCCGCAGCAGGCGATCAAGAAACGACCGACACCTCACACACCAGGCACGACATACCCTCGTCGGCAGACCTAGGGTCTACTACACTGGAGGCTCGCAAACGTCGCACAAAACGTACCCTAGGCAGAACTGCAGTATGGGCAAGAAGATTCGGCGTACCTGTCGTCGCAGCCGGGCTTACAGTCAATGCGATAGCCGTAGGCACTGATCCAACTGATATTGAACTAACCGTTGGTCTCCTAACCATTATTGGGTATTTTCCGGAAGTCAAAACAGTGGCCGGTCTTGCACTGCGAGCCATAGAGGCAACTAAGCAGTTAGGCCGACACGTTGTGGACGTAACGAGTAGTGAATCAGTCGCACTCGCTGCCGCCGAGCCACCAGCACCCCATCCCGAAGCGGTACTGCTCGAAAATGAGAATGTAGCTGACGAAGCTCAAGAGTAAGCACGACATTCGAATTAGAATAGGTGCCTCCTGCTACGACACTACAATTGCACTTTAGCTGAACGATATAAACTAGACGCTACATAAAATTTGTGTTACTATTCGCACCAAAGGAATTGGCTGTGCGGCTTGAGAAATTTGCCTACGTTTTCGGATTGTCTTTTGTCATGGTGACTTTTTTAAGTCTTGCTATTATCCAAGACCGCAGCGTACCGCATAAGGCGAGCGCTTCACAGGCGAGTAAAACCATGCAGTCTGACTCAGATAGCGTCATCGCCGGTAAAGAACTCGTATTTGATGACGACTTTAATGGTACAACCCTCAATGGGAGCCATTGGACGACTTGTTACGATTGGCGGCTACCGACCGAGACTGGTTGTACTAATGGTGGCAACTTTGAGGAAGAATGGTATACAAGCAATCAGGTTGCGGTCCAAAATGGCGACCTTGTTATCACCGCTATAAAGAGTCCTATCGATGTCTCTGTCCAAAAACAGGCAAAAACGTTTGAGTATCAGTCCGGGATGATTAATACCGGTAGTGGTAGCACGAACGGTACGGTCAAGTGGGCAGGAGCGTATGGATATTACGAAGCTCGGATGAAATTCCAAGCAGGTCAGGGAATTTGGCCTGCCTTCTGGCTGCTGCCGATTAACAAACAGTGGCCTCCGGAAATCGACGCCATGGAGTTTATCGGCAATAAGCCGAACCAAGTCCTACAAACCGTACACTGGCAAGATGCGAGCGGTCCCGAGAAAAGTGCTGCCGTCATTAGTAATGCGACCGACTATTCTGGCGGTTGGCACACCTACGGCGTAGATTGGGAACCGAACCGTATAGATTGGTATATTGACGGAAAACTGACACGCTCGTACACGGGCCCAAACATCCCGAATACACCAATGGAAATTATTATAAATCTAGCAATTGGTGGTCTGTTGCCCGGTAGCGCAGATAAAACTACACCGTTCCCAAATCAATTGTTAGTCGATTTCGTACGCGTATATCAAACACCGAGCCAAGCTAGGCCGCATCAGTAAAGAAAGATTGGACAGACACAGAAGTATGTTTCGGGTTAGGAAGATTAGAGACGAGAAATATTTTTACGCTCTCAACGCGCACGATTCACGCCTTGTTCGTATGCTTGGGCTACTTGGAGTTGCTAGTACGCTTTTTGTCGTACTCGGTTACTACCAGTTTTTACATATCTCTCCATACCTGGCAGCATTCTTTAGTCCCGTTCTGATAATTATCACCCTGTACTACCTCATACAGTATGCCTTGCTAGTCTTCTATCCAGGCTTTGACCTCAGCAGACACAAACAAAAAGTCGCCGATTTCTGGCATATCGCCCAGAAGACTGGTCGAGCACCCCGTGTAGCTGTTTTCATACCGGCAGCCGGTGAAAGTGTAGAGGTCGTTGAAGGCACACTCCGAGCAGCCACAAACATTGAGTACTCTAACTTTCACGTATTCGTACTCGACGACTCAAAAGAGGCGATTTACAAAACACTAGCCACTGACCTCCACGTTGGCTACATACGTCGAGAGAACGTAGGCGAAGGCAAAAAAGCAGGGAACATGAACCACGCCCTAGGACAGATTAGGGGATACGACTATATTCTCGTGCTTGACGCAGACTTCCAGGCCCGTCCAGAGATCCTACATGAGCTCGTACCGTACGCTGGTGACGATGTTGGTATTGTGCAGTCACCGCAGCACTTTCCACTCGACAATGATGCTCATCGGCGATCGAAGATTGAATATGGAGCAGCGTACATCCAGCAGGACTTTTACCGAATCACACAGGTAGCAAGAAACCGGTTCGGTGCCGCCATTTGCGTCGGAACGAGTGCACTCTACAACATCCAGGCATTAAAGCGGGTCGGTGGCTACGAAGGTGTCGGTCAACCAAGAGGCTGGGCTCACTCCGAGGATGTTCATACCGGCTTAAAAATGCTGAACTTCTACAACCCAGCGGACAAGCGATACAGGATTGTGTATGTACCCATCCAGCTCGCAAAGGGCAGTTGTCCAGATACTCACCACTCGTTCTATAAGCAACAAAATCGCTGGGCAACAGGAAGCATGCAGCTCATGCTGTCGGGCAAAACACTCTTCTCTAGCAGGTTATCCCTGCCACAACGGTTTATCTACGGGTCGAACTCTCTGTACTACTTCTACACGATGACTGTACTGCTGTCACCAGTCTATCTCTTGGCCCTAGCCCTCAGTGACCATCCAAGCAGCTGGGCCTTTACCCTCTACTTCATACCGTCACTCATCTTTAAACACGTGATTGAGCCGTATGTTCTGCGCAAGCAACGCGCCCCGCTGGCCACCAGCCTAGTGGTATTATCGAATGCATATACGTTCTTGCAGGCGCTTATTCTCTTGATTATTCGTCGGCCACTCGGCTGGGAAGCAACTGGCACGAAAGGCACCAAGAAGTCCGCACACTTTACATACTTTAAGCTAGTGGCAACCATAGCGTTTGTACTGCTATACATCGTAACGCTCGGTGTCCTCATAATGAATGATCGTTTTCAGCTCGGGCCGTCTATGTTCATCGTCTGTTTGTTCTTGGTGGCGTTCTTGTCCCATGTCTCGTTTCTGTTCTACACACTCATTATCGGAGGTAACACAAGCAAGCGATGGGCCGATCGTAAGTTATATGCGATGGTCATGCTTGTTATTGTGATCATAGCCGTAGTTGGCGTATCCTCTATGTATCGCAGCAAATACGACATTGTGCTAACCGGTGATCATCTCAGTCTCGGTACCCAACGACCGTATACGAGTTCAACGGGTACGGTACTAGACGGTTATCGACGTATGATGGGTGACATTAGACAATTGTTACATATCTAAAAGCAAATGATATAAGCTGTGTAGTATGTCAAAGATTCGATTTGGCCTCTACCTTATACCCGAAGATAGTGAATTGTATCAGGTAGGCAGCACTGTTACTGGTTATGACATTCGCGGACAAAGAAGCATAGCGCCTCCCAGCTATATAAATCCTATGTGGCAAACTGTAGCAAGCGAGTACGGTTTCCACGTAACAATAACGGACGCTATTGATATAGACAGCTCAAAGTTACCTACAGTCTCTCAACACGTACGTCAGGTACTCGCCTGTTTGAAGGAGACAAACGTGTACGCACTTACCAAGAAGCGTGTAGGCTTTTGGGGCGAAGGTCGAGCCGATGCAGCCCTCGTCCTAACCCCAAACCGCCCAGTCGAGATACTACACGACGTTCTTGTGTCAGTTATACATCCGTTAGGTATGGGCTCTGCCTATGTCGATGCTTATAACGACCATCCCGAAACGTATTTTGTAGATTCGCCAGCACAAGTCGAAAAAACTAGACAATTCTATGCACCGTATATTTTTGATGAGTTCGTGCCACACTTCACATGCATCAACCCGTTTACAGGCACTACAAGGCAACGCGAGGAACTCGAAGAAGCCCTACGCGAACAGTTCGCCAGCGTTGAGACCGTAGAATTCCATACACTTGCGCTCGTAACCAAAGCGGTCGACGAGTCACATTACAAAATCATCGAAGAGTTTGATCTGCACACTGCGCGATAAGTTCTTTAGATAGCTCAAAGAGTCGGTCCTTTGAGCCGGAAAGCTTGTAGCTTTGAGCGTTTGTGAAACCTTTATGCTGCAACTTACTGAGCAGAGCAGGAGAATGGTATAGCTCGGTAAGAACCTTGGCAAGCTCTTCAGGGGTATTCTTCTCCAGCATAATACCACCGTTGCCAGCGGTATCTACAATGCCGCCACCTGATCCATAGATTATCGGTAGCCCCATTGCTTGAGCTTCAATGACCGTCAATGAGAAAGCCTCAAGCTTTCGAGAGGGAAGCACCATTACGTCATACTGCGAGAAGGCCTTAAGTAGATCATCACGTGGTAACTGTGGAATAAACGTTACTTTGTCTTCTAGGTGGTGTTCTCTTATGAACGTTTGCATGGACGCTACATAGCCCGCTTCATCCTCGTTCCCGATAACCGTAAGGTGCATATCTTCCGTTATATGTGACATTGCTTCGACGGCAATGTCTGCACCCTTCCAGGCCAGAAGTCTGCCTGCGTAGAGCACTTCAAGCCTTCGCTTGCCATCAAATGAAGGTGGCGTGAGCGTCTCGGGATAGTATCTATCAGGTATACCGAGTGGGTTGATGACATACTTTTTCTGACGCGGGTAGACGTCGAAAAAGTCATCAGCCATGGTTTGATTCGGAAACACCAACTCATCCAAACCATCACAGATGTGAATCAAGTTGTCGTGTAAAAACGGATATGCGGTCGCTGCCTGTACATCCGTTCCGTGACAGATACCCAGCTTTGGAACGTCGGTCTGAATATCAACAAACGCTCGGGACAGGCCGTAGTTAAGGTGTTGACAGTGCAGAATATCGGGCTTAAAATCGGCGATCTCTTCCTCGACAAGTTTACGCAAGTCGGTGACGTACTGTGGGAACGCTTCGGGAGTTTTGATCTTGACTATATCTAACAACTTTACATCTTTAATACTCCACCACCGCTCATCGCTCGGTGGACGCAGTGCCAAAAAGCGTACTTCAACATCACCAGGCAAATCGCTATACCAGTTGTCACAACAGATTAAGCTACCGCCAAAGGGAATAAACGGAACATCTATACCAGTCAGAATCTTCATGGCTTAAACTCCCTATATACCTGCGAGGCCATCGGCCCTACACTATTTTGATACTTACCGTCATATAATAAAGGATCCCCTAGTATCTTCCAAAATGTCACTTGTCCGATCCGCATATCAGGGTAAATCTTAACCGGCTGAACCGCGTGTAGCATCAGCGTAGCCTGACCATGCCAGCCTAAGTCAATCAGATCAGCGGTAATGTGCACAAATAAACCAACTCGACGTAGACGACTTGCCACGTACAATCGGTACAAACACATCGCTCCCAATCGTCTCCACGGTATGCCCAAGATACAGCGTGTCCGGCTGTAGTATGTAGCCCGACTCAGGTATGGTAATGGTAGTCACTTCGTTTGGCTTATGTACGTCTAATACACGATTTTTGTAAACTTTGAGTGTATCGCCCAATCGAAAATCGTACGAATTTGGGTTCACTTGTGCGACAGAGAACGGTTCGATCGTAATATTAGCCTTGCGTACTTCTTCCTCGATGCGTGGTCCTGTGAGTATCATCCGAGAGGCTCCTTATTCAAAAAACTTACTTGGTTTGCTTGGTGTCGATGATGAATAGTTGGCATAGCTTCCAGGTTTGTCGGCATAGCTACCACCAGCAAGCCCTGGCAGTCCTTCTGGCTTCCAGAAAGAAACCTGACCAACACGCATCCTTGGATACACTCGTAGTGGTTGCACGACCGTCATTTCAAGTGTCCATTTGTGATAGGTACCAAGATGGCCTAGATCTGCAGTAATTTGGAGAAAAAGCCCTAAGCGTCCTAGTGACGACCTACCGATAAGGCTCGGAACGTATTGGCTACTACCGATCCGCTCATACGTGTGACCAAGATAGACAACTCCAGGTTGCAGTATATATCCCTCCTTAGGTAGTAAAATTTGCTCAGTCGTCGGCTGACATCGGGTATCGATATCTCCGGGCATAATAAGCAACTGTTCTCCGAGCCGATAGTTATAGCTATTCGGGTTTAGTAATTGTAGATCAAATGGGTCCAGCTGAATGCGGCCCTTTAGAACTTCTTCCTTGATCTTATTGCCTGAGAGAATCATCGGAATATCAGTAAATAACTGATATTTATCATGTCATAATTGTTGGCATATTGTCAATGCCAGGGACAACCCGATGACCAGTTTCGAGCTTAGTAAAGTCCTATATCTCACAGATACTGCCGCAAAGCCGCACGCAGCCTCTTAGCGTAGTCAGATCGTTCTTTAGGGTCGGCCAATCGTTTTTCTGCGGGTAGTGCGCCATTATAGCCATCGTCTTTGTAGCGGGGATAGACATGAAGATGGAAGTGAAACGCGTGTTGATCACCGGCAGGCTCGTTATTCTGACGCGTCGTTATACCGTTACACGAGTATTCATGCTTCATTGCAAGGGCGACTTTCCGGCTTACTTCGTAGATTCGGTGTCCATACTTGTCAGGTAGCGTGTAGAGAGACTCAAAGTGTGCTACGGGTACGACTATTGCGTGGCCAGAATTTTTACCCGTAAAGAATGAGTTTATAAATACGGCGACCAGATCATCTTTATATACTTGGTCAGTTTGGTGGATAAGTGTATCCGCACTCTCTATGCCTTGCACGCCAAGACATATAGGGCAAATGTAATTTTCGGGGGCATTACTTGGAGGCATGGCTTAGATAATAGCAGAGTTGACACTCTAGAGATACGTTCTGATTACGAAAAGTCTCTTTGCTGGTACGTCCGTACATAGGATAGCTGTAAATAGTTGATTTTATACCAAGTTTTATGGATGCAGCAATCCTGACACAACCCCAAGGAACGAAGATCACATAAACTAGTAACTTCTGGGAATAACCATAGCAAAATATACTTTACAGAATTATAAATAATATTATATGGTTGTGTCATGAGATTACGGAGCGCACTCACTGCTAGCGCCGCCACTGTATTAGCGGTCGGCCTTGGGGCCGCAGCCCCTGAAGCACCAGGAGCTGCACATGCACCCTCATCTATATCGTCAGAAGGTCCGCAGCGATTACCCGACGACCTGAGTGCCGCCGGTAAGGCAGTCCTGGCTGCCATGAAGTACGGTGAGGACCACAGTGGTACAACACGTATAAATGATGCTCTCGGCCCACATACAGTTAACGTCCTCTTCACAACCGCATCAGGACTAGCAGAAGATGCCTTTGCGCACGGTACCGATAACAGTACGCCAGATGCCGCCAATCTGGATGCCTTTGGCATCACAACATCATTAGGGCCAAGCGAGTATAGTGACAGTTCTATGTTATCTGCTCAGAACTTTGGCAGTGATACAGGTACGAGCGACTGGGGTGTAGAGGATACTACCTGGGACCTGGTAAGCCCCGACGGAGACACAGACTGGTACGTCACCTCGCTACGCGGTGGCGATGGCGAGATGTGCTCAGGTCAGGTCTACGTACCCGTCTACAGTCATCATGCTTATACGGTACCGTGTGGAGAGAAACTTACGGGCGCTGAGGCGACAGCCGCAGAAGCGGATGTCGTGGAACAGCTGGCAGCAGCCGCTGTTTCCGCTGCCGAACCACCCGCTCCCGCTTGGGATGTGGCGGTGTAAAACCGGTCTTTCAAAAGGCCAACATTAATATCCATGATATTGGTATACTAAAGATGTATTTCTACAGATAAATATGAGTACCGTAGCACAAACTCAATCGGCTGAACATCATGCAAGCAGCTTCACAAGCAAGCAGCGCACCATCGCACTTGTTGTAGTAGCTCTTGCGTTTGTAATGGATCTACTCGATAACACGATCGTTAATATTGCAATCCCGTCCATTCAGGCAAATCTTGGCGCAAGCTACGCAGTCATCCAATGGCTGATTGCTGGTTACGCGCTGGCGTTCGCTGTGCTCTTAATTACCGGCGGACGCATGGGTGACGTATTTGGGTACAAAAAGCTCTTTATGATCGGGGTGGCCGGCTTTACATTTGCAAGCTTGCTCAGTGGTTGTGCCTGGAACTCTGGCGTACTGATCGCTGCGCGGCTCTTGCAGGGATCGATGGCAGCACTTATGGTACCTCAAGTAATGAGCCTTATGCAGGTGATGTATAAACCCCACGAGCGCGGGGGGATCATGGGAATTTTCGGAGCACTGGCAGGTGTAGCTGCAAGCCTTGGCCCGGTCATCGGCGGTATACTGATTCACTTTAATATAGCTGGGCTCGACTGGCGACCCATCTTCCTTATCAACGTTCCGGTCGGCATCTTCGCATTAGTTGCCGCCGTACGCTACTTACCTAACGGAAAGTCCCCACATCCACTTAAGCTCGATATAGTCGGCACTGTCCTCGTGATGGCGGCTATGTTCCTGCTCGTATTTCCGCTGATTGAAGGTCGTGATCTAGGCTGGCCAACTTGGTCGTTTATTATGATGGCCTGTGCATTACCTGTACTCGCGATATTTGCCTGGTGGCAAGCAGTTAAGGATGCTCGTGACAACTCACCACTCGTAGTTCCAGCCCTACTGCGCAGCAATACGTTTCTAGCCGGTATCTCGGTTAACATTATTTTTGAAGGCGCTATGATCGGATTTTTCTTACCGTTCACACTGATCTTACAAGTCGGCCTTGGATTCAGCGTCATTAAAGCAGCCTTGACGGGCATCCCGACTGCCATCGGTATCTCGGTCGCGATGGCTACATTCGCACAGAAGATCATTCCAAAGCTTGGCCGCTATACCATGACGCTTGGCACTGTTGTTATGGTTGCCGGCCTGAGTCTACTATACCTATTAGTACACCACAGCGGCCTACAGACATCTCCATGGGAGTTCACACCAGGCCTCTTGATCGTTGGCGTCGGCATGGCACTTATCATGTCACCCATGTTCTCGGTCGTATTAACAGACGTTGACCCAAAACATGCTGGTAGTGCATCAGGTGTTCTCAATGCCGTACAACAATTAGGTGGTGCGCTCGGTACTGCGCTCATTGGTGTGGTATTTTTTGGTAACTTAAACTCCCAGGCCCCAGCTAGCTTCGTGTCAGCCGAACCACAAATTCGTACGACCCTGCAAAGTCAGCACGTACCTCAAGCCGAACAAACCCAGATACTAGCTGCTACTAAAACATGCTTTGTGGACCGCTCCAGAGAGAAAGACACCTCAGCAACACCCCCCAGCTGTAAAGCCTTGCAAAGCGGCAATAGTCAAACGCCGCTCGCTATAGAGAGCACCCTGACAGACGGTGCCAAGTCGGCAAACGCTCACAATTTTATTACTGCATTTAAGGCAGCTATTATGTTTGAAGCAGCCGTGCTTGCAGTGGTCTTCTTACTAAGTTTCTTGTTGCCGCGTCATATCCGTCCTGAGGTTATGGACGAAGCATTGTAGAGTTTTAGGTACGTATTAACAGATCTACGCGTATCAGCTTCACAGAGATCACTAGATATATACGTCGTGACCATACTCAGAACACACCACTAGTAAGCGGGTCGTTGATTGATTGACATATCTGTATTAATATTATACTATATTAGTATAATGAACCCAGAAGGTTGCCCGTCACTTCGCGCGCGTGCATTTGGTCGCGCTAGAACTCTAGCATCATTGTTTTTACCAGCAAGAGACAGCGCAGAATCTATGCACGGAGTGCCACGCGTACAAGTAGAGTCTCAATACACCAACGGATGCAGCCGACCATCCCGAACAAATACAGCTGAAATAGATCGGCAGGAGGCCACACGGGCGGCCCGTTTTTTAGTTGGCGGCAATCTTGGGACTAGTGAGAAAGAAGGAATGATTTGGGGTACCGAAGTAATTCCCCCACCGATATCTAGGAGAGAACGGCTCAAACATCTTAGGAGGCAAGTAGCCGTGGATATCGCAAGTATGGCAGCATGTATGTATGCCGTAAGCACGATCGTTCAACCTGCTGGCAATATCCCGGTAGAGAATACGCTCGTTCCGGCAGCAAACTGCGTGTATATACCCACCGGAGAAGTGAGCGCCGGTTTCCAGACCATTAACATCCAGGCTAGAACGGGGGTAGATCAACCATATAGCGGTACACTGACCATCGTGTTCCCCGACAAAGTCATGGAGACTGTCGATGCTTCCGACGGGCTCGTGAAAGCGGCAAGAGTGCCAGCGGGCGAGTACCCTGTAGGGGTTGTTGAGGAAAGTGTTAACTGCGCGCAGGGCGTTACGGAATTCGCCGGGTATCTCGGCTTAAGCACGGGGACTACCCTACAGGTACCGTAGACCCTAGCGTCAGTCTTTCACAAGAGAACCGCTTAGTGGCCAAGAGAAGATTGAAGTTGTTGGTTACGCGGGAGCCGAGTATCGGTTTCGGAAG
>Ga0335072_10008462_pt1 | contig 14914 bp, 10 predicted proteins | sample Lox_Sample_21_FD_206725 | JGI IMG/M metagenome (GOLD analysis project Ga0335072, IMG submission 206725) | Soil microbial communities from Loxahatchee National Wildlife Refuge, Florida, United States - Lox_Sample_2.1 | ecosystem: Environmental > Terrestrial > Soil > Wetlands | place: USA... | reverse complement strand
TTGGCGCTGTCGGTCGCCGTCAGCAACACGAAAGAGGTGCCCACTAGGGTAGGAGTTCCAGCGATTGAGCCGGAGCTGGAAAGCGTCAACCCGAGTTGCAGAAATGACGGAGTCCAGATATAGCTTCCGGTGGCGCAGCATGCCTCGAGCTGCAGCGAAAAAGGTTGTCCGGCTACCGGTCGTAGCTCCGGATACACATCGATGGCGGTCGTGCTGCCCGATGGGCCGAAAATCGTCAAAGGCATGGTAGCCGCCAAGGCGTTATTGGCGGAGTCTCGCAGATCCAGGACCGAAGTGAACAGGCCATTCTCCTGGGGTGTCCCGGTTATCGCCGTGGGAGTGACCCAAAGCCCTTCGGGGATTTCGTCGCTGAGGGAATAGCCGGAAGCCGAGAATGCCGTATACGGCGGCACGCCCCCAACAACCCGGATGCTCGTGGCATAGGTCCGCCCCAAGGTGGCGTCGGTCAGCGGCGAGCAGCCGGCTTCATTCATACAAGGATCGAACAGCATGTTGTCTACGAATATCTGGAAGATTTGCGTGACTGTCACGCCGTTGGCGTCGATTGCGGTCACGGTTACGTCAAACACGCCGATTTCGGACGGGGCGCCCCACAATTCCAGATCGCCCGCATTCACGAAGCCGAGCGTCTTTCCGCCGCCGAAACGGTAGTCCATTCCCAGCGGCAGGCCCGTAACCGTCCAGGTGAACGGCGCCACGCCGCCAGCGGACACCGCGATCGCGTTGGAACACCCCATGCCGACAGGGCAATCGGCGTAGTTGGCGTAGGGCGCGATTCGCGGCAGTGTCTCGGGCGTTCCGGCGACATCGATTGACATCGCTTTGGTATAGGAATTACCGTGCGCGTCGACCACCGTGATGGTGAAGTTGGATTTGCCGAGGACATCGGCGGGCGTGCCCGAAATGGTCCCTCCGGTCAAGGTAAGTCCGTCCGGCAACGTGCCGGCCAGCAAGTAGGAGAACGGCCCGTTTCCCGCCGGCGTCAGCGTATAAGTGTAGGCCTGCTTCTGGAAAGCGTTGGGTAACTGTCCTGGATCGATGATCTGGACGGAGTAAACCGTCAACGACACGTTTCTGGTGACCGCGTCCACGCCATTGCTGGACGTGACCGGGATGCTCAGCGGGCCGGCTGTCGTGGGTGTTCCCGAAATCAGACAGCTACTGCCCAGGGTAAGCCCGGCGGTTGTCTGCGGCGTGCAGGATATATTCTGCACCGCGCCGTCCGAGGTGGCCGTGAGCTGATAGCCGCGCGAGTAGTATGCCACACCCGCAAAAGCGTCCCGGAGGGTCGGTCCATCCTTCAACGTGAGGCCGGTGATCTTCATGGAAAAACTGGCCGTGGTGCTGGCGGATCCGCTGGTGACTGCGAGCGTGAAATTGTACGTGCCCGCGGTGGTCGCGACGCCGATCAGTCCCACGGGGGCAAACGGAACGGCGTAAAATGGCAGGTCGCCGCGAATCGTCAGCCCGGGAGGCAGGGATCCGCTTTCAAGCGTCCACGAATAGCTGCCGTTCCCTCCGCTTGCCTGCAACCCCAACTGAACTTCGCCCAGCGAATATGTTCCCAGATTCGACGGGGAGACAACCGATAATCCCGACGGGCTGCCGGTCAGTTGGATAGTGGCCGCCGGGCCGGCAATTCCATCCACCGTGAAAACCACCGGCTGGTTGCCCACCAGGCCCAGCGGCACTTCAAACGATACGTTGAAGATGTCGATCGCCTGGAGCGTCGCGGTGCTGATCAGTGACGCCGGCACCGGCACACCGCCTACCGTCACACCGATCACGCCGGCGGCAACATATTGCGAGCTGTTCGAAATCACCGCGCCATCGGCGGGCTGTGGATTCGTAGCGCCGAACCGGCGGTAAGCGCTTTATCATATCGCCGGCGCTCGCGGGATTTCCGGACGACACCTGAACGCCATTTTTGTAGAAACCACCGGCGTATGGCACCGCGGCGGTAACGGTTACCTGGAACCCCGGGGACGTGCTGCTGCCGGCTGTTACATAAATGTTTACTATAATGCCGGCATTAACTTCCTCGTAAGGCACAAAAACCGTCAATAGGGTGGGCGATATTTGTTGAATCGCGGCGTCGTAATTCCCCACCAGCACCGTGGTGTTACCGCAGGAAGTAAGATAAGCCATGGCGGCGGGGTTATAACAGGTAGTGGTCGAGGAAGCTAATCCCGAACCCTTGATGAGCAACTCCTCTCCCGGCGCAACCACTCCTGAGACCCCCGAAAAGGCATCCATCACCGAACTGATGGTTTGTCCCCACGCGCCCACGCCCGCCGCAAGCCAAATCAAGATTCCTACACACCTGATTTTCATGGCCGACCCTCCAGCCGACTCGTGCCAAGGGACGGAAGCTCGCGCCGCCGGCTCCCGCGCACGGAGTTCGTCCGCTGTCAGTAAAGCGACATTCGGATGCCGGACCGCTCACGCGGGCGAAAGTTTTTACGCCATCGGCGAAACGACGCACCAGCGGCTGGCTGATCGCTCCAGCTTTTCCTACGTCTTCAACTCCGCCACAATTTCAGCCGCGATCTCGCGCGCGCGATCGAGCTCGCCCGGGCTTAAGCTGATGGCGCCCACGCGGGCGTGCCCGCCGCCTCCGTACCGCTCGCAGATGGTCGCCAGGTTGTGCTTGAGCGTTGCTTTCGTCCAGGGGTTCGATCCCACCGAGATCTTGGTGCGGAAACTCGACGGGCTTACCGACACGGTATATACCGAATCGGGGAAAAGATAGTATGGGATGAACTTGTTGTAACCTTCGACGTCATAGCCGGCCAGATCGAAAAACACCACGCCGTCGTTTGACGAAGCCCGCCCCTGGATGATGTTCTTGATTTCGAGATGGCGCTGATAAAGCGGCTCATACAGCGCCATGATCTCCGGTTCCGCGATGATCTCGGAAAGCTGTCGCCGCTGCATCCAGCCAATCACTTTGTGTACGATGTCCGACCCTTTGGCTGCCTCTATCACCAGCGTCAGCTTCATCGCCGGCGCGCCGAGTTCCACGGCGGTGCGGGCATCGGGATATTGCGCGCCATCGATGATCAGCGACCATTTCACCAGGTCGTCTAAATCGGGAGCTCGAAAGCCCCAACGCTCGCACGCGACGGTGCTGATAAATGCCGTGCACGACTTATAAGATGGATCGTACATTTTCCGGCCGCTGGTGTCGCGGCGAAAATGTTCCGCGTCTTCCGCGCTCAGGAAGGCGCTCTGGTGGTGATCGAACCACCACGTCAGGTGTGGATCGCTCGAATACTTGAAATCCACAATCGCATTCTCGTCCCCGTCGAACAGGGCCGGATCGAAGATCTGAGACGCCTTATGGGCCATCCCGGTATAGCGAAATTCCGCATCCGGGTGAATGGCGCCCGCGATAAAGCGGCTGAAGTACGCAGCGGAGGCTGCGCCGTCAAAGCAGTGGTCGTGATAGAGCACGCGTTCCAGCATGGGCGAATGAAAACGGGAAAACCTCTCAGCTTGCCTGAAACTTACGAGAAATGCAAGTGCCGCGAACCATAATATTGCCGATCGCCGGCCCGGAAACTGTTACATTTATGAGAAGCTATGCGAAAGATACCCGGCTGGGACCAATACTATCTGCAGATTTGCGAGGTGGTTGCAGCCCGAAGCAAGGACCCGAACACGCAGATCGGCTGTGTCGTCGTGGGGCCGAATCACGAAATCCGTTCCACCGGCTATAACTCGTTTCCGCGCGGAATCCGCGACGACGTTCCCGAACGGCTGGTGCGCCCCACCAAATATCTGTGGATCGAACATGCCGAACGCAACGCCATATGTAACGCCGCGCGCGCCGGCACGGCTACCGAAGCCTGCACCATCTACGTGGAAATCATGCCCTGCATGGATTGCGCGCGCGCCATCGTACAGGCGGGAATCGTACAGGTGGTCGTCTCAGCCGGGCGCATGGCGCAGTACTCCAGCGAGTATTACAACGAACATTTTGGGATGACCGAAACCCTCTTCGCCGAAGCCGGAGTTACGGTTCGGCGGGTTTAGCTACGTCGGGCTTGTGCTCTTCTTCCTCGTGGGAATCCCCGGCTTCCACCTCGGGAGTCTCCTCCGCCGACTCGACATCCTCGTCGTCTTCGCGCGGAACGTAGACATAAAAGCGATTCTGACAGCCACGGCAGCGGTACGGCGTGCGACGCAGTTTGGCCATGATCGAGTCGAACAGACCGTTCTTCCGGGAAGGACGAACATCCCTGCCGAAACATCTCGGGCACCGTGTCACCTGTTCAGATCCGCTCTCCACAATCGAAAGCCCTTGTTTTCAGTCTCTCTCATTTTACGCCGAGATGATGGCACCGGCGGCCCTTCGTGGGCCTAAAGGGCTAATTTTGCGGAATTCTTACGGCCCGGCTGCCGGAGTTCATCTTTCGATCGCGGCCAGTTCATTCGGCTCGCCAAATCGAAATCCGGGAAGCGAAGGCTCGATTCCCTTCAACAGGCCGGTCAGGACGCCGCCGGCACCCACTTCCACGCAGCGGCCCACCCCCTGGGCTTTCAACAGGCGGACCGATTCCACCCAGCGCACCGGGTTTGGTACCTGCTGGTACAGCCCTTCCCGCGCTTCGGCTCCTGTGCGAATCACGGCCGCCTGCCAATTATTGACCAGCGGGCAGTCCAAATCGCGGAATTCGGTGGCATCGAGATCCACCCGCAGCCGGTCCTGGGCCGGCTTCATCAGGGCGCAGTGGAATGGCGCGCTGACGGGCAACAGCACGCCGCGGCGGGCGCCGGCGGCCTTGGCCAGCCCGATGGCGCGGTTGACGGCGCCGGCATGCCCGGCAATCACCAACTGCTCGGGAGTATTTAGATTCGCGGCGCTGACCAGTTCGCCCTGCGCCGCCTCCGCGAGTACCCCCGCCAGCTTGTCTTCAGGCAGTTTGAGCAGCGCGGCCATGGCGCCGATTCCAGCCGGCACGGCTTCCTGCATGTAACGCCCGCGATTGCGCACCAGTTTGACCGCGTCGGCAAACTGGAGGCTTCCCGCTGCCACCAGCGCGGAATATTCCCCCAGGCTGTGCCCGGCGACGATATCGGGCGCCACGCCTGTCTCCCGCAGGACCGCAAGCGCCGCCACCGATACGGTCAGCAGCGCCGGTTGGGTGTTTTCGGTGAGCTTGAGCTCGTCCTCGCGGCCTTCAAAACACAGTCGCGAAAGCGCAAAGCCCAGCACCTGGTCGGCTTCTTCGAATACCCGGCGGGCGGCGGCGAAGGTCTCGGCCAGACTCTTGCCCATGCCGGCAAACTGAGATCCCTGGCCGGGAAACAGGAACGCGGTTTTTGGTGTCAAATTGGGATTATAACCGCCTTACGGTTCGGTTAAAACTCCAGCCTCGCCTGAAACGCGATCATGCGCGGGGAACTGTCGCCGCCCAGCCCGACTCCTAGCAGGCCGGTGGGAGGGGACGTCGCGTACGTCAAAGCTCCGAAGCCAGTTTGTGTGGCCGTTTTGCCGGGCACGCCGGCATACCCCAACACCGGCAATCCGAAGTTCGGATGGTTGAACAAATTGAAAAACTGGCAGTCGAGCCGCAGCTTGAGGCGCTCCTTTAGAGCGAACCAGCGGGTGAGATAGAAATCGCTCCACGCGAAATCGGGACCGCGCACAGCGTTGCGGCCCATATCGCCGAATTGGCAGTTCGCTGGACCGTCGCCGCCGGCGCACAGGCCTGTGCTGGGATCGACGGTGGAGACAAACGCATTGGGATTCAGCCACTGAATCGTGCCAGGCTGGGTTACGCCAGCCACGGCATGGTGCGCGTAAATCGGTACGCCTGCCACCACGCTGGCGAATTGCGGACCGCCCCCGTTCACAATGCCGTCTCCGTTTGCCGAATATGGCGCGCTCAGCACGGAGAACGGCAATCCGCTCCGCCAGAAGGCGGTGCCCGAGATTTGCCAGTGGTCGAAAGCCGCGCCTGGCAGTCCGTGCAAGCGGATGGGCAGTTCATACGCGTAGCTGGCCGTCAGGTTGTGGCGGACGTCGTAGTCGCAGGGGCCGCGGTCGCGCTCGAGATCCCCGGGGAGCGGCGATAAGATGCCTCCCGCCGCGAAGGGCAGGAATCCGCCATTGGAGACGGTATCCATGCAATGGCTCCAGGTGTAGTTCGCCTGCACCTGCAGGCCATTCCCGAGGCGCTTCTCGGCGCTGGCTTGCATCCCGTTGTAATGGCTGTTAGCGCCGGTGCTGAGCTGCGTCACCGCCCCGAAACGGGGATCCACGGGAGAGTCGTAAGGGAACGGCGCGAAGCAGCCCTGACAGACGGTCTGGTATCCGTTCACCTGTGTCGTGTAAGGCTGATTGACGGCTCGCGTGCCCACGTACTGCGCACGCAGATGGACGGTCCTGCCGATTTGTCGTTCCAGCCCAAAGCTCCACTCCATAAAATAGGGCGCCCGTAATTCGCCATCGGGCACGGCCGTCATAGCCACTGGCTCAAGACAAGTGGCGGGATTCGACAGTGCCGCCGCGCAGGAGGGCTGGCCGGCGGCGAATCCCGTGCGAAACGTCTGATTGGCGGCGACGGTCGCGTCGACGGCGCTGTTCGGCACACCCGGTGCGATTGCCGTTCCTCCTGCGGTGCCCAGCAGGCCGCCGGAGAATGTCTGCGAGTACGGCGGGTTGGCGCCGGCCAGGTCCGCGATGCTGCCGGGAAGAATATCGCTGAAAATTCCGAAACCGGTGCGCAGGACGGTCTTGGCCGCAACCTGCCACGCAATCGCCGCCCGGGGCTGCGGGATTTCGAGCGGCGTAGACGCGAAAACGTTAGTCAGCCCGGTGTGGATCGCCGCGTCGAGCGGTTGGTTGACATCGTGCGCGATCGCGCCAAAGGACCCCGAGAGACGCGCCACCGCATCGTGGGGGTTCGACGGGTTGGAATTGTACGTAGACCGCAGGCCGAAGGTAAAAGTGAGCTTGGAAGTCAGCTTCCAGGTGTCCTGGGCGTAGACATCGAAGTTGAGAAAATGGAACGGCTGGGAGTCGGCCAGCGGAAATGTCTCGGAGGCGGTGGACGCCACGCCGTAAATGAACTGCGGCAGGCTGGTGTAAGTCACCAGCGGGACGGAGCCTTCGCCGAAATCGTAGTCGTTCAGCCGAAATATGCGCGTGTTGGTGCCGAAACGAAATTCGTGCGCACCATGGGTCCAGGCAACGTTGTCGTTGAGAAAGACGCGAGCTGCGCGCCGTCCTTGCACCCAGGTGTTATCCAGGCCGCCGATGGTGGTAAATGGCGCGGCCGCGCCGCTGCCTTGGAGCACGATCGGAAACGCGGCCAGAGTCTTGTCGAAATCGGCCGGTCCGAACAGGCTCTCGTACCAGGAAAAGGCCGGGTTGAAATAGTTCACCAGGTTCGGGGAAAAGACGTGCGTGTAGCCGCTGGCGAAAGAGTAAAGCGGCTGCGGCGAGAGGGCGTCGAACAATGGATTGATGGGGTCGGTCCATGCCGCCTGCAAGCCCGTGTCGGCCTGAAAACGAAACCAGGCGATGTTGTTTGCATCGAGATTATAGTCCACGCGCGCCGTTTGCACCTGCTCGTGGTCGTCGCTCGAATGGGAAATACTCTGCCGGTTCGCGCAGCCGTCTCCGTTCGGAGGAGCGCCCCCCGCCGCCGATCCATCGGCGTTGAGCGGGCATCCTAACACAGCCAGCGGAGTTCCAGCTGTGTTGCCGTAGAGGCTGAACATTTTCTGGTAAAACGGCACGAGCTCCGGCGCGGGCCGATACGCCACACCGGTCACCGCGTCCGTCCCGCCGAGAGGCAGTTGCCCCAATACGTATTGCTCAAACGCCGGAGTGGGGACGGTGGTCGCCGAAACAATCGGCAGGGCAATGCGTACCCATTCGCTGTCGAAAAAGAAAAATAGCTTGTCGTGTCGGATCGGTCCGCCGAGGCTGCCTCCGAAATGGTTCAGGGTGGAACGCGGCTTCTGATTTCCCGGCGTCGCGTTGGTGAAGAAGTCCGCCGAATTGAATCGCGATCCGTTCCAGAGTTCGTAAGCATTTCCGTGAACGTGATTGGTCCCCGATTTAGTCACATAGTTGACCTGCGAAGCGCCGTATCGGCCTTGATCCACCGTGTAGGAAAGGGTATTCACGGTGACTTCGGCAATGGAGTTGAGCCCCAGGACCAGGTTGGTCGAAAGTCCGCTGTTCAGGTTGGTCAGCGGATCGTTCGTCTCCAGCCCGTCCACGATATATCCGTTGGAAAGCGCCGGCAGGCCGTTGAATTGCACGTTGCCATAGCCGTTGGTGCTCCCCAGGAAGTCGTTGCCGCTGCCGGCGGTGTTCATCAACGCTCCCGCCGCGAATTGTAAGGGATACGTCATGTCGCCGCCGGGGTTCGGCAGATTCTCCAGGGCGCCGGCGTTTAAAGTGGTGGCCGTATTCGGATTGTCGGGATTTATCAGCGGGGCTTCGCCGGAAACCATCACCGCCTCTTTGGCCGCCAAAAGCTGGAGCGCGAAGTGGACGGTCTGTTTCTGTCCGAGGCCGGCGAACACGGCTGGATCGGTCTGCGGCTCGAAACCGTCCGCTTCCGCTCTGACGCTATAGGATCCGGGCTTCAATTGGGGAAAACTGAAACGGCCCGCATCGTCGGTAACCATGCTGCGGCGGGAACCCGTGCTGCTATCGACAACGGTGACCGCGGCATGCGGCACGGCCAGCCCGCTCGGGTCCACGACTGTTCCCACGATCGCGCTGGTCGTCTCTCCTTGCCCCCGAAGGACCGGGCACAGGCCGGTGCAGCAAGCGATCAGTCCTGTGAGCAGTGCCCTTTGCCTCATAAAAAATTAGCCTATCCTAATTATTGAGGTTCGTCAATGGTTGCAGGTTCGATCAGGGTCGCATACGATACTACTAGTGGTGACTAAATCAACTTCTGAATCCGTGGACGATTACCTCAAGGCGATTCTGGAATTGGGCGGCGCCGAGGAAGCGCGCGTCGCCACGCAGGATCTTGCCGAACGCCTGGGCGTGCGCACGCCGTCGGTGACGGGAATGCTTCAGCGGCTGGCATCGGGTCGTCCGGCCCTGGTGCTATACGAAAAGCATCGCGGCGCGCGGCTCACGGCGTCGGGGAAACGGCGCGCCTGGGAGCTTGTGCGGCATCACCGGCTGCTCGAATTATTCCTGCATGACGTGCTCAACTACTCCTGGGATGAGGTGCACGAAGAAGCCGAACGCCTCGAGCACTTCATCTCTGAGCGCTTTGAAGACCGCGTCGCGGCAGTGCTGGGCGATCCCGAGATCGACCCCCACGGCCACCCGATCCCCCAAAAGTGTGCGGCTGGCATCTTTCGCAATGAAGTACCTCTGAACCATTGGCCGGTCGCCACGCCGGGCCGGATCGCCAGCGTTTCGGACCGCGACGCCGCGGCCCTGCGCGATCTCGAACGGCTCGGCCTGAAACCCGGCGTTGTCATATGGATCGAGCAGAAGACGGAAGGTGCCTCGCTCAATGTGCAAGTGGGCGGTGGCCGCCAATCGATTCGCGTCGCCGACGATCTCGCGAGCCGTGTTCTCGTACAGGAGGAGCGATGAAGGCACTCTGCTTGATCGTGTTCGGCGCGGCGGTCCTGAGCGCCCAGCCGGATCCGTATGAGGGACTCTGGCAGGGCTTCGACGGCGAATGGGGCCATGTCTCGCGCCAGTTGGTCGCGCTGGCGGAAGCCATTCCCACTGGGACCTACGCGTGGCGGCCCGGGCCGGGAGTCCGGTCCACCAGCGAAGTCCTGATGCACATCGCGATCGCCAATTTCGGCCTGCTGAGTTACACCGGCCCGAAAATGCCGGTCGGCCTGACCTCGCCCGATCTCGAAAAAAAGGTCACCGCCAAGGCAGACGTAATCAATTGGCTGAAGCGCTCGCTGGAGGCGGTGAAAACCGCGCGCGCCAATCTCCAGCCGGGCGATCTCCAGCGGCACGTCAAAATCGAGGGCCGGGACGCCACGGTCGATGGCATCTACCTGCGCATCATCATCCACGCCAACGAACATATGGGGCAACTGGTGGCTTACGCGCGCGTGAACGGGATCGTGCCGCCGTGGTCTCAGTGAATCGTCTTCGTCTTGCGATTCATGTAGTCCATCAGCAGATATTGGCCTAGAGTGTACGGCGTGGTGAAGTACGCCTTGCCCCGGCACATCTCGGTGACTTTCTGTACGAAGTTCACCAGGCCGTAATCGCTGGCCAGCATGAAGGTGTTGATGAGGATGCCCTGTTTCTTGCAGCGATTCACTTCTTCCAGCGTCTTGCTGATCACCAGCGGATCGAGCCCGAACGCGTTTTTGTAAACGCGCCCGTCCTCCAGCGTCAGGCAGCTCGGCTTGCCGTCCGTGATCATCACGATCTGGCGCATGTCTTTGCGCTCCTGCATGAGCAGCTTCTGCGCCAGAATCAGGCCGTCGCGGGTGTTGGTGTAATATGGCCCCACCTGCACCCGTGCCAGTTGGCTGATGGCCAGTTCCTCCGCGGAGTCGTGGAACAGCACGCAGCGCAGGCTGTCGCCGGGATATTGCGTGCGGATCAGGTGCGCCAGCGCCAGCGCCACCCGCTTGGCCGGCGTGAAACGATCTTCGCCATACAAAATCATGCTGTGGCTGCAATCGAGCATCAGCACCGTGGCGCAAGAGCTTTGATACTCGCATTGATGCACGTACAGATCCTGATATTCCAGGTTCAGCGGCACTTTCGCGCCCTCGCGCCGGACGGCCGAAAACAGTGTTTCGCTGATGTCGAGATTTAAGGTGTCGCCGAACTCGTAAGCTTTCGATGAGCCCGAAGCCTCTACACCGGTTGCCAGATCGCGCGTGTCGTGCCGGCCGAAGCTCGATTTCCCAAGCGATCCGAGCAGGTCTTTGAGCGTCTTGAAGCCCAGAAAATCGAGCGATTTGTCGGTGATTTCGAAGCGCGCCTTGCCATCCTGTCCATCGCCCGCCCCGCCGCCCTGTTGGTCCGCCTCTTCGACGGTGATGTGGCCTTCGTCGATGAGTTTCTGCACCAGCCGGTCGAGAAGCTGGTCCATCTGCTCCGAGCTCATGTTCTGGACCTGCTCCATCATTTCCTGGAGTCGCTGGTTGTCGAAAAGATTGCCCTGCTCGAGCGCCCGCTGGATGGCGTTCTTCAGTTCCTCCAGCGAGTGTTCGTTCATCTCGCTGAACGTCATGTACGGATTGTTGAACCCGCTGCCCAGCAGAAAATCGGCCAGCGCTTTGAGCAGGTCCTCGGCGTCGATGCCGAGATCTTCGCCCGTGAATTTCGAATAGCGGACGGACTTCATGGCGCCCCTCGCTAGTTGTACTGCCGCCGGAAATTCGGCCGCTCCGGCTTCGATTCCTCCCGGTTCGCCTCGCGCTTCTTCTCCTCCGCCGCGTACCCGCGCTCTTCGCTGCGGCTGATGCGCCGGTGCGAGTATAAGCCTTCCAGCACGAACTCCGCCGCGGAAGCACGCACGGCATCCGGCTCATTGTGCGATAGCCCGAGCGCCTTCGTCTTCTCCATCAGCCCCTGGATGCCGCCGAGTTGCTTGACCATGCCGGCCGAATCGACATTTTCATCCAGCTTGAGCGATCCGCCCAGGTCGAACCACTGCACAATCTGGGCCATGTTCGACCCTTCGAAATAGCGGTTGTACACCTTGCCCACCGCCATCCGGATCAGCTCGTGCGCCACCGCGTCGCCGCCCTTCAATTCGCCTTCGTATTCCAGCTCGAGCTTGCCCGTCATCGACGGCAGCGCCGAATAGATATCGAGAATGCGGGGAACGGCCGTGCTTTCGCGATTCTTCAGCGCGCGCCGTTCGGCATTGGAGCAGACATTTTCCAGCACCGAAATCGGCAGCCGCTGCGAAACCCCCGACCGCTTGTCGACGCGCTTGTCTTCGCGCGCCACGAACGCGAGTTGTTCTACCACTTCACGAATGAAATCGGGCACGCGCAGCTCGATGGGCGAGGGCCGGTCGAGCCATGCCTCCTGCGCCGTGATCGCGATGCCCTGCTCGAGCGCCGCCGGATAGTGCGTGCGAATCTCGCTCCCGATGCGGTCCTTGAGCGGCGTAATGATCTTGCCGCGCGCGGTGTAATCTTCGGGATTTGCGGTGAACACCAGCATCAGGTCAAGCGGCAGCCGCACCGGATAGCCCTTAATTTGCACATCCCCTTCCTGCATGATGTTGAACAGCCCCACCTGAATCTTGCCGGCGAGATCGGGCAGTTCGTTGATGGCAAATATGCCGCGGTTGGCGCGCGGCACCAGGCCATAGTGCACCGTCAGTTCGTCGGAGATGTCGTGGCCGCGGCGCGCCGCTTTAATCGGATCGATATCGCCGATCATGTCCGCAATGGTGACATCGGGTGTGGCCAGTTTTTCGACGTATCGGTGGTCGCGCGCCAGCCAGCCGATGGGAGCTTCGTCGCCCATTTCCGCCACCAGGTCGCGGCAGCGCCGGCAGATCGGGCGGTACGGATTGTCGTGGATCTCGCAGCCCTCGAGATAGGGAGTCTGCTCGTCGAGCAGCGTAATCAGCATGCGCACCAGGCGTGTTTTCGCCTGCCCGCGCAGCCCCAGAAGGATGAAGTTGTGCCGCGAAAGTACGGCATTCACCACTTGCGGCACCACGGTATCTTCGAATCCGAGAATGCCCGGGAAGAGTTCTTCGCCGCGTTGAATTTTGCAGATCAGATTACTGCGGAGTTCGTCCTTCACGGTTCGGCTGGCGAGGCGCTCTTCCGGGAAGGAACTTTTGCGGAGTGCGCCGAGGGTACGGGGTAATTCCTGAGTGGTTCTAGACAAGCATGCCCCCCTTGTTCGCGATTGTACCAGAGGCAGCCAATTTGTGCCGGAATTTGCTCACCGGCTGTGGAGAGCTGCGGGATATCGAACCGGCGAGCGCAACCAACCAAAGTTCACGAAGCGCCGCGCCCCGGAAGCTCGCCCTTGCTCTCCGCGGGCCTGACTGGGTCACGGACCCAGCCGGCGTGCCGGCGTGATTTTCAACCGCGCGGCGCTTTTTGAACTCAGTTCCCGCTCGGCGTTCTCTCCATGCGGTCGATCACGATCACTTCCGCCGGAACCTTCTTCGCCTCCAGTTTCAATCCGAGTTGCGATTGCAGAGCGCCGGCGATATCCGGCTGATGCGGCGGCTCGCCATCTCCCTGGCTGACGAGGATGGGGCCGTTGCCGAAATTCAGACCTTGCGAAGAAAAGTTGATAACGAAATCGTATTTCGCGGTGAGGCCCGTCTCGTCCACCACCGGGGTCTTCAACATGTTTTGCAAAATGCCGGCCAGTTCCGGCATGGTCACGTGCCGGAAATTCGCGCGCGCATCGGCGGTGCTCGGCATACCGGTAACCTGTAGGAACATTCCCGGTCGGTTGGGCGCTGGAAAGTAGCCGTCAGGACCGGGCTTCAAGGGAGCGTCGGGAGCGCCGTCATCGTTTGCAGCCGGCGAATCAGACGATGGTTTCAGCTTGGGTCCGCCCTTGCCGGCCACCATTGCGAATCCCCAAAACTGCCTGCTTTCGCGGTGCGCCGCCATTTGAAAACGGTCGGCCAGCAGGTTTTGCAGCATGGTCCGGAACTGCTCCATCGTCGTCCCCGCCGCCATCGTGGCGTCGATATCGAAACGGTCCCGGTCCAACCATTCCGGCCCGGCGATTTGAAAATCGCTCACCCCGTACGCCTTCGTCAGGAGGAAGCGCGCGGTCACCATGGGATAGTGAATTCTCCCGGGATCCGATGTGCCCGGCCCTCCAGTCGGGCGTTCGCCCCTCCGCGGGCGGTCCGCGGCCGTTCTGCGTTTGGTGGCTTTAGTGGCCTGACCTTCTCCGCCGCCGCGCCCGAAGCCTTCCACTGTTTTCACCGACGCGGCCTCGAACGCCGGCTTTTCCTGCGCCGCCGCGATCACATAACCCGCCGGCAAGGCCATTGCGAGAATCGCCGCCGCTGTCCAGCGCGTCACGCCGCGCGAAAGCGTCAAGCCATCCAGAATCCGGTCGATACGCTTTTCTGGCGATCCATACCGCGCCATCGGCACGCCTTGCCAGCCTGCGCGACGTACTCCGCGCTGCATGAATGTGAGCAGCGTTTCGGCATACGACACGCGATCGCTTACGGCCGCGATCGCCGCATCGTCGCTCGCTTGTTCCGCCAGCCGCACGATCTGCCGGTCGAGATACCAGCTCAGCGGGCTGTACCACAGCAGCGCGCAGTGCACGGCCGAAAGCGCCTGCACCGCCGGATCGTGCCGCGCGATGTGCGAGCGCTCGTGCGCCAGCACGGCATCGAGCCTCGAGGCGTCCCATTCGCGCCAGTCGGCCGGCAGCACGATCGCCGATCGCCAGATTCCAACCGTGGCCGGCGAACCGATCCGCTCCGATTCGCGAACACCCGCGAGTTCCGTGGCCCGCGCGCTGCGCCGCAGCCGCCGGCTCATCGCCAGGCCGAGAGCAAGTCGCAGCAGCAGACCCGCCGCGATCGACCCGTAGACCACTCCCACCCAATCGAAGCGCGGTGGGGCGGGCGCGGCAGGAAGCTCCACGGTCAGGACGCGCGCCTGTTTGGCGTAAAGCTCATCCACGCCCGGTACCGCTGCCGCCGTCACCGGTCGCGCTCGCACCGGCAACGAAGGCAGGGATATTTTCAGCACCGGAAGCGCCAGCGAAACCCACAGAACCGCTGTCCAAGCAGCCAGCCGCACCGCGGGATCCTTTACCCGCAGCGCTGTCAGGAAAATCGCCCCGCTCGCGATCAGGATCGTTGAACGCAGCCCCCATTGCGCCAGAAATCCCACCGTGATCATGCCTTCCCATCCTTGCGCGCCGCGATCTTGGCCGCCAGCCGTT
>Ga0335072_10008461_pt1 | contig 14914 bp, 13 predicted proteins | sample Lox_Sample_21_FD_206725 | JGI IMG/M metagenome (GOLD analysis project Ga0335072, IMG submission 206725) | Soil microbial communities from Loxahatchee National Wildlife Refuge, Florida, United States - Lox_Sample_2.1 | ecosystem: Environmental > Terrestrial > Soil > Wetlands | place: USA... | reverse complement strand
AACTGGGGCTTCAGCTACCTGGTGCAGACGCGGGCGCTGGCCGGAACGCTGGCCGGCTACACGGTCAGCGGGTACTGGCTCGGGCTGACCCTGGGCCGGTTCCTGATCAGCCCCATCGCGACCAGGGCTGGCGTGACCGCAGTCGGCATGATCTACGTATGCCTGGCGGGAATCGCGGCCGCCGTCGCGCTGGCCTGGCTGCTGCCGACCGCGCCCGCCTGCGTGGCGCTCGGGCTGCTCGGGTTCTTCCTCGGCCCGGTCTTCCCGACCACCATGTCGGTCGCCCCGCGGCTGACCCGCGACCGGCTCGTTCCCACCGCCATCGGAGTCATGAACGCCGTGTCCCTCGTCGGCGGCGCCGTCCTGCCCTGGCTGGCCGGCGCCATCGCCCAGGATTCGGGAATGTGGGTGCTGATGCCGTTCGCGCTGGCCCTGGCGCTGGCGCAGTTCGCCGCCTGGCGGCCCATCGCCGCCCGGCTGAGATGACCAGGCGATGGCCGGGGTCGCCGGGCCGCGGCCCGCGCGCGCTGGCCAGCGGGGGGCGTTTGGCCAGCGCGCGCTGAGGCGCGCGTCCCTGCGGGGGCGGCCCAGCGGTCAGGCGGGCTGGAACCGCTGGGTGAACTCCTTGGTGAAGGCCGCGCAGAAGGCAGGCAGGTCATCAGGCTTGCGGCTGGACACCAGCGTGTTCGACCCGACCCTGTCGACCTGAACCTCGGCGTCAACCCAGTTCCCGCCCGCGTTCCTGATATCGGTGCGCAGGCTAGGCCAGGACGTCAGCGTCCGGCCGCGCACCAGGTCCGCCTCGACCAGAATCCACGGGCCGTGACAGATGACCGCGGCTGGCTTGCCGGCCTCGAAGAAGCGCTTGACGAACAGGGCCGCAGCCGACGACATCCGCAGGGCGTCGCTGTTGGCCACCCCGCCAGGGATCACGAGCGCGTCGTACTCCCGGTGGTCGGTGTCCCGGATCGTCCGGTGCACGGTGAAGGTGTCACCTCGGTCCAGGTGGCGGAACGCCTGCACCTGACCGCCCTGCGGCGCGATGAGCTCCGGTGTGCCGCCGGCGTCCATGACCGCCTGCCAGGGAGTAGTCAGCTCAACCTGCTCCACGCCCTCGTTGGAGGTGAGGAAGGCGACTCGCACCCCGCTCAGCTCGTTAGCCATCGGAAGAACTCCTTCCGCTCGAGGTCATTACCGTCCCGGTCGCCCAGGACGCTCGTGGCCCCCTGCCCCGCGATCCCCGGCCTAAGCACCGGCGGCCCGGATTCCTTGACCGGCCGGGCGGCAACGATGTCGAGTCCGGTATTTTCACAGGCGCACGAATGACATCACAAGAATCTTGCTTAACTGCGTTAATTCCTGTGGATGTTACCTGTGCCACATCTGGAAATCTGTAAGTTACTTCCCGTAATTGTTGATTTACATTAGTAGCTGATCTCAGTGGCGCGCCGTGAAGGATGAGCCACCTGGCGTGCCGCGGGCGACGACACGGAGGTATCTCATGTGCGGAATCACCGGGTGGGTCTCGTTCGGGCGTGACCTGCTGGGCGATCAGGAAAGCCAGTCAGTCGTGGACGCCATGACCGAGACGATGGCCTGCCGGGGGCCGGACGCCAGCGGGACCTGGACCACCAGGCACGCCGCCCTCGGGCACCGGCGGCTGGCCGTGATCGACCTGCCCGGCGGCCGGCAGCCGATGAGCCTGGACACGCCGGACGGCCCGCTGGTGATCGTCTACTCGGGCGAGACCTACAACTTCACGGAGCTGCGCGCGGAGCTGGCGGGCCGGGGCCACCGGTTCGTCACCGACTCAGACACCGAGGTGGTGCTGCACGCCTACCTGGAGTGGGGTGACGCGATGGCCGAGCGGCTCAACGGCATGTACGCGTTCGCGATCTGGGATTCCCGCGAGGACAAGCTCGTGATGGTCCGCGATCGGATGGGGATCAAGCCCTTCTACTATTACGAGACCGCCGACGGGGTGCTGTTCGGCTCGGAGCCGAAGGCCATCCTGGCCAATTCCCTGGCCGAGCGCACGGTGTCCCTGGACGGCTTGCGGGAGATGTACGCGTTCGCCAAGACTCCCGGGCACGCGGTCTGGGAGGGCATGCACGAGGTAGAGCCGGGCACCGTCGTGACGGTCAGCCGGGCGGGCCTGCGCACCGCCCGGTACTGGACCCTGGAGACCCGTCCGCATGCCGACGGGCAGGACGCCACCGTGGCCCGGGTGCGCGAGCTGCTCGAGGACATCGTCCGGCGCCAGCTGGTCGCCGACGTGCCGCTGTGCAGCCTGCTATCGGGTGGCCTGGATTCCTCGGCGATGACCGCGATCGCGGCCAGGCAGCTCGCGGAAGGGGGGAGCGGGTCCGCAGCTTCGCGGTGGACTTCACCGGGCAGGAGGAGAACTTCGTGCCTGACGAGCTGCGCGGCACCCTGGACGCCCCGTTCGTCCGGGACGTCGCGCGGCATTCCCGCACCGACCATGAGGACATCGTGCTCAGCTCGGATGAGCTGGCCGACCCCGAGGTGCGGTCGGCGGTCATCCGCGCCCGCGACATCCCGGCGGGACTCGGGGACATGGACGCCTCGCTGTACCTGCTGTTCCGCGCGATCCGCGGGGCGTCGACGGTGGCGCTGTCGGGTGAGTCCGCCGATGAGGTGTTCGGCGGCTACCGGCACTTCTTCGAGCCGGAGGCCCGCGAGGCCCGCAACTTCCCGTGGCTGGCAGGCTCGGCCCGGCGCATCGTCGAGACCGACGACATCTTCGTTCCCGGCCTGTCCAGTGCACTGGAGATGCCGGCTTACCTCCAGGACGCCTACGACACCGCGGTGGCCAAGATCCGCCGCCTGGACGGCGAGTCGGACTTCGAGTGGCAGATGCGCAAGATCTGCTACCTGCACCTCACCCACTTCGTGCGGATCCTGCTCGACCGCAAGGACCGCATGTCGATGGCGGTCGGCCTCGAGGTCCGGGTACCGTTCTGTGAGCACCGGCTGGTCGAGTACGTGTATAACACCCCGTGGTCACTGAAGACCTACGACGGCCGGGAGAAGTCGCTCCTGCGCGGGGCCGCCCTTGACGTGCTCCCGACCTCCGTGGCGCAGCGGGTGAAGGCCCCCTACCCGTCCACCCTGGACCCCGCCTACCCCCGGCGGCTGCAGGACAACGCGCGCGAGTACCTGGCCAGCCCCGGCCACCCGGTGTTCGACATCGTCAGCCGGGACTGGCTGGCCCGGGCGGCCGCCCCGGAGACCGAGGTCACGCTGACAACCCGGCATGGCCTTGAGCGCGCCCTTGACCTGGCGCTGTGGCTGGAGATCTACAAGCCGGCGCTCAAGATGTCGTGATCAGCCAGGGCTGAGCCCGCCCCCGCGGGGGGCGGGCTCAGCCCGCCAGCTCGCGGACGCCGTCGGTAACGATGGCGCTGTGGGCTTATTCGTCGGTGACGCCCTTGGAGAGGACCTCGGCGCTCGCGCCGCCGGGGCGAAGGGCGTAGCAGGCACCGAGGGCGGCGGCCACCAGGTAAGCCAGGACGTAGATCCAGTACTTATTGGCCGGGGCGAGCTGACCCGGGTTGATGGACTCCCAGACGCCATACCCGACGACGGCCAGGCCGATCAGCGGGAACAGCCCGTGCCGCAGGGCGCTGAACGACGAGCGGTCGGTGCGCCACACGAAGAACGGCAGCAGCACGCAGGTCACGCCGTAGATGATCAGCAGCGGGACGGTGGAGATGCCCGCCTCATAGGTGGCGATCTTGACGGGGTTGCCGATGATCGCGTCCAGCACGATCGTCACCACGACGATCAGCGTGATGTAGGTGGCGATCGCCATCGCCGGGACACCGGTACGGCCGGAGACCCGGGCGAAGGGCCTGGGCAGCAGCCCGGCCCGGGCGCCGTGGAAGATGTACCGGGATCCGGGCAGCCCGGCCGCCAGGTAGCAGCCGAAGGAGCTGGTGACGCCGATGAGGAACATGATGAACTTCAGCCACGGGGCGTACTGGCCGGTCAGCGTCAGGTACGGGCTGGCCAGGGTGCCGATCGACGCCATGCCCTTGCTCGCCCCCTGCCAGCCCGCGAACCCGACGACCAGGGCGTAGGCGGCCAGGAAGAACACCACCGTGGTGATGGCGATGGACAGCACGACGGTCCGCGGGATGGTGCGCTTGGGGTCGCGCGACTCCTCCGCCAGCGGGCCGGAGTTCTCCCAGCCCACGTAGGCGAAGACGGCCAGGGCGAAGGTGAGGCCGCTGACTCCGGCGAACCCGCCGGGGGAGCCGCCGACCGCGTGGAACGGCGTGCCGAGCGCGGAGTGCGCCCGGGCCAGCACGACGATCGCGAAGACGACGAGGACGAGGGCCTCAGTCAGGAACATGAGGAACGCGGTCCGCACCGAGATCCCGGTGCCGCGCAGCAGCACCGGGATGCCGACGGCAACCGCGGCCAGCGAGACCCAGATCCAGGTGCCGGTGTTCCAGCCCGCGTACGAGGCCGACCAGGAGCCGATGAACACCACCACCGAGCCGATCGACACGGGATAGACCAGCAGCAGCAGGTAGAACGTCATCGCACCGAGGAACGTGCCCGCCTTCCCGCCGGAGCCGGCCCGGGCGCCAGCGGCGGCACGGGTGATGTAGCTGATGAAGCCGCCGGCCGACGGCATCCGCCGGGTGAACTCGATCAGGCTGTTGCCGGTGGCCAAGATGGCCACCGCGGCGAGGGCGAACGCCCAGGGGGCCATGGTGCCCATCGAGATGACGATCGCGGGAATCGTCAGGAACACGCTCAGCGCGGGCGCGATGTTGGCCAGCGTGCTACTGGTGGTGTCGAACAGGCCGATCGAGCCCGCCGGGAGCTGATCGGGCTGGCTCGCGGCCGGGTTGCCAGGCCGTTCTGCCGGTTGAATGACGGGGTTACTCATCGCCGAACACCACCTGTCCGTTCGATACGGTCATGGCCACTGACGCCGAGCCGATCTCGGCCGCGGGAATCGCATAGAGGTCCTGGTCGAGGACGGCCACGTCGGCGCGCAGGCCCGGCGCGAGCAGTCCGGTGACGTCGTCCTCGTGGTTGACGTAGGCGACACCCGAGGTGAACGCGGCGATGGCCGCGTCGAGCGAGATCGCGTGCTCGGGAAGGAAGGGCGAGTCGACTTCCGGCGTGCCGGCCCGGCCGATGACCGGCGACAGGGCACGGTTGACCGCCACGTGGACCTCCTGGATCGGGTCGGCGCTCGACACCGGCCAGTCGCTGCCGAACGCCAGCCGCCCGCCCGCCTGGGCGACGCCGCCGATCTGGTACTGCCAGCGCGTGCGCTCCGGGCCGACGAACGGGATCGTCAGCTCCTCCATTTGCGGTTCGGCGCAGGCCCACAGCGGCTGGAAATTGGCCACCGCTCCGATCGCGGCGAAGCGGGCCACGTCGGCGGGCTTGATGAACTGCAGGTGGGCCAGGTGATGGCGGCCTGCCGCCCGTGCCTGGTCAGGCAGGGCCTCGATCGCGTCGAGGGCGGCGGTGACCGCCGCGTCGCCGAGCGCGTGGAAGTGCAGCTGGAAGCCGTGCTCTCCGGCCATCAGCCTGGCGATGGCGGTCAGCTCGGCCGGCTCGAGGAAGAAGTTGCCGTGATGGTGGGTGGGATGTCCGGCGCGGTCGAGGTAGGGCTGCGACATGGCGGCGGTGAACGTTTCGCACACCCCGTCAACCATCAGCTTGACCGAGGTGGCGCGGAAGCGGCCGGCCGAGGCCCGCTCGCGCCGGGCGAGCAGGCCGTCGGCCTGGCCGAGGTCGCCGTGCCTGTTCCACCACAGGGCGCCGGTGACGCTGGCGGTCAGCGTGCCATCGTCGCTGGCGGCGGCGTAGGTGTCGAACGTGTCGTGGATGCCGAGCTCGCCCGCCGACCCGATGCAGGCGTCCTGGTAGTAGGCGATGCCGAGGGAGTGCAGGTAACCGAGCGCGGCGGCCAGCCCGGCGCGCAGCTCGGCCGGGGTGGCGGCGGGGACGTGGCGGGCGACGTAGCCCATCGCGCCGTCGTGCAGCGCGCCGGTGGGCTCGCCGCCGTCGTACCGCTCGATGCGGCCGTCCAGCGGGTCGGGTGTGTCCTTGGTGACGCCACCGCGCCTGAGCGCCTCGGTGTTGACCCAGGCGCCATGATGATCGCGGTTGGGCAGGAAGGCCGGGCGGCCGCCGGTCACAGTGTCCAGGTCGGCGGCGGTGGGCGTGCCGCCGGGGAAGGCCTCCATGGACCAGCCGCCGCCGAGTACCCAGGCGCCGGGCGGCAGGGCGGCGCTGTAGGCGGCGATCGTGTCCAGGCACTGCTGCCGTGTCTTGAGGCCGAGCAGGTTGCAGCGCAGCGACTCAAGGCCGCCGCTAATGGCGTGAATGTGCGAGTCGCCGAAGGCCGGCAGGGCCAGCCTGCCCGCCAGGTCCACCTGCCGGGTGCCCGGGCCGGCCAGCGCCCGGATGTCCGCGTCGTCGCCGGTCGCGATGATAACGCCGTCGCGGATCGCCAGGGCCGGGGCGAAGCCGGAGGGATGCGCGGGTGTTCGTACCCGTCCGCCGAAGAAGATCAGGTCCGCCTTGGCTTGTGTCACGTCGCCGCCGCACCTCCAGTCGTTCGCGTCCTCCGCGTGAAGGAACGTTTCTGCAGGTGGCGCGGTGACGGCGGTCACACTGCAGAAACGTTTCTGCGGACGCTAGCAGGGTTCGGCGGCGGAGGTCAATGGTGTGCCGGCCGCTGGCCGGGTGGCCTCGCCTGGCCTGGGGCCGCGCGCCACTACCATGTTCGCGTGAGGAGCAGCCGGCGGGTGACGATCCGGGATGTCGCGCTTGCCGCCGGGGTCTCGACGACAACCGTCTCTGACGCGCTGAGCGGGAACGGGCGGCTACCGGTCGCGACCCGCAGCCGGGTCGCGGAGGTGGCCGAGCGGCTCGGCTACCAGGCCAGCCCGGCCGCACGGTCGCTGCGTGGGCGGCGGACCGGCGCTATCGGGCTCTACTTGCCCGACGAGGCGGGAAACTACGCCTACTACATGGAACTGGCCGGCGGCGCGGCCAGCGCGGCGCTCGCGCACGGCATGGCGCTCACGCTCATCCCGCGCAGCGACGACCCGGCCCAGGTCACTGGCTTCCCCATGGACGGAGTCGCGGTCATCGACCCGGTGGAAGGCGATCCCGTGGTGCGGGCGCTTTCCGGTCTTGGCATCCCCGTGGTGACCTGCGAGCGGGACCTCACGCCCGGCGCGGCGCACGCGGGGGTGATCGAGGGAAACTACCGGCCGGCGCTGGCCGCGCTGCTCCAGCACCTGGCCCAGCAGGGGGCGGCCCGGGTCGCGCTGCTCGCGCCGGGACCGCAGACCGCCTGGGGCCTGGATATCCGGATGGCCTACCAGCAGTGGCGGGCCAGTAGCGCAGGCCGGCCCGAGCTCATCTACGAGGTCCCGTTCCCGCCGTCGCCGGAGCTGCTGCGGGAGGCGACGCTGCGGGCGGTGCGCGCCAGCCCGGCACCGGACGCGGTGGTCAGCGGGATCGACGGCGCGGCGGTCGGCGCGCTGCTCGGCGCGGTGGACCTCGGGCTGCGCGTGCCTGAGGACATGCTGATCGCCTCGCTCATCGACTCTCCCGCGCTGCGCGCCAGCACGCCGGCGATCACCGCGCTCGACCTGCGCCCGGCTGACATGGGGCGGCGCCTGGCCACCATGCTGAGCTCGCTCATCGGCGGCGCGGCGGCCGGGGCCGCCGAGAGCCTGGAGCCGCAGCTGGTGTTGCGCCAGTCGACGGCGGCCGCGCTGCGGCGCTGATCGCGTCATCGAGGGCCAGGGCCGGACTGGCGTCCCATTGAGTGGCGAAAGCCGCCTATGCCCGTGCTGTCTCGCCATGGTCGGTGCGCGATGATGGGACCATGGGACTAGAGGGACTGGCTGGGCGCAAGGTACGCCGTGCGGAAGTCGCTGACGCCGCGGCTCTCGTCCGGCTGAGGGCGCAGATGCTGGCGGACATGGGACAAGCGGTCGGCGACGATGACGATCCGTGGCGGGCCAGCGCGCAGCAGTGGTTCGCGGAACGCCTGGGGGACCGGCGGGAGTTCGCCTCGTTCGTCATTGACGACCCGGAATTCGGCCTGGTGGCCTGCGCGGCGGGCCGGAGCGACCAGCACGCGCCCGGCCCGGGCAACCTCAGCGGGATGCGAGGCCACGTCTTCAACATGAGCACCGCTCCCAGTCGCCGTAGGCTCGGCTACGCGCGGGCCTGCCTGGAGGCATTGCTTGCCTGGTTCCGCGATGAGACCGCGGCCCGGGTGATCAACCTGTTCGCCTCCAAGGACGGGATCGCCCTGTATGAGTCCCTAGGATTCGACGCGCCCCGCCACCCTGGGCTTCAGCTCCGCCTCACTCAGCCGTCCTGATCTCCCCGATGATGGTCTCGGTCATGACCTCGGCCGCCACCTCGATGTCCTGGATCACGGCCTCGGTCACGCCCTCCACGTAGGCGCGGACCTCCTGGACCTCGTGCTCCACCACGTGCGCCACTTCCTGGACCTCGTGCTCCACCGCGTGCGCGACCTCGCGCGGAAGGTTGCGCAGCTGGCGCAGGCGCGGTGACTTCAGCGTTACCCCAAGGCCGCAGGCGGTCAGCGCGCAGGCCAGGAAGCAGGCGGCCCCGAGGATCGTGGTCCAGTTGGAGACGCTGGTCGATATCAGCGTGCCAGCCTGGCCGGTCGCGTAGCTGGTCAGGGCCGAGATGCCAAACAGGACGCAGCCAATCAGGTTAACCGAGGCCTCCCACCAGCCCTCATGGTCAAAGCGTGGCAGCACCCCACGGCGCGGGGAGGACAGGTAGAAGATCGTGCCTGAGGCCAGGAAGCAGGCGGAGCCGATCGCGTTCGGCCCCCAAACCACCGTGTTGTAGGTGTGGCTCGTGGCCGCCACGGTGATCGCCGCGAACGTCATCAGGTTGAACAGCAGCGTCCCGGCTGACTGGATCCAGGCCGTGCGCCAGCTGGCCAGGCCGGTCGGGCGGTCCGGCCGTTCCGGCACCGCCAGCAGGCACTGGGTGGCGCCGCCCAGCGTGAACAGGATCGAGCCGATGAAGAAGGTCAGCGCGTCCGCGTGGGCGCCGACGGCGTTGCCGTAGGCGCCCAGCGGCCCGACCACGAAGCACAGTGAGCCCAGCGCGAACCAGGCGCCCATCGTGCGCGTCAGCACGGCATCGCGACGGGCCTGGGTGGTAGCCATGGCGCCCAAGCTACCCAATCGGCGCGACGGGGACCTGTCGGTCAGCAGAACGCGGGAGGAATGCTCTGCTCGTACTGGAACACGTTGTGAGGGTCGTACTTCGCCTTAATCCGGCGCAGCCGGTCGTAGTTGGGCCCCCAGTAGGCGGTTTCCCACTCCTGCATTCCAACGTTCGGCACGTTGACGTAGGCGCCGTTCACGTAGGGCCGCAGCGCCTGGCTGAATTCGGCGATCCAGGCCTGGGCGATCGGGGTGAGCGGATCGTCGCATTCCACGTTTCCGCGCGTCCCCCACCCGGCCCCGGGCTCGGAGTAAAAGAGCGCGTCGCGGTGCGGGAAGGCCGCGCCGCCGCAGGGCTCGCTTCGCTTGACCGCCCCGCCGAAGGCGTTGGTGAAGAAGTTGCTGTCATCGGTGGGGGCGTCCTGCATGAAGGAGCGGATCAGGCTGATCGCCTTCCCGGGGAACGGCCTCGTGGTGAACTGCGAGAAGAACTTCCAGTTCGCGGGATCAAGCGGGGTGGGGATCTGGAACCCTTGGTAGATGTCACTCCAGCTCCCGACCTGCACCGAGACGCTGGGATTGCCGATCGACAGGATCGGGGCCAGCAGGCTCAGGGCCTGCGCTTTCGACCCGCCCGCGAGAACACCGAACAGCAGGATCTGGGGCTTATGGACCTCAAGCTGGCTGGTGAGGCGGTCGTCGGTGAACGGCGCCGTACGCTGCCAGGCGTCGAAGATCTCCGGTAGGTCACCCAGGCCGTCCCAGGTCGCTGTCACGTAGGCGACGCTCGTGAGCCGTGCCACCTCATAGGTGAGCGAGGTGACGATGCCGAAGTTGCCGTTTCCCGCCCCGCGCAGCGCCCACAGCAGGTCCGGGTGGTTGCGCATGTCCACCGTGATCGCCCGGGCGCCGTTGGCGCCCGACGCGACAACGATCTCGGCCGCCGTCAGCTTGTCGCAGGCCATGCCGAGGTAGCGGGTGAGGAGGCCGAAGCCGCCGCCGAGCGTCGCGCCGGACAGGCCGACCGTGCCCTCGGTTCCGGTCGGCACCGCCAGGCCCTTCTGCCCCAGAAGGGTCACCGCCTCCAGCTGGCTCAGTCCGGCCCCGACCGTCACGGTCCGGGAGGCGGGATCGATCTTGGCTGACTGCAGCTCGCTGACATCGATAACGATGCCATTGTCGACGTTCGACCACCCTTCGAGGTGGTGGCGGCCACTGCGGACCCGCAGCGCGACATTGTTCTGCCGCGCCCACGTGAGCGCGTTGATCACGTCCTGGGTGTTCTGAGCAAAGACGATGACCAGCGGGTAGTGAACGAAGAGCTCGTCCCAGCCCAGGCTCGCACTCGCGTAGCCGGGATCCTGGGGACGGACGATGCGGCCGGTTAGCCTGGCTGGCGGACTTGCCTCGATATCCGGCAGTGCACTCGCGCCGGCGGACGAGGCCGCGGCGCCGCCGGCGCCCGGGGCGGCAGCGGCCGTAATCCCGGGAAGAACGACCGCGCCGGCGCCAGCGGCCGTCGCTGCCTTGAACATGTCCCGGCGAGAAAGGTCGTGCATGATCCGTAGCCCCCAGCGGATTTGAGCGTAGCGAAGTTGAGTGATTACGTTGAGTTACGATGGCAGGGATGCCGGGTCCCTGTCAAGGCCACGTACGCGCGTCGCTAGCTGGCCCCGCCGGCTAGACCCGTTGCCAGTCCGGCTTGTTGGCGTACGTGTGCTTGTAGTACGGGACGAGCTTGAGCCCCGCCGCCGCGTCCTCATCGACGACGATCGTCGCGTGCTCATGGAGCTGCAGGACAGACGCCGGGCACATCGCCGAGAGCGGTCCTTCAACGGCGGCGCTGATCGCCGCGGCCTTGGCCGATCCCTGGGCGACCAGTACGACCTGTCGCGCCCGCATGATCGTGCCCAGCCCCTGCGTCAGGCAGTGCGTCGGGACCTCGTCGAGCGACCCGAAGAAGCGGGCGTTGTCGTGCCGGGTTTGCGGTGTCAGGGTCTTGATACGGGTGCGCGAGGCCAGCGACGACGTGGGCTCGTTGAAGCCGATGTGGCCGTTCGCGCCAATGCCGAGGATCTGAACGTCCACGCCCCCGGCATCATCGATCATGTGCTCGTAGTGGCGGCAAGCGGCCGCCAGGTCAGGCGCCATCCCGTCGGGAACGTGAACGAGCGCGGGATCCATCTGGAGGGGGCGGGTCGCGGTCCGGTCGATGACGTGGTGGTAGCTCTCGGGGTGAGAGGTCGGGAGCCCGACGTACTCATCGAGGGCGAAGGCGCGCACGCGGGAGAAGTCGAGCTCGCCTTGCTTGACCCGGGCCTCAAGCGAGGCGTAGATGCCAAGCGGCGACGACCCGGTCGCGAGGCCGATAACCGCGGTCGGCTTGCGGCTCACGACGTCGGCGACGATCCTCGCCGCCATCTCGCCAACCTCTTGGGCGGTGGGAAGGATGACGATCTCCATGGGACGTGACGATATCGCCCGCGCCGGCGGCCTGGAACGCCAGGACCGGCCCGCCGCCTCGCCCGGCGCTGAGAAGTCCGCCCTGCCGGGCAATCCCGCGCCCGGCCTTCCCCGTACACCTTGTTGGCAGTCGGTTGACAAGCGCGGGGAGGCGGGAGTGAGGCGAGCTTTGCGAGTCGGGGTGCCCGGGGGGATAGCCGCGGGCGCGGTCATGGCGCTGTGGTCGATGGGGGCCATGTGGGTCATCGGATCGGGGTTCTGGACTCCGCTGAACCTGATCGCGCACACGTTCTACCGGTCAGCGCCGCTTGATGGCATGTTCAGCGCTCCAGCGGTGGCCATCGGGCTGGCCGTGCACATGACCGTGGCGAGCGCCTTCGGCGTGACGATCGCCGTGCTGGCCCAGTGGCTGCCCAGAACGCGCTCGCTGGTGATCGCGGGCGGGGTCCTGTTCGTCGCGGTGGTGTGGCCGGTCATGCAGTGGGGCGTGTGGTACAAGCTCGACGAGACCGCGGCCGAGGGGTTCAGCGAATGGATATTCGCGCTGGCACACCTGCTGTTCGGCCTGGTCGCCGCGGGCCTGGCCATGATTGGCATCGAGAACGACGAGACGGCCATGCGCGCCCGGCATGCCATCGGCCACACCCCGCCACCGCGGGACCCGGCCCCCGGCAGCCTCTTCCGGCCGGAGCGCCCGCGGTAACGCCCGTCGCCGCCCGGTCGCCATGCGCGAACACTAGGCTTTATCATCATGACAGTAGTCGCGACCGATACCGCCGGGTTCGCCGCCGCCGAGAGCTGCCTGTCGCGGGGAGAGCCGATCATCATCCCGACCCCGTCCCCGCTTGCCTACGTGTTCTTCGGTGACGTGCCCGGGGCGATCAACGAGGCGAAGGGCCGGCCGGCCGATCAGCCAACCGGGATCACCCCGGCTTCACTCGAAGTCATACGGCCCTACCTGGCGGTTGACGACGATCTCGCGGAAATGATTGGCTGGCTGATATTCAGCGACTACGTCAGCGTGCTCGCACCCGCCGTCCAAGCGGTGCCCGCCTGGCTTGCCCCTGGGGTGGTCAACGGCGCGGCCGCGATCGCGGGCGCCTGGCTGAGCGAGCTCAGCCCGCTTCTGCGCAACCGGGCCCATGCCTACTCAAGCAGCGCGAACCTCACCGGGACACAGTCGGCGACGACCGCGCGGGAAGCAGACGAGGCCTTCGGTGGGCGGCTCACCGTGATCAACGGTGATCCGTATCGTCGGCCAGGTATCGACCATGGCTCCTCGACGATGGTTTCCGTCGCCGCCGACGGAACACTCACCCTCCGCCGGCATGGCATAAACGACGCGGCATTCGGCGATGACGACCGGTTTATTGCCGACCTGCATACCCGTTACGCGAGCCGGGAGAGCGAATCGCACTGACAAGCGCTGCCGCTCTGGAACCCAGTCGGCGGCCGGCCCGCAGGAGTCATGTCGCCCGTGCGGGCGGTTCGGTCAGTGCGGCGATGCACGCGCCGAGCACGCGCCGCATCTGATCTTGCTCGCCGGCATCCAGGCTGGCGAGCATGTCTTGCTCGACGCGGCGAACCGCGGCGCTGGCCACCGCGAGCTGGCGGCGCCCGCGGGCGGTCAGCTCGGCCGGCAGGGCCCGGCCGACGGGCGCCTGGGCCGGGCGGACGACGAGTCCCTGGTGTTCGAGGGCCTGCAGGAGCACGTTCATCGACTGCCGGGTGACGAAGGCGCCGCGGGCGAGCTCGGAGTTCGACAGGCCCGGCCGCTGGGCGAGCAGTTCCAGGCAGGAGTAGTGGGTGATCGTCATGCCGAGCGGCCGCAGCACGGCCTCCATGGATGCGTGCAGGGCGCTCGCGGCCGCCTTCAGCATGTACCCCAGCGATGTGTCCAGCTCGATTCCTGGCCCGTCTTGACTCATGTCAGTATTCTGACATACATTGCGGGTGTCAGAAAACTGACATTGACTGGGAGGCAGGAATCATGGCCGTCACGGGACCCGACTTCATTTCACTGCAGGTGCGCGACCTGGAGCGTTCCGCCGCTTTCTACGAGCGGTACCTGGGGCTGAAGCGCTCCGACGCGGCACCGCCGCACGCCATCGTGTTCGACACCAGGCCGATCGCGCTCGCCGTCCGCGACGTCGTCGCGGGCACCGACCTGGACGCGGTCGCGCAGCCGGGGCAGGGAATGGCGCTGTGGCTGCACGCCCCCGACGCGCAGGACATCCACGACGCCCTCGCCGCCGCCGGCACCACGATCGTCTCGGCGCCCGTCGACGGGCCGTTCGGCCGCACCTTCACGTTCGCCGACCCCGACGGCTACCAGGTGACCGTCCACAGCCGCGGCTGAGCCCGGCGTCCCGGCCTGCTAACCGGGCGTCACTGGCTTCCTTGACTAGCCATCCGTCCGGGGCGAGTCGCACCGCCTCGTCCAGCAGGTTCTCATAGGGCTGCTGGCGCAGTGCCTGCCGGGCCAGCACGATGGTGGCCAGTACGCTGGCCCGGCTGGCGCCGTCCAGGTGCCGACCAGAGGGCCGGGGGGTGCATAGGTCCTCGACCTCATCGAACTGGCCTTGCCGGAGCCGGGCGAGAGCGATCGTGTGCCGGAGTGCCTCCTGGCCGAGGGCGCCTTCCGTGCCCTCGAAGGACAGGTTGTCCAGAGCCCAGCGCACCCGGGACTCAGCTTCCGCGGCTACCGCGGCCCCGACAGCTGGATCGAGCAGGACGCTGTAGGACAGGTTCGCCATGGCGGCGGCATGGGATCGAGCGTCAGGACCCGGCGGCATGGGGAACGCGCCGTGCAGTTCCTGGAGTTCGGGGATCCGCCCTTCAGCGAGCAGCATGTGCCCGAGCCGACCCGCCTCATACAGCGCCAGCCGGTCACCCGCCCGGTACGCGGCAAGCAGTCGCTCCGTTCGCGCGGGGTCTGACGGCCCGGATCCATCGGGCCGGTAGCCGGCGAAGTCCGCGGCGACCTGGTCCCGGGCGAGACTGCGACGGATGGAGACGACGCTGTCGGCCAGGTCAAGGCCCGCGGCGGCGGCGGTCGCAGTGACGTCTTGGTACGACTGGCCCTGCTCCTGCCTGGCTACCTGGACCATCGCCAGCGCGAGCGCCCGTGATTCGCTGGGTGCCTCGACCTGGCCGCACAGGTCCGCGACGTCCGCGTAGCGTTTCTGGCGGAGCCGGGCCAGCGCCAGGGCCACGCG
>Ga0335072_10008460_pt1 | contig 14916 bp, 15 predicted proteins | sample Lox_Sample_21_FD_206725 | JGI IMG/M metagenome (GOLD analysis project Ga0335072, IMG submission 206725) | Soil microbial communities from Loxahatchee National Wildlife Refuge, Florida, United States - Lox_Sample_2.1 | ecosystem: Environmental > Terrestrial > Soil > Wetlands | place: USA... | reverse complement strand
ATTCGCGGCCCTGCCACTGCCCGACGTCGACGGCTCGCTTACCGAACTTGCCTACTGCTTCGATCAGCTCGGCGTCGATGGCGTAGTGCTGTTCTCCAACCACGCGGGAATCCGGCTCGGCGATAAACGGTTTCATCCCGTACTGGCCGAACTCGACCGCCGCGGGGCCGTAGTACTCCTGCACCCGACCACCTGCGTCGGGCACGAAAAACTCAGCGGCGGGCGGCCACAACCGATGATCGAGTTTATGTTCGACACCGCCCGCGCCGTGACCGATTTCATCCTCACCGGCGCGGCGGAGCGATTCGGCCACATCCGCCTGATCGTGCCCCAGCTCGGCGGGGTGCTGCCGTTGCTAGCCGAACGCATCGAGCTGTTCCGCACCATCGACGGCGAGCCCGCCGACCGCACAACCGTCGCCGAAACTCTCGGCCGGTTCTACTACGACCTCACGGGAACGCCCACCAAGTCCCAGATCGCCGGCCTGACCAGCATGGCAAAGCCCGACCGGCTGCTGTACGGCAGCGACTATGCCTGGACACGCCGCGAGGACGTCCTGCGCCTGCTCACATCGCTGGATGTGGCCTTCGACGGCTGCAACGCCGGCTGGCGGTCGCGCACCACTCACAACGCCAACGTCCTTCTGCCACAAGGGCGATGAACCATCCCGAGAAACCGCAGATTGGAGCCATCACGTGCCACACACGAATTCAGACAAGAGTGGCGCGGAAGTACTGCTGGAGCAGTTGGATTCTCAAGGAGTGGACTGCATTTTCGCCTCACCTATCGCCGTAATGGCGCCGGTGTGGGAAGCGCTCGCCCGACACGGCAACGAACTGAAGCTTCGTTACTTCCGTTGCCGTCACGAGCTTTTGGCGGTGAGCCTGGCCTCGGGCTACTACAAGGCCACCGGCCGCGGCCAGATCGTTTTCTTACCGACATCGCTGGGCGTTCAGAACGGATCGATGGCCCTGGGCACGGCGATGCAGGAACGCACACCGATGACCGTATTGTCACCCGACACACTCACGTACGGCGAGGACCCAACCGCCGACCCGGGCCCCGAATGGCCCTCACTGCTGGTTGACCTCGTCGGGCCGGCCCGCAACGGTGAAGCGGTAGTCAAATGGTCCAAGCGGGCGCGCACGCCCTCGGAGCTGGTCCACGAACTTCGGCGCGCGTGCTTCATCGCCGAGTCTGGCCCGCCGGGGCCCACACTGCTTGAGATCCCATTTGATCTATTGGTGGGCGCGGGGCACCCCGGCATGCCAACGCGAGTCGCGCCGGCACCCGTTGCGGCGACACCAGGACAGATCGACAGGGTGGCCCAGATCCTCTGCGGCGCGGCCAATCCCATCATCATCACCGAGCACGGCGGACGAACCGACGACGAACGCAACGCCCTGGTCAGAATCGCCGAAGCGCTATCCGCGCCGGTTTTCGAATTCGGGTTCCCCGCCTATCACAATTTCCCGCGCTCGCACCCGCTCTACGGGGCGGGTCCAGTGGAGCCGGTGCTGGGCGATGCCGACGCCATCCTGCTGGCGGGCTGCAACGCACCCTGGCATCCACCGCACCTGGCGTTGCGTCCCGGATGCGCCGTCATTCACCTCGACGACGATCCGTTGCGCCAGCGCGCCGCGTACTGGGGCTACCGCACCACCGACACCCTCGCGGGAAATCCGTCGATCAATCTGGGTGCACTCGCGGCCAGTCTCGAGCAGCGTGCCACGGCACGGCCCGAGGCGGTCGGGCGTTGGACCGACTATTCGCAAGGCATTCGCGCCAAGGGCATCGAGGATGCCCAGCAGATGTCAGCGCAGGCAACCGATTTCGTGGCAGCAGCCGACCTGTTTCGCGAATTGCACGACGCGCTGCCCGACGACGCGATCTGCGTCGATGAGATCATTTTGCAGGTTCCCCAGATGATTCAATTCCTTTACGAGCGCAAGCCTCTTTCGCAATATCGCGGCTTTGCCGGCGGTCTGGGCACCGGCCTGGGCACCGCGCTCGGCGTCAAACTCGCTAGGCCGGACCAAGTGGTCGTCTGCATCCTGGGCGACGGCGCCTGGCACTACAACCCCGTACCCGCTGCCCTCGGATTCGCGCAGGAGTACGGGATCCCGCTGCTGATCGTGCTCTGCAACAATCGCGGGTACGTATCCCAAGCCTTTAACGTCCTCAAGTACTACCCGGACGGCGCGGCGGTGCACGAGGGGAATCTCGTCGGCAACGTTATCGAGCCCACGCCCGAGTATGTGAAGCAAGCCGAAGCCTACGGCGGCGTGGGCGAACGGGTTCAGAAATCCGATGAGCTCGGCCCAGCGCTGGAACGCGCTCTGCAAGCCGTCGCAGCCGGCAAGACGTTCTTGCTCGACGTCGTTGTAAACCCGTGAGGAGGTTGGCCGGTCCGGATTTTGTTGTCCGGATTCAGTTGATCCAGTGGCACATCGATTTTGATTGAATGTGAAGGAAAGAGTGGATGAGTCGATTTGACATCAGGGATATTTCAAAGCCGATTATCGTCGCTCCGATGGCGGGCGGGGTGTCTACTCCCCAACTGGCAGCGGCAGCCAGCAACGCCGGCGGCCTCGGTATGCTCGCGGGCGGCATGCTGAAGCCCGATGGGCTCGCTGAAAGAATAGCTACTGCACGTGGGCTAACCTCGAGGCCGCTCGGCGTCAATTTATTCGTATCTCAACCGAGTGCGGGCACCGAACGTCAGTACAAAGAATACGCAAAGGCTTTAGCACCTGAGGCCAAGCGGTATGGGGTTGGGATCGGCACACCTCGAGACGACGATGACGGGTGGACGGCTAAGCTGGCTGTAGTGTCGGACATGCGGCCGTCGGTCGTGTCGTTCACGTTCGGTCTTCCTTCGGAGCAGACATGCTCGCGCCTCCATAGCCGCGGAATAGCGCTTTTCGCCAGCGTTACGACCGTGGCAGAGGCCAAGATGGCGGTAGCGCATGGCATTGACACATTGATAGTGCAAGGACCTGCCGCCGGCGGACACCGGGCCACCTTCGATCCTGCAACGCCGCCGTGCGACACGCCATTGCTGGAGCTAATCAAAGCGATACGTATCGATGGGGATGTCCCTGTTGTCGCTTCCGGGGGAATGGCCACCGCAGACGACGTCGCACAGGTGCTAACCGCCGGCGCAGTGGCAGCTCAAATGGGCACCGCGTTCCTGTTGGCCGACGAAGCAGGCACTCACCCGACGCATAGAGCGGCACTGCGCGACAAGGCTTTTCCCGACACCGTCGTCACCCGAGCGTTCACCGGTCGTTATGCACGGGCGTTGCGGAACGGTTTTGTCGATCGATGTGGCAACCAAGCCCCATTTGGTTTCCCGCAGATCGGACTCATGACCGCTCCACTTCAGTCGGCAGCCGGCGATGCAGACGATCCACACGGAATGGCCTTGTGGGCGGGCACCAACTTTCGACAGGCGCACAACGGCTGTGTCGCAGAGATCTTCAGAAGCCTGACGTAATTCCGCGAAGCGCGACGCCCGGATGCAGAACTAACGACAGGGGAGCTAATGGGAACTAACGACAGGGAACTGATGGCAAGCTTGCGAACCAAGGGAATGCGCCAATGACCAACCTAGACAACCGAATCGACGCCACCCCCGTGAGGCTTCCCAACGTACAACCGGGCAACTCGCCTGCGCACCGTATGGTCGCACGGCTCGCACGCTCCGCGCTCGGTATCAGGATTATCCGCAAAGTGGGACCGCAAATTGACCCGACATTGATTCGGCTCACCGGCGGACGGCTCTCATCTGTCATACCGTTTCCTGCGCTTCTGCTCAGCCACACCGGCGCAAGAAGCGGCGTCACCCGTGCCACGCCGCTCGTGTACTTTACCGACGCGGGACGTGTCATCGTGATCGCATCGAACTTTGGGGCGCTCAGGAACCCCGCCTGGTACCACAACATCAAGGCGAACCCCGAGGTCACTCTCTTAGGTCGCGGCTTCAGGGGGTCCTTCCTCGCCGAGGAAGTGGTCGGTCGCGAACGCGACCGATTGTTCCAATTCGCGGAGGGTGCATCGTCGCCATACGGCCATTACCAGCAGTCGGCCGCAGCCCGACTGATCGCCGTGTTTGCCTTCCGCCCGATCGGGTGACTGCAGCGTGCTGTCGCCTCGCCGGGTCGGCGCGTTCGCGCACCATCGCCAGGCGCATACGGCGAGGCCGACTGTCGGCGATGTCGTCGGGTGTGCACCAGACGCTACGTTGAGAATCGAAAGGGGAACCATGCTGCCAGTGCAGGTCGAACGGCTGCGAGACGCGATCAACAGTCACGACGCCGCCCGCGTCGCAGACTGCTTTACCGAGAACTACCAATGCGAGATGCCGATGCATCCGTCTCGGGGCTTCACCGGACGGGCACGGGTTCGGGAGAACTACCAGGCCCTCTTCGCGCGCGTCCCGGATCTCCGCGCAACCGTGCTCCGATCCGTCCAGGACGAGTCGGCGGTGTGGTGGACCGAATGGGAGATGCCCGGCACCTCCGACGAGGGCACCCCGAGTGTGATTGCCGGCGTCGTGATCATCCTTTCGGTGGTCGATGAGCGCATCGAGCACACCCGGTTCTATCTCGACGCGGTCTCCTGAAGCGTCAGACCGGCACCGATTTAGTTTGTGCCTGAACTCATATGACGAGCCTTGATCTAGGCTGGTGTCGCTGCGCCGCTCAACATGGGTGCGATGTGGCGGATTACTTCGATCGCCGGTCGATGGTCATCGGATCGAATAGCGATGGCAATTTGGCACTCGCGCCCTCGAGGGGCACGAGCGCCACCTGCAGATGCGGGAAGTGGTCGGCCGCAGCAGAATGCACCAGCAGATCAATGCCACTGACGTGGCCCGCCGGGAAGGGGAACCTGCGATGGTCCGTATCGTGCCGCTGCCATTGTCGATCAGCAACGCATACCTACTGATCGGAGAGCGGCCCGTGCTTGTTGATGCCGGCATGCCCGGCGAAGAGCAGAAGTTGCTCGACTTACTGCACCAGCACGGCATCGCGCCGTCTGATCTTGCCTTGGTGGTGCTGACGCATGGCCATACCGACCACACCGGCGCTGTCAACGCCGTGTCGCGCGCCGAGGTGCCGATCGCCATCGGCGCCGACGACGCGGGCCTGCTTGAACGTGGCGCCAACGAACAGTTGCCGGCCAACGGATTCACCGGCCGGGTTCTGCGACCCTACATTTCCCGCATGACCTTCGCGGGAGCGTCCCCGCGGGTGTTGGTTCGAGAGCCGTTGCGACTGGACGCATATGGAATCGGTGCGTCGATGATCCCGGTTCCCGGTCACACCGCCGGCTCGTGCGTCGTGCTGCTCGACGACGGCGACGCCGTGGTTGGCGACCTACTGCGCGCAGGCTTCGCTTTCGGCCGGATCCGTCGGCATCACCCGTTGCGGCACTACTTCGCCGAAGACGTTGCCGGTGTCCGTCGCGCAGTCAATTTGGTGTTAGACCACAATCCGCAGCAGATGTACGTCGGCCACGGTGGGCCGAATGTGTGCGCCGACGACGTGCGCCGCCGCGTCGATTCCATCGCGCCACACGGCTGACGCGACGCCCAAACTTCGCCACGAGGTCCCGTGCCCGATCCGGCGGGTCTTGACCGAAGTCGACATAGATTTGACGGTGGTTCACATCGTGATGATCCGCATTATGCCCTTTTCGAATTATCCAGCCCTCGTCGCCGGGCTCGTTGGCCGGCATCGGGTTGCGACAGGTGCAGGACGTGCAGCAACTCCTGATCACCGAATTCGGTCAGGCCTACAGCTCGCACCTGCGCCACAACACTCGAGCGAGGCAGAACATATTCCTGCTAGAGGCAAGATTCGGCACACCTTCCGCAAGCCCCGGAGGCGCGCAGCCAGCCACCCTGTTAGCAATCCCAGCGTCCGGCAATGGCGTTGCGGTGGCGGCAAGCTTCCCCAGAACCCGATTGCGAGCCGCAGCCGTCGACGAACGGGCCCTCCTACTGCCACGCGGCCCTTACGACTTCGGCATCAGTTTGTATAGCCAACGGCGCGCATCGGCTGAACCACTTGCCGAATCTCAAACCGGCCGCCCGAATTTCTTAGTAAATCGGCGCTTCACCGTTGACCCGTGATCTTCTCGGGGGTGATGCGCACGACCAGTCGGGCGGCGTCGTTGACCGACGCAGGCCAGAACGTCAGATAGTCCTGACCGGTGTACTTGCGGGACAACTCGTCGGGCAGTTCCCGGCCGGGATCCGGCGTCAAACTGACATTGCCGCGGACCTCTGCGTAGAGGTAGGGGTTATCTGGCGCGCTGATGACGAGGGTGACCCGCGGGTCCCTCATCATGTTTTTGGCTTGCTGTCGATCCACCGTGGTAGAGACAAGCAGGTCGTCGTCGTCTCGTTTGACCCACACAACGGTCAAATGCGGTCGGCCGTCGGGCAAGATCGTAGCCAGCGTCGCGAAGACTTTGCCGTCATCGACATATTGCTTAACATCCTCAGGAAGAGCCACAGCCATCCTGCCAGAAACAGATGTCGGGCGACTCGCATTCCCAACGGCATCGACACCTCCCCCAAGGGGTTGAACCGTAGCAGCCTTATAGCCCAGTCGAATTGGCAGGTAATTTCGGCGCCGGCAACCGCTTTCTGTGGCGATCTAGCCCGTCGAGCACCCGAGTCGCCCACTCGGATTGCATCCCGGTGAATTGCAGCCCGTTCTCCAAGGCGGCGCGGGCAAAGAAGTCGGCGTCATCGTCCGACCAGTCGCGGGAAACGCGGATCTGCTCATACCGAGCGTGCTCGGCGTCTGCGAAGGAGCGCAGCGACTCCAAATACTCTCGCGCCTGCGCAGGAGTGAGGTCGCCAAGGAGGAACACCCGCAGAAGTTGAGCGCTGCGAAACGGCGGGTCGTCCTGCGGCGAGGTCATCCACCGATACAGCTCCGCGCGGCCAGCATCGGTGATGGCGTACTCCTTGCGGCCGCGCGGCCCGACGTCGGACACCTTGATCAGCCCACCATCGGCCAGCTTGCCCAGCTCGCCATAGAGCTGACTTTGGGTGGCCGGCCAAACATTGGCCATCGACTCCTGAAACCTCTTCAGCAGGTCATACCCGCTGGCGGGGTGCTGGGCGAGCAGCCCCAACGCGGCATGTCGCAGACTCACCACGACAGCCTAACATGCCATTTTTGACATGTCGGCAACAACATGTCACTCTAGACATGTCATAGCAGGAATGTCATCGATAATCACACTAGGAGGCCACCATGACCCAGCCAGCAGAGACCGTCGTCCCGTTCTTCCGCACCGGCAGCTACGCCCCGGTCAACGACGAATCGACCGCCTTCGACCTGCACGTGGACGGCGCCATCCCGCCCGAACTCAACGGCTGGTACCTGCGCAACGGCCCCAACCCCCGCCAGAACACCGATCACTGGTTCACCGGCGACGGCATGATCCACGGCGTGCGCCTGGAGAATGGGCGGGCGGCCTGGTACCGCAACCGCTGGGTACGCACCGAAAGCTTCGACCAGCCCGCTCCCATGTACAACCCCGATGGCAGCCGCAACCTGCATCGAAGCGTCGCCAACACCCACGTCATCCGGCACGCCGGCAAAACACTGGCACTGGTGGAGGCAGCACTGCCTTATGAGATCACCAACGAGTTAGACACGGTGGGTGCCTACGACTTTGGCGGCAAGCTGGCCGACTCCATGACGGCCCACCCCAAGATCTGCCCCATCACCGGCGAATTACACTTCTTCGGCTACGGCAGCCTGACCGACCCGCATGTCACCTACCACCGCGCCGACGCGTCGGGGCAATTGACTATCAACCGCGGCGTCGACGTCAAGGCGCTGACCATGATGCACGACTTCGCGCTTACCGCAAAGCACGTGATCTTCATGGACCTGCCGATCGTGTTCGACCTCGACATCGCGAGAAACAGCAAGGGCGACATCCCCTTCCGGTGGGACGACAATTACGGTGCCCGGCTCGGCGTGATGCGCCGCGACGACCCCTACGGTCCGATCCGCTGGTTCGACATCGACCCGTGCTACGTCTTTCACGTCGCCAACGCCTACGACAGAGACAATTCGATTGTGCTGCAAGCCGTCCGGTATCCGGAACTGTGGCGTCACAACAACAAGTGGCATACCAACAGGGGCTTCGGGACCGAGGGCGTGATGTGGCGCTGGACCATCGATCTGGACCACGGCACCGTCGACGAGTACCAAATCGACGATCAAGGAGTGGAGTTCCCCCGCATCGACGATCGCCTCGCCGGACTGTCGGCCCGCTATGCCATCACCGTCGGCAGCCAAGACGGCGTTGCCCCCGTGCCACACAGCGGCACCCTGGTCCGCTACGACCTGGACCAAGGCACCGCGGAGGAACATCTCTTCGACAATGACGGCACGCCGGGCGCACCCGGCGAGGCGGTGTTCGTCCCGGCAGGGCCCAGGGCCGACGAGCTCGCCGGCTGGTACCTGTCCTACGTGTACGACCCGGTGCGTAACGGCAGCGACCTGGTCATCATCGACGCATCGAACTTCACCGGTAAACCCGTTGCCCGCGTGCACCTACCACAACGCGTACCGCACGGATTCCACGGTAACTGGATCACCGACTGACCAAGCCGGGCTGGGGTGCCGGGCGGCCTGCCCGAAAACCCGATGTGGTCGCCGCCTGGCACGCCCACACCGAGCGCATGACTCAGGCGGTCTACGGGCGCGTGACCGACGACCGTCTGACCGCCGCGTCGTCGGTGTGCTCGGCAGCGGTAGGACAGAGTTCGGAAATTCGGCGTCCGACCCGACCCTCCCAGCAAAGAGCCCCAGACCATTTGGTCTGGGCTTTCTCCGGCGGCGTTGATTTGTTAGGCCGCAGCGCCCGCGATCGTGTCGATCGCTTGGCGGTCCCGATCGTCGATTGCGGTGTGGGTGTATGCCGCGATGACGGTTTCGATTGCCGCCGTGGCGCATTCGGCAGCGCTTCCAGATGCGGGCATGGGCTCCAACACAGGAATCAGCGCGCCGAGTTGATCCAGCTCGATCAGCTCGGCGTCGATCTCGACTTGCTGAACCTGGCGGCGTACCCGCGCGGTGACGTCGTTGGGTGCTGGCGCGGGACCGGTCTTCAGCCGTTGTCGCACCGCATGCAGCGGCCGCACGATCTCGCGATGCCAGGCGTCCACGCGGGCTCGGGCCGCTTGGAGATCAGACGTGGTAAACCTCTGGCGTCGCTCGGCACCGACGAACGCCGCAAGCAACACCAGGTTGACGTCCAGATCGTGTCGGTTCTGCAGATGTAGGCACGCCTCGGCTACGCCCTCGCTTCCGTAGAGCGTCAGCGCAAATCGCTTGAAGGACACGGTGCTGCCAGTTTTATCCATCGCTGCGCTCCGGTTGTGATTGGCGCGCCGGTGACTCATGCCGTGGTCCAGCCCGACTCGGTCAGCTTGGCACGGTTGTCGTGGAACCACTGCTGTTCGTGGCCTGGCTGGGGGAAGATCAATCCTGCCTCCATAACGTTTTCGGACGGGATGTCGTCCAGCCCGACAACGAGGTCGGCGTCTGCTTGGCCGGTCAGCCGTGTCCACATCTCCGACAACGTGCGTAACATCCCCTGGCGCGTCTTCAGGTCACCGCCGGCACGGATGTTTCCTTCGATGAGCGAACGGGTTGCCGGTTGGCCCGCGACGAATGATCCGCCTGCGGGGATCTCCAGGAATATGACGTTGACGAACGACGGCGGAGCGCCGGTGGCCTCGCAATGAATGGTGGTGATCTCCTTAGCGATCTGCTGCCGAGCGGAGTCGGTGAGCAGTCCGTTGCGGCTGTAGCATTTGTAGATGGGCATTAGGGTTTTCCCTTTCTCGGGCTTTGCTATCGGGATGCCGTGGCGGCCGGCGTGCGGCGTTGTCCACCGTCCCAGCGGCGGAACAGTTGGTGAGGGATGCCGAATTGGTCGAGGACCTTGCCCGCGGTCTGCCTAAGCAGGTCCTCGATCGTTTCGGGCTGATGGTAGAAGGCTGGAACCGGGGGCAGCACGGTCGCTCCGGCGAGTGTGACGGTCTCCATGTTGCGAATGTGGATGAGGTTCAACGGGGTTTCCCGGGCCACCAAGACCAGCCGGCGCCGTTCCTTGAGGCACACGTCTGCAGCGCGGGTGAGCAGGTCGGTGCTGGTGCCGGCCGCGATTGTGGCCAGGGTTTTCATCGAGCAGGGCACCACGGCCATGCCGATGGTGTGGAACGATCCTGACGAGATGGCGGCGCCCAAATCTCCGGGGTCATAGCACACGTCGGCCAGGGCTTCGAAATCGCCTCTCTCTGCGCCCATTTCGAGTTGAATCGTCTTGTCGGCCCCCCGAGAGATAACCAGGTGGGTTTCGATGTCGGGGTGGCCGTGCAGCGCCCGCAGCGTGGCCCAGGCCAGCTGCGGGGCGCTGGAGCCGCTGACGCCGATGATCAAACGCTGCCGTTGCATTGGTGCCGCTCCTTAGGGTTGTCGCACGATGCCGTCGTCGAAATACGACGAGCGGGTGCGCAGCGATTCGTATTCTTTTCCGGTGTCCAGGTATTCACCGTCGACGGCGCGTTGGGCCGCGTGGGCCCAGCGGTCGGGCCAGTACCCGAGTTGGTATCCATGCCAGGGCTGGCGCGGTGTCAGCTCCGGTAGGTGCAGTTCGTCTTCCCACACATGTTTGGCGTGTGCCATGAGGTCGTGGGAGGGCAGCGACACCGGTGGGTAAGCCCAGTTGCGGGTGGCGTCGATGAGGATTTGTGAGCCACCCAGGCTGTCGGGATAGGTGCGATCCGCAAACGACGCGTCGACAGGCGCCCCGGAGGGGTCCAGGTCGGTATTGCGGCCGCGGTGGATCTGGATGTCTTTGTGGGGCTGCACGCGATAGGACAGCGCCCACAGCACACTGTCAAGCTCGTTGCTGTCGATGTCGTCATCGACGGCGATGACCCATTTGAACGCCGGCACGTTGCGCGCCGCGGCCACCGCGCGCAAGGTGTTCCACGCCTCGCCGGGTACCGGGTCGTGCAACTCGATCACCGCGACCTGGGCCGAACCCGAGATTTCGGGGATGCTGACTTTGCGCAGGTTCGGTGATTTGGGGGCCAGTTCGTTGGTCAGGAACCCTTCGAAGCCGAATTTGCGCATCATCGAGCTTTCGCTGGGCGGCATTTCGCTGATAAAGGCCTGCAGGACCGGTGATGTGCGGTGGGTGATGGCGCTGACTTCGAACAGCATCTGGTAGTCATGCGCACCGACGTAGCCGCCGTATTCGCCGAACGGGCCTTCCATCTCGAGGACGTCGGTGCGAAAACGGCCCTCGATGGCGATCTCGGCTGCCGCGGGAATCAGCAGCTCCACGGTTTCGGCGGGAACCAGCTCCAGCGGTGCACCGTTGAGCGCGCCCGCGACGTCGTATTCGGACAGGTCCAGCTTATTGGCGCTGCACAGCGACAGCGCCGGCGGCGCAGACAAAATGAGCACGGCTTCCAGGGGCTGTCCGAGCGCGCGGGCCTTCTCCCAATGCGCACGCCCGTCCTGACCCGACAGCATCAGCACACCCAGACGATCGGCCGCTTTCACCATGACCCGATAGGTTCCGGCGTTATAAACGCCAGTCTCGGGGTCCTTGGTGATCCAGATCGGCGCGCTGAAATAGGCCGAGGCGTCACTGCCGGGATTGGTCACCGTGACCGGGAACCGATCGACCCCACCGCAGTCAAGCAGATCGCTGCCGGTGACGATATTTTGCTTGACCGGAGCCTCTGCGGCCGAGATCGTCACCGGCGCGACGGGATGCTTCTGGGCGTGCAGCCATTTGGCTGCGATCTTCTCGGGTGAGTCGACCCCGATGGCCGCGGCGTAGACCTGCGGGGAAGCACCCAGGACGGCAACCGCGACCGAGGCATCGAAGGCGCGGCCACGCGAATCGGTGAGGTTCTCAAACAGCCAGCCAGTGCGCTGCGCGGTCTCCAGACCACGGAATTGCCAACGCACCAGCGGCATCACCTCGGTGTCCTTGTTGGTGGTTCGGGAAACCCGCCGCAGCAGACCACGCCGATCGAGCTCACCCAGATACTCACGAATGTCCCGGTAGACCGGACCGGGTTCGGTTGAGGCGGTCATGAACGTCCCTTTCGTCTGCATCGGTAGTTCCGGGGCTCTAACCCAGAACTACCGATGCTAAATCAATGATTTATCATCGATGATGAGTCATTGATACACTAGAGCTGTTTCCGCCGTCAAGAGAGGTGTGACCGACGCCATGTCATGTGAGCACAACCCGGTTTTCTCGCCCGTCGATATCGACCGCCTCGATGCGCTGCGGTATCTCATCTTGGCCGCGCAGCGGGAGGGTGCCCGACTGATGGCCGCGAGGTTGCGGCAGGTCGAGTTGAACACCGCGCAGGAAGAGGTGCTGGAGGTGATCCGCCGAAATGGCCCACTCACCCTGGCCGAATTAGGCCGGCTGCTGGTATGCGAGGTGGCCAGCCCGAGTCGGCTGGTCGATGCTTTGGTCCGCCGTGGCTACGTAGACCGGCGCCGAGGGGTCGGCGACAAAAGGGTGGTGATGTTGACGTTGACACCCGCGGGTGAGCAGGCTGTCGAGGCGACGCTGCGGATCGGGGGGGTACGTGCGCAGATCGCCGAGCGACTCACAACCGAGCAAATCGAGCAGATGACCGGCCTGCTGGCACGGTTGGTTGCCGACACGCCCTCGGGCGTCGCGGTCGCCGCACGCTTCCCCGCCACACGTGCGGCCCGCTCGACCGACGCACCCGCCTGACGCGGATCAAGACTTTCCCGCAACACAGAGCAGGTCGCGACCTCGACCAACTCCAGCGTCGGGTCGCCAGTCGAGACAGGCTCTGCGCGGCCCGGGTCCACGGCGAACGCGTGGACAGCGATGTGTATGTGTCCTACAGTCGGCAAGCCCCATATATCGAGCTCATCCAGGGACACTCCGAGGGTTACCTGTCGATCGCCGGCGGCGAGGGCATACATCATCTGGGGCTCTGGGCCCCGACGCCCGGTGAGGAATGGAACGAGCGGTTCGGCGGTCTAACCCAAGAGGTCGAATTCGACGCCATGGGTGGCGATATTCGGGTGCGTCTGACTGCACCAAAGTCGCTGAAGGTGTTCGCTTGGAATTGGTTGATGAGCGTACGCGAACCATGCAGGAAGCAATGATCGCGGGCGCGCGATGGGGTGATGACGCTTGACTAACGTGCCAGCGCCCTGAGTCCATCAGCTGTGCCTGACCGGCCGTCGCGTGCGACCTCGATCACCGCCTCACGCACTGTCGAGATGGAAAGGGCATCGGGCGAGGCGGCTTCGCTCCAGTCGAAGCCGAATTCGCCCTTGGCGGTGATGCTCGTTATACGGACGCATCAGAGCCGGCGTAAGTGGTTATCGGCCGACAGTGGAGTCACATACCAGCACACGGCGGGCTCTTGTGAGGCTCCCCTGTGCAATTCTGTCACAACGTCAATGACAAGCCAACGTTCGCGACAGCCGGAGAACCGACACCCGGCGTCTCAGCCCCTGCCAGGAACTCGAATACGACGGAGTCGAATATGCGGCTTTACCTGCAGATCGGAGTATTAGTTATTACGATGTGCCGCAACATCATTCGAGCCACCGCAGCATGATTCACGGCAGCGGAGCGCTCCCTACGTACGGAGCCCGCGCAGGAAGTCCAGCAGCGCGGCGTTGACTTCCTTTGTCCGTTCCAGCGGAAGCCAATGGCCGGCCGCGTCGAGCAGGATGTTGCCTCGCAGATTCGTGACGTTCTGATCAATATCGACGAAGGCGTCCGCCAATAGGGTCAGCGCGGGGTCCAGACTGCCGACCATCAGGTGGCACGGTTGAGTGATCTTGGCGTGCTCGAGACCGCGTGCTCGTAAGAGCTCGTCGCCGCGATAGCCGCGATACCAGTTGATCGGTCCCCGAAATCCGTCGCGGTATGCCTGACAGTAGACGTCGAGATCCGCCTCCGTGAGCCAACTCGACAGCGGATCCGGGTCAATCAATCCGTCGAGCAGCTTTGCGCTGGCGGGCTTGGGCTGCAGGTAGAGACCGGGCGGTGCATCACCGGAGAACGCGTAGTACAGCAAGCGCAACGACTTGCGCACGTCGGCGTCGAGTTCGGCCTCGGCGGTGCCGGACTGCTGGAAGTAGACGACGTGAAAGAAGTTGTCACCGAGGATTTCCTCGAGTTCGGCAGCGCTGACTTGCGTCCGCACGGGTGGCACACTCAGTGCAAACACCGCGGTGACGCGCTCGGGGTGCAGCACTGCGATGTCCCAGCCCATGACCGCCCCAATGTCGTGGGTCACCAGCGTGAATGTTTCGTGGCCCAGCGCGTCGGCGATCCCGAGGACGTCGGCGACGAACTCCTCAGCGTCGTAGGCTTCGAGTTCCGCCGGCTTATCGCTCCCCCCGTAACCGCGCTGATCCGGAACGGCGACCTGGTACCCGGCGGCGACTAGCTCGTCGATCTGGTGGCGCCACAGATACCAGCACTGTGGAAAGCCGTGCAGCAATAGCAGCAGCGGCCCGTCGCCTTCGACCATCACCCGTAGGGTGATGCCATTAGTTTGAATCATGCGAAAACTGTTCTGCCCCATGGCTTACCACCTGTACCCTTCCACATCTGTGTCCTCGCGTTCGCAGGTGTGGTTAGTCCTCGGCGGGCACGTGTCCGAGACCAAGGTTCGCGTGGAAGTCGGGCCGTGGGGCGTTGCCTTCCTCGATGGGACGGATCGCATCGACTATCGCGGTGTTCAATCGTTCACGCTGGCCGACGGTGAGGTCGCCGAAGCCCGCGACCATCGCAAAGAACGGCTCGAGTTCGGCAAGAAATGATTCGGAT